>Ga0179593_1676432_pt1 | contig 11397 bp, 16 predicted proteins | sample CZODoug2_1_08_16_FD_185931 | JGI IMG/M metagenome (GOLD analysis project Ga0179593, IMG submission 185931) | Vadose zone soil fungal communities from Angelo Coast Range Reserve, California, USA - CZODoug2_1_08_16fungal (PacBio error correction) | ecosystem: Environmental > Terrestrial > Soil >...
GAGGGTACGAGAAGGGTGCATGAGGGGGAAGCCTTGTCATGGAAATGGGTTAACAAAAAATTACTTGTTTACCGAACGAACTTCATTAATGAAAAAAAAGGCACAGAGCAATCCTGTAAAAAAGGGGGGGCGGGACGCACCACCTTCAATGAAGGGGGGGGCGTGAAATAGGAGAAGAAAACAATCGGAAAGCACCCAAGAAAGTGCAGGAAGTTTGGAACTGACTGAAGGGCCGATCTATGAAAGGGGGGTCAAAAAGGTCTTACAGGAAGGTCGCGCCCCAAGTGAAAAAAACCCCCCAGAGAAATTCCTCCTGGGAACTGAGGGCGGCATTCGAGGACAAAAGAGGAGGGCTAATAGGGAGGGAAAAACAAGGGTCAGCATGTTGTGGGTTGTTTGGTAAAGGAAAAAGTTCAAGGCTCAGTTGAAGGAACATATAACCAAGTGCGTACAAATCAAGTGACGTCAGAAAAGAATGGGTTGGGAAAAGGCCTGGAGGGGAAAAAAGCCTCTGAAGGTAAAAGGCTGAAGGTATCGCTAGATTAAAAATCGTGAGGGGGAAGGACGTCCCTTTAAAAAAGAAGTATCACGTCTGGAAGAACCCATGGACCTCAATTCTTGACGCCCTAAACTCAAGGCGGGAGGCAAAAAAAAAACTCTAAAAGGGGGGTTTGTGGTCCAGGACGATCCCGTTTAAAAGCGGAACAAGCCATGACAAAAGACCACAGAAAAAAGCACAGCGAAGAAGGAAAAAAGTTTCACAATCGAAAGCAAATTTCAAAAAGCCCATCTCGTAGGGGACCCCCGCAAAAAAATCGAACAAACGCTCCTGAAGAATCTCATGTCCGTGGAGGAAACCGGGCCTCGCCAGAAGATCTAAAAGGAGGGAGTATTAAAAGAGGGGGTCTGGCTAGCACGGTGAGAACGGACATGAGAGTTTTAAAAAGGGAAAATAGCTCAGGGGGAAAAAGTGGCTGCACTAAGATGGAGGGGTGGAACTGTTTGAAAGGATTCGGAGGTTCCGTCGGACCGATGGGACTCTTGGGAAGAAAAGAAAAGGGGGGGTTCTGACGCTGGGGAAAAGAGGGTTCGCCCGTTGTGGAACGGGAGGAAAAAAGGGGGAAAAGAAGCGTTTTGGTTTTGCCAAGGTTTAACTCAATAAAAAGGGGGGGGAGAACCGTTTGAGGGGGAGAACTAAAGTTCGGAAGACTGGAAAGGGGTCATGGAAGGGAAAGGAAAAAACCACCGCACGCAGGAAACCAAGGCTGGGCCTAGGAAGGGACTTTCAAGAGCGCAGAAAGACAGGATTCGACCAAAAAAAGAACGATTTCCGAAAAAAAAGGGTGGGGGGGGAATCCCTTCAAAGGGGGAAGGGAGGCGGAGATGATTCCAGGGAAAACTGCTGAAAGAGGGAGACAACAATTCTTAGCCCGTGGAATAGGCCTGACGGAGAAACTCATTCGGAAACCCCAGTTCCCAGCAAATAAAGAGGGGAAAGGGGGGGGGGGGGGGGGGACAGGCGGGGGGGGAAAAAAAATGCAAGCAACCCGTAATCCCCGGGGAGGGGTCAGATTAGTGGATTCAAAAACAAATAAAGAGGAAGTGAAAATGGGGACCGTTAGCAGGGGGGGGGAAGGAGGAAGACCCTTAGGGGGGGAAAAAAGTGACTAGGGGGCAACAAAAAAAAAAAAAAAAAACTTTGTACGTTTTGGAAAGGAGGGACAGTGAGCAAAAAGTGTTTAAACGGGGGGGGAAGTTCCTTGTCAAAAAAGCAACCTGTAGGGAACTTAATGTCCAAAGAAAGGGGAAACGGCCGACAACGTAAGACTTTAAAAAGTGAGGAAAGAATGTACCCCATGGGGGAGGCCCGGGATAAAAAATTCCGATTGCCTGGAACAGGTAAAAGCTGGGGGCCGAAAGTTAGTGTAAAACACCGGTTACTCGACGGGGGGAAACTCCACTTACTTCAGCCTGTCTGGCAAAGGCAGGGCCCCGGGGAAAAATAAAGAGCTCGAAGGGGGAAAACAAAACTGACGGGGAAAGGATTTTCTCATGGGGGGGGGGATTTAATAACGGACAAAAACAAGTGAGTGGTAAACCTATTAAACAGGTCCGTCGAAAAAAACGATATTTGAGAAAAAGGGCCAGTTGCAACGGGCTCGACCCTTTTTAAGAAAAAAAGGGAAAAAAAAAAGGAGGCACAGGAAAAAAGAAACAAAAAGCGTGTCCAAGCCTGGGCAACTATTCCTGAGAGGAAGAGGGCGAGTAAGCAAGGAAAGGCCTTTTGAAAGGATCCTTATCCTGAGGAAAGAACTTCTTCTTTTTGGGGGAGGGCAACTCCTGTAGGAAAGGTAGTGAAAAAACGCATAGAAAAAGGATCACAAGGAAGAACACAACTGAGGAAAAGGTTCACCTGCTAAGAAGAAGGACCGCGACTTCAAATAATGTTTGGGGGTACCCCATCGGAGGGGTAAACGATCGGAGAGAAAAAAGGAAAGGGGCTTTCAGTTCTAAAGTGTTTCTTCAAAAGGAATAAAGGGAATTGAACGTCAACACAGAAAAGGTGGTCTTCCGAGGGGGGAGGATAGAAAAAGTACCACTTGAAAGCAAAGAAGCCCCGCTGGCAAGGGATCAGGGGGGGGAAAAAAAGGGGTAGAGACTCTTCACGAAGGGGAATCCAAATCACCAAAAACGTGGGCAAAAGGGTCAAAAGACTTTGGAGCGCTTCACTCCAAGTCCAAACGGTTGGGGAGGAGGTCCAGAACCCGGAAGGGGAACTGACATAGAAATCACAAGAAAAAAGAAAAGGAAAAGAAGAGGGGGGCGAAAGACCTAGGGAAGGAAAAAAGGAACAGGTTTTTGAGGTACAGGGGACTATAGTTCGTAAAGCACCAAGGAATGTAGACCATGAGGGGGGAGAACTCCAAAGCTGTTTTTGTTTGAAAAAAAAAAGAGGCCGGGAACTGTAGGGGAAAGGAAAAAGGGATCCACCGAGAAGAAAGGAGGAAATTCCCGCCAATTGTCACCAAAAACTAAAAAAACCTGTTACGGGCCAGGGGAGAAAAACCCTCGAGCCATTGTTCACTTCAAACGCCACGCACGCCCGCCCCAAGGCAACGCAAAAAACACCCCCCCACGAAGGTCCGGCAACAGGCAAGGGCGAGTGCCAGGGGGGCGGCCCACCAAAGGAACTCTCTCTTAGAATACAAGTCAGTTAAAAAGGGTCTTTGCGAACAAGGCACTTAAGTGCAACCCCACAAGGCTCCATTAGTCCCACAGAAAAAAAAGTAACTCCGAACCCAAAGACGTCCAGAAAAAAAAAACAGGGATAGCAAGGGGGGGGGATATATCCGAAAGCCAGGGGTTACAGCCGCAAGTTGGACTAATTGGGGGGGGAAGCTGCAAATTGAATGGGGAACCCATTTGGGGTCCGGGGAATGGGGGAATGAAATAAGAAAAGACTCGTACTCCCAGGGGGAAAAGGGGAAAAAAAATGCCATAGTGCTTTTAAAAAAAAAACTGAAAAAAAGGGAATTCCCCTCCTACGTCCGTCCCCCAGAAAAGAACTGCTGCCCAGAACAAGACAGGGGAAAGACGCACCATTCGTTTGACCTGGGCAAAAAAGAACACGGTAGCGCAAACCAGCGTAGAAGTTGCTAGAAAGGGGAGTGTGGGGGGAGGGAGGGGGGGCACAAAATTAGAGAAGTCCTGGGGGGTCCATCGAAGGAACAAACAACAAGGAAAAGAGAGGGGAGAGTTTGGGAAAAAACCAACTACTAAAAAATGGAAGGGCCAACGGAGCCGCACACTGCTCCCCACCGTTTGTTTGTTAAAAAAGTACTGGACGAAGGCAAATCAGAGGCTGGGGGTGTTGAGTGTGTGAGAGAGAAAATCGAATGTGCGAAAAACAAGATCCCATTGGGGGAAGGGCCGCAACTGGAAAAGTCCTGCTGGGGAAGGGAACAACATCTGGACTCAGGAAAGGCATTGTACAATTCAGGGAAGGAAAACCTAGGGAAAAAACCAAATTAAGGGAAAAAATGAGGATGCCAGAATCCAGGAGGGGGAGTTGCATGAAGAAAAGGGAGTTACGGGGGGGAGTGGGAACGCCTAACCCCCTTGGGCAATCTGGTATCATCCAAGGAGAAGCCAGAAAAGAACCCGGAATGTGAGGGAAAAACTAAGTGAGAAGGGAAATTATCTTGGGGGGTGGCCGCCCGAAAGGTGGAGTGGGGGAAAATTTTCCTTCCTTTGAGACTGCTCCAGGAAGGGGGCTCCCTCAAGGAGACTCTAGGATCAAAGGTAGAAGCAGCGTTAGCAAGAAAAAGTGTTCAGTCCCAACATCGGTACACCAAAAAGTAAACCAAGGCATGAAAAAAAAAAGGTGGCAAACTATCGAGGAAAGCAAATCGTGAACGCCGAGGGGGGACTGGTGTGAAAAAAAGAAAAGAGAAACACGCCTCGAGCTAGAAAAACGACTCTGCTGATATGGAAGGGGCAGTCTAGGGAAGAGAAATGATCCACTTGGGGGGGAATCGACTAGTAGATTCACAAGGACCGCAGTTTGAGAAGGGGGCGGTAGGGGGGAATCCTATCGGGCTAAGAGAAGGTCAAACATCCCTGAGAAAAAAAGTCCCTTGGAAGATATATACTACGAAAAAAAACCCACCAGTTGAAGGCATGCTGAACAGGGAAGAGATTCGCAACAGATCGCCCGCGGGTAACATCCTCTTGTTAAGAAAGAATTTGAAAGGGAAGAGGAGACAACGGGGCGGTTTGATAAGGACTTGGGAAAAAAGGGAGAGTCCCAGAAGGGAAACTAGTACAATGAGGAAAAAAAAAAGAAGAACAAAAAAAAGAAAGAAGACGAGGTCACGAGAGATCCGTCGGGTACTTTCTCAAAGCCCTGTCGAGTGTATGGGCAAAAGAGGTTAGTTGGGGTTTCCTTGTGGGAACCAGAGGGTTGGGGGGAACTAGGGTTGCGTAAAAGAGAAAAAAAAGCAGTTTCCCAGAAAAACTTCAAAAAATCGCCGAAGGGTTTAAGAGCGATTTCAGAAAGAGGCACCAGACAGCAGGTTTAAAAGGTAAGGGGAAGGAAAATCCAACCCATTGAAGTTTAAAGTCAGGATGGTGGGGCAAATACCAAGGAGACAAAGCGCAGTTGAAAAGGAACGCCTATGAAGTTAAAAACTGGGAGTACAGACTTCGCGGGACCGGGGACCAACGTAGGGGTAAAAGCTTTGAAGGAATAACTAACGGGGGAAAAGGGGGGGTCTCCCTCAAAGAACCCAAAAACAAAAGGAAAGCTCGGTTAGAGAAATCAGCGGAAGGGGGAAAAGGGTTCACTTGGAAGTTACCGGAAAAAGAGGGCAATTAATTTGTGGACAAAAAGTACACAGCGAGAAAAGAAAACGTTTCTCTACAAATGACAAGTTGGGGCCAAAAAGAGGGCACCCCGCAGGTTGAGACAAAAACAAGCTAAAGGGGGGGGCGTATTTACCTTTCAGGACTAGGTACCGTAGGGTGGAAAAAAACCAACAAGTAAAATCAGCAGAACTGGGGGAGAAGGGGGAAAAAGCCCTGAAACCGCAAAAAAGGAGGGGACCTGTAACTTTGATTAAAGAGATTCAAAGTGGCTGAAAAAAATTAATCATGTGGAAAGAGAATATGGCATAGGGGACGGCGGAAATCAAGTTCGTTTGGAAGGAAGGGTTCCCGCCAACGCGCAAAAGAAAGGGCTGGTCGAATTCCTGACTAAAAAGTAACCGGGGCAAGGGAGCCAGAAAAAAGGAGCAAAGGGCCAGGGGACGAGACGGCGAGTAAATCAACGTCTCCTAAGGCAACAGGGTATGACCCGAATCTTTCAAGAAGAATTGGTGACGTGAACAAGAGACCGGGTTGGAGCCCGTAACAACAACAAGGAAGAAACAGCTCCCAGAAACACCAGATGAGAGGCACAGAGACAGAAGGGACGCAAAAAGAATAAAAATGCCAAGAATGGGGTCGGGTCCAAGAAGAGGGATCCCTGGGCAAGAAACGTGTTCCGAGGGAAAAAGGAAGCCAGACTCTCTCTCAACACAAACAAAAACCAAAAAAGCGGGTCACAAAGGTTAAAAAGAAAAGAGCGGTGAAAAAACATTAGAGTTTTTAAAAAAAGGGGAAGGATCTCTCCTTTCCAAAGGGGAAAATACCGACTAGGGGGAGGGGGGGGGGGAAGTCTCGGGGGGAGGAAATTAACGGCGTTGGGGTGACTGCGGAAAAACATCTGGGGGGGAGGGGGGGGCTGAATGGCTGTAAGGGGTTGTTACTTTAAAAAAACCACGCAACAAACAGAAGAGGGGGGGGACCTACGGCCCCGGGAAAATTTATGCCGAGAGGGGGGGGGTGATTTTCATACTGGAACCTAAGGGAAAGACCTTGAAATTGGAAGAACGTTCTCGAAAAAAAACACGGCGTCAATTGCATAACAAGCGTATAAGAGTGGGTCACGTTCAAGAGCAAAGGGGAAAAAACAGTATTCTACCAAAGTTGGGGAGACGAAAAGTTGGAGAAAAGGGTAGGAAAAGAAAAAAAGTTCCCAACAAAAAAAAGGGGGGCGACGATTATTCCGCCGTCCCAATAAACAGGCTGACAAAAAGGGAGGACTTAGGCAAAGGTCCCTCGGAGGGCAAAACTTGGAAAAAAAACCGGTCAGGGGAGTTTTCCCATCATAATAAAAGGAAGGGGGAACATCTGGAGATGCCTCAAAGGAACCCGCTGTCAAAGGGGGGGACCGGTTTGCAAAAATGGGCCCAATAGTAAGAAAAAATGGGAAACTAAAAGAGTGTGGGGGGGAGAGCCAGGTAGTGTTTGGTAGAAGGCCCAAAAACTTATTGAACACCAGAAGACTCTTGCCAAAGGAACGCCCTGGGGAAAGGTTTGGGACTTGCAGAAGTGACGGAAGGGGGGAAAGGTTCAAGGGAACTCCCCGGGTGGACCCGCCTGCAAAATAGTAGCTGTTAAAAGGGGGGGGGGTTTTTGTGATCCCCTAAAAAACGGGAAACGAGGTAAAAAGGAGGGAAAAAACAGTTAAAGCTTTTTAACATAGCAAAAAACCGCCAAGGAGGGTTTTAATTGGAGGGGAAAGGAAACGGCCGGGTGAGCGGGGGTACGGTAGAGGCGTGACAGGGCGGGAAGGGGGGGAGGAGGGGACCGAATGAAAAGCTTTCTATCCAAAAGGAACAAACGGGAAAGTAAAAATGAAAGGGGAAATGTTCCAAAAAGAAATGGGGTGTTCCACCTAACACCGAAAAACTAAAAAAAGAAAAGTTTCTAATAGGGGGGAGAGAGCATCGTGCGAGAAAGGGCCTCAACAGCCTAAAAACACCACTCTGGGGGGGGAAAAAGTACAAAGAAAAAAACTAAACGCGGGGGCCGTTCGGAAGTGACCCCAATAAAAGGTCCTGCACCGGGAAAAAAAGTCTAGCCGAATCAAGAAAGAAAGTGAACCTAGAAAAAAAAAAAGTCATCCGTCAGAGGCCTTTTTGGGGGGGGGGTGGGAATCTGTGTGAAAGGATCGGTCAAAAAACTCGACCCAAAGCCCTGCTCACAAAAAAAAAAGGGTCAAAAACTAACACGGAAAAAAAAATGCCGCAAAGCGCAACCTCCTCCGACGAACCGTACCCCTTCAAGAGGTATTACCCAAAAGGGGTTTTACTCCCTCGGGCGGGCAGAATCCTGTGCCACTTAAAGGAAGAGGGGGGTCGAACAAAAAAAGGGAAACTGTGGAGGGAGAAAGGGGGTCCGTTACTTGTAGAAAGTGAACCCCTTGAGAAAAATCACTGTTGGGGGAAACATCCGTGTAGCAGAATTCGGCGAAAAACTCTTCGAAGTGGAAAAACCCGCGCGGGGAAAAAAACAAAGAGAGCTTGCAAGGAGTGGTACGCTCGGAAAAACGCCTGATGGCAGCATCAGTTTGGGCTGGTAAAAAGATCACATTTTGGATCCGGGGAAAAAAGCCGCCTTCAAATAAGAAGCTAGATCACGAGGAAGGACAAAGAGGGGAGGAAAACCATAAGAGGGGGGGGGGAAAGAACCAGATTGGAGCAGAGAGGAGCTGAAAAGGATCTGAGTGGGGTAAAAGGGGTAGACAAAAAACGCAAGAGGGGGGTTCCAAAAAGAGGCTTTTGAATTATCGCTTGAAGTATAACAAAAAAGGATTCTCCTCAGGAGGACCTATCCAAGAAAAAGATGGGACAAACATTCACACAAACCGACCCAAACCAAACAATAAAAACCCTTTCCTGAAAAGAAAGGTTTCCAAAACAAAACCCCCAAAAAAGAACCAAAACCAAAGCCAAAACACAACACTCCCCTAGAAGAAGAGGGGGGAGGGAAGGGGTGAAGGGGAGGCGGGTAACCACGAGTAAAGGAAAGTGACAACTGCTGAAAGAATGTAAGCACACCTCCAACCGTAACAAAGCCCTGCCAAGGACCCCCGTAATTGGGGAGGGGCAAAGAGATGGAATTCAGCAAAAGGCGCCGTCGTGCGATTTGATAATTGGCCCCAAATGGAAAGTCAGACAAAGATGGGACGTATCAGGGGGAAGAGTTGTGAGAGGGACGCCCGAACATAAAAACAAGATGAAGACCTCAAAAGTCCTACGGAATCATAACAACCCTCACTGAAAGGGAAACAAAACCAGAGGTCGAGACCCAGTCCCCCATGGGAAGAAAATTCAACACAAACGGGGAAAAGACCCCTACGGGACTAGCAAAACAGTGGGTCAAAGAAGGTCGAGGGACAATAAAAAAAAAAAACGCCCTTCCATCTCAGAAACTTATTCAGGAGAAAGAAGGTGCCAAGTGGGTCTGCTAAAAAAACCTGGGGAAGGAAAACTTCTTTGCCGCTCTCAATTCGAAGGGGGGTGGCAGAGAAAGGGTCAGGGTGTTTGTAAGGGGGAAGAAAATTACTGGACTGGGGGAGATTGCGACCCAAAGGGGGTTATTTCAGCCAACACCAAATTGGGGGGAGGAAAAGAAGACTTCTCAGAGGGGAAGGTCTCGGGGCTTTGTGGGGGAATAAAATGTCAAGCAAAGACCTCAAAAACTGGGGGAGGAGCGAAAAAAACTGAGAAAGGACATCGTTACCTCATGAACTACTGAGGGACAAAGGACAAACTGGTCCGCCAACACGAGGACTTGGGTGGGGAGGGAGTAAAAGAAAGAAACACAAGGGATTCTTGGGGGGGGGGTGGGGGACCATTGGAAAATTATTGGGAAGGGGTGAGAAGGCCAAAAAAAACCTGGGGGAACCTCTTATCAGCCTGCGATCGCCATACATCTGGGGAAAAAAGGTGTGATAGGGAAATAAAAAGGAGGTCGTAAGGGGGTATCGGGGGGGGGAACGTTCCCTTGAGGGGGTGGGACTGAAAATGAAATTAATGAGAAAAAGGGGCACTCTTGAAAGCATAGGAGGAGAGGGGGAAAGTTCCTCCAAAAAAAGCATTGTTCAGGGCGAGCCCATTTCCAGAAAGAGGGGGGTGGGGGTGAGTCTTACCAGGAAAGAACATCTGGCCCAACTTATTCAAGAAAGGGTTTGGGAACTGAAAAAAGCAAAAAAGAAGGTGTCAAACCGAAGGGGTGGGAAAGAAAAAAGAACCCTCCGGAGAATCGAGGACATCTCTTCTGGCCAAAAAAAAAAGGGACCGTGTCATTCACATTTGGAGGAGACTGTGAACCTACGCCCACGAAGGGACGAGTGGGTTGACAAGAAGAAAAAACGGCTGCCGGCTGTTGAAAAAAAACGCGCGGGTGATTGGGCACCAAAAAAAAAAAAAAAGGGGGGGGAAAAAAAAAGGGCGCGAAAAAGGCGCTATATTTCCCGAAAAAAAAGGACGAGGGGGAAATCAGGGAGGGCCCCTGGGGGAGAATTAGGACAAACAAAGAAAAAAAAAAGTTTTACACAAGGGGGGGCTGTTTCTGACCCGGTCAGAAGGAAGAACGGAAAAAGGAAAAAAATTCATACGCGGCGGAAAAAAGAAAGCATAAACAAGGGAGGAGGAGCTACGGGATCGTTGTTAAGAAAGGGGGAAGGGGAGCAGGGACCTGGGGGGAGAAGGGCGGAAGGTGAAAGAAAATACGGGGGTCCAGGAAGACGATGACGAGAGAAGAAACTCTGTAAAGGATCTGGAAAAAACCTCAGTACGCAAAAGAGGACCGGCAGGGAAACGGGCCCGACCAGGGGGTTCTGGGGACCTGTACTACCAGGGTGGTGAAACCGGCGGAGTCATCGAAAGGTTCAAAAAAAAAAAAATGCCTCTCTCGCCCCCGGAAAAGAAGGGAGAGGAGTGGTAGAAAAAACGTCATCGGGGTGAAAACAAAAATCCGGGGGGGGATTAATGCAGAAAAAGGGTAAAGTCCAGTTTGCAAGGGGGGCGGCTAAAAAGGACATCGGAGGCAAAAACTGCCGAAGGAAGCAGGGAAGGAACTATAGAACCGGGAGGGTGTCCCACCTGTGATCATTCAACCTTTGGATCTTGACGGGGCAAGGGAAGTCTCCGAAAAAAACCCTGTGGGGAAGGTACGCTCGGTAAGGGCTAAGGGGAAGGCGGGACTCCAGGGGGGAAAGGGGGGTAAAATGACAGGTAACAAGGGAAAAAAAGGTGGACAAGGAAAAAAGCGAGACAAAAAGAAGGCTTCCTCGTCCCAAAGAACAGTGTGGCAAGAGAAGGGAAGACAGACCCCAACAAAAAAAAAATGACAAAATGCTTAAGGGGGTCACTGACTATTGGTTGTGCAAAAAAGGGGGAGCAAATCTTAAACCATCCGAGGAACGGGTGAAGAAAAAACGCCCAAGAGGAAAGGAAAATAGTCAGCCGGAGGAGGATGGGAAAAAAAGGCCATCAAGGGTTTCGCAAAAAAAGGGGGGGAACGTTCCTAAGAATGTTATCAGGGGAATCCAAGGGGGGATTATTGGGAAGAGAATCATCGAACCCATTGCGGCTTGAAAAAAACCCCAATCGCTCTTGAGGGAACGGTCCCTGGCGAAAAAGGAGGGGAGAGAAAAGTCCGGTCAATCGGAAGAGGCTAAAGAAAGGGAATCCAGAGGGGGTCTAGACAGGCCCTGAATAAAGAACGCACCAGGTGAAAAGTCCAGTAATGACAAAGACTTCGTCAGTAACCCTCAGCGGAAAGGGACCGGAAAAAAAAACGAGAAAAAATGGTGAGGTAAAGAAAACCACGCGAAAAAAAAAGAAAAGGCGACCAGAAAACCAGATGGAAAGAAAAGGCTGGAGGGAAAAGACGAAAGGGGGGCTGCCCGCTGCAGCCAATTCACCAGAAACAACGGGGAAGACAAAAAGTGGGCCAGAACCTGGCACGAGAAGGAAAAAAAATCTCCATCGCCGTTTAGAAAAA
>Ga0179593_1758051_pt1 | contig 11397 bp, 11 predicted proteins | sample CZODoug2_1_08_16_FD_185931 | JGI IMG/M metagenome (GOLD analysis project Ga0179593, IMG submission 185931) | Vadose zone soil fungal communities from Angelo Coast Range Reserve, California, USA - CZODoug2_1_08_16fungal (PacBio error correction) | ecosystem: Environmental > Terrestrial > Soil >...
TTTTAAGGTTGTCAAGGTGTACGGGTCATCTGGGGAGCCGTCTTTGGTGTTTTCTTACCGTAAAGCTGGGCTCCGACATGGGACAAATTGTCCTGAAAGGAAAAAAGGAAGGATCGACCGCCGTCGCAGGGGCAACTCTTCTGGAGGACACATCCACATTAAGCGAGGCAAAAAAATTCCCAAGCGTTGCGCGCGGCGGGTGACAGGGATCGCCCTTGCCTACCTGAAGAAAAAGGGGTAGGCAGGGGGGGGAAAAAAAAAAGTCTGGATGGGTAGATGTGGTGCCGTTCAGCGAAGCAGCGATGCGGCTTTTTTTATTTCTCACCACAGCGTACCAAGGGCTCGACCAGAGCGGAAAAGGTTCGACAAAGGCCAGGAGGTGGGAAAGCCAAGCATTACGATAGTGGGCGGTTAGGCTTAAGCAGTGGGGTGAGATGGGATTGAAAAGCAACCAGTGGAGGTCACATATGCGTGGATTCCATCCGACTTCCCAGCCAAAGGGAAACATAAAAGAACACCTCGACCCAGAATCGTGAAAACGGAGGGCAGAAAACCTAGCTGCCCACCACGTGTATCTAAGTCCACGTTTGCGGTATAGGGCATTCCGGTTATTCATCTTATGGGTACAGAGGCCAAAATATCGGAGATGCGGGGATGGACCGGGAGGAGTGGCTAAGGGGGCGCATGGGGGCAGTGGTTTAGGGGGAAATCCAAATCCGAAGGAAGGGGGATTGAGACAGCGGGGGGTTGTGACAGATACCCTCCTGCGAGGGGTCGGAAATCCCATAAAGGACTGGGAGACTAGTCCTGAAAAAATGAGGGGAATTTCCTTTATCTTCCTTGCCAAAAGCAATAATAAGGTCTATAGATACACTCACACACACAGCAGTAAACAGCGGCAAACTGGGGGAGGACCATAGCCCAAATTCAGCCCCTCAAAATCTACTCACACTGTGATGAGACCATATACGACATATCAAAGCTTCAAGCGGACTCAAAAAGGGGTCACACAAAATCGTCGTTGCAAAATAAGGATACAGGAGGTTGATCGGAAATTTGTTTCAAAAAATCTGGGGTCTAGCGAGAAAATAACCTGAGGATACTAAAAAACGAGCTGTCTGAAATAAAAAAAACTTGTAGTGTGGGGCGGGGCATGGGGAAAAAAGGAAGCGCGAAAGGAGAAAAAACGTGGAAAACTCAACCGGAGATGAGACTAGAGGGAAAGAGAGAGATAATCTGATATGGTGGTTGGGGAGACAGTAGATGAAGTCCGATTTGTTGAAGGAAGCGGTCGAGGAAAAAAATCAATTTGGGGAACTTCGTCCTTCATCGGGGGGGGGGAAAAAAAAAGAGCGAGCAGCGTCGGGCAGACCAAGACAACAAGTGAGCGAAGAGGGGGTTATCAGGCCCGACCGAGGTTTTTGACATAACCCATGGCTGGAAAGTACAGATCTTCCGAGGCGGAAAGCATAACAATTTGGGGACGAGGTTCGATGCCTCCAGGGAGGGAAGAACAGGTTGATGTCCAGGAAACGGGATTCTGGCAGAAAGAAAGCTGAGACCCTAGGCGCATGAATGGAGAGTGGAAAGGACACCTGCCGCCGATGGAGTCAAATTGAGAACGAATTACTTAGAAAGTGGTTGCGGATTAGAACTGGCCCCAAACCTGGCGAGACCAACTAGCCAATTCTCTCGCCAAAAAGAAACAGAAAGAAAAAAGGCATAGCCGTATTTCGGTATGTCAAGGGCTGTAAAATGAAGAGACAAAAAAGTCCAAGGGGGACCACTCAGACTGTATTTACCTGGTTGGCGCTATTGAAAGCTGGTCCGGCTGCGCGAAGGGGGTGTCAGGGAGGGGCTGGAAAGGCAGGCAGAATGGTGGGGGACAGGCAAGCACCAAAAGGCGGGACGAAGAAAAAGTGGCACGGAAAAAGCCCACAAACGCCCTCTTAATAATATCCTAAAAAAAAGGAAAAATGGGAAAGGGGCGGGAAGGGTTGTTTTTCGCATGTGGGGATGACGGACCAGGTCCTGTTAAGGCTCTTGGCGCAGAACTTGAACGCCGAGAGCAATGCGCGCCTTAACGTCACCAACCTCGACCATAAGACTAAAGAAACTCTGTTTCTCATTCGGGTCGGCCAGAAACGGTCACACCTGTAACGACGGAAGAACGCTTGTTGGAAGGGGGGGGAACAAACGGTGGAAGTGTGGATGGCTCCTAATAAAAGGCAGAAGGAGCGAGTTCTATTTCGCAGTATCGGGTTCAGGGGAAAAAAGGAATCACTGGAAAGGGGACTGGGGGAAAGAGGTTACGACCCCCACCGCCATGCGCCTCAAAGATGATAAAAAGTCGAGAAACACAAATTAGAATGGGGAAAGGGAAAGAGTTGCACGGGGCGAGCATTAGGGAAATGGGGATGACGCTTCAAGCTTGCCGAAAGCCCTAAAGGGGGGCAGGAAAAGAAAAAAAAGGAAAAATGATAGGAAATAGGGACTCGAAGATCTTGGGGGGTAGCCTGGTAAGACGAAACTTCAACGAGCGTCATTCACGGGAGGGAGTGCATGCGGTTTAACCGTACGGAGACCTGGATGTCAAAAAGAAGTTTTGCGTTCCGGGGAGAGGGGTTACTTTCAGCAGGCCAACGATCATTATACTGGTTTTAGGGGACCATGTCTGCGCCAGCAACCTCTATAAAGGAAAAAGAATAAAGGGGGAAGGAAATGGGGTAACCCACCCAAAGGACCAAGACACCATACACAAATAGGGGCAGTGAGTCGCGGCTTAAGTAACGTGTGTTTGGATTTAAAGCGAGACCACCATTGGATGGGGGGAAGAATAAAGAACTCCTGGCCGACAGGGGGATTTCAGACGGCCCAGCACCAAACCAGCAGAATCCCAACCTTCAACCCGCAGACTAGCTAAAGAGAGTACCCAACCCTGTATCAACGAAAGGGGGGGCCCTGGGGCTTCTGGGAAAGAGTGGTGTAATGCATGAGGGGTGCACAAGGTTACGACACGTCTCTGCACATGAGTCTAGGCAGCGAGTATGTGCCTGAAAACTTTTCGAGCAGGTATTTTGATCATTGGGGGGGGAGGGGGGCGCAAAAAAGAAACGGCAACGGGACTGAAGTACGGAGCCCAAGAGTCAGGGTCGACATATAAACATCCATGGCATGTTGGTCGGATCTTGCTCCAGGAAAAGGTCCTGAAAGGGGAGTCCGCAGGATCCATGGTCTGGGAGCTTGCACCTGGCATTATCCCGGCCGGCCTGCGGAAGGGCCAAAATGCCTTATTCACAGGGATGGAGGCCAGAATAAACTCCGTTGAGGGAAAAGTGCAACCGCCTCGGAAGGATAAACAGGAAGGGACGCATGGCGCAATGGTTATGTCACAAAATAGGGGGAGGGTGGATGGCTGCAAGCTGTTTTCGGGAAATAGGGCATGCCCGAGGTCTAGGAGCTCGTAAACGGAAGGAGCACATGGAATCTGCCGAGAAAGCTTGTTGTTGTAAGCGATGGACCCTCGGCCAGGAAAAAAAAACTGAGGGCTCGAGGAGAGAGGCAAAGTCACGACAATCAATTCTCTAAAAACGAGGGAAGGCGGGGAAAAGGATCGCCGTTGAGGGGTGGTACTGTGACGTTTTGAACGAGCGGCTATGTCCTTGTTGGTCGGAAAAGCGGTACAGAGGGGGGGGAAAAAGGGGTCCAGGGGGGGGGGGGGGAGCCTGTCAGAACAACTCTTGCCAAGTGCAGGGACAGAACAACCTCAGTGGGCAGACAAATATTGGCCCGAAACGGAAGCCGAGGCAAAAGTGACCGAGAGTTTGTACATAAACTTTGCGCCATGCTGAAAACTATGATCTTACGAGTAGTAAATGAAAAGTGAGAAAATTGGGCAGAAAATTTGGGTATTCAGTCCATCCGAGGGGAATCCGGCATTAAATTTACCAGAAACCTCGGCCAGGCCTGTGACGAGCTCCAGACATGTCGAAAGAGGGAACGCAAAAAAAAGAAAGACCTCAAGCGCCCTGTCTGGCAGACAAGCAGAACGGCCGCAGGAATGGTATGATTCGAAACCAGAGGATGAAAAGGCTAGGGCCGTATTGAATCAGAACTGGGACCCACACCCGCGAAAAAATATGGCACAATTACTCAAAGGGTCCCATCCGGGCCCACAGCGAGCAATCTGCCGCGCATAGCACGTCCTGTCTGAAACTCCTGCCTTAACATATCAAGGGGAAAGGAAAGGAAAAACAGAGGGGGGATTCTGATACCCGGGGGGGGTGTTGCACAGAAGGTTACGGGGGAAAGGGATGGAGTGAAGATGTTTGTGGTTTATTGTTCTAGGTGAATGGGGCGCGCAGGATGGTTGAGCACTCATATCGGAGACGCACCTGGGGGGGGAATCAAGAAAAACCGCTAAGCCTAGGGCCCGACAATATCGTGGGGGCGCAGGTGGGGTGAAAAGGGACCATCGGGGGATCTGACTTGTCGATTTGCTTGGAAAGGAAGGGCCGAAGATGGCGCACCTTGGAAAAAAAAAAAATTGAAAATCAAAAGAAAAAGAAAAAGAGGTCAGCATGAACGTCACCAACCTCGAAAAAAAAAGGGAACAAAAAAAAGAAAAAATGGGTTGCGCATTCAAAATCGGGCCAAGGTCAACCTGGGACCACAGACAACCGCGGGGGGAAGGGGGGTCTCTTGAAGTGGATGGCTTCTTACATAAAAACGGTATCAGCGGCGAGGCCTATTTAGCTAGGAAGATTGGCAGAACGCTGGTCAATGGTCACTTTGACGAAAAAAAAGTAAAAAAAAAGATTCATCGACGCAAGGGCACAAGAAACATCTCTACAGTAAGGGAGGAGAAAGATTGATGTTGACGGGAAGGTAAGAATCAGCTTCATCGCATCGTCAGCGTCAGCGACCTTTACCGAGCCTTTCCTTGGTCCAAAAAATAAGTGAAAAAATCGAAAAGAGGCCGCCAGATCTGCCGTTCTTGTAGGGTTGGACGACATCCCTCACCGTCGGACGTACAACACCACATAACGTGGAGCGTCTGTACGGGGACGCTTTGAAAACTGGACCTTGAATTGCGAAAAGAGTGGTCTTCGTTGGAAGGAGGGGTCAAGAGGGGGGGGGTAAGGGAAACGGGACCCCGCGCATGGGGGGTAAAAATCCGGTGAAAAGGTCACTGAGGAAAAGAGAGGTCCTGACTATAGATTTTCAAGCTAGGCAAAAGAGAGATGTCGCACCATTTCATTACTAGTTCAGGGGAAGTAAAAAGGGGCGAGGATTAGCGTGTTGGGAAATGTTTCTTTTTACAAGGGAGTAGTTCAGCAATCTGGTTGCTTACGTCAACATTCCTACCTGGATCCAGCCTGACGGACATAAGAAAAATCCTACCCAACAAATTCAGGGAATCAGCACGGCCCAAGGAAACGGGGATGTCTAACAGAGAGCCCACACAAAAACAGGAGTAAATTCTTGAAGTTGGCGTTAGGCTGACTTGGGCATTCATTTTATGTCTGGAGGGAACGGGAGAGAGTCCTCGGCGGATTGCAAAAGGGACTTCAGGGGGGAGGATTGGGACCTGGGGGGAAGAATGGTGGTTTGCCAATTATTAAAAATCAATGCAACACTGCTAATAAGAAGGAAAGCTGATGGTTTTCTATATCATTCCTTCTGGGTGCGGGGGGGGGGGGAGAAATGGGGGGGGAGCAAGACAGGCTCGAGGTCCTTAGAGAATGCCGGAAGGCTGAGAGTGACCTGGACATAATCCAGGAGGGGGAATCTTTTTCCTTGACACACTAAAAATGCGGATGAGGGGGAAGGAGGGTGAGCTCCCAATTCGCAAAATTTTGGAATCCGGGAGGGAAAAAGGACTCTTAAAAAGAGTGCGAAGTCGTGAAACGCAATTGATCTTTGTTATTCACAAGCGGGAATGAACTTTTTAAGAGGCTCTTGAAAAGGTCCGGGTTTTCTGTAGTGCCCAGACGCTCTTCGAGCTTAAAGACAATCGACTGAAAATCTGGAGAAGAAAAAAGAGTGTTGGAAGCGATACCCGTCGGACACAAAGGCAGAGGACTTAAATGAAAAGGAAAAAAACCCATATCACTGAAGGGAAGGAAATCAAAAAATAAGTGATACAAGGAGATAATCGATATGGTAGGGAAAACGGGGTTGACGAAAGGTATAGCTTGATCCGGTCCTTGTTGGTTCATGAGCGGGCTGATCCATTTGGCGCCCTCAACAGAATCGCAAGGAGGGAAAAGTCTCAAAGGCGCGCTCAAAACCGGCTGAATTTGCCCAACACGAACAAGGGCCTCTTCCTCTACAGAGGGGGGGGACATGCCAGCGATTCGTCCAAGCTTTTCGCAAAGAGCCGATTAGGGATCATCACGCGCAAGGTTAAAGGGGGGGATTGGAGAGACGGGAGCGCAGGTTTAGGTTCCAACACCGAACAGTAAGGGATTCGGGAAGGAGGCTCCAGACCTTCACAGGAAGGGGAAAAAAGCTGGAAGGATCGGCGCAGCCCTTCTGGAAGCCAAAGGCCGCGGATTGGAAGGATCGGGAAAAAAACTGGGAAACGTCAAGATTCTAAATTTGTCGTTATGGGGGAAAACTGCAATAACCCTTCCAGTCGGCCAACGGAGCATGCATACACCATCTCGCTTAGCCTGTCTTACCTGTAAAAAAGAAAATGAAGGAATAGGCTAAAGGCGCAAGGAACAACCGACTGAACTGGGGGAAGCGCAGGTGGAGAGAAACTTTTTAAACGCATGGTGCACGTTAGTTACGGAGGGGTTGGGGGGAAGGGGGGAAATTGGGGGCCTCAGGCTGGCATCCGCCTCACTGGAAAAAGGAACTCACAGATGAACAAGGACCGAGCCACCGTTGTGGGTGCGAAAAGCCCATCGCAAACCAAAGGGCTTAGCCCCTCCCCGAAAATGGGCCTATCTTAATTAATGTTTTCGGGGTGGAGTGCCATCGTCTCTTTTGCAAGGGGGGAAGGGGTCAAGGAAGTATGGTCCGGACTCGGGTCTCATACCTCAAGGGCCGGAGGAGAAAGAAAACAGTAATAAGCGTCTTTGTCGGCTCACAGGAACGTCACTAACCATCCAGAATAAACGCCTACACATATTGGCCATGTGAGAGGTCAACCTCATTTACCAAACCTCTCAAAGAAGGGGAGGGTCTTACTAAAAAAAAAAAATGGAATGTGGAATGGCGTTGACCATGAAAGATCGGCTGATTAGAAGATGATAAGGTTTCATTTGTAGGAAGAATGAAAGTTAGGCCAGCTTAGGTCCATGATAGTACTAATCTGATCGAACCCAGGTGCTAAGAAAAGGAAAGTCTCAAAACGGAGAGAGGAAGAGGGATTTTTTTTGGGGCGGAAAAGAAGACTGAGTGTTACGATCTGGAGGGGGGGGGGGAAGGGACGGGTCTTCGACAGTGCCGTCACGACATAAGGATCGTCTAAATATACCTCATCCAGAACGGAGGGGGATTTCAGTGTAGGGGGGGAAATCACGCTCCACATTACAAATGCAAACGTCAAAAGCGGAAAGCGTCTTGTAACATTCATTGTTGACCTTTCGACTGGACGGGGAACCGAGTGGCGAAAAAAAAAGAGGGATTCTGGAAGGAGGTTTTTGACGTCAGCTCGCCAACCGGGGAAAAAAAAAAAAAAGGGGTCTGGGGGGGGATGCGCAACTCCTGACTTTAAAGCTGGAAAGAAAGGAGCCGTGACCTATAGAAGGGGCAATCAAGAGACAGGGAAAGGGATGATCACCAGGGCCAATTACGAAAGGGCGTAGAAAGGCTAATCTTAGAGTTTTTGGGCTGGGAACCAAAAAAGTGAGTCTTCCAGCAGCTTTTGGACGGACAAACAGCAGAACGGAAACGGGTCCATACCACTTAAGAGAAAGACCACCCTCGACGAAACGCCCGCGAGGGCATAACAAGAGCGAAACCCTGTAATCAAAATCTTGTCCCTTGGAGTTCTATCCTGGGATCGGGGGGGAAGCCGTAACATGTTAAGAATACTGCTGCCGGAAGGATCGGGCCAGGGGATTATGGTCTAATTTGGTCCGACATAGGAAGGTTGGCCATTTTCTGCTCAATAAGACACTAGTAATTACGGGAAGATAAATCTGATTTGGGGGTAGATCATCCATCCTAGCAGGGTGGAAAGAGGGCTCAAAGGAGACGAGTCCGGAATGGCGCGCAATGCCGATAAAAGGACTGGGGGGAGTCAAATAGGCATGTCCATGTCCATGAACTCACCTAGGGATCGGGAAGAAATCTCCAATTCGGACATTTGCAGGGGAGGAAAGGTTCCGCAAGGAAACGCGAGATATGCTGCTGGTGGAGCAGGGTGATGGAACAAAAATCGAAAAGGTCTGAAACTTTTACCTGGGCGTCATCGGGGTTGCGTGCACTATGGTGAGCTATCGCGAGCGCGTCGACCCATGAAGAGAGAGGACAAGGAAAAAATGGAAGTTTGAAGCGATGGGCGCGTGAAAAAAGAAGGAACTTTAGACTCTACAATGGCGAAACCTCAACCACATATCACCGACGAGGGAAGGAAAGAAAACACTGAGGAAGAGAGATGAGAGAGGTGAGGTGTTAGGAAGGGGGGGGGCCAAAAGGGGCTTAAGTCCGATTGGGACTGGGGGTTGGTGTCCAGGACGAGAGTCACCCATGTGCAGTGCGCCGGTAAGAAAAGCGGCAAAAATCATCATCCGCGTTACCGACGCCTCTCTAGAATAGGCGACAACACTACTTTAACTCCTAGGTCAGGGGGGGAAAATGCAAAGTGGGGTGGTGACATAACCCTTGCCATGCGGTCAACTTGCGAATACGGATCTTCCTAGTCTAAAAGGCAGCAACGTCTGCATTGGGGGGGGACTCCATGCCGCTGGAAGGGGGGGGGGGGCGCAGGGGTTAGTCACAGACACCCAAAAAGAGGATGGACGAAACGCGAACATACCTACCACTCGCATTACGACTAGGACCTCGCGCCAAACTGTATGCGAAGTAACTGGCAGAGATGGGATGATCTCGACAACCAGCTTGAACCGGTCGAGCGGGGGAGGGGGGGTAAAGGGGATTGTCAAACCCAAAATTAAATGCGCCAACTTCGCCAAGTCCTTCAGAGCCACATCAGAGACTCAAAAGTAGAAACGTCCTGTCTGCCTTGGAAAAAGACCGAGCAGAGTCCCTTCAACAACTCAGAAGGGGGGAGACCCGGGTGACTCTGGTAGCCTCCGTGACAGCATGGATCTGACAGGAAAGAGGTTGGGGGGGGCTAAGGATGGGGCTGGCATTCTGCAAAGGGGAAAGGGGGGGATAAAAAAGAGGCGGGACTACTCACACTTGGGTTACGTCTAAAAGCCCTCGACAAACATAGAGAAAGAAACTCACTATCGTAATGCCGGTGGCTTGCCAAGGGTTTGGGGAAAAAAGGCTTTGAGCTTTCCTTTCTCTATAGGGAAGGGCGCAGGGGAACGAAGGATGGGGCAAAGAACAAACCATTAATAGCCCGGCGCAAGACTCGACACAATCAAGAATGAACGAACAACTTTGCGCAATTCCATGCAGTCTCTATGGGTTGGGTGTGGGGGGGGGGGGGGGGGGGGGGGGGTGTGGGGGGTGGGGGGGGGGGGGGGGTGGGGGGGGGGGGTGGGGGGGGGGGGGGGGGGGGGGGGGGGGGGGGGGGGGGGGGGTGGGGGGGGGGGGGGGGGGGGGGGGGGGGTGTGGGGGGGGGGGTTTTGGGGTTGGGTGTGGGGGGTGTTGGGGTGAAAACCAAAAAGTGTGGTGGGGTGGGGTTTGGGGGGGGGGGGGGGGGGGGTTGTTTTGGGTTTGTGGGGTTTTTTGTGGGGGGGTTTTGGGGGCCTTCAGGATCCTCATCCTCCCTCCACTAGTTTTACATGGGTAAGGGAAAAACGCAATTTTCGGGGACGGGAACCTGAACAGCTATAACCCTAACGGGACCGACTACTTCGCGGCTATTGCAGCACGATCAAGTACTTTTTCTGTTAAAAAACGAGCGACATTTAAACGCTTTCACCTTTCAACCCCCACAAAAAAACCTATACGCCCCTTTCAACCCTCTCGAAAGAAAAAAAAAACAAAAAAGGGAGGAGGGACAAAGGGAATATTTGGGAATTTTGTCCAGGGGCGACAGCCTTTCTGGGAACGTCGTTGGGGGGCAGTAACTGTTCAGACTCCACATTGACCAAGCCCGTTCGGGCTCCGTAATTGATCGCGAACTCCAGGAAGGAGGGTCCTTGGAGGGAGGGGGTTCTTACCCATCCACATTCCAAAGGTCACCGGCAAAAGCTTTGGCGTCGGGTACATTCATTTTGAAACAGGGATTCACTGGCAAGACAACCTGTCCTTTCAAGGGTTTCACAAAGTGATTTTCGAGTGGTGACTTTCAGCAAACGACCGATTGGAAAGGGTGAGGGGGGCGCCGACGACGTGACAAATGCGCCATAAAAGGGACCAAAGGTCAAAAGAATCAAAATGCAGAGCTATGGGAGGAAACCCCGTCCACCAGAGGCTGCGCTTGGCGAGAGGAGAGGGGGTGTGGCTTTACATCGACCACCAGGGTGACGTCAAGACTGTGTGCGGAAGGCCAAAACATGAAGACGGGATGAAAAGACCTGCCGTCGCACAGACAAAAACCCCAATATTCGAACCTCAGCGGACAGAGGGGAAGGCATAGAAAGCCAACTGGTATAAGGGGCCCAAAGGGGCAGAGATTTGCGGGGCAGGTTCATTCAGGCGGATGTATGGGGCAGAGTCAGCGATGATGGTCCGGAAAAGGGGGAGGGAAGGGAAAAGAATAGGGTGGATGGGAAGTTGTATGAGGGAAAGACACTGCGAAGAATTCGGGACTGTGTCAGCTTCTTTTTTGGTCGACTCTTCAGAACTGGCAAGGTGTGGCGGAAACGTGGCCATAAGGAAAGGAAATTAGGGGGAGGAACATGCGCGCAAGCGGGAAGTTCGAAAGGAAAGCCCGGCATGGGCCGGAGTGGGCTGGCCTCAAAATGGAAGTATAAAAAAAAAGAGGAAACGGGAATTTGGGCCCATCGCCAAATTCGGCAAATTGGACGGAAAGGGAGGGGAGGATGAAGCCTCTGAAGAGGAACGCGCGTATGCGCAAAGGGAAGCGCAATGGGGATCCCAAATCGGTACGTCTAACTTGTACCTCTAGCTTCAAGAGGGTCACGTGTCTGCCGCCTGCTCTCGAGCGCGGAAGGGGGAAAACAGGAAAAAAAGATGTTTCTTAAGGAGGGAAGAAATGGGAAAAGTGGGGAATCTGGGGACGCGTCCTTGACCAAAACGAGATTAGCCCGGTAGGAAAATTCAATGACACCGAAGGGG
>Ga0179593_1650926_pt1 | contig 11396 bp, 9 predicted proteins | sample CZODoug2_1_08_16_FD_185931 | JGI IMG/M metagenome (GOLD analysis project Ga0179593, IMG submission 185931) | Vadose zone soil fungal communities from Angelo Coast Range Reserve, California, USA - CZODoug2_1_08_16fungal (PacBio error correction) | ecosystem: Environmental > Terrestrial > Soil >...
CAACATCACATCCACAAGGGGAAAAAGAAGGTCCCATAACGAACCTCGTGAAAAATGGCAAAGGGAAGAGAGGGGGGGGGAAAGCGTTCCTTCCGCATTCATCGAGAGAAAATCGAGAAGGAAAGAAAGACGGATTAAAAAGGGAGGGGGGGAGTCCTTCGCCAAAAAATCTCAAGTGGATTTACGTCCAAGGAGAACCGGTCAAAAAGAATTCGCTTACAGAAAAGGCCTGCAATCGAAATCTCCCGTCCGGATCGGGACATCACTGGACCAGTGGGCGAACTCCGGCTCTGACAAATTCCACTCGGAAGGGAATGGTGAAAAATAAATGCGAGTGGGAAGGGAAATATCGGGGGAACGAAAAGTGAATCACAGGAGTGTGGGGCGCCATGGGGAGAGCACGTCTGAATTAGTTCAAATAAAGAAGGAATGACGTCTCCGTATCCGGAAAAGGTTATAGAATCATAGCGGACTGGAAAAAAAGGAAAAGGGTAAAAGGAATTTAATGGGGGAACAAGGTGGAAGACGGAAAAGCAAATATTGGACTCAGAGAAGTTAAGCTCTGGAAGGGGGGGGGCCTGAAAAGAAAAAAGGGTTCGATTAAGGGGATCTGAAAGGTTGTTAAGGACAAAAAGCAGGCTCAAATTTTCCACGAAGGGGTTGTTTCCGAACAATGGAAGAAGTGTAAACTTGAGGGGAAGGAAAGAATATCGACTCAAGAAAGAAGAGAAAGCTCGATTTGGAAATGTTTAGAAAAAAGGAAAAGGAGGGGTGTAGAGTGGGGGAAGAGAAAAGTGTTTAGAATGGATTAGGCGTGTTACGTATACATAGATGTGAAAGAGTGGGTGAAAAAATTGATGGGGTCCCAGGGAAAAGGAAGAATTGGATGATCACTGTGAGCGATCAAGAAAGAATCCCGCTGAGAAGACGTGAAAAAAGAGACCCAGAGAAAAGGTAGAACGGAAAATTGGCGTCTGGAAAAGGCCATCGGAGGCGGAAAAAGAAGGCAGGAACAAAAGAAGGCAATTCGTTCCAGAATGAGTTTTCATGGGGAAAAAGGGGGGGCATCGAGAAATCCTACAAGAAATTACAAGACAATCACTGGAAGGTTCCTATGTACCAAAATCACGTAGTGGTGGAAAATAGCTAAAAAAAGGGGTTATCAGGAAAGGAACGTTCGTGTCCAAAACACTTGGGACCCGGAGGACAGGGGAAGAGGGAAAGAGGGCGGCCGTAAACCGTAGAAAACACTCAAGGCGGGGTACATTGTCAATGGTATGAAACTTAAAAGAGCCCGCACTCCGCTATGGACAAACATCGCGCGTTGGGGGGGAATTGGAGAGAAAAAAAAAGAACGAATTGATCAATATCTTGATTTCATTAATGAAAAATTTGGGGGGGAGGGTGGGGGGGATACGAACCGGATCGAACTTCGCGAGAGGGAGAACAGCCATACTTGTAAAAAAGACATCTGGGGAAAAGCGTACTGAAAAGAAGTTCAAAAAGAAAGGGGTACAACACATACTTTCTCTACGAGCGCCGATTCGCAACAAAAACAAAAAGAGAGAAAAGATGAGAGAGTGACGGAGCTCGAAGGAGGGGAAAGATGTGGGAAACTGCGTGACAAGACAGTGGGGAGGGGAAAAGAAGGAACCCGATTGATTTGGGAAAAAATGATCGGCTGTTCACGTGACGAGCGCGAGGTTCAGAAGGGGATCCAAACCACCCAAAATTTTTCCATGGCCTCCAAGAAAGAAGAGCTCAATGGCAAAAGATATGGGGACCACCAAATGGTGTCGTGGATAGCGGAAGGCAGGAGCCGACGTTTTTATCCATCCAAAAGAACACTTCATGGCCAAAACCGAAGATTGACCAAGAGGGGAGACCGCCGTACTGTAAGGGGGGGCATATCGGGCTTTAGTTGATCACGTGCAAAAAAAAAAAAGGGGACTTGAAAAGTCGAAAAGGTGGCCACCATTGACGTGTATAATACATCGAAACCGAAACTCAGAATTGGAGGTGGGAAGGGGGGGGCGAAATTTAAATTTGTAGGAGTTAAACATTTCTCAGATGCCCAAAAAAGCCATGAAAAAAAAAAAAAGAAATCGTAGGGATTCTTTCGGGGCCAAAAAAAAAAATTGTGCGAAAGCCGTGGATATTTGCCTTAAACGGTCATTACGGGAAGCCAGGTCGTCAAGCATATAGCGCTGGGAGGAAAAAAAAGAAACAGGATCAAAGCATCGGGAAATGAAACTTGGGAACAATCAAACGGAAGACACTCTGAAAAAAAAAGAAAAACAATCGTGGAAAAAGGTCAGAGTTCAAAACAAAAGGGGGAAAAAACCGATTGCCCCGGGCACACGGCAGCAATCGACCACAGAAGATCTTCGTGGAAAAGGGGACTCTTAGGAGGCCATAAAAAGGCAAAATCATATTCCCTTTTCAGGAAAAAAGGGGTAAAAGTCGAAAGCCCGAAAAAAAAGAAAAAAGAACAACCGCAGAAACACGGGGTTGTTTCAAAAACCGACCGAAATAGACACCTCGCAATGAGTGAAAGGAGGGCTGGCTGGGGAATTCCACCTGACCATAAAAGGGACAAACGAAAACATACCACGAGGAAGGGAAAAGTACACGAAGGCCGACTTCATCGGGGGCTGCGGGCTTTTGTCGCATAATCCAGGAAAACGGGCTCTCAGGAGTGCTAAAACAGAAAAAAGCGTGAATCATCAAAAAAAAAAGGTACAAAACGAAAAGACCGCAGCATTGAAAAAAATGGAAGGAGAGGAGAAAAGGCGTGCGCCCACACAAAGTATGTCTATCCGGAAGAGTTGCGATCGAGGAAAAGCAGACTGTAAAGACTACAGGCGTTGGGGGCCGTGTCGGGCGAGGGGGTGGAGAAAAAAAAAACGCAGGGAACGCGAAGAAAAGGTGAGACGGAAACCAGAAGGGGTTGGAAGAAAGGACGTCTGCCAGTTATTACCGAGGCAAGAGCGTATGAAAATGTCGCGGAAGAGGTCCAAACCGGAACTAGAAAGAAGGAAAACAGAAAAAGCACAAAAACAAAGGGGACACGAACGACGGGAGGGAAAAAGGTCGGGATATTAAAAGGAGTTTGTAAAGCAAAAACGGAAGGATTACCAATCCAAGCAAACGAGATATCCCGACCGCGGTTGAAAAAAAAGAGGTCGCCGTCTCGGTGACAAAACAGGTGTTGCCTGTGCAAGGGGGGGGTGGCAGTAGATCCTGGGAGCGGTCCTTCCAGAAAAGGGTTCATAAAGAGGAGGAACTGCAAGAAGAGAAAAAAAGAAGAAAAGCGTCTCACAAGCAACGATGCTTGCAAACGGGATTTGCAAGCCAGAGGGAAGGTCCCGACAAGAAAAACAGCCTTTAGTTCCTCAAATGTACAGTAGGAGGGAGGGGATCGAAAAAAAAAGGAGGCTCAGAAAGGGCATTAAAGATGAAGAAAAAATCCAAAGAGGGGGAAAGGATACTCATTTCCCGCGGGGACGTGAGCTGGGTTGGCACGGTAGATCGTTGAAGACGGATACACGCGGGCGTGTGGAAAGAACATGAAAGGGACGGTCTGTCGGGAAATGTGTCTACAAAATCCACCGAAAATCGAGAGGACGCGACCCTAAACTTGGGGAAAACTTTGTGGGGCTCAAGATAGGGGATCTCGCGAACGGAATTGGAACTGGGATTAAAAAGACCGGGAGGGGCCAGAAGAAGAAGAGAAAAGAATCAAGAATTGGAAAATTGCGAGCGGTATATGACGCTGTAGGGGGGGGGGTCCGAAAACCTGGAAAGGTAGTTTGTATTAAAAAAAAATGCCTTCAGGAATCGGAAAAAGAGCAATCTAATTTTCCAAGAAAGTCCTTGGAACCGGAATGGAGGGTGAAAGGGAAATATTGGGGGGAACGGGAAGAAGCAAGAAGAAGAAGGAAAAAGCAAAGGGAATGAGCGTTGGCCCGTGGCCATAGCCCATCGTTCGGAGGGGAAACTAAAGGGGTCAGAAATGAATTTGAAGTAAAAGGCTATGGGAAAAAGTCTGTGCAGAGGGGGGGATGTCCAACGGGAAAATGGAGACGGGGGGAATGTCCTCGATCAAGCGGAATGCGGATGGGGAAAAAACCTGGCTGGAAACATCTTGAAGGGGAAAACGGACCGGAGGTAATGCACATCTCGAAGCGCTGCCATGCCAGAGGAGGAAAAAAAAACAGGCAAGATTGCGTTCTTCAGAAAGTTTTTACATGTTTATTTTGGGGCATCGGGGAAGAAGGAAAAAAAAATAAACACAAAAAGGGGTCGCAAAATAACAGCCAAGAAAGGTAGTTGTGACAGTGTAAAGGAAGGGAGAGGAGGGAACAGTTCACCAGTCGTGGTTCCCCCACTTTTCCCCGGGCAGAGTTGCACGTGGACCTTCAAATGAACAAGATTTCCCGAGCGCAAAGGGAGCCGTAAAACAAACGCCTGTAAGACACTTCGGCTAGAGGGGGGCGGCACGCCGCTATCCACGAGAGCTGTCATGCTGGGGGGGGGATTCCACCATAACTCACAACAATCGCCTAAAGGGGGCTTTGATGATGAAATGGGGGGGAGAGGATCGACTAAAGAACACACGTGAAAGGAAAACCTATTCCTTGTAAAATCCCAGGGGTCTCCACGGACGGAGGGAGGCTGGAACCAAAACTGTGACCCAAGTGTGAAGGAAGGAACGAATTAATTTAGGAAAAAACAGTCAAGGGACGAAGGGAGGGGGGGAGATTACTTCTCTCGGCGATCCAGGAATGTGGTGGAAAACTCTTGTAAGGGCGGATACGGGGTGTAAACAGTGGTTCTACAGTAGAATCTTTCAAAGAAAAAAAAGAACCCCGGGGATGGGGAGAAAGGAGGGTATGAGAAGTGGCCGATCTCTAAGTGAAAAATCCGTTGGCCGGCATCAAGAAAACCTACACAGGGGGGAATTGGCGTGAAATCAAAGCAAGAAATGTATTCTGTGGAAAGTATGGTGGAAAAAAAAAGAACGGGCGAAGAAGGAAGGAATGTTGGGGGAAATACATTCAAAGGAAAATGGCCACCGAAGTCGTGTACCAGCCGTTCAAAGCAAGGGACGGCGAATAGAAAGGGGACGTTCAAAGGAAACCGGTAAAAAGGTAAACTGAGAAGAGATAGGGGGAAAAAAGTAAATGGACGACCGAAACTCAGTGTAGCTGTACTTTGGCCTACCAATGGTTGTAGGGAGTGGAGAAAAAAAAGTTTAGAGAACAAACTAAAAAGAAAAACTGCCAAAATGCGGAAGAAAAAAAAAAAAAAAAAAAGGGAGTATCGGCTGACGGGCTTCGTTTAGGAAAAAGGGGGGAGGCAGAAAAAATGAGGGGACGAATGGAAAGATTTTCCTTACGAGCAAGGTAACGAAGCAGGTCTATGGACCGCAATAGGAAACGCTTGATCGCGAAAACAACCAAGACATAAGGGGGAAAGGCATTGGGGACATCAAGAAAAGACTTCCATAGAAAAGAGATGGCCCGGAAACCGTGAAAACCAGAAGAGAATTGAAAGAGCCCACCTTTCTAAAAAAAGGACCCAATCGAGCGGATCGTAGCGAGCGCTCAGTCTAAAAAGGAAGAAGGCCTGGGCAAATCAGAACTCAAAAAAAAACAAACAAACCACAAAAAAAACAAAGAAAAAAAAAAAAAAAAAATTGTAAGAAAAGGAACTTTAAAGGAAAAGGAGAGTCAAGGGGTCAATTAATCACCGTCATAACCTCAATCAAAAAGGGTTGGGCCAAAAAAACAAAAATCACCGCTTCGAAGGAGAAAATTGGAAGGAAAAAAGTTCAGAAAGAAAGAAGGGCCAAAACTGAATCTCCTGAAAACAGCCAATCCGTTCGAGTCATTTAATCCGAGCAAAAAGTACAACTAGGGGTATCAATCATCGAAGAAGAGGGGCTTTGTCAAAAAAAACTGGCAAGAGGTCGACCAAAAAGGGATAAATCCTCTCACTCGGTACCCTTTCCAACCCAGAACGGACCGAGAAAATGTAGAACCATTGAGACGCGAGGGGGAAGCTCAGACGGGGAGGAGGGAAGAAATGGAAAAGGTCTGATCAAGGAGATCGGAAAAGAAAGAGGTGTCCAGGAACGCTCCAGCATTTGGACACTTTCGGACCACAGAGGTGGGCACACAATCCCTACGGAGTACCTCTTTCACTCAAAAAGAGGGTGAAGAGATTGAACCGCCGCAGGGTGACCGAGGAGTAAAAAAGTACTGAGCAAGGGAGATAAAAAGGGAAGGAAAAGGGGAAAGAAAGTGACCTGAAGAGGCAACAATTTTTGAAACTAACGACCAGACCCATCAACCAGATTTTCTCCTAAATTTGACTGGGTTAAGATCGAAAATATGAGGGAAAGGAAAAGAAGGGAGGAAAAGTAACAAAGTCAATAAGCCCCCGGGGGGAGTAGGGAAGGGGAAAAAATGCTGTATGCCTGGGCGTTTGTGCAAGTTCGAGAGACCTGTTTTGGAAGGGGAAGAGCGTTGAAAGACTCTTCAGGAAAGGGATCACTTCAAAAGGAAGTATAAACCGGGAGGAACTCCTCAGGTAAGTGCGGGAGTTGTTCAACCACTCGAAACCGCACGGCCCAAACGCCTGTCGAGGGACTCCAGCTTGAACATTCTGTCGAACGAAGAAAAAGCAAGGAAAAAGGGGAGACAGTCACTTGGTACATGCTAAAATCAGAGAAACAGCCAAGGAAAAAGAGGCTCCAATTCCCTCGGGATTGAGCTGGGTTGGCGATGGTAATACGGGGGGAGCGGACGAGTAAGCGGGGAGGTGTTGTTGGCGCCGGGGGAGAACGTTCTGAAAAAAAGTATTTGAGGCGATAAACAAAGAAAGAAACGGGACCTTTTTTTTGGAGATAAAGCGCGCACGAAGCGGGGCCTGTGGGGGGCAGAAGATATTTGAAAAATTCGTATTGGGGGACCGGGAAGTCAAGGGGGGGAAAGAATTGGGAAGGGAGGGGAGGTTGTGGGTCCTGAAACAAAGAAGAATGGTTGCGATTGCGTGTTTGGTGCTGGGGAAGGGGTGTTGATTCAGCATGACGAGAAAACACGCCGCCGAAAGAAAGAGAGAATTGGGTCAAAAAAAAGGGCCTTGTCCTTGGGGGAAGAGGGTTTGAAAAGGAGTTGCGAGAGCCGGATACGGATAAAGAGCCGCTAATTTGGTCCATAGGGTCCGTTTTATGAAAATGATGGTAACATTGGGAGTTGTCAAAACGTGTAAATCCAAGGGGGTCAGAGGGGAAAAAGAAAGAGGGAAAGGGTAGAGAGATTGCAAATTGGGTGGCCCCATGTAAGGTGACTCTAGAGGATCACTGTTTGATGGACGATCCAAACCTCATATTGCGGAAGAGATATGGCAAAGGGAAAATTTTGTTTGGGAAGGGAAAAAGGGCGCGGAATCTCGATTTGCAGGGAGATGAAAAAAGAAAAAACAGCAACCTGCATCGACTTTGCGTCTGGCTAGAAATGCGGTCATGTAAAATTTGTTGGGTATGAGGGATTGTTGAAAACCTCCTACAAAAGGAAAATTGGTCAGAAAAAAAAGGAAGGGAAAAAAAGGTGGAAGAAACAGAAAAGGTGGCTCTCACTGCTAATCAGTTCACAGAGTCGTGGGTCACACTTTTTCAGGGGAAAAAAAACCCGGCATCGGGTGAAAAGGGGGAGGCAAAGAACAGAAAATCGAAAAACGGAAAAAGAAACAGAGGGGGACATTGGTAAGGGGACTTGGATGATAAAACTTCGTCTGCCCTGCACGAAAGAAAGACCACGAACATAAGGGAAGCTGGGCGGTTGGCGCCAAAAAAAGGGGTGAAACTCAACAGACCGAGGAAAAAATTGATAAAAGGGGAAATGGGGGGGGAAAAAAAAAAAGAGAAAGCGACAAAGACCGACGATCCTTGTAAAAAGCCATCTGGGGTCGCCACCAGAGCCGTACGGGAAAAACCAGGGAAAAACAGTTCCCGCCGAAGAGGGGGAAACCCTATCTAATCTAGCGCCTTAAGGATCTCAACAACAACAACGGGAAATAGTAAAGGGGGGAAGGGAAGTGGCCATCGACGAGAAGGGTACAACATGCGTTGGCTGAAAGGAAAAAGGTGGAAAATGGGCGACGGCCGTGGGAGAACGATTGATTTTGGACAGGAGAGGGGAGGGTGCCTTGGAAGGCGAAGTGAGAACTGTAGAAACCAGGCCAAGAAACTCAATAGCTTATCAGCGAGGTTGTGAGTTTAAGGGTTGAAGCCAAAAGGGGAAGCCTGAATAAGTGGGGATCGCGCCTGAAGGAGTAAAAATGAAAAAGAAAGAGGAAATTGCCAACGAAGGCGTTTGCACAGGTTTGGTAAGAAGTCCAAAAAAAGCAGAGAGTGAAAAAAAAAGGAAACGAAACCGTTTAAAACTGGGGGCACGAACGACTTTAAAAGTCCGCGTGCCCGAGGGATTTTTGGGGGCCACGGGACGGGAGAGGTACGAGGGGAACCGAAACCTGGGGGGGCAAGGCACGGAAGGGATGAAAGCATCAGGCCCCAACTCAACATGAAAAAACGCCCTTTCTTAAAAAGCAATGCGGAGCCGCGGCGTGAGGGAGCTTAAAGACATCAGATTTGGAAGAGCCGCCATTGGAGAGGGGTAAACGTACATAAAGCAGTCAACTTAAAGATCCAGTTCTATCCTTCAACTAAGGGGTTACGCTTAGCAGCAGAAACAGTGATCGCGAAGCGAGACACCGTGGAAGGGGACAGAAGGGATGAAGAAAGGGGAATAACGTCTGTGCCTATTCAGAACATTCCTGAACCCTGTGTAGCACAAAGGGGGGGGGGTAAAAAACTAGGAAAAAAAAGAGAATGACCACGATTTAACCGGGCTAACAACGGCACATACAGGCGTAGCTCGAAGGAGTCCGTCGCTTCAAAAGAGGAATAATGAACCTGTTCCAGAAAAAGCCCTTTTCAGGAAAAATGGAAAGAGGGGGGGCGAAAAGAGGGGGGGACTCTGAATCAAACAATAACAACCTCAATCCCGCACCAAGGTTGTTTCATTACCAAAGAGAGAATAGAAAAGAAGAGCCATGCGTGAAAAGATGAAGGGAAAAAAAAAATGAGGGGAAAAAAAACGCAGGTCAAACTCGTCAATCGCCTCCCAGGCCCAGAAGGTTCGAGCCCTTTATCGCGCCCAACCAGTAACCGGAAGGGGGGGCGGCGAAAACTGAAAAGGAAAGAAGCTGAAAAGGGCAAAGAAAGTCTCTAAGCAGAAAAACACAATCCCCTAGATCTCCCGCGAACAGATATTTACCCCAGTACTCAACCAAGTCTCAGAAAGAGGCCCCAATTTCACGCGAGAGGAGTCTAATAAAAAAGCGCCCAAGAGAGTGTGAAAGGAGGAGGGACGGGAGCAGGAAGAAGTATTCTCACTCTGTTCCAGACGGAGGGTAATACGAAATGATGTTTTAAAGCGGGGACCTGCGAAGTGGAGGAAAAATAAAGAAAAAGAGAAGCGGGCAGGGCGAAAATACGAGGGAGAAGCTTCGAAAGGTTTCCATCCATTCGGGGTGCGTTATGTACCGAGGAACGGAGCGGTAGAACGGGATCGGAAAAAAGAAAACCGGAATCTCTCGAGCCTGAAAACGAGAGAAACGAAAAAAGGAACCGATTTCACGAAATGTTATTGGTATCTCCAACAAACAACGGAGAGGATTACCAAAGGCAGCCCCTTTCGTATAAATACCACGCGGGTTAGAGGTAACGGTCTGGGGGGAAACCAGGGGGGCCTGAAGACTTGGGGCCAGGTAGAAGATGCGTTTTGAAAAAGCGGATCTTCTCGCAGTGTCATATCTCATTAAGACCGATAAAGGCAAAAAAAGACAGGGAAACCGGGAAGCCAGGAGATAAAGATTCTCAAGGAAGGAGAAGGGGCGGAAAAAAGCAGAGAAAAAAAAAGGAAGTACGAAACATTCTTGCCTAATCTAGAAAAGCTCCACGTCGGATCGACATTCACTCTTTCCATTGGGGGGGCGACCCGACCGTAAAGAAAAAGACTTCCACGCGCTGGGATACGCCAAGAACGGTCGTGAAGACAAAGGAGCGGATAAAACCGGGTATTTGTGGTGTAGAATTTAGAGACGGGAGGGGATGGTGGCGGAAACCCTCAGCGGATATTAAAGACTCCTGAAAAAAAAAGGGTTACAGTCTAAAGACGAATCGAGCCTTTTAACTATCACGACTATTTTTACCTGCGTAACTGGGGGAAAAGGGGGGCATGAATAACAAGACGGACATATTGAAAAAATGAGAAATCGTAGGGGAGGGTTGGGTAAAAAACAAAAAAAAAGGGCGATTCGGTGATGGCTGCTTGTTTATTCATCGGGAGAAGTAAGGAGAACTCTAAAAATAAATCTAATTTTCGCAGTAAGGGTCAAGGTGTCCTGGAAAAATTTGAAGGAAGAAAAGAAAAGAGCCGCTGAGGAACATCTTCCGTTGGAACCGGGGGCAATCGGTTACCCTTCGGGGGGGCGCTGTTAGAGCCGTTTCAGGAAGGAATTGAATTAGGCCAAGATTGAGGGAACAGAGGGGAAGGAGGGGGGCCAAAAAATGAGGGAGGGATCACGGGTTGATTGGGAGAGATCAAGCTCTCATGGGGTCGTTGGATAGATAAATGGCTCAGTACTGACCGCATAGGCAAATCAGACAAAAAGGGGGGGCCGGGAACAGGTTCCTGAAGAAAAAAAGAGTAGCGAAAGCGCGAGAGTTCTTCAGAAGGCCAGTTTTTTTCCAGTGGAGTTTTTTGGGAGAAGAAATGAACAGACCAGAAAAAAAAAAAAAAAAAAAAAAAAAAAAACAAAATTGGGGAAAAAAAACCAAGAAAGGGGAAAAATAGCAATCCACTGGGGGGAAAACAGAGGCACCGCGGGGGTGAAAAGGAAAGGTCCACCGGGGTGGAAAAAAAAAGGAAAAACCACTTTTGACCCCGGGAGAGGGGAAACGAATAAAAAGAACGAGCGCCAGGACAAACACACGCGAGCAAACGCAAGGGTGGCCCATTGTAAGCTGGGTATTGATAAAACTTGAGTCGGCCAACAAAAAAAGAGTAACAGCGAACAGAGCCTGGACGGGAGCGTTTGGGGGAAAAGAAAAAAAAAAAATAAAAAAACAACAAAAAAAAAGACTTGGGGGAAAATGGTAAAGGGAAAAAATTTGGGGGAGGTTTTGTGGATCGAACCGGGTCGGTCTGAGGAACGCTAATTGAACAAAGAATCAGGGGGTCCATCTGGTGACCAGAACAGACAGACGGAAAAAAAGGGGAAAACAGGGGGACGGAACATGAAACACAACCGGGCTCGATCGAGCG
>Ga0179593_1172609_pt1 | contig 11395 bp, 9 predicted proteins | sample CZODoug2_1_08_16_FD_185931 | JGI IMG/M metagenome (GOLD analysis project Ga0179593, IMG submission 185931) | Vadose zone soil fungal communities from Angelo Coast Range Reserve, California, USA - CZODoug2_1_08_16fungal (PacBio error correction) | ecosystem: Environmental > Terrestrial > Soil >...
AGGCCTTCCTAACCACAGGGGAAGACCAGGGCCTATCTCGCAAATCTTACCTTGAGGGGGATACTCTCCCGTCGTCCAGGCTAGGGGAAAGAACGAAAAGGGGGGGAGATGATATCCGCCGTGTAAGAGGAAGGACATTACTGTCAGTGGCAAGCGGTCCCTCGGGGGCAGGTCTCGTACTGGTAAGCTTAAGTGTTCACGACGGAACAAAGAAGGGGGAATCTCTCATAGGACGCTATCTCGAAAGGAGAGAAAAAAGGAAAAATCAAGGAGTCGACAAGGGGAAGAAAGGTCGAGGAATGAAATACCTTCTTCACGCTGGGGGTTAATCAAACGCCCCGGGAACAACATCCGCTATCCTTCACTGGAGAGGGAGGGGAGGCGCGGCCGAACAGCTTCTCTGGGGAGAAAAGGACAACTTCTCTCTCTAACAAAGGGGAGAGAGCCCACACTCATGGAAAAAAGATGCATACCCATCGCTCTAGCTCCAAAGAACGAAATCTCGAGAAACTCAGGGGGGGGCTGGGAATCCATCGTCTCTGGCTGAGCGGGGGAAAAAGCGATTATGTAGGGGCGAGATTAGAAGAAGAACGAGCCGTCACAGGATCAATATAGCAAAATCGGCGTAGGTTAGTTCGAGAAAGACTGAAGGGGGGGAACGAGGATGGAGCTCTCGGCCTCGCAAGAGTGAATCATTGACCACTTCTCAAAAAGAAATGGAAAAGGCAGAAGAGAGAGAGGAGGTTAAATTGGAAAAAGTAAATGTAAAAATCCAGTCAAAAGAATAGAACTGGGAGCCATTCTTCTCCCCGAGCCAGGGGGGACAGAAAGAGTCAACAACCCCATTAAGGGCCGCAGAACCAAGACCTCTTCCTGAAGCCGCCTAAACCAAACCAGAAAGTAACCACCGAAAAAACCGCCTACTCCCTCTCGCATGGAGGCACTATTCAGGAATCTTGTACTGTCGCTTCCGCGTCTCATCTCTTTCGATGAGATAAACCAGTGAGAAGAAAAAGAGCAAAATTGATCTACAAGGCGTTTGGTCTAAACAACAAAAAGACTTATTCCTGCCCGTCGGGTGGGAACGGAAACGCCAGGCCGTGACAGGTCCCAGAGAGTAAGGGGGATAGATCTTCCATTTCCTCGAAGGGACAAAAAAGAGCACACTGAGTAAACGGGTTGGGGGTTGGTGGCTTTTATCTAGGGTCAGGGAGGGGTCGATTCAGGTTCATAAAGGAGATCTCAAAAATAACCTAGGGGGCAGGTCAGTAGAGGAAGAAAACAGGGAGGAAAAAAAGTGCGCAACAAAACATTGCCCCTTCTTAGGAAGTTAAAAGGCGACTTAAAGGAGCCCTGGGGAAGCGTCGTGACTAGACCGGGCCGGAGAATCTCCTTATGGGCGTTAGGGAAAAAACTCCAAAAAGAAAAGAAACTCTTATTGGTCTTCGGAGAGGAAGCCGGAAAAAAAGGATGGACGATCCCGGTTCACCGGATCTGGCAAGGTCCTGTTCCAACAGACGACCTCGAAGGCCGCCTGTGAAAGGGGAGGAAGAAAAATCGCGAAGGACCCCGTCTCTTGAGGGGCGACGGGTCCCTTCATTCAGTCGTAAGAGGCGCTCCGTAAACTGCCGGCGGGCGAACTTTCGAGGAATCGTCAAGCCAAAAACGCCCGCGAATTTAAGTATTCTCTGGCGATGGAGAAAGCAAAAAGTACTCGTGAAAAACCAAAAGAGTGCAACACCTCGACCGTAGGAACGAAAGGACCGAACCTGAGAGAGAAACCAGCGTCGTCCTTCCCAAATGCAAAAAAGGATGATACTCTTCACCGGGGGGGCCGCTACCGAGGAACAAAGGGAAGCGTCGTTTATAAAAGAAAACAAAACGCTGGAGTCCATCAAAAAGAGACCGGAGGACTGTCGTCTCCTTATGTACATACGAGAAGGGAGATCTGCCAAGAGGGGGAAAAAAAATGAGTGACTTGTGCACGAACAGCGAACAAATGAGGCAGGGGTCAGGGGGCGCTGGATCAGGGGAAAGAGGACGACCATACCTTTCCAGTGAGCCGCAAAGGCTAAAAAATACCTCCTTTTTCTATTAGAAAACCGCTCGATGGCTTGCTGGGGGAATCAGTTGGAGGCCTGAAGCTGTTCTCGACGCAGAGAGAAGGGGAAGGGGGAAAGAACCATGGGGACGAAAATCGGGAAAAGAAAAACGATCTCAACCGGCAGAGCATCAAATCGAGGCTCGGCCGGGGGCTTAGAAAAATGCTCTCTCAGGAGAATGGAAGCCGCCGGAGAAAAAAAGAACCTGATGGGACTCCAGCTCGGTCGAAAAGAAGAGGGGGGAAGGAAAGGAGGACCAGACCAAAAAAAGCTGCTTTGAGGGAAGTAAAAATTCTCAAAAAGGCAAAAAAAAATCGTAAAGCAGACCCTATGAAAGACTAACCCCTTCCTCGACGAACATCTGGGAAAAAATAAGTAAGACGGAAAAGAGATTGCAAATCGAGGCCAGTTAGGACTCATTCCTAACGGGGAGAAGCCTGTAGGAGAGCAAAAGGTGTACTTGGGTGTTAAAGAGGGGGTGCTGGTATAGGGGGGCTAGATGAAAAATCTTACACCTCGCAATAAAAACGTATACTAGGGCTCCTTCTTGGGGAAGAGATTGCATCCAAATTTCGGGAGGGAAAGGGTCCCTGCTATTCCCTCTAAAGAGGGGGGGGGAAGGAAGAGGAGGGTTAAACTTGCAAAAGAGGCCAGGCGTTCCAGATCGTACGAAAAGGCAGTTTCCAAAAAAAGGCAAAAATCAGGTCAAAGCGACATTGGAAAAACATTCCGAACTCTACGTAGATAGAGAAAGAAAGACTGAGTCTGAGGACAAAGGCTAGATACTTAAAAAAATTTTCTTCCGCTCTAGAAAGGTCGCGGGCGCTAGGGCAAATGTTGGAAAAGAGACGGTCCGGGGGTACTGAGGGGCGCCGACCTGCGCTCTAATTCCAGCTCGCCCTGTCTCAAGATAGAGGGCGTGCATCTGCATTGAACAAGAGGAGAATCCACGGGGGGCTGGCAATCGCTGAAAATAACCGGAAAGAAAAAGCGTCTCGGTTACTCCGGGGGGCGAGGATGCCGGTTCAAGAAAAAAAAAAAAAAATGCTCCCGAAGAGAGGGCCGACACCGACCCGAATCAGAAAAAAATTCTCAACGGGTTCGGCCTAACTTCGCCGAAGCGGGGGAAGGGGGGGTGCTCAGGACAGCGCCGCGTAGTAAAATGTTGTCTCGGTTTCGTGGTGAGAATACATGGCGCGCCTCTGGGCGAGCAGACCGTTGGGGGGTTGAGGGTCGACTTTCAGTCCCCCTCCACTCTCAAGGAGAGCTGGTAGATCTTTCTTTCACCAAGTCAGAGCTGTGGTGGGGATGTCGCCTGGAGGGGGGGGGGAGAGGGAGGGGGTCTAGAAAAGGGCGGGATGTCCATCACCCATCTGCGAGGCGCCGACGAGTTCCGTCTCTTCTGTAGAGGGGTCAAAAGGGTGACTCCTCGTTTGCATACATGAGGCGAAGTTAGACCTCCAGGAACTTCACCCGAAAACAAGGACGGGGAGGACCACGATTCCCTGTAGCCCACTGAAACCAGTCGAAATCAGAAGCTTCTGATAACCGAAAACCTGCTTTAGCGCGATCCGACTCCGAAAAGAAAAAGGGGTCCCGTCTGGAATCGGGAGAGAGGAGGACAGCTCACTGCGGGAAAGGACAAGACATAACTTAACGCGGTTGAAGGAAACCAGGCTTACCTGGGTCTCGAATAGAATTGGGCAGCTCCGCCAGGCTAGTCGATTACCTTCGGGAAAAAGGGAATCCTCCGGTCGGGAAGGGAAAGAACGAAATTGAAAAGAGCAAGGGGAGAAAAACGAAGACTTTACATGGTCAATCGGGGCAAAAAAAAAAAAGGGGATCTTATCCTACAATTGACAACCATGAGGAGTGCAGTGGAATGACGAAAAATGGTCTCTCTGATCTAAGGGGAATTGTCTGCTTTAATCCGTGGCGAGAAGGGGGAGAGGAGGGCGGTCACGAAAGTGAAGGGAAGAGCAATCGCCCGCCGACTACTTCCCAGGGTCTGAAAAACGCGCCCCTGGTATTGCTCTTGATCTACTCGACGTCGTCGAAAGAAAGGGCACCTGAGAGAGATCCGACCTGCATCCCTTCCCCCATCCGGACAAACAAAACGGGAGGGGGTTCCTTACACGATGTCGTCAGAAACGGAGCCAGGCCTGTCGACGGTCTGGGTCACAGGGAAAAACAAAAAAAAAGAGCCATATCACTTTTTACTCTCAAGGAGCGAAGATGGGAGACGGTCTATCGAGAAAAAGAAGCGTGGAAAGAGGAGGGAGGAGAAAAGAAAAAAAGCTCATAAGTCGCAAGGTCGGTACTCTTCAGACGGGAGGCCAGGAAAAGGCTTACCAAAGACCGATTTTCCACGGCACCTCAAAAGGGGAAAAGCGGTGAGTGGGATTCTGTTTCTGATAGAACGTTGGGTGGAGAAGACTGAAAGAAGGAAACCTCAGTGTTGGAGAGCCAGCCGGTTCTAAACAGAAACAGAAAGAGGCGCCGAAGATCAAAGCCAAAAACTTCGAACGGGAACTTCACGGATACGGAAATAGAGTCCCTGGCAGGGAGGAGGACTGCAAGAATAAGGACCTTGCCTTTACTGAAACAGAAAAAAGGAACGGATGGTTCTTTTCTCAAAACCAAAAAGAGCACTTCATCCGGCCGATCAAGAGGGGGAGGAGAAGAGGATAGGCGCCAAAAGGAAAAACGACCTACCCTGAGAGCAAAACATCGGTGCTAAAAAAACGGCTCGGAGTGGTTGGGTGCGGCGGCGTCTTACCCCGAATGCTTTGGGTCTTGTGGGGCTGAGGGGGGGAGAGAGGGGGGGAGGGGGGACGCCCTTGTAACTAAAGGAAAGAACGCTGGGACCATCCCGGGCGATGCGGTGTACAGGGGGACGAAAAAAAAGCGCGGCCACGTCCCTCGAAGTCCGCTCTGACGGCCATAAGATAACCGTGGTCAAGGATGACCTTCGCGTCATCGGAGAACACAGGGTGTCCCCTCTCGTTCTTCTAACGAAGAAAAAGGAGGAAAGATATCTAAGTGACGGAGACTGACTCCAGACCGAATCACAACCTCGAGGGAAAAACGTGCAACCTATTCATCCAGGCGCTAAAAACGACATACCGAGGGCTTCTCGAAGCTGTGGAAACGGCTGCGAGAGGTCTATGTCAAAAGGGAGAAGGAGTTGTTACTATCTCGACAGGCGCGAAGCACGTTGCCCGTATCACTACGCTGAACTAGGAAAAAAAGGCCGAGCCTAAATCTCTCTCCCGTGAAACATCGACGCGGACTCGTCGTTCACGTAGGAAGAAACCGACGACGTGATTCTTAAGGACTGGTCCACGCACAACAGCTGGAAAAGAAAAGAGTCATCAGGGGGTGAAACAACGGGCATTCGTAGATCTCCGAGTAGAAAAAAGAAAAAAACCTGAATCTTTTCAGGTACACAACTACTTCAAGGAGAGGAGGGCACCGAGTACCGTCGAGAGACCAGGGCCAGAGTCTTAAAAGTTCCGGACGCTCGATACAGACGGGATCAATGGGGGGGGAAAGAAAGACGGCTATGAACTTAAGAAAAGAAAGAGTCGCCGCGCTTACGCAGGGTTGGTCGGCATAGAGAAAAGAAAAAAAAACACGGAGTATGAAAGGAAAAATATATATTCCAGAAACACGTCGGAAGCGCGTGGATCCGCCGCAACGGGGAGGTGAGAAAACTCTCCTTCTGCCGGCTCATCAGGATAAGAAGAGCTCGGAGGGAGGGGGAAGTTGGAATCGAATTTAAAGGACGCGTGAGACTAAGCGGTCTCTGTCCCGCCCGTACTTAAATCGTTGGGTCACAGAAAAGATTCTGCCGGACGACATCGGCGAAGCGCTACAAATCAACGGGTATACCAGTCTTACGTAGGGCAAGAAGGGGGGGGAAAAATTAGGATGAAAAATGCAAACGAGGGGAGTAGCCGACGACAGAAGATGACCTCGCGAGCAAAAAAAAAGAGCGTCTATTTCTGGACGAAGCCGAACGCGTCGCGTATTTCTGGGATAAACGAAAAAAGCGCAGACGCGAGTCGCTGATCGCCCACAAGGAATGCGGCCGCGAACCAACCGGAAAAGCTCTAGCCAATCCCTACAGCGCCTACAAGCAAAAGAGGGGGCGGGACAAGAATCTCTGGCTGAAGCGGGAACTAGATGGAGGGAAGCTAGATTCAGAAAAGACGGGACGAGCCTTCCAGATTCGTAGCCCTTTCGCGGGACGGACGGGGGCGAGTCAGCCTATATTTGGAAAAATCGCTTAAAGAAAGAGGACTATGCCCGCGAAGGAAGACTTTGACACTGGCCTAGGGGAACAGCAGCAGCGCTCGCTCGTAAATTTGTCCGCGCGAAGTTGATCCCGTCGCACCTCCTAAAAGGGAGGCCCCGGCGAAAAAAAAAGGGACAAGGTTGCGCCCTAGGTCGAAAAAAAAAACATCCTCCAAAAAAAAAACGCAAATCCTCAGTTCTGGAAAGGAGTCACGACCACACGCCCGCTACGGGAGCACCGAATGCGAGCGGAGCCCGGCAATGAGGCCAGCACTCAGTATCTCTGCCAAGATGATCGTCAGGTGGGAAAAACTGCAAGCTTGAGGCGTGGCGAAACCAAAAAAAGAAAAAGGAGGGGTCCGTCAACTGTCCAAAACCCAGCCGGCCGCTCGATCCAAAGGGTTCTCTACCTTCTATTGAAGACAAGGGGGGGGGCAATGAACGAGAAGTTTGGTTGTGGCAATGGGGCGTCTGCGTATGTCGCAAGGAAGTCGAAGGAGGGGTCTCTAAAAGCAAAGGGAACGAGGGGCATTTCAGTTAGAGGGAACGTTCTAATCCTAAAAAACGCGCAACAAAGAAAAGAGGACACAAAAAAAGAGGCACGTGGCCACTCGAATTCAGCAGTCCGTGGGGAACGGGGAAGGGAGGAAAGAGAAACCTCAAGCGCTGCGCAAAGTCGGGAGTGTCTATACATCATCCCGTAAAAAAAAAGAAAAAAAAAAAATCAGGCTTGGCTGAGAGCAAGAAAGGGGGACCACAGCTTCTATCCCGGATCGTCAAAAAGGAGCGGAAAGATGCAGTTCCAGCCATCGACAAGTCGAAAGAAGGGGGGGGGAGGAGGGGGGGGAGGAATAACATACGGGCTGGAAGAAAAAAAAAAAAACGCTCTGTTGGAGACTTGGGGACCTCGCAAACGTGGGCGTCTAAAGGTCCCCTTAGACGCGGTCGAACTTCTATAAGAGCAAGAAGGAACGCCTGACCTTTATGAAATGGTCGAGGCGAGGGATATCCCCGCCACAGTACTCGTCGCCAAACCCAGATATTTGAACACCGCGAAAGGGGATTCACGCCGACCTTACCATGCATAAAGAGAAAAAAACAGAGGATTTATTCCACTTGAGAAGAAGTGGGCCACGGAAGGGGGGGAGACACGTCACCGGTACGCTACAAAAAAATACGCCTCCAGTTCCATCTTCTTGACGGGGCAGCGCCGCCTCGGGATAAGAATCGACGCGGCTTATGCGGTCGTAGGGGGGCAGTAGGGACCTCCGTATCCTGGAGCGGAAAAACAGCAGGCTCTCCCAGGAAGTGGACTTGGGAAAAGAAAAAGCGTCAATGATTCCAAAGGAAGGAGTCTCTATGAAAAATCAGTATCTCACCAAAAAAGCCGGGTCCCTTGCGTCCTGGCTGAGGAGCTCAAGGGAAAAAAAAATCACAAGACCTTGCGAGAGCATAAAGAGCGGGAGTAATGGGGGGTCCTGCGTGACAGGGGGGTCTAATTTCCTCGGGTGTTCTCGACCTGATCTCGTGAAAGGAAATCCCCTTTTCTAACGGAAAGGTAGAGGAGGAAAGAAGGACAGAACAAAAAGGAAGAGTCTCCCGCAGCTAGGAAATCGTGCTGCTCTTGCTATATTCCTCTTTCTAGGAACAGCACTCCTTATCCTAAAAAAGGGGGTGCCAAAAGAAAACGAACCTGTCAGGATAGATTTTGCATCAACCAAAACACAGGGAGAAGGAGATGTGAGGTGGCTCCTGAGAGACACTCAACCCCTTTTATCGCGAACAATTGCATCGAAAAAAACGCGTCATCCGCCTCACATCTCCACGGATCCGACTGATTCTAGGCTCTACTACCAAAGTTCTGCGAGGAAAAGGAAGCAGTAAAAGGATCGTACAGAAGGCAGTTGGTTAGAATCGGTATTCTTGAAAGAACGAGGGAACGAGGAAACTTCAGCCTCCTCCAGACAACCGGCGAGTACGAAGGGGGGTCTGGGGGCCCGGTATCCACCTGGTGGTCGGCACGGGGAACCTGATATTCATCGAAGGGGGAGGGCACGGGAGAGGGGGCCTCTGAGGCGGCAAAGGGTCGATACGTCGAAGGGCCGTACCGGTTAACGGTCACCCCGGCGAAGAAGGATCTTCCTACTGGGGAATCTGGCAGGAAGAACGCGACCAGAGGGGATCGTCATCTACAAACAACAAAAGGTAGTATGAACCCTCTCTCGGGCAGTCGCGTTCGCCTCAGCAGCGACCGGAGGATAGGCGGGTTGCCGGGCCCAGAACCGGTCAGGTGTAAAAGAATCGCAGCCTATCTCTCTTCCAAAGCATCGCCGGCCTCAAAAGACTGGGGCAAACGGTCCGGGAACAAGATTAGAAGGAAAAAAGGGTTCTTCAAGATCTTCCCAGCCAACGGCCAAAAGAAGAGAAAGGTTTCCCCTGGGCTAGGAGGCCGCAGGGCCCACCTCGTCTCGCACAACGAAGGGGAAGCAACACAAGACAATATCACTAGACGGAAGGAAAAAATTGGAGGCCCTCTGCTCACTAATCTTCTGGAAAACCTCTCCTCTTACTGGCCGGCTAAGAAAAAAAGGGCGATGACTGGTGCGCGCCAATAGGTTAAGGAAGACAGAAGGGGGAGGTCTAAACGTTGTCCAAGGAAAAACAAGAACGTAGCGGCTGGTCCGCGGCCTGACCAGCTAAAGACGTTCGCCGACTGGATTAAAGTAATTTTCTTTTCTCACTTCGGCGGAAAACAAAAAGAGATAGACTCTGCCTCCCGCTGACCGAAGGAATGGATACGCGGCCTGGTTGGAACGCCTCGTGCTCGACACTCATCGTTCTAACAAACACGGCGGGCACTTCACGGGAAGAGAGAAAGCTCTTCACTCAAAAAACCCAAGCGGAAAAGAAAAAACAGAAAAAAACAAATCCATCGAGTAGGGCTGAAAAAATGCCTCGCCCTTCTTGATAAGAGCCGCGCCTTCCTCCTTGGGGCCGGCTGTAGAAAAAGAGCTCAGATGAGACCATCGAAAAAGGGGGGGGGAAGGAAGGGAATCAGATGCCGCTTTGCGGGACCCCAGCACTGCAAGGCGAAAAAGAAGAAAAATTGGCATAGCTCCATCTCTAGCGAACTACGGCGACTACCGAAAGCCAAAAAAAGAGGGTCTGGATCCCGAGAAAACGAATGAAAAAAAGACGCTTGAAGGGAAGGCGATGTAGCTTCCCTGGTGAGGAAAAGCCTCCTTGAACACCCTTAGGGGCGTGGAATACACGATGGTCACGGATCAGAGCAGGACAGTTCTCTTAATAAAGGATAGTGTGTAAAGAGGGGGAAGGGGGAGGTGATAAGTCGCCGTGTGGGAGTAGCCCACGCCCGCGACTACTTTCAAGGTCAGGATTCGCAAAATGGGAGGAAAAAAAAGCTCTACTGACATCCCCAGAGGCGAAGGCAAGGGAACCGGGCACTCGGAGGAAAAGTTGACCCCGTCCGCCAACAGAAGTCAAAGAGGGGGGACATGAAGAGATGTAGGACGAAAGACGCTAAAAAGAAAAGGGAGAAAGAACTTTTCAGATTCCTTTCACAGGGAAACGCTCGCAGATCCCTGTGTACGCTCCGTCGAGGAGTATTTTCTACAGGGGGGGATTGACTCGCCGCCATGCCTCCGGGAAGGAAGGATGATTATAAACGCCGATCAGTAAAGAGAAGGGGAAGAGGGGCGAGGGACTGCGGAAAGAATGAAAAGAGTCGAGTTCCAACGGCCATACAGACGGGGGCAATCAAGGTCAGTGGGTTAGCGTTTCTGGAGGGCTTTGTTTTAGAATGACAGCCCATCGTCGTTGATAGGGACCAGCAGGAGGAGGGCCGAGCAGAAAGACGAGCAAACAGCCACCCCAACTTCTCGTGCCGCACCGAAGAAACCGGTAGAGGACCTTTCCTATCGGCGGGGCCTCGCTGTACTGTAAGCAAAGGGAAGAAAACACGAAGGCTGTACTTCTTTGGTGATGGGGAGAACCGACGCAGCCGAGAACGTTAATCCTTCCGATCCTAGGGGGGGCGAGTCGAAGGCTTGGAAGGTACTCTGGAGAGACCCGAAAGAATAGGAATAGGCTCCAGTCAGGGGAAAAAGGGGTTGGCTTCGGCGCGGCCAACCCGGAGAAATGGGGGGAGTCCTGGGGTCAGTCTTTTTTTTCTGAGAGAGAGGGGCCCTTTGAAGTCGAGGTCGAAGAAGCATACACTTTCTAAGGAGTGGAGGGATCCAAAGACACGAAACGAAGAAGAGCGATTGCCTTCAGAGAAGGTAAGGTATTACCTGCGCTAATAGTCGAGAAGGACGTCGTCTTGGGACCAACCTCTATGGACATCGCCAGCGGAAAAAGGGCTATCTGAGCACTTGTCCTGCTCGGAACCAAAGGAAAGAAAGAAGAAGAGGGGCCCGCTTCAGCAAAAGTGAACGAGCTGGCCCGCCATAAGAAGGGGGAGAAAGGGGGAAGGCGGTGCGCTCTATCTATTTGGCACGCCTGCGGGTGGGCGATCGTGGGAGGGGAAAAGGCGAAAAAAAGGGTTTCTCGCACTACGCCGACGCTGGGGGAAGGCGCAGAAAAGATCAAATACAGTCTCGCTCTGCTCTGTAGTCGTCGGCAAAAAAACGCGAACCCCCAACCCCGGTTGGCAGGCTTCTTCATCTGATGTCCAGCACCACAAAGACGATTGCCGAAGACTACTGGACGAGGGTGAAGGGAGAGGTTGATGAGGAGAAGAGCAACCCTGAAAACAAAAAAACAGAAAAAAAAAAAATCGAGCTCGTTCCTGCCGCTGCGAAAAAAACGTAACCCTACTCGAGGCCCGATTCCCGCAGAGGGAAAAGACGGAGGAGAAGGATCTGCACAAGTCCAGGGGAAAAAACGAACCAGCTTATCACTGCGCCTGCCAACGACGCGAGGAGAAATGGGGGAAACTCTCCGATCTGGACGCTCTTCCGCAGGTTAGATGAAGA
>Ga0179593_1358351_pt1 | contig 11395 bp, 22 predicted proteins | sample CZODoug2_1_08_16_FD_185931 | JGI IMG/M metagenome (GOLD analysis project Ga0179593, IMG submission 185931) | Vadose zone soil fungal communities from Angelo Coast Range Reserve, California, USA - CZODoug2_1_08_16fungal (PacBio error correction) | ecosystem: Environmental > Terrestrial > Soil >...
CCGTGTAAAAAAAGACCAGTACCACAATCAAAGAAACGCGTAACGATGAATCGCCGGTGAAAAAATGCAATGATTTGGGTGCAAGGGGGGGGGAAAGTCGACGGGGGGACCGTAGGCATAAAGATTGGAGATGAGCTTTCAAAGATAGTTTGTGTTAATACACACGGGCGAACGCGATTAACCATTCAAGACGGAATGGTGGTGGGCAATAAAATTTTGCGAAATGTCCGGGGAAGACAGGAGGAGAGAGAGAAGGAACGAGAACAAAGAAAAATCAATGAGAAGGTCGGGCGGGTCGATCAGCCTGAGAAAAAGGAGAGGATAAGGAGCGGGTAAAAAACCGTTGATTTGGGATGACGGAACAAGCGTAAAGGTGCACCAGAGGGGGGGGGCAGACGGAGACCACGGAGCCTTTAACAGGCGAGGAAGCGGGGAGGGAGCGCGGGAGGTCTCAGGGGCTTAAAAGCGTAGCCAAACTAGGAGGAGGGGGAGGATACACGGTGTGGCGTCCGAATAAAAAAACAAAAAAGGGTGGTGAGTAAAAAACCTACTACAGCGATAACTAGAAGAGAGAAAAGTCAAAAGAAGGTTAAGTTGGTTTTCTGAATCGGATTAGGAGAACTGGGGAATTTGAAAGGGAAGTGGGGGAACTGGAGACAAAAGAATGAATACAGGCTGCACGCGGAGAGGGCACAGCCACGAAGAGGCCTGTAGTGGGTAAGTTGGGAAGGGTTAGTGCCAAGCTGATAATACAGGCGGACAGCGGAGCGGTAAAAGAAAAAGGGGAACCGAAGGACAAGGTCCACCCACTGGGAGTGTAGATGAACAAAAAGAGAATAAGGGTAAGGAAGGGGGAATTGGTGCCTGACAAAGACGGTCAGGGTGGGCTTAGGAAGCAGGGTAGAGGGGAACTTAGGAAAATGTGACAAGGGAGAGGTGTAATGTTCCCCTGTGACTAGGGAATGACCAGAAGGGCTTTTGATGCCGGAAGGGGAGTAAGGAAATTTATAGGGGGACGTAAAGAGCCCCAGTAAAAAAATCAATCACAGGAAGGGAAACGGTAGCATGCAGAAAAAAAGGTGGAGAAGACAAAGTGGGCAGGAAGAGGGGTCTAGTGAAAGAAATCTACAGATGGGGTTCAATACGACACTTCTACCGAACCCACAAGGGTCTTGTTTGCAAGAACAGAAGAAAAGGGGGGAGAACAAAACAAGGAGGAAAAAATACAAGGGTCATCTACATCTGGGGAAGGGTGGTGACGAGGGTAAGAGTAGGAGGGGAAGGGAAAGGTGTGTTGGGGGAGAGGAGTGTTTGGAGAATGAGGTGTTTTGAAAGAACGGAGAGAAAGATTGGCAAAGAGGTAAGATGTTTGGGGGACCTTTAAAAATCCGGGGAAAGAAAGCCAGAGAAAAAAGGTGCGCGGGGATTGCACAAGCATTTAAAAAGGGGGGGAAAGAGAAGAGGGACAAGAAACCATAAAGGGGGTGAGTTGAAGGTGGGGGGGCGTTATGTGGCAAATTTGGGGGCTTCGGGTCGAAAAAAGGGTCACAAGGGGGGAGAAGGAACCCGCGGGGGAAAAGGTTAGGAACCGGGAACAGGGGTCAAAGGTATTGAAAGTATTCGGGAAGATTTGGAGAAATAATTGCTTGGACCAAGAATGAGAACATAGACGGAAAAGGTCGCCCATGGGGGATAGAACGAAATTCAAAAAGGCCCCTAACAAAAAGAATAGAACCAGGATTCAACAGGCGGAAGCAATGGTTTCATGGTTCTTGATGGCTTATGGTCTGGTGATTGTGAGGATTGAAAGGTTTTCGGACAGGGGGGAAGCAAACGAAAGAGATGGGGAGAGGTTGGGGGGTGAGAGATGAAAAAGAGAGTCCAAGGGAAGGAAAAGGAGGTGGGATGGAAAAAACGGGTCGGAAGGGAGGAGCAAAAGGAGAGAGGCTGGACACGAGGATAAAAGAGGGGTGGGAGAGGAAACAACTTCGTAGGATTTTGGCATTGTAGGGTTCGAAGGCACGTCCGGGGAAGGGTTTGAAGGAAGGTGCAAAAAGAGGCAAAGGGGCAAAAACTTGTGGCAACGGGTGAGGGAACGGTTTTTTTGTCACCGGCCACCTGTGGAAGGGGATTGGAGCGAGGGTGGGGGTGGGTAGTGGGGGGGAAAAACAAGCAAAGAGGACCAATGGAGTTGCCGGGCCTAGGGGGGGCTTTGGAAATCAGCGCAGGGGGTTGATTGAAATGACAACCCCAAAACAAGGATTCACCGAGGGGGGGGAACAGCGGGAGAGGTGGGAAAGAACCGGGTGTTCCACTGTTTCAGCAACCCCGGTTACACGGAAAAACCAGATATTTCCAGTTGGAACAGGTGGTGCAAGAAGCCGGAAAAAAATTGTCGAAAAGCAGGCACAGGGGGGAGGGGGGAAAACTGAGGAGAAAGGGGAGTTCGGGATGGAGAAGGCGGAGGAGCCCTCATGGTGGTCAGTGAAGATGAATGACCCGGGGTAAATGTCTAAACTTAAGGTCTCGAATGGATAACAATAAGGGAACTATGTGGGAGGGAGTAGAGGTGGAAAGAAGATCTCTCACAAACAAAACCGGAGATTCTTAAAGAAGGGGATCGCCGGCGTTCCGCCACGGCATAGGGGTTCGAAGGATTCAAGGCGAGAAAGGGGGGAAAAAAAATTAAAAGCCAGAATGAAAAGACTTTGACCCACGCCTGCGGCATGGAAAAAGGGAAAACGATACTACCACTTCCAGAAGGACTTCAAATGTGGGGTAGGCGGCAAAAGAGAAAAAAGGTCCCTTTCTGAGTGGAGAATATAAGAGGGAGGGGGCCAAACGAAACAGCAGATGAAACAGAAAGGGGGGGGGGAACCACAAAGGTTATTTTAGGTTGTGTGGGGGGGGATTGCATCAGAGGAGTGCTAAGCACAAAAAAAAAAGCAACACAATAGGGGACAAGAGGGGAAAGTCCATGAACCCTGTTGGGGTGGTTGCATGGGTGGGGAGGAACTCAACCCTAAAGACAGGGACAAGGACGATAAAAGGACCGGTTAAAAACAGAAGGGTGAAAAAAAAAAGACGATGAAATCAAAAGGGTAACCGCCGCGTTGGGGAGAAAAAAGAAAGACCTTAACGGTAAAGAAAAGGGAGAATTACACTAATAAAGACGAGACATAGGTCATCACCTCTAGTTAAAACAACCCGCCTTTCTGACGAATACTTTTGGCGACGGGGAGCACACAGAGACGAAAGGGGACGATTTATAGCTGGTTTGAAGGAACAATTATCAAACCAAAAATTCAAGAATAAAAAAAAAGCCGAACGGGGGACAAAATAGGGGGCAACGAGGGGCACGCCAAGGATAGCCGGAAGGGGGGAGAGGGGGAAGAAGGAGAGGACCAGGGAGCGGTTTGACTCAGAGGAGGTTGTGACGGGGTGGTACGCCAGGGAGTACAAAGAAAGTAGGCAGACTTCTAGACAAGTGAAAAGGGACTGTTTGGAAAGGTTTTGGAACAAGCGATGAGGCCTGTGCCACCCGAGACATAACGCAAGTAAACGCCTACCAAAGAGCGACACCTCAAACAAGGTAACCAAGAGGGGAAGGGAAAATTAACCTATAACCTGTAAAAAACCATGAAACCAAAAACCCAACGAACGGTTGGGGAAACCATTGAGAAGACTACATATGTGAAAAAAGAGACAGTGACCCAATTGAAAAGAAATCGGTCCCTTAGGGAAAAGCCTGGTTCGTAAGAGGTGACAAAAATATGATAAAAAAAAAAAAAAAAAAAAAAATTTGGGCGAGACATAGGAAAAAAAGGAGAATAAAAATAACACGCTCCGGCAGCAGAGATGAGAGAGGTGGGAACGACGGCAGGTTGTTCAACACTTTTGGTTGGGAGGGAAACCCGGGGAGGGAAAAAGGAAGTCGCGAAGAGGGAGGAAGGGGGCGGACCTGGGTGTGAAAGGAAACACCCAAGGAGAGAGAAGGGACAGAACAGAAAACCAAAAACAGTAGGGGGAAAACCAGCAGGAGAGGGGAGAGAAGTCCTTAAAAATAAACAAAAAGCCCACAGGGGACACTAAGGAAGCCAATGGGGGGGAAATTTTTTTGGTTAACAAAAGGGGGCCAGGACCTGAAAGATTCAATTTGGATAAATTGGGGGGGAAGAAAGAAAGATATTTGAAATTTGAGTGGAAGGAGGGGCACAAAGGGACAGGGGAAAAATCGGGGGGGCCCACAGCAATTTGTAACCTTTACCGACATGGTGAAAGAAATAAACGGAAGTCACGAAGAGGGAAATAAAAAAAACAGGGGCAATGAGATTCATCCTAAACTGGGGGGGAAAAGACTAGATCCAGGAGAAAGTGTAGGTCTTCCTTTTTTCACAAGCTGAGATCAGGAAAGTGAAAGAAAGACAAAATGAAAAAACCCACAGACTGGGTAGGGGGAGGGGGAGGACGCTCCAGGAAAGATTCAGTAGTGTCCCTGTGGTGCCAACTCCAAAAGGACAAAATCAAAGAGTGCACCCCAGAACCGATGAGTAAAATAAAAGGAAAAAGGGGGACAAAGTAAAGTATGCGCAGGGAGAAGGTGGGGGGTAAAAGAAAATAAACATGGGTTGGTGCGAGAGACGAAAAGGTTCGGGAAACACAACTAAGCGTGAAAGTAGGAGGGAGGAGCTGACAAATCTGATGGGAGGGAGATGTGGAAAAAAGACGAAAAGAAAAGGGAAAGAGTGGTGCACTAGAAACAAGGAAAGGAATTGGAAAATCTTTACAAAGTGGGGGCAAGAGCCAATCCTGGAGGAGCAATCTCCTGTCAAAGAAGAGCAAAAGAAAGAAAAAGCAGACATTCTTCATTGTGGATTTTTTTGAGTGGGGGGGGAGCTTCTGTAACCGGCCCGACCAGTAAGTGTGGGAAAAGGAAGAAAATCAAAGTTCAGGGAAAAAAAGAGGAGGATGGGGAAAAGAGGGGGAGGGGGGGGGGAACGAATTATATGTGGAGAAAAATCAAGAAACTCGGCTGGGACGTAATAAAGAAGAATAGCCAAGGGGGCACACAGCAGAAAAAAACAAGGCAACCAGACAAGGTGGCCAGGTACTGGTGACGGCGAAAATGATCGTCAATTTCATCCCGCAACATTGGGGGAGGGGGTCCCGTTGCCCGGCCATATAGAAGAAAGCCAGAAATCTTTCTAAGACGGAAGAGAAAACTCTTCAAGGGAAATACACAAGAAGGGAAATCAAGAAAAAAAAAATCAAAGGATGCGTTAACTAAGGGTGTGGGATAAAGGGGGGGAGTAGGAAGAGCCAAGGGGAAGGAGAGTGTAAAAAGGTGCGAGGAAGAAAAGTGGGGGTAGAACGTAGAAAAAAAGGAGGGGCGGTGGCGAAAGGGGGGAGAGGAAGGCGACGGGGGGCTCAATGGAACAGGGGGCTTGTGGTAGAGGAAGGAAGGAGAAGGTATAAAAGACAGCCGCGGTCAGAAAGAAACATAGCGAATGTCAGGAAAAAAGACCAAGCTTCGGGCAAAAAAGCCTGGTGAAGGGGTTTGAAAATGGGGGAAAGTGCACCGTAGGAGAAAAGCAAAAGGAATCAACCGCACCGAGGGCAAGGGGCAGGAAAAATCCCTTAAACTTTTATCTTGCGTGAGCACGGGGTAATATTGAGGAACATCCCTCAATGGGACCCAACAGACCAAGAAAAAAAAAAAGGATAAGGGAGCGGGGGGAACGGGGGTGTCATCCATTCAAAGGGTTTTTTCTTCCGATCGAGGACGATGGGAATTTGAAATGGACGGTACGGGCCAGGAGTAACGCTATTGACGGGATAGAAGGGAAGTAGTGCAGGAGAGGGAGAACAAGAAAATCATGCGCCATCACGCAACTCGTTGTAAAAGGGGGGAACATCCGGGGAGAAAATATACAATCTCGGACGACGTGGACGGGGTTGGATAGAGAAGAGACACAGTGGTGGGGAGAGGGGGTCAGGAGGAAGTCTGTTGGTGAACTGGGCGAAAAAGGGAGGAAAGGGCAATACTGAAACCAAAACGGTGAGAAAAAGACACATAGGGGCAAAAACATGCAAGGGAACGGCGGAGACCGAGGGACAGTGGGCATCAACGGGAAAAAGGGGAAACGAAGGGAAAAAAAAAGGGTCGTTGATGGGGAAGTCCGTGCAGCAGAGAAATTGTACGAGAAGAGAGACAAGAGGTTGGAAAAACAATCAATGGTTTTGTGATGGGTCGGAAAAAAAGTGTGCAGGCAGGGGGTGTCGCGTGGAGGAGCGAATGAAGGGGTGGGGTGCTTGTGAAGACGCATAGAAGGAGAACAGCTAAAAAACAACAACAACGGAAGGTGAAAAGAAGTATCTTTAGGTCCAGGAAAGAAAGCCAAGAGGCCCAACGCGAAAAACCTAAGAAGGCAAACTTTGAGGACGAAACCTACACAAAGGATGGGGAAGGGCAAGTCAACCACGCGGGAAGGGAACGGAAAAATTACTGGCTGAGGCCGGAATAACAAAGGAAGGACAGTTTCCCCAAGAAGAGGTTAGTGAGACGGGGGGGGGGAAGCACAACAGGGCACCAGACGAGGGGAACAAAAAAGGAAATGTGGAAAAACTAAGGTGGGATTTCACCCAAAAAGAAGGGAGTGGGGAAAGAGCACGGTAAGGCCCTCAACCAGTGAGCCGGGAAGAACCCAAAAACATGTCAACAAGGAGAAAACGTCTAAGAAAAAATTGTCTTTCCGGAGGGAAAGGGAGAATCCGAGGGGGACAGGGGAAAGCTAAGGAAAAGACGAAATAAAAGTTGCAAGGCCGAACGTGATTTACGAGTTGAAAAAATGGTTTTGGGGGACACAACTACTACAACATAACTAAATTCGAATACTGAAAGAATTGGAAAAAAAAAAGAAAGAGACGTCATCTTCCTGCAAATTGCATTATTTAGCACCCCTCTCAGAGAGAGAGGGGACAGGAGTCGTGGGGATGTGGCATGCAATTGAGGACAAGAGTGGGAACGTCGAATACAGGCTCGGAAAAAATTCTGGAGAATAGAAGTGCAAATCAAAGGCGGTGGGGAGGGGGGGGCAACAGGCCATCAACTACTGAAAAAAAAAAGAAATTGCGACTCTGGACTACTTCGGGGGGAGTTCTGGGAAATCGCTAAAAAAGACTAAAAGACGCGGGCCTGCCCGGTAGGTCACCCGCCGGAGGGCTGGGGTTCAACAGGGAAGGGTACCAAGAGGACAGGAGAGAGGGAAAGCTGTCTCAACTTTGGGGCGCACTAAGAAGCAAAGCTAAACCTCTACAAGCACGGGGACTATGATCAAGCTGATTCAGGTGCGGCAGAGAGTTCCTGGGCTGATGGGGGGATATGAGCAAAAACGAAATTTTGGCTGAAGTCGGAAAGAAAGCACCCGCTCTTCGATGCGGACGGGGCAACTCGTGAACAAAAAACGGGAAGAAGGAGGGAGTGCGGAATGGACGATTGATCGAACCATTTACGCACGGTTGTGGGCCTTGGCAAATGATTTGGGCCGTGGGGCTAAGGAAAGCGGGGGGACGGGGAGGGGGAGGATAAAATCTGGAGATGAACGGGCATACCAAAAATGATTAGGGGTTTTATCGAACAACTCTAACAAAGAAAAGAAAGGGGGAGGGTGGGCAGAATGTTTTTCAAAAATATGGGGGGGGGGAGAACGTAAAACGAAGCCAAAGGAAAACAGACAAATAGAAAAGCGAAAATTTCAGGACGTTAGATCATGCTAGTGACATCCTTGCCCACCGGGTGATTGCTACGACAAATCTTAAGAAAAGGTGCCCATTAATCTCTGACCAAGAAGAGTCAGGCAACGCAACCTCTGGGAAATGAGCAAACAAATTAGGGCTTGTCAACCGGAAAGGGAAGGAAGGTATTTTGACGTGTCAAAGACCGTAGGGAGAGGAAAAAAAAAAATGGGGTAAACCCTACGTACCGATAAATAGAAAAGAACGACTGTATGGTTCTATCAAGGGAGGGGGGAAAAAAAAAGGGATTTTTTTAAAGTGTCTAAGATAAAACCACTAAGTTGAAGAGAAGAACGGGGTAGCGCCTAGGAACAGTTTGGTAAGGGAAGGGGGTCTTGTGGGGGTGACAAGGTCAGAAAGAGGAGGTAGCGTAACCAAAACTAAAGGAAACAAAAAAACCGTTCCAAGGAAGGGGAAGGGTGAGAGTTGAAACAAATGAAAGAATGTAATTGGGAGGGGAGAAAAGGCGGTACTGGCCAAAAGCCCGAGGTAAGGGGTGAGCATTGGGGTTGGGAGGGGGGACACCAATGTAGGAGAAAAGAATGAAGAAAAACTTAAGACCATCACCATCCCGGTCTGTGGGGGCTTGACCAAGGGGGAATTCCAATAGATCGTAAGGAAGAAGGTAAATAAAGCTCAACGGGGAGAGAGCAGGCAAATGGAAAAACGGTTTTCCTCCTCAGAAAAGAAAAAATTGGTCGGACACAATAAAAAGGAAAAAAAAAAAGAGAAGAAAAAATATTTCAAGAATTTCGCGGGGGGTGAGGATAAGTGTGTACGGACGGGAAAAAGGGGGTTGTTTGAAAAAAATCTTGGGTTACTATAGTTTTGTCAACAATGGAAAGATAGTGAAAACCATGCCATGGACCAGGAAATAGTCAGCATCAAAGAGGTGCGCTGCCACCAGCAAGGGGAAGAGGACAGGTGGGAACAAAAAAGTTGTGGGTTTTGGGGGTGGGGAGGTGGGGTGGAAGAAAAAAGGGGGGAATGATGTTCCCCTCAAGGCTTGGGGAATTGTGTGGGAGGGGCGACATGTAGGGGTTCGTATGGCCTGTTTTAAAAAAAAGAAGGGACAGTGGGGAAAAAAACCAGTGAAAAAACAAAAAGAGAGGAGATAAGTGACGAGGTAAATTGGTGGTGACGCCCGGACGGAGGGAAAAACACACGGGGAAAAAAAACCACCTAAAAAAAAAAGTAAGGGGCGATTCCTGTTCCCACCAATGTTGTCGTTCTTCTAGTTCATGGAGGTAAGAGGGAAACAAGGTGTGATGGACAGTCCAGCAAGAATGAAAGGGGTATAATGGTTTAAAAGGACGAAGCATGGATGACAGGCGGGGGGAGCCGAGGCGCGAGCCCAATTATAGAAAATCCGTCGGAAAAGCCGAGGGGGGGGAACGAAACTAAAGGAGAGCTTTTTGTTTGCCATGGGGTCGTCTTACGGGGGGTTCTGAAAAAGGAAGGGGTCTGGTTCCGTGGGGGGGTGGAAGTCAAGGGTTGTATTTGGAAGAAACGGGCCAAAAACGAGTTCTGGAGCCGGGGGGGGGATAACGTGTGGTGTGGAGTAACTCAGTGTAGTGGGGGAGGAAACCGCAGAAAAAAACTACTCGATGGCTGCGCGGTGAAGGGGTTAAACCGGGTGGGGAAGGAAGGGGGAGGGGAGGGGATGAAAAAAAGTTGGGGGAAAATTGAAAGAACCACCAAACACGCAAAAGCACCGGGTGAGGGGTGAAATGGATTAATCCGAGTTCTGGAAGGGTATGGACACCCTTGGCACGAAATGGAAAGACATGTGACCAGTTTGCAAGACTGACCCAGGCAAGAAGGGCATGCTAGAGGTTTGCGACCAGGGGTTGTCAATGGAGAAGGCGTGCGACCAGGGGGAAGGTGAAGGGACGGTTGGACCTTGATTTCAGAACTTTCTCGAAGTGAAGAGCAGAAAAAGTATTACGTGGAGGGAAAAAAAGGGCTTAAAATAGAGAGAACAAAAACGGAGGGGGGGGAGGAGAGGGAGAGATCCAAGTCTCAACGCGGCAACGGACAATAGGGGTTTCATAAATATTGAGGGGCGAAAAGGCTCAGAAATAAACGAAAACCAAGAATGAAACAGGCTGGGGCAGCCAAAACTCCATCGGCATGAAAAAACGGCAACAGGAATGAAGACCAGCAAACGAAAGAGCTGCGGTCGAGGTGTCAAACTGGCAAACCCTGAAAAAACAAAGGTTCAACCTGGGAAGTAGGGGGAAAATAGGGGGGAACAGTGGGAAACAAAACCAAACCAAGCTTTAAAAGAACCGGGTTTGGCGGTTGTGGTGTGTGGCGTCAGTCTGGAGGTCTGAACTACCAAAGAAAGCGGCCCAGTCACCGCGAGCACGGAAACTGGGTGCAGGGGAGGCACCCCGAAAAAACAAGGGAGAGCAACGTGGCACCAAGACACCCATTTTTCCGGAAAAGGAAAAAAACGTGGAAAAAAATGACAAAAAATAAAAGTCTTGGGGCAGAAAAAGTAACTAGGAAGCCGAAAAGAGGAAAAACAACGGAAAAAGGAAGGGGAAAAAACAATTTAGTCGACCCACTCAAAACGATTGCAGGAGAAGTTTGTCGGGCTCCTTTTGTCAAAGAGCCGACGGACAAAAAGACGGTCAAAAATGATCGCATGGTTGCAAAAAATAGAAACACAGTCACATGATGAAGACAGCAGGACGGACAAAGAGAACCAAATAAAAAGAAGGAAATATCAAAGGGGAAACAGGATCGCGGGGTATCCGGTTCTGTGGGTTGGGGCTCGAAGAGCAAAGAAACTGAGGAAACCTTCAGGGGAGTTGGGAAGGTGTGTTTTGAAATCACGCGGGTTGCAAAAAAAAAGAAAGCAAAAAATACGCCTACCAGGGAGCCAAGGCAAGAGAAATAAAAAAGGGTTCCCAAGGAAGGGAGGGGGAAAAAATAAAACGGGAAGAAAAAATGAACAAAACAAATCACAAAAAAGCTTTTTGGGTAAAAGTTTGAATCAAGGAAAAGGTCAGTAACTCCCCGGAGGTTGCTGGAATGAAAGTCAAAGGAAAAGGAAAGGAAAGGCATGGTTGAAGGAGTCAGGGTTTGGGCAGAAAAAAGTAGTCTTCCCCCTAAAAAACCACTTTTATAAAAGGTCGGAAAAAAAGAAATGAGAAAAAACGCTTCCGAACCCGGGAAAGGGGGGAAAACTCAGGTTGGAGGGACTTTGTGGGGGGTCAGGGGAAATAAACAGGGAAGGACGGAAACCGGCCCACTTGGGCCCCTCTAACAGGGGAAGAAGGGATGTGGGAAAAGGGAAAACGAGGGACCGGCTAGAACTGGAAAGAGAAAGTTCAAGAAAAGCCCACTGAGGGGGGGAGGTCAGGATGAAGACAAAACAGGGAGACGGAGAACCTTCCTTCAAAAGAAAACCGGGGGAACAGTTAACCTTCGAAACTTTTATAAGGACCCGCCAAGTTCAAAAGAAAAAAAAACGTCAATCAAAAAGAAACCATGATTCATCTGGGGTGTAAAGGATTAGAAGGGAAAGGGGGGAAGGGGGCAATTGCACGTCCGGGGTGTTAAGCTTAAAAAAGTCCGGTGGAAAGGGGTG
>Ga0179593_1409225_pt1 | contig 11395 bp, 12 predicted proteins | sample CZODoug2_1_08_16_FD_185931 | JGI IMG/M metagenome (GOLD analysis project Ga0179593, IMG submission 185931) | Vadose zone soil fungal communities from Angelo Coast Range Reserve, California, USA - CZODoug2_1_08_16fungal (PacBio error correction) | ecosystem: Environmental > Terrestrial > Soil >...
AGTCCGCCTGTCCAAAATACTTGGTTGGCAAAAGGGGAGGTCCAAAGGCAACCCAAAGACGATTAGCCAAGGAAAGCAAAAGCGTACTGGTGTCAACCCTTAAGGGCATTCGAAGCAGGGGGGGGGGGTGGAACAAGAATCTCACAATCGGGAAAGTTAGGGGAAAAAACGTTCGGGTGGGGGGGAAGACCCTCTAAACAAACCCCTCCCAAAACCCAAACGCGCCCTTAAGACAAAACAGGGACAAAACGTGCAGGTCAAAGGTATCGACGGGGGGACAAGAACTAAATCAGAGAGGGGAAAGGGAAAAGGATGGGGATCGGGGGGGCCAGGTGGGACGCCTTTAGACGGAGTCGGCGTATGGGGAAACGAAAGAATGGGGGTTCAGGGACCAAAAGAAGTGGGACAGGCAGCTCGATGGGAGAAGGGTACAGGCCAACCCTCACAAAAACTCGATGACGGCCGCCCCGGATCACCATAGGGCCCGTGCCGGGGGGCGCCAAGGAGGTCAATGACCGCCAGACACCCCGGCGCAGGTTCAAAAAGAGCGGGGAACCCGAAAGGTCGACATGCGTACTTCGCCCCAAACAGTACTAAAACAAAAAGGTTTGGGTGTCCGAGATGTAGAGAGTCTGGGGGTCACAGCGAGGGGAGGTAAACTGACAAGGGGAGTGAAAAATAAACGAGAACGGACCCAAAACACGTACTGTAGGGCAGAGGGTGACCAAGACTTTGACAGTTCGACAAATGAAAGGGAAAGTCTATGAGGGAACCAGAACTTATGAGTAACTAAACCCCAGAATAAAGAATCAATGGGAAAAGTCGGGGAAGGGGTGAATCTCGGGGTGGGGGGGGGGGGGGGGGGGGGTGGTCAACTTTGGGGGGGGAAAGGACATCGAATAAGAAAAAGTCGCGTGGGAATACAAGAGGGGGGGAGACGTCCAGAGGTGGAGCAGGGGGTCAACTGCAAAAACCCAAAATTGACGCACTCATAACAAGGGTGACTCTATTCAAAGCACCCAGACTCCGGAAACGACTGGAAAAAATTTGAGGTAATTGGGAAGAAGAAAAAAACATGTTCCCTCAGCCTCGCCAAACCGGGCGGAAGCCAAGTCACTGAAGGTCGGGAAGGGAGTAAGGGGAAAACATGTTCAAAAAGTAGGAAACATGCGTCGGGGATCAGAGCTTCGAAGTTCGCCAAAAAAAAACGGGGACCCCGCAGAAACGTGCCCGAAGGAGCAACAAGTCCGCTCGTCGGCAAAAAGAAACGCAAAAAAAGAAAAACGCTGGAAAGGAAACTGAAAGGTGCAGGTCGAACCGTTTCTGGGTGCGGTGAAAAACATTCTGGGCCCGCCAGACTACTGATAGTCCGAAAGTCAGACTTGAAAAAAACCTTCCTAAGACTTGTGTGCAAGGGAGGAAAACGTGAGGTAACAGGCGAAGAAAAAACCCCAACATTCGAACGGATTCCCAAAGGGTCGACAAACACACCGGCAAAAACAAAAAGAATCTGATCAGGCAATTACCGGGGGAAAGATCAACAAACAACAACGGGAGGGGGAATATAGGATCAAGTCTCAAAGGGTCAAAAACGCAGGGGCTTGACAATAAAAGTGGGAAACTTTTGGAAGGCGGCCCGGGGATGAGGATAGTTCGCATAAGTCCGGTTGGAAAAAGACCGAAAGAAGAGGACTTCCAATAGGGAAAATTTCAAATTACGATGGGGGTCCCGTCGGCGCGGGTGGAGGGCATTTCAGATGGCGTAAAAAAAAAAACGCACTACCACTTTAAGAATCGACGCGCTTCCACCGGAAAAACAGACCAGCGGGGGGACCCTCCGCAGGGTCCGTTGGCCCAAAAGGAAGGGCAACATGGGTTGTCCTACAATAAAAAAAGGAGGATGGCTTAATAGAATCGCTGAAAACGATGTGTCCTCATCATACTTGGGGGGGGAAGCTCCCCTCCACTAACAGGACCTTTAATTCCTCAAAGGACCTGGGGCTCTGTGAAAAAACGCGAGAAGAATCACTACCCGCAAAAAGGAAAGGAAAATTCCCACTCTCGAACCAAGCTTCCTAGGGATTGCGACCGGGGTCAGAAAGGTCTCCAAGTCGTGCTAAAACCACCCCAAAAGGCAAAAACCCATCCCTCAGTATGCACGACGAGTGTCAGGTAGGGGATTAAAAGTTGCCCTATCCACCGAGGGGGGACGTTTTTGGGGCGATGGGGAGAATCCTGGGGGGGGGGGGTGGCAAATCCTTAAAGTCGAACAAAAAACAATATCAAAAAGGAGAAGGGACCTGGGGGGGGGGGTAAAAGCTGGAAGTACCGGGGGGGAAACTCGCCCCAAAAGGGCATTTGCCGGGAGAATCATCCAGTAAAGGGGGGGAAGAACCAGGAAAAAGCCTACAGAGAAAAAGGTACCACTGACCAAGAAAAAAAGAACAAGATTTGATGGCACCGCCGGAACTGGGTCCAAACTCGGGAAAAAGCAAAAAAAAAAAAAAAAATTAAAAACCAAAAGCAATCAGGAATCCCCAAAAGGGAGGGGGGGGAGGGCAAGGAAACGACCCGGGTCTCAATCGAGGAAGGAACCAGAAACGCAGAACTTAAAAAAAAACACAAACGTCTCCAACAATAGGAAAACGCTAGAAAAAATTGAAACTTACCAGATTGGGGTCTTATCCCAAAAAGGAATTTTATACAAGACAGGGGCTTCTGAGTCAAAACCCGGCGATAGAAAGGATGGCGTGGTGAAGGTCCATTCTGTAAGGTCAAAAAACAAAAAAAAATGAGACTTACTACCAAAAAGGTCCTCCTACAGCTATATTTGGAGAAAGAAGGGTGAAAAACAAAACGAGAACACCCAAAGGATTGGAGAATACAGGTGGTGCAAAGAACCGTTCCTGCACACTCGGCTCAGGGAGAAACTGGATTCCGGACAAGACGTTGTGTGTCCGAGCACGAAAAAACGGGGGGGTCGGAACCCAGAAAAATAATACTCCATGAAAAAAAATGGCTGATCATCTGCCTGGGAAAAAAAAAAAAAACAATAAAAAGGGGGGCAGAAAGGCCAACAACCGCCCCCACGGAAAACTCAACCAACTCGGACCAACAAAAGGAAAAAAAAAGACGTCTTCATAAAGAAAGGCGGAAAATGATCGACACTTAAAAAACGAAACGAAGACTCTGAGAAGGCGGGGAAAAGGGGGGTTAGGGTCCCTTTTTCGGGTCGAGCACGGAAAAACTCTGGGGTAAGGTGCAGGCCCAACGCCACGAAAAGGGATCGAAGGCGTAACCACGAAAGAGCTTCAACAAAAAACCCAAAAGTGCTTCGGGACAAGGGGAAAAGGAAAAAAAAAAGTACGGTAAACAACAAATCTGAAACAAACCCCCCACCCAAATGTCCCCCGAAAGGAAAAAAGAACTTCCGACGCGGAAATGAAAGGGAACCAAACGAGAAAGAAAGGAGGGTGGGTGTGGCGAACTGGGTATTCCGAGTGGCGGAAGGAAAATCAAACGGCCGGGAGCAAATCACGCGACAAAAAGCCACCCTAACCGTGACCTCCAATTGGGGCGTAAGGCCGGTGACGATCGCCACCACGACCGACAATGAAAAGAACCTCCGGGGGCTACGCAGCTTCGACTCAGTAATTCCTGCGTTTCCACGTTTCCAAAAGAGGGATCAGGCGTCCAAAAAAAATGCTGGGAAACTGCCGGGGAGGGGGGAAAGGAAAAAGAGGGACCTTGTTTACCGAAAATGAAACGTGAAAATGGACCAACCAGGGGTTGGATACCGCCGAAAAAAGGGGATTAATACAGGGAGAAAAAACTCAGGTAAACCAGCCCCGAAAAGAAACAAAATCGCGTAATAACCAAAAAAGGCCACGCCTAGGAATGGGGCATGGGAAATTCAGTATTATATCAAAACTCTTGGGGGAGACAAGGCCGATTATCATCGGAGCCGCGGAAAAAAAAGTTGGCAAAGTAACGGGCTCGGGAAGGAGGAAGACCCAACCTTAGGATGAAAGGGAAAGGGGGAGAAGTGGGGAGGGGGAAGATGTGGAAAAGAGGTAAAAAGTAAATGGTGGAGGTGGAGGGGAGTAGGTAGAGGGGGGAGAAAGGCGAAGGAGGAAAAACGAAATGGAAAGGAGAGCAAAGGGTTGGAGGGAAGATACAAAAGCTGTATCATCACAAGGATGTAACTAATGTACACTAAGGTAAACAAAGAAGGAGATGTGATTCCCTTTCACGTTCGGTGGGTGGGGGGTACGAGTAAATAGGAATTTGAATATCATTGTGATATTCAGAACATACCCCAAAAAGTACTCTGTCAGCAGCCGGAAGTGGGGGGGGGGAAAGAGCAGGGAATTTCCGTAATTACTGCCGAAAAATTGACAAGGCACTATGACATTTTTAAGGAAAGGTGCCCTATGAAGAGAACCAAACAAAAAGGAGATGATGAGATATATGGTCAGGACCACATGGGAAAAAATCGTTATGAACAGGATGGTCCCCAAGGGGCCGCGCACCAGGGTTTATTCACCCGAAAAAACAAAAAAAGGACCGACTGGAAATGACCGGGGACCAAAAGGCACTCGAAGGGTGGGGGGGGTGGGGTCTTTCCCCTCGCCGCAAGTGAGGTCAAATCCAAGAAAAAAGGAATTCCAGCGGGGAACAAAAATCCACCGACCAGGGACCGTTCCCGGCAACTCCCTCTCCTTAAAAAAATCAGATAAAGAGCAGGTCGTCCACTCTTTAAAAAGAAAAAGGCCGCAACGAAGCAATGGGAGATACACATCGAGACACCTTTTGGGGGAAAAGGCGTCCGTGAGAGCAAGAACGCCAAAAGGCAGCGACCCTGAATCATCCGGGGGAAATAAAAGAAGGGGCTCGTCAGGGGTCTTCTCCCAACCGACGGATTATAAACTTGCTTGACCATAACCTGATAGCAACTTGGGCGCTGAACATACTTAAACACAGAGGTGCATCAACAGACCTTTTCAAAGTTTGACCTTTCCAACCTGGTACAAAAGTCAGGAAGTTCAAGTTGAGCTATATGCATCTAAAACCAGGAAGGAGACTCCAACTAGGCACCATTACATAGAAGGTCTTTCGATGGTCTAAGCTGGGGTAAAGGGGAAACTAGAGAGTTGGTGAGGCACGGAAGCGGGTCAAAGGGTCAAAAGGCACCTTAGTTGGTCGAGGACAGAATTTGACAAGGCCAGGGGGAAAATTTTCCCAACGTCAATGGGAGAAGTCGGTCCCCCCCTCGGCAGCGGGTACGAAACTCCGACATTGATCACAAACCACAAGCTACGAGAGAACCTGATAAGGGGGGTCAAATTTCCGGGCGCCGAACAAAGACCGCCCATCAGTTCGCCGGGAAAGTTAGGAAGTCGGTTTTTAGATAGTGGGGGTACCATTTGAGGAACAGCGCAGTTACTCATTAAAAGAAAAGGTCAAAAGTCGTTGGAGAAAACACGGACTCCTTACCATTCTCCTAAAAGACCAGGACACCCGCCATGCAAGTAAGGGACCTCACTGCAGGGGCGGGGTAGAACGGATCCTAAAAGCGCAGACGACTTGGCTCCTTATTAAATATCTTGCGAAATGTGGAGTTGTTGGGGTCAGTTCCGAGAGTCTCCCCGGGGGAGAACGTAATTCGGAAAAAGGTAACTGGATGATACTGTCCATCTTAGGAACCAGACGAGGGTCGAATGTAATAAGGGGAGAAGAAGTAGGCACCACTAGTAAAAACAGCTCCGAAAATCCGCGGGGGGAGAAAGAGGATGGGGGGGGAAAGAAGGGGAAAGCTTTAGGGTTATCTTTTTGAGGTTTTTGGTCAAGGAACGAGGGGGAGAGGGGGGAGGGAAGAAGGTAGACTAGATCGGGAGGGTAGGGCAGGGGAGATGTGGGAGTGGGGTAGTATGGTTGTTTAGGGTAGTATAAGAGAGAGCGGTGTTGGGAAGCAATGAAGAGACTAGAAACGTAGGGATAAAGGAGAGATCAGGAAGGATAGAGCTACGGAAAAACTACTGTCCGGACCATGGGCCAGAAAGCCTCCAGCTCCCCTCAACCGCTCCTAGGAGGAGGTCCAGAAATGTAAAAAAAAAATCCCAAATTAAGTGTGTCCGAAAAGACGAAATTTTGGTCTAAATCAATGGATAGAAAAAAGGTTTTGGGGAAAGGGGGTTTCAGGTTATTGACCGAGACCCTTGCTACGCAAAAAACCCAATTCCCATTCCAAGGGCACATGCTTATAAAAAGAAAAGGGGCGCGTTCAATTTGTCCAAGCAAGGGGGGGGAACCGACAGGGGAGCTTCGAGCGGGGGATTGGGATTTGTGGTATATCCGTGGGGCACTGGTTAAGGGGGGGATAGGCGTTGAGGGGGGCCCTACGATTTTTAAGGCCGTCGTCCGTTAGCGTAAGGTCGTACGCAAAATAAACTCAGTGCAAGTCAAGCGCGGTGAAAATATTGTCCCAAGGGGAACGGTGGGGAGGGCCAGGCCAAACATTCCCGAGGTGGGGAAGATCGCGACAAGTGGGCAACATGAGAAAAGACCTGGGGTAGTGTCGAGGGCACGGACTAGTCAGGGAAACATTCAGGGGAAAAAGACGGGAACCTCCAACGGACGGGAGGGTTCAATCCCACTACTGTAAGGGACCCAACAAAAAAAGGAAGGAAAGCGGATAGTGGGAAACGTTAAATACCTAGAAAAAGGGATCCCAGAAAGGGCAACGGGGAGTGGGATCCTCGTGGACAATCTCGGGGAAAATGAGCACGCAAGCTCGGGAACTAACAGGGTAAAAGTTCTTCAGGAAAACGGGGGGGAAAAAAAGACAGTGTAACTCTTCGAACCAATGGCAATAATCAATGTGGTCCCTTTTTAAATACGGGAGGAAGACCGCGCGAAACGTACCCCAAGGCTTCCCCATTGGGAGTCTAAAGAAGACAAAAATTGGTTCTCCATCCGAAGGGGACTCGCCCCGGCTCATGAACCAGGCAATTTGAAATTCTCTTAAGTCAAAAAAACGGATGAGAAAATCCCTGGGCAACAATCGCCGGCGGGGGAAGTTGGAGAAACGCTCCCAAACCGCAAAACAATCAGGTGGCAACCTCCCGAGAAACTCGATCCATCTTGCAGAGGAAAAAGCCATCAATAAATGGCCAAGTCGCGGAATGGTGAGAAAGAACGCCGGGTCAAGGAGTTACAAGGTTTAAAAAAATCCTCAAGAACAAGCGCAGTACGTAATGGAAACTACCGGGCCTTTCCTGGGGTCCGCGAAATGCGAGGAACATGGTCGGGGGAGGATGACCTCAATTCGAAAAACCCTGGAAGGGGGGTAAAAGTAAAAAGTCATAAATCTAACAAGAAAACCGCCCCCACAGCATCTCCGTGAGGGAGGTCATTATAAGTTCATCTCAAAAAAAAAGGGAAGTGGGGTATTAAAATATTAGAGAAACAAATGGTACAAGGAGAAATCGCCGCTGGTACTTTGAAGTTAATAAAGTGTAACCTTAGTTAAAGGGGGGTAAAACAGAAATCTTTCAAGCTGGTAAAAACCTAGAAGTCCCGGCAAGAAAAGGGTCAGGGGGGGGAAAAATTTTGTCAAGGGTGGCGAGGTTGAGCTTCACTGAAAAGGCAAACTACCACCAACACGAAGGTCCCAAATGGACCCTAAACAAAACCAGAGTTTGTGGAACCGAAGAGGGCAAAGGGGGACGAAAGGTAGAGCGAAAAAAAGCGGTAGAAACTTTTGGGGGGGTGCTCGGTCTAAATTAATCAGGGCTTGTGTCCCTAGAATGAGAGAAATCAGCTGTCCTGAAGGAACAGCCCGCCCAGAATGACTGTGAGGAGACCCTGGATTAACAGAGGTGCCGAACCCTTCCTGGAGGCTTGTGAGCCGCGGCACAGCATTTAGTAGTCGACGTCAGGGGGCCTAAAAATCCTCGTTATGAAAGGGATGTTCGATCAAGCGACTGGACTCAAGTCCCACTGAAACCGAAGAAATCTTCATTTAGTTACAAAAAAAAAGTATTTTCGTGCCGCGGATCTTATGGCTGCACGAGTTTCAACAAAACTCCCCAGATGGGGTTACACTGTGGAGGAGGCAATCCGGGTGGGAGGGGGTGTTCCGAAATGATACAATATCCGATAAACGTTTGGGGGGGGGAATAAACTGTTCACGGAGCAGCCGGATTGTAAATGGTCAGGCAGATGGGAAACATAGCGTGCAAAAAAAAAAACCAGAAAGAAAAGAGGAAAAAATGTTGAAAGAAAATAGGAACTCTATTGGACGCAAAAGAAAAAAAAAAAGGGCCCGTCCTGGGCTGCCGTTGAAGTGCGCATCAAATGCCCTCGCCTTCGCGTCGGGAAAGAGAGGTGGGGTATTGGATTTAAGGAAAACTGTAGACGAAGCCTGAACGGGATTACCAACGTACTGACAAAAAGAAAAAAACCGGTCAAATAACACTCCGCTAAAAAAGAAAAAGGCCTGCCCCAACAAAAGGGGGGATATAGTGACCTAAAAGAAGACTACGAAAAAAAAATGCGTCCCTTCAAAACCGGGAATGAATTACCTTAACAGGCCGGGGGAGGTTGCGTACTGTCGGGGGGACTGGGGCAAAAAAACAGGGCGGTTCTACCCGAAAAAAACCCGATAAAAACTCTCGAAGGGAGGAAACACTAAAGCCCATAGAACTGAAGTCTTAGAAGGGCAGGGAGGACTCCTGTCAATCCTATCTGCCGGCTTCTTTAGTGAACACGTTAAGGGGGGGGTCGCGGAGCCTCTCGGTTCTGGGGGACGCACCACAAAAAACGAGGCCTACAATACTCTGAAACCAAAAAGGGAGATCAAAATTACAGTTCAAGTAATTAGACTCTGCCAAAAAACCAATTTTAGAAAGAGGGTAAAAATTCCAGGCCCCAAAGACACTCAAAAACCAACTCTCTTCAACGAGGGGAAAAACTAACTGAAAAGATATTAAAGCGACACTTCCCAAGAGAGCTGAAAGCCCAGGCGAGAACGGTCGAGAGAATGCGGGTTTATAGCCTTTCACGATGTATGAAAAGCCAATTCCTTAACTTTGGAGGACCCGAGCCTACGCTTCGGGAAAAAAGTTGAAAAAAGGCTGCAAACAAACGGAAAACCAGGGGGAACTTGCACCGCGAAAACTAGGTAAGGGAATGGGGGAGACAGACCATCGCGGAAAAAGGGGGAAATGTCAAGCGGGCCGGGACTAGCTTTTTGGTGGGTGACTGGAATCACTATTTAGTCAAAGGGGGGCGCGGACTCCTAGAACGCGAAAAGAGGCCGACCACGGCAAAAAAAAAGCAACGGGGAAGGGGAAAGACTGGTCCGTTGCAGGATTAAAGTCTGAAAGAAAAGGCCCTAAAAAAAGGGGGGAACTACTGATCAGTTCTAAATGGCCACTTATCATAATGAGGCGCAGAAGGGTTCCACGAGAAGCTTGGGAGTCGTCGTCAGTCGCCTGACCCCGGGGTAAAAAAATCGATCCAGGGGAAAAACGGTTCGACTGTGAGGTGTACCCCCCACAAAAAAACTTGCCCTGGGAATGTGGGCCAAACGTTTTGAATTATTAGGGGACATCGAATCCATGATGCAGCCAGGGGAAAAGAAAAAGCATAGGAGAAAGAAACCAGACAACCCACCGCTCAGAGTTGGGGACGTGATGAACAGAGGATCAGAACCGAGTGGGATCCGTGGGTGAGGCATGAAGGGGAACGGCTAGAAAGGGGTTATGGAGGACCATTCAGGAGGGGGGGGGGGAACACAACAGGAGAAAAACGATGAGCTGCGATTTAACTCCGAAACCTGCACGGCGGGCACGGGAGGGAGGGGTGGGGGGAATTCCGCAAAGGGGCATTTGGGGGGGGGGAGGGAGAAAAGTCATGGTGGGGTAAAGGGAACTTGGGGGGAAAGGAGAAAAACCATGTAGAGAAGAGAGAATCAGCTCCCAGAGGGGGGCCTGTGTGGTGGGACCCCGCGAACTTGCAAAAGAGGAAATACGTTCATCAGCCCTCAGAAAAGGGAAGGAGTGCCGAATCAATTCAGACAAAAAAAAACAACAAGAAAGATTTACGGGCAAAGGCCAAAAAAAACCCCACGCATACGGTAAATCGTCGGAAAATTACCTGGGGGGGTCCAAGGGCCGTCGCCAGGGCAGGTGTTGGAAAAACCTCCTTAAAAACGCAGAGCCTTGTGTGAACAAGCTTCGGGAGAAATGGGGTGTGATTCCCTCTTACCTCCTCAAGAAACCTGATAAAAAAAAAAAAAAACCACAGGGAGCTGAATTGAAAGAAAACAAAACGACCGGTGCAACCATAAGGGGAAGGGGCCAAGGATGTAAGACGAGGGACAATACTCCTGCTCGTACCAAAAAAAAAGGCCCGAACGTAACGGTTGGGGGACAAGGGATCATCGGGGATAACTGGGGACTTGCAGACGCAAACAAACGATAAAGACAAGTCGGTGGAAATCAGAGTGATCTTCAGCCACGGAAAAAAGAAAACCGGCAGGGCTGGCTGGTGGGATCTCAGCCGGACGTTCTTTCAATTTGAACCTGATCTCGACTGGAAGAACGAAACTAAATTCACAACTGAGGGAACGGGGCCTCAACCCAATTCAAGGATTCCACGTCACGGACTTAATTTACAAGTTATCAGTCATCCCCGGAGCACCACCGAAGGCCTCTGAAATATCCAGAGAATCTAGCATAATGTATTTGCGTCAATAATCGGGGGGAGCCCTATGTCTTCAAAGTCTGGAGGCACAGTTAGAAAAAAGTTTAACACGTCTGGGGAATAAACAGAAGGGGCAGGGGCCTTGTCAAAGGGTAAAAACAGTCGTTCCACCTCAGGAACCCGAGACGGGGACCGACAAAGACTAGAGAAAAAGGGGAGAAAAAACACGCTCATCCGAATCAAAAAGTTACCCATGGACCCGAATCCAACCCAATGGATAGAATGGAAGCTTGTCTAGGAAGGTAGCCAAACCACACCTTGGTTTGGGCCATTTTGGGAAAAAGAATGGATGTCTCGGGGGCAACTTTAAAACCTCTCAAGGGGGAAATCAGGGAAAGGCGACCCGCTCCAAATTACTCTCAGGAAAGCGCCCGGCCTACGAAGGTCCCGTGGGGAGCACAAAAAAAAAAAAGTCAGGGCCCTTGGCTTGTCTGGACTTCTGAGAACTTTGCCGTAGAGCTGACTAGGACGCGGGCAATGGCGCCTGATCGTCACGAAGGAGGGCCTCGGGGCTTTGGGGACGCGGGGGGTAAAAATTTTCCGTTGTGATCAGAAAAACACCTTTTTCTAAGTCGGAAGATTCGGGAAATGGATATAAGGTCAGTAGGGAAGGCCGACCTCCCAC
>Ga0179593_1519643_pt1 | contig 11395 bp, 8 predicted proteins | sample CZODoug2_1_08_16_FD_185931 | JGI IMG/M metagenome (GOLD analysis project Ga0179593, IMG submission 185931) | Vadose zone soil fungal communities from Angelo Coast Range Reserve, California, USA - CZODoug2_1_08_16fungal (PacBio error correction) | ecosystem: Environmental > Terrestrial > Soil >...
CGGGAAGAAGAAAACCCCTTGGCTCCAATTCAGGAACCTCTCCCGAAGCTGTGAGACACGGCGGATCTTTTTGAAGAAAACAGGAAGAAGGGGGGTACCGGAGGGGAAAACCGATCTCCTCAGCGTAAAGGCCATCCGCGAGGGCCAGGGAAAGAACAAAAAGAAAGGTCGCACAAGAATCCGCAGTGTATCGACGGGGGGGAGCACCAGTGGGGGGGTAGGATGGGGGGTACGTGATGGAGGCGGGACAGGAACCTAAAAAAAAAAAAAGGATCTAAAAAAAAAAAAAGGCGAAAGAACAATGTGGGGTAAAAGAAGGGCACTAGTCAAGGCTGGCAGGGAGCAACCGTGCCGAAAAAAAAAAAAAAGCGTTCGAAAACGACAACAACAAAATAGGCGAGAGGGGCACCGGCGATCTTAGACGCCGGTTGGCCCGGAGAGAGCGAAACAGTCGGTGCCCAGGGGGGAACGCGAGAGTTAAAGAAGAGGGCTTAAACAAAATAAGGGCGCACCATTGAGACGGGGGCATTTAAAGGGGAGCATGAAAGGCTGTTAGGGGCAGGGGTCATTGCAACAAACATGGAAGGGGAAGGGCAATCTGGGGGACGAGAGGGGAGGAAAAAGAAAAAAGAACCGGACGCCTCATTCCATCGGGGGGGCCTTAAAAGTAGGCCATAAAGTGCCAAAGACAAAAGCCAAGATGAGTCCGGTCCAGGAGGCGTCATCGGCGGCTTCAGATGGACCCCCCCCCCCCAACCCCTTATGACTCACCGCGCGGAACGGAGTAAAAAGGGGCAAATCTCTGGAAAGGGGGGTCTTCTCGCAAGTGGCTATGGGAAAAAACTAGATACGCGTAGGGGGGAACCGGAGGCAAATCGAGGGAAAGGAGAAACAGGCCATTAGATCGGACGGCGCCTTTAGGATATGGCCGAGTGCGGGGTTTGAGAAGAACGGGGTACTCAATAAGACAGAGAAGAGGCGAGGAATCTCTGGAGGGGCAGGGGATGGCAAGAATAGTACAATCTTGGCCAAAATCGGGGGTCACTTTAGGGAGTTAAAAAGAACCAAGCTAATGATATAAAGAAATTCCACAGCCTAAGAACGGGGCCGGGAAAAAAAGAGGGAAGACTCAGGAATAATATTGACTAGTGGGACCGGAAACACTCAAAGGGAGTGGGGAAAGACTAGTAGGAAAAAACAAAAAGATCAAGGATACCAAAAAGTAGCTAGTCTAGGTTCATCGGGAAGCAAAACGCGTACTCACGATCGTGACCACAGGCGCCGAAAGAGAGTCCCATCAAAGGGTCAGATCGGAAAAAAAATGCCCATAAAAGACAAAGGGGCGCCGCGACAAGACCGTTTTCCAGAGACCATCTCCTCATTATTGCAGGATGGAGGGAGAAAGCTGAAGGAGGGCAAGCAAGTACGTAATCGGCCGTAAAAAGCAGAGGGGGGGGAAAAAAGGCATGGAGCTGATGAAAATGCAACCGGTCCCGCGACTCAAAAAAGGAAAAAAGAGCATGGTCGTCAGACATTTAAGGAGGCAACTCCGTAGGATCTGGCAAGGGAGGTTCTCGAGGCAATTGAAGATCCAATAAAAGAGGCGTAAAAGAACGCCCGTGGGTTTATAATCGTGAGACCACAAGACGCGCGGACTGTCTCTCGGAGGAAAGGAAAAGTCACAGGGATTCCGGAAAAAACGTGCGGGGAGACAATGCGGGGGCCCGGCCAGGAGCACGAGAGAGGGATCAAGGAGGCTTGGAATACCAAAAATCCGCTGGGCCTTAACGGGAGGAGAAAAAAAGGAAAACCCGAACGGGTCGACTGCGCGGCAATCCGCTGAAATCGGTAGAGAAACGTCACCCTAAAAGAGTCTCCAATCGGCGAAGAAAATCAAAAGAAATACTTTGTGCTCCACACCGTGGAAAGGAGGACGCGCAGAGCCACGCAGCGGAACTCTAAAGAAACTTCACCACAAAAAAATTGCAATGAGGAGTCTCCCCGAAAGCAACGGCTGAGTACTTTAAGTGGGGAAACAAGTCGGGCGGAAGGTAGGGTTGGAACTCAAAAAAAGAGGGCATTAGCTTGCCAGCGGTACTTAATTGGAAGGGTTGGGAGGGGCTTCTGAAAGTGTTTTCCGAGTGGGAAAGGGAAAAACAGAACCCCTCCTTGGGACCGGCCAGGCCAGGCAATAGGGTTTGACTAAAAAAAAAAACCCCTGACGGACAATCACCAAGAAAAGCCTTGCGAAAGAAACCCAGACACGGCGCAGAAACGCTCGCTGCATTGTCGATGTTTCAGGGGTGGGGGCTGACAAATCTAAGCTAAAAACAAAAAACGGCGGAATGAGGGAGATTTCAGAAAAAAGGTCCCTAGAAGAAAAAAAAGCGCCCGGAGGAGGAGGAGGCGGGGCGGGGGGGGGGGTTGTAGAAGAGAGAAAGGCGGAAAAGAAGGTTCTTCAGGGGGACGGGTCAGGAGGGCTAAAGAGCGGGCAAACGGGAGGGCAGAGGGTCCGAGAAAGAAAAACCCTCCAACCTCCAAACCCTCAAAGCACGTCAGTCCAGAGGAAAGAAAAAAAGAAAGATGGGCGTAACCGACCCCGAGTTGCACGAAGCCGCCAACGGGAGCGGCGGCAGGGCGAACGACGGCATTACGGGAAAGATGCCAAGTGCGCAGAAAGTCCTGGCGCGGAAGCCGATGGCCATCCGCGCGGATGGGGGTGGAGCAAAAAAGGAAGGGGACGGGTGAAAAGAGCAGCAGCAAATGCGCTATGGCGCTGTGGGACCAGGTCAGCCCGGGAAAGGGGCCTTGCCAACGCGTGGCAGACGGGGTACGGGGGCGACCGCGGGGGGGAAGGGGAAAAAAAAAAAAAAAATTTTAAAAAATGAAAGAGGGAGAACAGATGGGGGACCGCCGTGTAGGGAATAGAGGTACGAAAGCCGACGAGGGGGTTGAGGAACAGCAAGGGATCGGGGGAATCCGTGAGAAAAAACGTGGCGGGGGGGAATAGATCTCCACGGCGTACAGGACTAGCGGGGGAGGTAATATACCTTAAAGTCCGGGACGCGATGCAGTGCAAAGACAATTTGGGGGGGAACGGGCGAAAAAGGGGGTCTCCTAATCTCCAAGGGAGAGCGGGGAAAATTAAGGGAAAAAAACAATCATGGAAAATAGGCGTTACTAAACGATCAAGATCCTCAGAAGGGGACATCGTGTGCAGCCAATGCTAGGGAGATTACAATGGGGAGGAGCTCGGTGTTGGGCGACAGTAGGGGAAGGAGTAGCCGGCATTGTTCAACGCTCGTAAGAGGTCAGTAAGAACATAAGACCGAATAGCGGTTTATATGCTGGGGGGTTGCCGAAAAAGGGGGGGGGACACAGGCGAGTCCCCTGCTAAAAAACGGGGATCGAAAAAAATAGGAGACAATGCCGTGGCGGGGGCAAAGCGACAGGAGAGAAGGGGTATGGGTTCAGCTCATACGCGACCGTGGAATCGTGAGGGCTCTCTTAACAAAAAACCTCCGGAAGTCGAGGTATAGTTGGAAGGGGGGAAAAAACCCTATCTTCGAACAACCTACTCTTCCAAGCAAAGATAGCCAATTTCAAAAAAATCAGAGCCCTGATCTCAGTGGCAGGTTTTACAGGAACCGTGCACGAGGGAAAACCGGCAGGCCGTATTCTAAAAAAATGGAGGGGACCAAGACGAGAGTGTACAAACCATGAGAAGTTGAGGTAAGGAGATAGAAGAACAGGACATGGCCTGGCCCAGAAAAGGGAAGAGGAAAGAAAGATCTACTTATGATGGTGTAAGAACATGAAGAATTAAGGACAGGGGTGGAACGAGATCGGCAGATGAACCGCAAAGCCAGGGAAAGGGTGGGGTTGAAACGGGACCCCGCCATGGACAATTGGGGAGAAAGGGTCAGGAAAAGGCGTCAAATACCGACCATGTAGTTCACGAACCTTAGGAAAGAAGAAAAGGACCTCCTTTTCCAAGAATGTGGGACCGGAGAGAGAAAAACAAAGAGAGGAAGGACGCACAAGCTAGGGGGAACGGTTCGAAAAAGTGCGATTACTAAGCGGAAGAAAGGAAAGAAGACTTTCCAAAAAAGGGAGCGGATGGAGGAAGGGGAAGGGGGTGGGTCGGTCACGGTGACGACAAAATAACCAGCAAAATAAAAACCCCCGCAAACAGGGATCAAGGGATAAATCCCTTTCTGGGTTGACGGGCGATAGACGGCTGGGTACGGGGGGGACGGACGAGGAATTCCGGGCCCTTGACACGCTGTCCTCTGAAGAAGATAGAAAAATATAAACTTACCTCAAGAAGCAAGGTTAGGGAGAGAAGGATCCAACCGAGAACCGGTCGGGCGGGAGGAGCCAGCCGCTCTCGCGGAGGCACGAGGTTCAGGGCGACGGTGCAGCAAAAGGTCATACACATGATCCTCAACTCAGTGGGGAAGGGGGAAAAGAGAGAAAAGAGGAGTAGCAACTAGAAGGAACAAAAGCGCAGCAATTCCCGAAGGGTATCGCCGATCGCGAGAACGGACCACAGGGAATTCCGCTCCGACATCAATTAAGGCAGGGCGGATCTATGAGCCAAAATCCCAAAACCGGCGCGAACGACCCTCAAGGGAAGAGGAAAAATCTCGCGATGATGCATTGGCCGTGGGGGACATGAAAAGTCTTGATTGTACGCATATAGCAACGCACTAGAGATGGTGTGCAGCGTCAGGAAAAAACCAACGGAGGCACGCAGGAAATTAAAAAGGACCCCGATAGCTCAACAAAACTTAGTAGGAGGGAAAAAAGGGGGGAGAGCGCGGTCATTCGTGCCGGAAGGTCTTGGGAGCCGAACGGGTCGTTGCAAGAACACCAGAGTTTTACGGTGAGAAGCCCTGGCTCAAAGAGACCGCCTTCAGGAAGGGAAAAGGACCTGGCGATCATCGCGAGAGGCGAATAGTCCCTGGAGGTTCGGGTGGATCTCCCGCTTTCGAAAAGGTCCGCAATATAAAGGACGACTAAGGGGGGAATGACAGGAGTAACCCATTGGCCTGAAATCGGCCGGAATGCACGGAGGAAAGCATAGGACTGGAAGGTTCTCAGGACCTTAGGGGGAGTAGAGGCAAAGCCACCCCAACAAAAAAGCTTCTCTCGGGGCCATGCGGAGGGGGAAGGCGAAAAAAGGGGTTGATCCTTTATCGCCAAAGGTAAAAGCAAGGGTCGAAGAGAAAAGGCGGCTGGCCTCCCCCTCCCCTCTCCCAGATACTCGAGTGGGTCTTATCTTCTATCACCGACAAAAAGAGGGCAGAGAAGAGTGTCAAAGGCGCAACAAAGAGGGATGAACCATCGTGAAAAAAAAGGACCTCATAGCCAAACCACCAACCCAAGACGTAAAAAAAAAAAAACCGAAACCTCATAGTGACTGACCGTCAGAAGGACCAATGAAAGGGGCGCCGGAAAAAGAATTGCGGTGGGGGTTGGGGATTAGTTCAGACGTACCGTGGACTGGGGACAAACCAACCGCCAAAGACCCAAAGGAGCCGCGGAGCCAAAAAATCCGGAAGGGTCAGGTTCGGAGGACAGTAATAGCGGGGCGGCGCAAGGCAGGAGAAAAACATCGTGAGATTCCGGGCAATTGTCCTCAGGGGGGGGGAACGAAGGGGAGAAAATCCGGGGGCAACAGGCCGTGCCAGGGTTTACCGAAACGCCGGGGATCAAAGGGGGGAGGGGGGGGAGAAAGTGCATTGGAGAGAAGAAAGCGGAGGCGAATGTCTATGGTCAAGACCGGGAAGGGGAACCGGTGCCTCTTAAAGATCGAGGGGGAAGTAAACAAGGGCACCGTGAATTCCGTGGGCCGGCGCATGGGAATTAGACGAAACAGAAGAAGAGGGAGGAATCACTGAAAAAGGGGAGGGCACATGAGGGGAGAAAACGCAGATTGGTAGGAAGGGAGGGGAAACCCTTCTCGTCGGGGTCGAGCTCAAAATTAAAATTAAAAAAGGAGGAGACGGGCGCAAACGAGACGAGGCATGCGATCGTCAAGAAGACGAAGACGCGCAGACCGGGGGAGACAGGAAAGGGGGGTTCTATTACGAAGCAATGAGAGGACGAGGTCCCTACCGCGAGAATGGGCCGAGTTCGGTGGTCGGGAACTGCGGGAGACGGGGGGAAGAGAGCGTCCATATCCAGCAGATATCGCAGAGGGGGGTGCTTGGACGCCAATGAGCGCGCAGCGGGACTTGAAGACTCGACGATAATTGAGGACCGAGCACGAGGGTGGCCAGGGGCCAGGAAAAGGTCGCTAGAAGTGGAAAGGTAGGCCGGGACCTATCAGGGGGAGGCAAAAGTACTTCATAAAAAAACAAAGATAACCAGGCCAAGTATTCGGTCTTTACAAGTTTAGGCACGCCTTTCGCCGGGGGGCTCACCCAGGGGGAAAGGGAAACCCAACTGCCGGTCTCGCAGATCAGACATCAAGAGTCGGGGGTAAGAGGGAGAAGGGCTAAGGGCAATCGATCGCGACGTCAACTGACTCGGCCAGAGGCTCGGAAAAAGATGCCAGCAAGGGGGGCGTCTGTGAGCTAGGGAAAGCAAGTCACGGGAAGCGGACGTCCCGGGGCCCAAACCGATGGGGGAATGCATGCCGTCCGTTCAAGAAGAAAGCCGAAAGAGGAGAAATTTCGGTCATCTGACCAAGGGCGGGCAAAGCTGTCCAGGAATAAGTCATCGATCGAACCACGGCCTATCCCGGCGCGTGAAGTGAAGAAGGGGAAAGGTAATACAAACCAAGAAGGGGTGAACTCTTAAGCATTGCTATTAAAAGGAATTCCGCACACCGGGCCTTGCATCACTCACTCTTAGGGGGGGAGGTGACACGTGGGGTCCACATCGAGACTATCGGCCTTTGACCCTCGGTTATACCGAGGGGAAAGCCAACCCCAAACAAAGGCAGGCTCTAGGGGACTGGGGAAATGACTCTTTGACAAAATTCTATGGATGGCTTTCAATAAGTCACTGAAAAAATCTCGAGGGCCAAGGGGCTGCAGGGAGGAGCCCCGGGGAGGGGTTCAGGTTGTCATACACAAACTCCGGGGGCGACTGCATACGTGTGAATTGCCCCAAAAATCATCGGAATAAAAAGCTCACGGGTTAACCTTGAAAAGCTGAAAATGGCCAGGCTGTCTCGCGCCGCCCATCTGGGGATAGGGAAAACTGAACAGTGACGGGGGTATGTTTAAACCCCAAAAAACGGACCCGAACACCGTCAACAAATAGGACCTTCTTTTTTAGGGTCGGATTACGGAATGGATGGTACATGTTAGGAGTCAGGCTATGTGGGGGAGGGCGTCGGGTTCACCACGCCGGGGGAACGAAAGGACCGTTCGTGGTGTAGCCTCTCTCAACCTGAACTTCAACGCTGGATGGCCAGATGAGCGGAAAGAAAAACCGCTATCCAAAGCGCTTGGCTTCGAGGGAAGAATTTCTGTGGGATACAATCACAGGTCTCTGAAAACACGAAACATAACCACTGAGGCGGAGAAGGGGGAGTTGTCCATAGAAGTACACGGGAGAGGGGGAAAATCCCGAGGCTGCCGCGGGGGGGTGCGAAGAATAGTCCATGCTCTTGGGAGTACGGGTGGTTTCTGCGAGGGATGAAACAACATATCGCGGCCGGGAGGAAGTGCGGTCGCAAGCACCGAACCACCCGGCTACAGAAAACCAAAATCAATAAGGTCAGGACGTCCCGCGGAAAATCCGATACGATGGGTGCGAACACTCCGCAGGATTGTTCATAGGGGCAAACAAAAAACACCAAGAGGGCGGGCGAGAGAAACAGGATCTTTCATTCCTTGGGCTTCGATCGGTGAGCGCGGTCGAAGGGGGGGAAAAAGATGCCAAGCCGAACAAAAAGGTGAGCAACAGGGGAGGCTCGCAAAAAAGTTGAACGAAGAAGCAAAAAGGAAAAACTCGCGGGGGGGTTCCGTTTTCGACTGCAGCCCGAATATATTCCCTGCCCTCGGGGAAAAAGGGAAACTTACGCGACCGCGGGTGGGGTAATTGAAGCCTGTCTAATGAGAGGGGGAGGAGGGAGGGTGAACAAAGGTGGGTTCATCATATACGATCGCCAACAGAAGCGAATGGGCCCGCCCCGAAGTATGGTGCGATTGAAAAAAGAAAGGGCTCAGCAAAAACTGGGGGGTCATAAAATGCACCAGTTCCCTTCAAAAAACGGGCGCTTGGAGAAGGAAAGGGGCCGAGACCGAATGAAACGCGCCTGTGCGCAAAACAAGGGGTGACGAAAGGTGGCGAGCGGGTAGAATGAAAGGCGGTAACGAAGGGCCTCTAAAAATGGACAGGAATCCCTTAGAGGGGGGGAAAAGATCAATGGAAGGTAAAACTGGGAATTGCACCGAAGACGACCAAAGTGAACCAAAGCTAGTATTGACCTGTGCGGGCGCGGGCGTGGGGGCATTGAAAAAAAGGGGTGGGGCAAAAGAGAACAGGGCAGAAAGGAGATCACCTGTTGGGAAACGCAGCCTCGACCGCAATGCCGGGGATACCGATGGATGTCAGTTTATCGGGGCGTGTGAAGGGGGGGGGTTCCGCCTGCGGGAAGGAGAAGTAGGACATGGATCAATATCGTAGACCGGGTCTTTTAAGTAATTTATCGGCGCAGGTGGGGACATTCTTGGAAGCTCCAAAAAAAATAACTAGGGAAAGGAGACAGCTTGGCTCGAGGCCAGGACAGACTGCGCAGAGACGAATGGTAGTTACGGAGACGCCCAAGAAGTCTCCAACAAAAAGGCGGCCATCATCCTCGCAGATAACGGGAGGAAAAACTCCGATCTCAGGAAGGTCTCAGGGAAGGAGATTGCACTCGGTCGACAACGCAGGTCAAAAGGAAGAAATCGCCATGACAGGAGTCGTACGAAGGAAAAAAAATCCCGCGGAGGAAAAGAGAGAGCCCCTCACAATGAGACATCGACAAGAGGGCCCAAGCAGGGAGGGGCCGATATTTCGTGAGAAGAGGCCTGAACCCGACTATGAAGGCATGCTTGGGGGAAGAATCTTCAAGGCCCGGTCCAACGGGGGTGCAAGAGCCCCTCCCGAAGGGACGGCGTCGAATGGGGGACTGAAAGGCCGCAACCGATCCAGAAAGAGGGTTAAGGAGGGGGTCCGGTCAAACACCCAGGGGGCAAAAGCAGGTGGGAAAAATAATCGAATACAAAAAGAGAAACGCCGGGACTGAGCGTCCACGATGGGGCGGGAAGGCCCTAAACTCACAAGGGGAAAAATGGCTCCTCGAACGGAAAGAGAAAGGGGGAAAGGGGGCAAAAAAAAGGGCGGGGACTGTGGGTTGTTCAGAAAGGTTACTGGAACCGCCTATCCTCAACCACTTCGATCCAATTAAGTACAAAGGCAAGGGGGGCTTATAATCGCAACGAAGGCGCTGGGGAATATTTGGGGGTTACAAAGTCCTTCGCAGGAGGGACCAAACAAGGTCGCGGAAGAAAATCGTGGACCAATAACCTGACAGGAAAAGCCAGGGGGAGTGCAACGAAAAGGGAAAGCCCCGCTGTCGGTCCGGGGAAAGGGGGGAAAATAAAACGCGAAGTGCGGGGGAAGTTTTCGGCGCCGTGACACTTCAAAAAAGAAAAAATGGGGAAAATGGAAACTACGCTCTGAGAAAGCGAAAGGAAAAGATATCAGAGCACAAGGCCGCGTATAGAACTTCGATGGGAGGCGCGCGCATAGAACCGAGTCTCATGGACGGGCCGACATAGAGAAAAAAGGAAATGATTAAGCCCGCTCAGGGGAAGCGCCGCGAAAAAACGACGACAGGGTCCTCTTCCAAGGAAATATCAGATGGAAGTTGCCGGACGCGACTGAAGACGCATACGGGGGAAAAACAAGAACGCAGGGATTTGGGGAAAAAAAAAAAAAACTTGCTAGCCCAAGGAAAAAGTGAAAAACGAAAAAGAAAAAACGCGCGTATCTATCTCCAACACGGGAAAGGGAGGATGGAAAGTATATCCGGTCATCGTGCGAAAAGGCGGGGAGGGTTCTCCGCTGAGGGAAAGCCAAAACCTCGCGTTCGAGTGTAAAGAAATAAGCTCTCCGACAGGGAGAGCCTTAAGAAACCCAGGGAAATAAACAGAAGCGAAGAGGGACCCTTAATGTCAAAAGCAGAAGGGGGTGACGATGCTCGAGAAATCGGAAGGGGGAGTCCGGACTTACATGTCGCCATGGTCGCCAGGACATGATAAAACTGGGGGCCCCAAAAGAAAGAATGACGGGCCTGAAAGGGGAAAGAACGTGCAAAATGGACGCAGCCCTAAGGGGGAATATCGCGCTCGGCGTCTCTCGAAGATTCAAAATCGGTCAAGAACGTTCGCGGGAAAAGTGAGAAAGGACGAAGGAAGCGCCAGGGCGACTCGACGTGGAAGGCGGGCTGGGCCCACCTCCCCCGCCCCGAAATCGGGGGCAAGAGTTATGGTACTATGGGAAACAAAAAACGTGATCATATGGAGGGGACGAGGTTCAGACAAAAAATCCTTTCTCTATAAAGCTTAAGGAACATCAAAAGGGCGAGACGACAACCGTACCCTCCGAGAGAAGTCATCAATCAAAGAAAAACAGCTGTCGGAGAGGCGACCTTGAGGGGGGGGGGGTTCTCATTCAAAAGTGAAAGGGAGCCGGAAAAACCTACCCGCACACAAACGGCCCTCGAAGCACAGTGCAGAGAAGGTTGAAGGGGGGCAGGCTGCTCCCAGGGGGGAGTAAGGAGGGAAAAAGAAAGGGGGAGAGGAACTTCAGCTCCCAGCCTTCCAGCAGGACAACCACATCTTACATCAGAGTGAAGGACTTTCCGAGGTGGGGGGATAGAAGACGCCAGAAAACAGGGACCAGGCTGGTGGGACCCGTAAAGGCACAGGGACATGTGGGGGAAATGATGAATCGGGGCGCCAGTCATCATAGCAGGTCCGAGAAGGGGAAAAGGGGAAAAAAAAAGTCTATTTCACGCCAGAAAAAGGAAGGGGAATGAAAAATGAAAGGAGCGACTCGTAAAACCAAAAAAAACGTCAGGTCCTTCGCATTTCAGAAGGGCGAAAACCAATTCGACCGGAAAAAAAAAAGAACTTCGAAGACAAAGGGGGCGGCCATCAGGGTTCGGGCCAGGGGGCCAATAAGGAGGGGGGGAACTCAAAGCTGCCTTAAGGAACTCCTACGGGAAACTCAGGGAAAAGATTCAGGCGATAGGGAGTAAAGTAACGTAAGCGTGCCGGTGGAGAACGGAGAGAAGAGCCTGACCTTAATCAAAAAAGGAGGAGGCAAGGCGAAGCGTCAGGGAGTGTAGGGTGGGACCGGTTATGGAAGCTAAAACGGAGCT
>Ga0179593_1818607_pt1 | contig 11395 bp, 13 predicted proteins | sample CZODoug2_1_08_16_FD_185931 | JGI IMG/M metagenome (GOLD analysis project Ga0179593, IMG submission 185931) | Vadose zone soil fungal communities from Angelo Coast Range Reserve, California, USA - CZODoug2_1_08_16fungal (PacBio error correction) | ecosystem: Environmental > Terrestrial > Soil >...
TCCCTTGAACGTAGGAAGCGAACTGGGTTTTCGAAGGAAACTGCAAGGCAAAATCCTATCTGTCTCGGGGGCGGAAAGGGAGGGAAGTGCACACCGGAACCAAGCTTCAAGTCTGCTGTTCGATGCTCCACAAACTATGTGAACGGTCAATCTGTGGGACTCAGGAAACGGGCGGGATTCCGTGCGACGCCGAGAAAATCGGGAGGGAATGCCAGCTAGAAAGTGAACTTATCGACAATAACTTGACGCGGTTTCGGCCTCCGGTGTGGGGGAGCCGCTAAAGAGGACAGATCGGGGAAAAAAGAAGGAGGGGAGATGTGACAAAAGCTACCGCTCATGAAAATGCAAAAAAGGGAAGAAGGGAGGGATTCCTTGAGGCGCGCTTTCCGTCGCTGACGTGAATTGGGGGAGCGTGAATTCTCAAAGTTGGAAAAAAAAAGGAGAAAGGTGCGTATAGGGGCTTTCAAAAAACAGGAAAGCGTCTCAAGAAGAGAATATTCGGCAAAGCAAGTGCTTGCGCGAATATCCGGTCTGTCCGCACTCGTCGGTGCGAAAAGAGAGGTCGACTCAGGAGTTTATCAAACTGCCACGGGACTAGAAGGAGGCAAAAGAAAAGCAGTTTTCAAACTGCGTATCCGCCGGCGCGAGGAGATCAAGCTATCTTATGTGTCGCGCCTTCGAGGGGACCAAAGAATGCCGCCGGAAGGCCAGCCCGCTCGAATGCGGGCACTAAAAGCAAGACAATTGAAGTATTTGGAAAGTGGGAAGAAACTTAAAAGAGACCTTAGATCCCCTTTCCGATACTCGCATCTTTGATGTGACAGCACGAGAGGCTAATGGGGGGATCAGGAAGAAAAGACCGGGGTACAAGAAAGAGAAAAAAGGGGGGGGGAAATATCTATCTAACGCATCAGAATTGCGAGCAATAAAAGAGAAAAAAAAACGCGATTCGGTCTGAAACGTTAAGAAGGTATAACAGAAGGAGGAAATCTTGGCCATCGCGCGCCCAGGTTCGCCATAACACCTTGGTCTGCGTTTCAAAGCACCAACATAAACGACCAGAGGGCAACCTACTCGCGCGGTGGCCGAGCCGTACCAAGAGTAAAAGTCGCGAAGGACTGAAACCTGTTGCTCGTCAGGAGGCAAAAAAAAGAATTTTTTGGGGGTGGAAATATCCACGAAGAAAAAAAGCTTTGGGGGCACCAACGACTATAAAGAAAACGGTGCTTTGAAACTGCGCTGGAGGGAAAAAAGGGAAGGGGGGAGCTGAGGCTGCCGGTATTCTAAAGGGAAAGGCTCGATTCAGGGGAAAGCTTGTGTTGGACCAATCGCGGGGGGGGGAGTACGCGGCGCTGACATCGGGGGATCAAAAAGAAAGGAGACGGGGATTACTTCGAGAGAGATAAGAACAAGGGATTACGGTCTTGGGAAGACTCGGCTTAAAAGAAAGAAGGAGGCCAGGAGAAGGGAGAGGGGCCCGCGCATGGGAGGGATGCGATGTACTAAAGTCTATGCCATGTGATTCTGCATCACCGCGCCGGGTGAAACATAACGGACCTCGGGGTCTTTGGCGTGGCAGGGCCACAAACGAAAGGCAAAGGAGGGGTTGGACAAAAGTTTAAGGAACGGAGAGAAGAAAGCGAGTAGGAAGGTGAAAAATAATGTAAGAGACGGGCGGAGGAGCAAAGGCGAATGCCTGGACGCCGTGCGGAATTCTGCAAAGGATGGGACTGTCGCGCAGATAAATCGCGGTATGAAAGGCCAGAATACGAGTCGGCGTTAACCGTCGGAAGGGTATATTCTGAATTTAAATGAGGCTATAAATCTATACTGCGGGTCACTCTGAGATACAAGGAGGGGGACAAGTTCCCAACAGCAAGGTCTCACTATTCATAATCACAAATTTGGTTGGTGTATGTGAGGCAGAAAAAAGATCGAGGGGGGTCCATCACTTAGAGAAAAGGGTCGGATCAGGGGTCTCGAGACAATGTGTCAGACTTCAGGGGGGTGCTGGATTCGGGGGGGACGAGCAGTGCCCCAGAACTGGATTTTCCGACGGGGGTCAACTTACAGAAAAAATTATGAGGGGAGGGGAATATGACAAGTACTACAGGAACAGACTTAAGTATCCAAGTGAAGAGGGGGGGTTTAATCGATGTCGAAGGCCTTGTGAGGTCAAAAAAAAGGTGCCGAAGAAAATTTGCCGAAGCCCTTCTCGCCGGCAGCGACGCAAAAAAAACGGTCCTGAGTAAAAGCCTGTAGAATCCAAGAGTATCTCCTATTAGTTTCTGGGGGAGAAAAACGGGGGGGGAGAGGAAAAGGGGGTTCACGCCACAAGAAAACCGGCCGATTATACCGGTCGAACGGGCGGGAAACCAAAAACGGGGAGAACACCCTCAATCGTGATAAGGAAAAGGCGAATTGGAAGAAGGAGGGTAGTGGTTGGTCAGTACTTCCGGGGGGGGCAAAAACGGGGATTTGAGACTCCTTTAAGTAGCTGTGGACTGGGAACGAACGGGAGAGAAAGGCCGTTCCCACGCGCTGAAGGGGGGTATCCTTAATATCGTTCTCGACGAGCCCTGACAGAAAGGACGGACACGGCCTGCTGGAAGCAAGTGGACGAAATTTGGTCCGCCACCCTACTAAAAATTTCGAAGGCGATAAGGGCCCGCGCTAAGCCGGGTCTCGCGGTAAACCCTCTTGAGAAGTCACTTGAGGTTGGAAGGGTCGTCAGGACCTCTACATCGGAGGATATAGAGAGGGGACTATAAGATTCACCATTTGCGAAAAGAACATCTAGATACATCTAAAAGAAGAAAGAAACAACTGACCAGAGGGAACCTGTGGGTGTCAATGCTTGTCGTCGGATACTTGTTCTAAAATTAGGGCGTAGAAAGGGAATCATATCGACCTTAAGGGAGATCGGGGGGTTTCTATCATTCCGAGCTGTAAAAAGAATCCAACAACCATCTCGTAAAAAATCGAAAAACAAAGATTGGGTCAAATATAGGGGAGTGGTTATGGCCGGCTATAATAAGTCTTCATTTGTCGCACACGGTCTGGAGGGACGAGACCATCCTGTGAAAAAAAAAACTTCACGCAGACAGCAAAAAACGAGCCGCCGCAGGGATTACATGTACCCCCCCGTTAAGAAGCGAAAGGAATCTACGCGTCGAAAGGACAGGTGGGGATCCGGGGATGGGGAGGGGGGGCCCTGGGACTCCTAAAGACGAGCGTTATGCGCTGACTCTGTCCAGAAGTTCGAGAAAAACCATTGATAGCCGCGGGGAGCTCAAAAAACCAGTCCTCTATCTGGAAGTTGAGGGGTGGGCGGCGGGAACGCTCCTTGAAAGGGGTCTCGTTGTATGCGGGTCGGCCACCAGGTTCCGAAGAAAATGAATTCTCACGGTGGAAAACAAAGGAAAAAGAGACTTAGAATGGAACCGGAGGTTTGCCCGCTCCGAGTGCACCCTGAAGTTAGAACGGCACCACGAAAAGGAGAAAGACGTTGATTACTTATTAGGGAAAGAGGACCCAACACGGAAGCAAGGCGTCATTAACGGAGAAACAACGCATGTCGAACCAGTTAGTGTGGAAAGAAATCGTGGTGGGTCCGTAGGACGCGGGGGATCAGCGGCCGGGTTTGGGAGGGAACAAAGATAAAGAGGCCGCTTTCTCTACCCAACGGTCATCTGGCGATATCTCTGCGCAAGACGCAGGCAGCTTCGCGGAGCGGCCGAGAAAGGGGGGTGTGGCTTCAGGGCAGAGAAAGAAAATCGGAGACGTGGACAAAGGAAGGACCGCAAGCACAGGTCGTCAGAACGATCCGGCAAAAAACCCGCAAGGACTTTGGAATCAAGTCGACGACGTTCCTGTACGTGCGGACTAGAAACGCCAAAGCTGGGTCACCCCGGATTCAGGGGGGGGGAAAAATAAATTGGAGAATGAACTTCCAAAAAGGAGCTGATACCCGGCAAACGCGCGCAGAAGGAAAGTAGGGAACTACGGGAGAAGTCTTGGGAAAAGGACTCGAAATCGAACAACTGGGGGGAGAAATTTCTGCATCGAGGTTGCGTGTTGAAGTCAAGGCCGGGGGTTGGGAAAGACACTCAGACAAAGTCCAACGGCGGGGATTTAGGAAACGCTCAGCGCGTGACAATTGACGTCAGGAAAAAAAAAAAGGGAATTACAAACGAATTGATCTTCTAGAGAGAGAGGGCACCTGAACCGGCATTGGTGCTGAGTGTACAAATAATCACAGAAGAAAGACGGAAAAGAGTCAATTTCCCCTACGATGAAAGGAATTTGGGAGGGGAGAGGAACAATTCTCCAATGATATCTGAGGGCCCGCAAAACAGAGACAAAAAGGTAAAAACGAAGTGATGTCCAGGCGAAAAGGGAGGAAATGATATGGAAAACAGAAACAAAAATGGGACTCCGATCGCGTGGAAAGACCAATAGAAAAACATCGAGACCTGGGTTCGTCAGGAACAATAAAGAGGGGAGCAACCGGCAAATATAGAGGGGAAAGGAGGGATAAGGAGGGATTTTTCAAACAGACAAAAAAAACTCGAGACGAAAAACTAAGAAAGTGGTCGAATTCCGCCGAAAGGGCAGGATTGGGGGAAAAAAAGAGGGCTGTTGATGAGGTTCATGCGCCTCTGTTGGGGAGTTGGTGCGTGACGACTGGGGAGAAAAAGTGAGGACGCAGCGGCTGACGAAGGGGGAGATTTCAGGAAAAAGTTGCGCCATACGATCGTCGCTTTTGCAAAGTAGATAGTAAAGGAGAGCTGTGGGGGGGAGTAGAGATGTCGTGCCCAAAGGAGCTTTAACGAGGAAGGGGCGGCGACTTCGCAAAAGGTCGACGCGATCGTACAGGGGAAAATCTCGTAAAAGTAAAAGAAAGAGGGAGGAAGGCCGAGAACAGATGCACAAGGAACCTCAATTCGAAAGTGTCGAAAAAGATGGAGAGTGGGCGCGGGGGAAAAAAAATGTTCCGGATCGCCAAGATGAGGGAGAACGTGAAGGGGGGGAGCAAGGAAGCGTGAAGAAAATGAACACTGCGTAGTGGCATCGTACTGGTTGACAAAAGTGGCGAGAAGGGGGGAAATCCGAAGGGAGCCTGCATAAAAATCCGGGAAGACTACCGGATAGGGAAAGCAGTGGTGGAACATAATATTGCATGGCGACGCGGGCAAAAAATTCTGGAGCGCGTTTGGCCCAAGGAGCCAAAACGGGCGACGCTGCGCGCCAACAACAGGGAAGGCAATTCAAAAAAAGAAAGCCCGCGAAAAATTTCTGCACAAACTTCAAAGCAAGGTCAGGTCCAAGGAGCGTCGGCTTCGGGCCAAGGAAGATTCTTCGTCGCGCGGGAGATGAACTAACACACAAAACGAAGAGACCTTAGGTGTCTATCAGCACGGGGAAGAGGAATAAAAGGGGGGGGGGGGGGTTGAGAAAGGGCGTCGCCCGAAGGCGCGAGCGAAATCGAGTGTAGAGAAACCGGAGAGATACATGGGGGGGGACATAAAATAAAGAAGAGCCTGCCGGTCACCTTAATCGCCAAAAGTCTGGAAAAGAGTGAGGGTTCCACCAGGGGGGGGGGGGGGGGGGGAAAAAAAGAAGTGCAGTCGCCTAGGTCAAGCAAAGGAAACCTATCTCTTAACCGGAAGATAACGGAAAAAATAAGCCGGGAGAATCTCTCGGGGTAGTTTTGGCAAGGGGGTCGAACAGATGCAACTTAAAGACCCGCCCATAAGGGTTGGAATCCGGGGAGATTTGCCAGGACGAAGAAAGGGCGCGGTTTTCACCAAAAAAGAGGTGTTCGAAAACGCGAGGTGAACGCAGGGAAAGGGTTCGAAGGATGCCGTCGCGGCGAGGGAAGGGAGACGAATTAAAAGGGCATCTGCAGGGGAGGCAGTGAAAAAAGAAAAAGAGGGGTTGCGAACCGTTTGTGGGATCTCGATCTAAGAAAGAAGCGACGACAAGAGTGGGAAACAAAGAACACCCGCAGATGCTGGAGAGAAGGGAGCTAATGGCGAGAGGGGGAAAAAACGATGAAGGAGAGGGAGGATCGCGAAACGACTTGGGGTGTTAGCCCGTCGGACGAATCGTCAAACGATCGGCCATTTATCGATCATATGCTGGCAACTAAAAGGCAAGGTGCTTGACGACGAGATAAAATTAGCGACGAAAGTGAGGAAAGAGAAAGGGCTCGAAATGACATTGTTCGGGTCTCAGGCCACGTTCATTAAGAACGTAAATGTTCCGTTGCGTCGGGAACGTCGCAGGAAGAAAGAAGAGGTTGCAAAACAGATGACTTCTGGGGGGAAAAGGGAGGAAAAAACAAAATAAAGCCTGCCCTCTCTGATGGGCTTAACTCAAAAAGGGTCCAAGTAGATTGACTTCAGTGTTCACAAGGCGGAAGGAAACCCCCGATCCTCGCATAGAAAGTTCAAAGGCCGTATGCACGAAAAAGAATCGATCAAAGAGAAAAAAGAAAGGGGGGCACGACAGCGCCGGAGAAACGCAAGGAATACCCCAAACTGCCCCCTGGGGAAGCCCCGCGACGCGAGGAATGGAGCAAAGGGAAGAATAGTTGCAAGGGGGAAGCGAGTTCTCCGTAGGAAAAGGGTCGATGAAAGCAACACCAAAAAAAGACAAGCATTAACTAAGGCAACTGACAAATCAAGGGAGGGGGAAAAGCATCGGTATTGCAAAGGAGACAAGGGAAAAAGGGGGGGTCTCAAATTCCGCCTGTACGTCCTCTGCGGTTTGGTTGAAAAGGGGGTGTTGGACCATATCCACGTACAAGCTGGGTAAAAAAAATAATGACATGTGCCGGTGCTGGGAAACCCTGCGCTTACTCGTAAGGGGAAGGAGAAAAGGCGGGAAAATTTCACGAGGGGGGGGCTATTCGAAGGAACGTTAGGGGGGGCAGAGAAGGGGGTGGTGTCGTACGCGGCGGCATTACATCGCCATCAAGGGGGGATCACATCTGTGGGAAAGATGTTGACTAAAAAGGGCAAACGACTGGACTTTCGGGAAGCAGGAAAAATAGGGGGGGATGCGCTCGCAACGAAAGAGGGTTTACTACTGGAGGACTCCAGGAAACGCGCAGGAATCAGGAACAAAAAAAAGGCGGAGGGGAAAATTCAGGGAAAGAGCAACTTACTTGACTGGGGGAAGGACGATCCAGAGACGTGAGACATGAGTCACAGGACGGCAATTGACAAAAGCGAGAGGGCTTGAAGGGGGGAAAAACACTAAGACAAAAATTGGGCCGAAAAGCCGCGAACAAACCTCTTGGACATTGGAAAGGAAAAACGTGAAAAAAAGAAATGAAAACACAGGGGTTCGAGGTGAGGGAGTTCCGTTGCAGATCTCTACTGTCCTGGGGGGGAATCAGGGAATCACTTCGCGAACGAAAATCGTCGGTGGGGAGGGCATCTGTTATGACGGTCTGAAAGGGAGACAATTGAGGATGGAAAACCATTATGAAGAGGGTCCCAGTGTCCGCCGTCGAAAAGTGCATGAAAGGTCGCCCGGCACTCGTAATCAGGAGGCCAACTTGTGTTGGGGGAGGGCGAAAATTTTCTTTGAGGAGGAGGGAGCAGATGGGGAAAAAGGAAGACCCTGCAGAGCCTCAACCAAGCGTTGTCTGAGAACTTCTTCGAAAAAGGAGCGCACAAAAAAGTCGCTAAGGCGAGACGAGAGTGCTAGTTGGTCGAGAAAAGGGCCATGGAACCCCGCCCAAGGAAAAGACCCCGGCCCGATGATCCGAGGGAAAAACAGGCTGGGCACTCCGCAAAAAAAAAAGAGTGAGAAAAAATCGAAAGGTCGGAGGAGTTTAGGGCGAGTTCCTCATTCGTAGTACTGGGGTCGCCCGGCGACAGGGAGCTGGAAAAACCGGGGTATTCGTCGCCGGGAGTGAAAAGGGGGGGGGGGAAGGGGAGGATAGGGGGCAGTCGGTGGGGTGGTGTTCAAAAAAGGATCCAAAACGGTCCACCTCTTCCGGAAATGGAACGTCCGCCGTGCGCCCACTACGCAAAATCAAACCCAGACACTGGAGGTCAAGAGGGGAGAAAAAGATCCTAAGGGAAAAAAAAACTGTGTCCAAAGAAAAAACGATTTCTTTCAATTCAGATGAGACGTAGGGGAGCGAGCGAGCCGCTGCGTCGATCAAAGGCTGTGAACGAGGGAGGCGGGAGAGCACTAGAGCTACAGCGGAAGGAGACAGGGAAAGACATCAAGGGAAGGATCAAAAAGAAAGGCAATGAAAGGGGAAAAGGCCTCTCTGGGAATGTAAGGGTGCAGGAGCGCGCGTTGCAATATCAGTCGAGTGTACCAAGGCGCGACACGAAGAGAGGCCGGGCGTCAGAAAGAGGGGCCGAGCTGATCGCGCACCCCGAAACTCCATCTAGACGAAGAAGAACTTAGTATTGGAAAAGGCTGAGGGGGGGAATTTGGATTGGGCTATAACAGCGAGAAGCGTATCGAATATCAAAAGGAAGGACTCGATCTTCAAGAGAAGTGCCATCGCCTTGTAAACTCCGTAACTGAAAAAAATCTCTCACAAAGAAAAAAAAAGAAAAGGGGTCCCTGATAAACATAGGATCTTCGTTAGAGAATCATTAAGGGCTTTGTGGGTTTTGTTTGAAAAAATCGGGAATTTTGAAAAAAATAGATGTAGGCACACTGGTGACTAGCGCCAAATCTGAAGGTAGAGATTGCGCGTAAAAGCACTCCTCTATAAATAACCGCGAATTATGAAAAAGGGCTTCAAGATAGACATCGAAAGTCAGGAAGGAACGTTTCCGTCAGTGCGCGGAAGAGCGCTTCCCGATTAAAGGTCTCGGGTGAGCAGACGCAGTGAAGGTTTTGGGGGGGAAAGGGGGAACGGCGGACCGCAACTTCCGGCTCTGAAGCGCTGGGGAGGGATTTTGGAAAAGGCGTTGCAACCAAGGGGGGGTTCCGAACCCCTCTGAACTGAAAAAGAAAGATTGCAGATAGGGGAAGCGAGGGGAAAGCGAACAAACCAACGTACACAGATGCGCGAAAGAGGCAACGCAGGGAAGAAAAGTAAAGAAAGCGGAAAGAAACAGAGGGAAGTGGGGAGGGGGACGCTAAAGGAGGGTAGGCCGAAGGGAACGGAAGGGGAAGGGGAAGTGAGGGGGAGGGAAAGCAGAGGACAGGAAAGAGAGACATGTTGACGGCAGAGGGTGGAATGATACGGATGAAGGAGAGAGGAGGGAATACAATGGAAATGAGAGGAGGGAGGAGCCAGGAGGAAGCAGGATGAAGGAGGAATCGGGTGGAAAAAGCCCTGGACCGTGACGAACGGTTTGGATTAAGTGGAGGGGTCACAGGTCCGAGGATGCGTTCGCAAAAAAGACCTCGGAAAAGAGGAAAAAACTGAGCAGCTATACTGAGAAAGTCATAAAGGGGCGGAAAAAGGTCAGGAGGACTTCTCCGTCAAGAGTGCGCACGTGCTCCCGGCAAGACAAGCACAATGGGGTCAAGGGAAAGGAAGGCAAAAAACAAACGCAAGAGGGGGATCATCGAAAAGGGGAAAGCAGCGGCAATTTTCGCCAAATAAAAGAAAGTCCTACCAGGCAAAAAGGGTCGCAAGGGTCAAAACAGCAATTCTTCGAGGTCAAAAAGTAGTCAAACGAAGTCGCCGGAAAAGCTGCGGAAGTGAGGAAATCTATACAGAACTGAACAGACAAGAGAAAAGGGGGGGTGATAGCATCGTGCGCGTTGAGGTTCGGAATGCAGAAAAGGTTTCGTAAAAAGACGCCGTCCGCGAAGAAGAAGGAATTCAATTGTCAAGGGAAGTCAGCCGCCCGACACAGTCAGACAAGGATCGCGGGCTTGGGAAAAAAAAAAAAGAAGACTCAGTGAAAACTTTTGGGAGGAATAAGCAAAGGGAAGTAATGACAGGAGGCGCACGGCATATCCCATCGATGCGTTTAAAGCGCTCTTCGCGGAGAAAGGGGAAAGCCCAAGCAAGGAAACCGGTCGGCAAAAAAAAAAGGAGATGGTCCCAGATGTTATCAGGGGATACCGCGAAAAAAACGGATGATATTTAAAAGAACAAACAATTCTGACCGAGCTTGACAGAAAGAAAATCCATGAACCAGGAGGCTAAAAGAACAGAAAGAGGGATGAGGGCATGGGCAGCACGGCACATGATAGTACGTGGGATGAGCCGGAGGGCAACCCAGAAAGAACCTCGCGACGTAAAGGTCGTCCGAAGAGCAACGGGGGTTGGGCATTGCTTTCCATTCGAGAATGAAGGTCGAAGGAAAAAAAAAAGGTCTGGGGCTAGTCAATGCTTGTCAAGAAGGTCGGTGCGAAAGGGAACCAGGTGTGAAAGAAAATGCCGGCGCACGCGTCGGCAAAGTCGTACTTGCTATGGGAAGAAGGGGGCATCATCCTGAAGACAGTGTAAACCTTTAATGGCGTGCTCCTGGTAAAGGCGTTCGATAGCGATGTCGTTGCAAAGGCGAGGACGATTAAGGGGAAATCCCGAGATAGAAAAAAAGAAATAAGGAAGGAGACAGGCTGGGAAAAAACCGAGGACTCCAGAGTAATAACGAGAAAGGAAAGCAAAGGATGCAAACTGAAGCAAAAAACCGCAAGTGCGTCAGGAGCGGGGACGGGGGGTCGAGTAAAAAAATAAAAAGGAGGCGGAGGCGTGTTTGCCGGAAAAAGAGAGGCCGAAGGTAGGAATAGGCGGGCTCGCGCGCAGCGGATACTACGCAAGAAACTGACAGAAACTTGTGAAAAAAATAGGTCTGACGTTGCTCTAAGATGAAGTTTTCTGAGGAGAGGTAAGGAAGCTCCGACGAGTCACACTACCTTATAGGTTCGCTGGCAAGAAATTGCTGGGAGGGGGGAAAGAAGAGGGAAAAGAAGATTGCTACTGAGTCGTGGCCGAGGGAAAACGGGCGGGCTCTGTCGGACACAACTTTTAGGAGAAAAGACAATCTCAATTACGAAAAAGTCAGCGGGGAGAAAAAAGATTCAAGGGAGAAAGGGGCTACGTCGCGGCATAAACCTTACAAGAGACCATTAGGGAAAGAGGAAGAAGATCGTCGCGCGTAGAGCAAAAACGGCGGCGCAACCCTCGTCCAAGATTGTCAGAAGGGGGAACGCTTAATATAAGGAAAAGTTCGGCAGGAAGGGAGGGGGCGCGAGGCAATCGAGTGGAGCTAAAAGACGGCGTGAAGGGGGGGGGGGGGAACAGGCGGGGCTGGCAGCCTGTAAATTGGCAACTCCGCGACGAAGCACATTCCGACATCGCAGGAAGCGCAAAGCAGAAAAGAAATGGTTACAAAGTCCGAGGGCATTGCAGACTCAAGGGGGACACACTGAAATTAAGAGGGAAACG
>Ga0179593_1256899_pt1 | contig 11394 bp, 14 predicted proteins | sample CZODoug2_1_08_16_FD_185931 | JGI IMG/M metagenome (GOLD analysis project Ga0179593, IMG submission 185931) | Vadose zone soil fungal communities from Angelo Coast Range Reserve, California, USA - CZODoug2_1_08_16fungal (PacBio error correction) | ecosystem: Environmental > Terrestrial > Soil >...
GAAGGAGGGAGAAACGGACTATCGTGGGGTATCAGCAACGGTCTGTCAGGGCAACGGAAAAGGGGAAAAAACTTAGCCGCACTTTCAGCACCGGAACCTTTCACTGAGAAGAAATTGAAGAACGCTCCAGTGCAAGAAACGATCCTAAAGGGCAGCGGAAGCTCATTTCTCTGGGTCTGGAAGGAAGGGAGGATGCAGCCGGGGGACTTGGACCCCAAAACCAAGACCCGCGACCCTACTCTCTGAGGAATCTCCTAAAATGAAAAGGGGAAAGCAAATCAACACAGGTAAAATTGTGGGGAAATCAATACTACCCGTAAATAGGTCCACTGAAACGGGGTTCTTCCACTCTTATGACCGACCGAAGGGTTGGGGGGACGCAAAGAAACTGGATGACGAGAAGGGGAAAAAACCGAGGGGGTAACCAAGGTCTCGAGTCAAGAGCGGCGAGAGAGTGATTCCATTGGGGATACTGAAACGTTATACAAGGGAAAAAAACCCGGGTCAGGGGCACGAGATTCTCATTTCAAGGAAAGAGGAGAAAAGCTAGGCCAAAGGGCATTTGTTTGGGGAAATGGGAATATCGCAGTAAGGGTCAGAGGAAGATTATCAGGACGAAGTCAGGGAGAATACGCAACTTGGCTAAAAGGAAAATAAGGAATCTGTCCACTGTGAGAGGGAATTTTGGATATCAGGACAAATTGTGGGGGGGACCTGGTTTATGGGGGGATAATCACTTGCCTCTGCTGCTGTCAAGGTCACGCTCCCCCCAAGCGGAAGCGGGAAAAAAGGGAAACAACACCCGAACGTTCATACTTGGGTTCGCAACTCGTTGGACAAAGGATCAAGCGAAAAAGGACGAAGCGGAGGACCGATTCTACGCGACTGCCGCCGGAAAAAAAGTGGGGGAACAAAAGGGGCGCAGCCCCGTTGGCACTCCAACTCTTAGGAAAGCGCGTTGGGGGGGAAAGGGGACAGCTTTTAATTACCAATTACGAAATCGAGAACAGGACGGGGGATGGGGGGTCCGGAAAAAAACCTCGAGAGCGAGGGGAGCAAATGGAGGCGCCCAAACACGGGGGGAGTGGAACGGTTAATCGTGCAGGGAAAACGCTAGCCAAATGAAACAGAAAGGATCGCAACAAACTCGCGAGAAAAGAAAAGAAAGGGTTGGGGACGGTGTGTTCTCTACAGAGGAAGAGGCGGTTAATCATGGGCGGGAAAGAGCTCTCAGAACGGGGGGGTGGGTCGATGGGACTCCGCCACGGGGGGAAACAAGGGGTACGAAAAACGCCACTGGGATAAAGTGGGGAGTTAGTAGTGGGTAAAGGGGACGAAACTTAAGGAAATACTCGGAATCTGCCGGCTGGTCAGTAAGGAAAGGGGGTCTTTTTTCCAAGTTACACAAAAGCTTACGATTCACAGAATCAGGGGGGAAAAAGTACTCAAACTCTGGCACGAACTGAGAGTGGTGTTCACCCGCAGGCGGGGGAACCGTTAGAACTCAGTAATAGAAGCGAAAAAAAGTACTCGTAGTACCGGAGACTGGGGCAACGAAAAAAAGATCCGGTACATTTAAAAAATGAGAAAGAACCCACCGCAGGTAGAGCAACTGACGAAATAAAAAAAAAGTGGGTCCCAAAACGCAAAAAAGGGGTGTTGGTTGACCCGGGGTTAGGTGAAGTGGAGCGGAGGGGGGGGTAATGGGCCGGAAGTTGTGTGGGCTTGTAAATAAGGTTTGCCGGGGGTCGCGCTGGCGTCCGGCAGATCCAGGGAAGAGCCAGATCCAATTTGTGGATAAGTCAGTTTTTCTGCCGGGGGATAGGAGGGCAAAACAAGCCGGAAAGGGTGGGGTTGTGGAATTAAGACCTCTTGGGGGAAAAAGAGGGATCTAATCCAAATCAGAACGTAATGTCCCTGCGAGGCAGATCGGTGCAACCGGGGGGGAAAGATATTTATTAGCGAGGGAACCCAGATTGAAATAAACATTTCGTATTCAAGGGAGGGGGGGAGGGATTGCCTAAAGGATTGTGGGCCGGGGGACACACCGGAAAAATGAGGGGGGGCATTTCAAAGGGGGAAATGTGGCAGGTGTTCCAGCAGGGTGATCGAAAAATTACGTCTGGGGGGGTAAGGTAGGGGGAAGCTCTGGCAAAGATAGGGGTGGGGGTTTGAAAGGTTGAAACGCCCGATGGGACAGGGCGGTAGAGGAAGGTTAAAGGAGAAGGTTTCCTGAAGGTGAAAGCCAAAGGAGAAGATCCAAAGGGGGAAAAGAGAAATAGCCTAGTCTAAACTTCATAGGCCAACGGAACTTTCATGAGTATTGAAGGAGAAGCCACCGCAGTAAGCTGGGAGTACGTGAAAAAAGACAGAAAGGGATAAACAACACCTAGTATCAGCGGAACCGAAAGAGGGAGTGAAAAAAACACGAGGAAGGTTGGCGCAAAAGGTCTGAAAAGCAGAAAAAGTGGGAATCATCAGCATCTGGTAGGGGAAGTGTCAAAAAAAGCAAAATGTACAGGGCACTCCATACAGGAAAGTGCACCGGGGGAAAAGGGGAAATGCGGGATTTTCATCTTCATAATAACAACATATAAATAAACTATTAACCTAGAGGGCGTCAAGGGGCAGTAAAGTTGAAAGACTTTGAACGACAGCAGCCAGTCTAGACACAACTCACGGAAGGGACCTTGGGTAACATGCATTTATATTGAAAAGAAAAATGCTAAGAAAAAAACGAGGGTGGTTCTAACGCCGCATTGGATGTCAAACACAAAAAAAGAGTAAAAAACTCAGTTTTAAGGAATCAACCTCAAGGAACATGCTCACCAACCAGGGTGGACACCATAAAGCAGAAACTGCCTACTCAAATAAAACGCAACAACCCCGCCGTGCAGAGGAGAACCCTTCGGGGGTCCAGGGGGGAAGGACTAAAATCGACGGGCGGTTGAATTGTGGTGTGTGTGTGTCTGAACGATGTTACATCCATAATGGATAATGTAACTCTGGAAATGAAAGGGATAGGGACGTGTTGGCTCGTCTATATTCGGGAAAAAAAAAAATCCAAAAAAGACTGGAGGGGGAAAGATCAGTGGAAAACAATGGGATGAGGAGTAGGGTACACAACAGTCAAGGCACGAGGATGTGAAAAGATTCGAACTTGACCAAAGGAGGAGGATGAACAGCGGAGGAAGGGGGAAAGAATGAATAGTTGGATCGCAGTGGGGACAAGAAGACAACTAAATAACCACAATGGGGGAAAAAAGTGATATCAAGGGTGCAAATTTTGTCAGGGGAAAAAGTACCATCGACCCACAGGGGAGGAGGGAGTCCAGCAGAAAAGCCATACCAGGAGTCAGGGAACAAGCGACAACCCTTGTCTCAAGCGACAGGAATGTTGGGAGGTCCTTCAGCCCCCGGGGGGGACCGTGAAAAAGGAACGCAGCTAACCCGGGGAACGGGGTGAGTTCCCCGCGGAGACCTGCATGGAGGGGGGGGCGAGGGAAAATGAAAGAATTTCAGCAGAAATTTGGAGGGGGGGAATGACAATACTGTCTCGGATCCCCAAAGAAAACTTTGCTGGACATAGAAAGGGAATTGAGGGGGTTATCACCGAGGATCCGACATGGGGGGGGACAAAAAGCTCGCCTCTCTCGGGCTAACCAACGAGGGGACAAAAATCCTCGAGATGGGTAATTGCTATAGATAACCTAGGGGGTTTAAAGGTCTCTGAGGAAAAGAGGGAAAAAAGGGGGGGGTTTGGTTTTAGCAAGTAAACTCATCGAGTTGGCTAAAGGGGAATCATCAACCTAATATAACCGTTCGGAGAAAAAAAGAAAGGACAGGGAATGGAAAAATCAGCAGGAAGTCTTACAATGGTCAGTGGGAGGGCGGCCCATTTCAAAGAAGGTTCCCCTATTAAGCAAATCGCGACCGCCTGATTGAAAGGAAGCATAAATTGATTGCTACAACAACATGGTTTCGGGGGGGAAAGGAACTCAGGGTTGTTGTAGAAGCCGATGAGGGGGAGGGTTGAGTGAAGGGGGAAGGTAAACAGGGGGCTAAACGTTCTCCAGATGAACGATCAAAAAACTTATCAAAACAGAGAATGGGGTTGGGAACGCGACTTGGGACACCAAACCCAGCAGGAAAGGACCTCACCGGCAGGGGATTTCGTCCCCCAGAACCAGGGCGTTTGCTAATAAAACTTTCGGGGGGGGGAGGGAGAGGTTATGGAGCGGAGCAATTCAAGTAAGGGGAATGGTCTTCGGAGGGAGGGTGGCTGGCCGCAGTCACGTGAAAAACTCGAATCGGGGGCGGGTTTTGAGGAAGCTTGGCAGCAGAGAGGGGCACCCGATGAGGACAAAGAAGCTCGGGGAAAGCGGTAAAGTACTAACCGTTTCCCGGGAACCAGCTTACAACGGGGGGGGGCAAGGGAGGGGGTCGCTCATGTTTGTGGAGTGCGGGCGGGAAAAGTGAGTGAAGATGAGTCAGTCCCGTCAATAATATAGGGATAAGGTTCTACTAAAGCTTTTTTATCTCGAAAGAAACACAACAAAGAGGGAGGGAAGAAAGGAGAGATAACCAAACCGGTGACGTCGGTCGAACGGTAAAAAAAAATAGCTAAAAAAAAGATTATTTGGAGGGCCTGACTCAACCTTCTAACTCACCGTTAGGAAGAACGCACTGTCGCATCCCAAAGCAGAAGGAAAACAGGGGGGACGGATGTGCAGCATCGCGGATGGGTGGTCAGCTGCCATAGGGAAGAGAATTCAGTGAAAAGGCAGTACGCTTAGGGAGGAAAAAACAAAACCAACTACTACTAATAAAGATGGACCTCCCACACAGGGACCAAAAGGTCACGAAGACTCACAGTTCTAAGACTTTGGGAAGAGGAAGAACGAAAAAGGAAATCACTTTAACTCCCAAAACCAAAGAAAAAAGGTTTACAGCAAAAGCATAAAAGAGGAGTCCACGACGGGGTTTGGGTGACGAAAGTCAGCACGGGGGACGGCGTAGCGTTCCCAAGAAAACGCGGGAAAAACAGTCGTCCAGCAACAAGAGAGGCGGGCATTCAAAGGTGAGCGGTCAAAAACGCAGCTGGAGGGCAATACCGGAAGTTAACACTTCCGGTACTAAGAGCAAACTTCCGCAAACTCGAAAAAATGAGACCGCCCTCGCCACAGGTAATGGGGGTGTATTGGGGGGGAAAAAGCGGGAGTAGGATGCTCTTTGGCGGCCGAAGTATTAGTACTCTTGCTCCGTTATGGGAAACAACTTGGGATAAAACAAACTAGTACCAGTCAACGGAGGATTTCTGAGGACGATACAAGGAGGAAAAGTTGTGTGAAGGGGATGGGCCGGCGGCGCCTGCTAGGGCGTGAAGGGGGAGCACGTTTCAACAGACGCCATCGATGAGAAGGGATCAGGGGCGAGCAACAACCAAATGTTGAGATAGTTCAAGATCCTCAATCGCAATGGGGACCCTCCAGAGCTTGGGAAGAGGCGGGTGTCGAAAAGCGAAACCGGCCTTGACCATACTAACTGAGCGGGGGGGACCGACCGGCGGAATACAGTCACTCCAAGCTTCAGAAAGCAAAAAGACAGTCCTTGGGGAGCCGAAGACAGTCTTGGAATTAACACTAAAAGAGGGGCGCGCATTGTTAAATCAAAAACGGACATCTCCGGCGATGGCCGCAGGGGAAGCACCAATCGAGCAAAAACAAGGGGATGAAAGTTCCACAACGAGGCCAGGAAAGGCTGCGAAGAATTCTGCAAACTAAAATCGGAGGAACAAGTAAAACAGGGGGGGAGGGGGGAAAATGAAAAAAGGTGACGTTCACGGGGATTGCGAAAAAGGGAGGGGCACTCCGAACATTGGGTGGGGTTAAAGGTGGGAAAAAAAAAAAGGAAACAGTGCAAGAGATGTATCCCAATGGGGGGAAGTGAAGGGTCGGGATTTATCTGAAAGGCTAGCGTAAATCAGGAAATCTCAAGTATTAAAACCAAAAAAAGGGGGGGAGGAAGGGTACACAACTCTGACGATTGTCAAAAGTCGCTACTTGGACTCACCAGATGTAAAAAGGAAGTGTCGACCAGAAGTAGTGGCAAGCATTTTGAAGCCGTCTGAGAAAAAAAGGTCCATACCGAAGGCAGGACGTCTGTGTCAAAAAAACCGAGCGATTGAAAAGAGGGCAGGGAACCTACCAAACAGGGCATAGGAGGCACCAAAGTTTGAGACGCAAGAAGGGTGGGGGTGGGGGGGTGTGATCCAAGGGAGGGGGGGGGGCGTGATTGCCGGGGGAGTACGGGGGTGCGAATGGGAAGAAGGGCTGCTCAGTGTCCCACTCATGGGGGAGGGTGAAGGTCACTCGGTAAAGGGACGGAAGCCAAAATGTGTGGTTGATAAAGGAAATGATGAACGGGGTTTTCACTAGGCAAGGGGGGGGGAAAGAACCGTAAGGTTGTCTGGAAGGAAGACTATTGAAGTAGAAGCTGGCGGATGCTATCAGGAAAGGACACGGCGAAGAAGGTAGGTTAAAAAATTCTTTCTATGGGGGGGGGTATTCACGAGGGACCCGATTGAAATCAAAACCCGCCGAAAAGGAAACGGGGTGCAATTTTGTTGTGAAAAAAATGGAGAACTTCTTGTTGCCGGGTTGGACACGTCCCAGGACCAAAGAGACCTTACTTTTTGGGCAGTCGGATTGCAGGGGGCCCACATGTGGTTTCGAAAACTATTCAAGAGGGGGAAGGGGAAAAGTAGCGCCGCGGGCGGGGCGGACGGAGGGGATTGTTGGTGGTGGGAAAAAAGCAGAGGTCGTAAAAAACCAGCTTTCCCGTGACGGGGGACGACTAAAGAGGGCGGAATCCCGGGGAAGAAGGGGGGAGCCAAAGGCTAAGAAATCAACAAAAAAAGGAGGGAGGGAAAAGGAGATAAAAGGGGGAATTCTTCAGGGAGCCCGGAGGGTCAGCATGAAAAGGAAAGACAAACGGCACGGGAACGGGGCAGTAAAAGACAGAGGAACACACCAGAATAGCACGTGAAAGAGGAGGGGGGGGAGGGCGAGGAGAAAATCTGGAAGGGGGTTAAACGCCAAACCAAAACTAAAAGAAGTACCAATCCTGGTGGAGACAACAAGAATAGCTGGGGAGGAAGTGGAAAAACGAACCAATCAATCACTACAGGAAAAAGGCAAAACAAGGCAAATGACAAGCCGGGTTTTCCATCTGGTTAAGGAAGATAAGAAAAAAATCCCATACCTAGGGAAACTATAGGCGGAGCGCAGGGATCGGCAGTTACGATAAGGCTCCAGAAGCATACATCCACGAGGGACGGAGAACGGAAGGATAAGGGAAAAAGGCAAACGGCAAAAATGCCTGGGTAACAACACGAGTGGGGTCGGGGAGAAAAAAGTAGGTCACCCAGAGACCTCGCAAGGGGAAAATCAGTTTCAGGACAGCAACAGCAACACGGATCCCAAGAAGCCGGACTACCCCAACAAGAAAAAAAAAAAGTCCGGAAAGGGGGGGGAACCAATGGTGGGTGGGGGCTCCAGTGCTAAAAAAAAAGAGGGGGTCTCAATCTTTGTGGGGAAGCAGATATATGTGAGACACCAAGAAATGAAGAGATCGAGAATTGTTTGGCTCACCTCGGAAGAGGTGAAAGTTCCCAGTAAATTATGGCTGAAACCCCTATATATTGGGTGAGGGAAACGGCGCGTGCAAGCGTGATATGCATCTGCTGTTGTTTAACTGGGAACTCAAGAACCCTGGTCGGATGGGGAAAAGCTCGCCTTTCAGATAGGTATTAGTACAAAACAAGGGGGAATGACCAGAGGGCAACCGGGAAGATCCAACGGATATGGAGGAGGATGGTCCATTGTACCAACAAAAGGGGGGGACGGAAGCAAGAGTGCAAGCACCATGGAATAGGCCTTAAACGCCATGAGTCATTAGGAGTTGGTCAAAGAAACAAACCGCTCAAACCACGGATCGTCGGGGACGCCAATAGTGGCGACTTCCATGAGAGGAAGCACGGAATGTACACTAGAGGGGGGAACAAAAGGAACAAGTGTTTAAACTACCGTGAAGGAAGGGGGAGTGACAAAAGACCGCTCAAAAAGGTGGGTTTAGAAAGGGGGGAAATAACACCATGAAATTAGGGGGGGTAAGTCTTGGAGAAACAAACTGTTGGGAAGAAGAACGGGTGGTTTTCTTACTTGTTATAAAAGATACCGCAAGAAAAGCGCAGGCCAAAAGTACCAGCGCCGCTCTCTCAAAAGGCAAAAACACCGTCGCGCAAAGTGAAAAACCCTCGGAAGGAGGAGGAAGAAAAAAATTATTCCAATCTTGGGGAGGGGGGGGCAGTGGATCCGGAGGACAAGGAGATGGGAAGACGTGGGCAAAAAACAGATAGCATGCCAAAGTTAGCGATACAGTAAACCTTGGGGAGGGAATGGGAAGACGGAGAATCCACCTTCTAAGGCATTGACGGGGGGGGATACAAGTTGGGGAAATCATCACGGCTTACTAAAAGACGGGGCGACACACATAAGATTAGGGATGACTGATATGGAAAAATGGGAAAAACAACCTTGCAAGGGTGGGAGGAAGGATCGGGCGGGGGGTAGCTGGGTGGGGGCAGGAAAGGGGTGGGAAACGAAGTTCGGAAGGGGGGGGGGGGATACCAGCTGGGAAAAAAATCAAAAAGGGCCGTAAAAAAGAGAATAGTTGAAACTTTCCAGCGCAGACAGGGTGGGAACAGGTCTGGGGAACGCGTCACAGGTCCAGTGAGGCGGCAAACCATAACGCCGGGTCGGGGGAAAGACACGGGCATTCGCAACGTTTGGGCAGGGGTGCTAAAGGGTAATTAGGCGGAAAGCATTTCCATCTGTACCGGTGATGGGCGAATTGACGGGAAGAAGGTGCGTCGGTACTGGGAAAGGGGCCACGTCAAGTCGTGGCAATGGGGCAGGGAACAGACGGGGAACCTCCAGCAGAAAAAGAGGGGCATCTTCAGCAAAAAGACAGCGAGGACTGCTACGGGCCGGGTAAAGGAAAGGCCCGGTTTGAGGGCGGGGTGAGATGAAACGACCGTGTACACTGTAGAGGTCACGGTAGTGGAGACCGATGGGGGGCAAGAAAAAGAAGATAAGGGGGACGGAAGGACTACGTAAACTGGGGTTAAATCTCAACAACAAAAGTGATATGAAGAGAGAGAACAAAAAAGAAAGGGGACGTGCACTAAGACAGCAGGGCGCGAAGAAAAGGCTTCACTCAACCGTCCACGAACCTGGCCCGCCCTCATACGAGGAGGGCTGAAGGGGAAAGCAAAAGCCAATGTCATCGACGGATAAAATAAGAGACCGAAGAGGAAAAATGACAAAGAGGTTTGAGCAAAACACCCTCCCCACTGACGAGCAAATGACGAGCGTCCAAAGAAAAAAGGGAGGCACGAAGTCACAAGACAAAAAATGTACGAGAAGGGGAAGAGGCTCTACACGGGTTGAACCAAACTTGCTAACTTCAACCTTCTTTTCTTGGTGGTACGACCATACTGGAACGTTCCTGGGGGAAAGAGGAGGGGTGTCCGCGCGCGTTAAAAAACAAAGCGGGCGGGAGAAGAAGTGACAGTGGAGCGTTCCATCTGGGACACCGCGACCGACTGGGGGGGTTACGCCTAGGTGACTGCATCTCGCATATCGGAAAAATGCTTACTTCCACCCGGCAATGGGGGGGAAGACTGGATCAGGGGGTAAAGAAGGTAGGGCCTGAGGAAAGGAGCTACTTATGAAAACTTCTCGCAAGAAGGAAATTTCACTGAAATTCGTCGGCGACAACGTTTGGGGTGTCGGAGGACGCGAACACCGATGATAGTACTGGTGTGATGCTAAAAAGGTTCACGGAACAAAAAAGGTCGACGTTACTCGGCTCACTCCCACCAGATCGGCGCAACGACCTTACGGGAGAAGAGAAATGACTCGCGACGCGAGAACAGAGGGGGGGGTAAACATCGGGGGGAGGGAAGGTCCTTACCACCCTGAACAGGGGGGGGGGGGAACGGATCATTGGGTAATACCATTCACGCCAAAGGAAACCCGATTAACAGCATCGCTCCTTAGAGCCGGGAAAAGTCTTTGTTAAACAAAGAAAAGAAAGGGCTGCGAAAAGGAGAGGGTGCCAAAGACGAAAAAGAGAGGGGGCGGTCTCGATGTGAGGGTGCGACAAAAAAGGGGGCGGAACTGTGCATTTCAAAAGGAAGAGGGGGAGCCTGTACGGTAGAGAGAAAGAGTCATGAAAAAAATGAGAAGAAGTAAGAAGCCCTTGGGAAATTTCCCGGATTTCCGTATTCGGGGAGTAACGACTCTCTCCGGGGAGGGGTGGAATATGGGAAAAAATCCATGGGAACACTGTACGAATACATCTTGGGGAGAAGGGGAATCAGGGTATTAGGTGGTAATGCACTTTAGCGCCTTACAAGAGATAATGTCGAAAGAGGGTTATTCAGTCCCGTATTGGGGGGGGTCAAAAAGTTACACAGAGAGCTGACAGAAAAAGGGGAAAAAAGGTAGGGGCGCCGGAACAAACAAAAATATGAAAACTGTCGGGGGGGTTAGTCTGGGCTGGACCGTTTTCCTATGAGGGAATGCTTAGACAAAATGGAGAGGAAAAGAAATTCATGAAACAGTCTGGTGGGGTACAGCAACCAGAGAGGGGGGGAAAAGGGGTCAAGTGCGACACTACACCCGGAAGGGGCGGGGAGTCGCACTGGAAAAAGCCAAAAGGGGGCCAACTCCCGAGGGGTTTGGGGTGTAGGGGCGAAAGGGGAGTGGGTGGTCAGTGAGGGAAAAGCAAGGGGGTGAGCGGAAAGGAGGTTGGGCTCTAATAAAAGAAAGGATTTCCTGGACCGGCGCTGGGTCGGAATAATGGGGAAGGAAGGAGGAGACACCGACGGGGTGGGGGGAAGATTGGGGGATGGCCTTTCAATATAATGACCAGGACTGATTGTGTGGATGTAAGAAGCAGGGGGGTCAGCAGGGAGAGCGTTGTCAAAGGCAAAGAGGGAGGAAAGCAGCCCCTAGGGGGGTCAAAAGGGGAGGTGTGGTTTGGGTAAGCTGACCCAGAGTCCTCAAGGAAGGCACGGGGGTGTGCAGTTGTGACGATTGCTCTGGGAGGGGAAAGGGAAAAACACGGGAAAATTAATGAGATTAACCGAGGGGGGGAGGCCCTTGGGGCAGGGTCAAAATAAATAAAAGCCAAGGGGAACCTGGAGATAGACGACCGCGTGAAGATTGGAGTTGGTTAAAACGGACGCCCGCTGGAAGGGGGAAGGGGGCTGGGTCGACAGGCAATGACGGACGCTTAAAACCGGGAGGGGGCTCCAAGGCAGAG
>Ga0179593_1268617_pt1 | contig 11394 bp, 13 predicted proteins | sample CZODoug2_1_08_16_FD_185931 | JGI IMG/M metagenome (GOLD analysis project Ga0179593, IMG submission 185931) | Vadose zone soil fungal communities from Angelo Coast Range Reserve, California, USA - CZODoug2_1_08_16fungal (PacBio error correction) | ecosystem: Environmental > Terrestrial > Soil >...
GTGATCAAAAAGGGACAGCACGAGCACCGAAGGGTCGAGAAAGGGGAACTCTGAAAAGTCGGGGGAGATGCCCTGACAAACGAAAAGCAAAATCAGAGGAATGGAAAAAAGACCCGACTCAGGACCACACTGGGGCTACTTCGCAAAGGGGGAACAGGGGAAGAATCCAGGGGAGAGGGAAACTATAAACTTATAAAAACCAAAAATAAAGGGGGGGGGGGGCGAGAAAACTGAAAGAAATCCACATGGTAAAGGGAGAATCTCTGGAGAGGAAATGTTGAACACATCAAGGAGGGAACCAGGGACGGTCGCCCTCCAACCTGAGCAAAAAGGCTACTGTGGCAGGGGAAGGGGAGAAAGTCAGGGGAAAATTTGCAACAAGAATGACTTGGAGGGGGAAAGGTTAGCGTCCAGATTTAAGAAGAACGGGAAAAAGTGGAAAAGGATGGAAAGTTCATCCATTTCGGGTTCTTTGGGGGTAGATAAATCGGTCAGATTAACTAAGGGCGTTTAGGGACTTTAAAATTTCCTGTCATTTGAGATTTCCGTAATCCGACAGTAGAGAGCCGCTGTAATACGATCATATGATCTGAGTCCAGAAACGGCACCCTGCTTCACTCTACAAGGGAACCCGAAAACAGAAACACCGAACGGGGCGTGAGCTGACGGCTTCTTTGAATTCAGACTGGATTGCACACAGGGAAGGGGAATGAAGACGCACAGCCATACAGCAGAAATGTATACATTGGACAGGTGTCTTGTAAATGCACGAGGGAAGGGAAGACACCCTTTCATCCACGATTCAAAAACGAACGTAATGACAGTTGAGAAAAGAACTTTGATTACCGGTTTTACGGCAAAACGGGCGTAAGAACGTCTGTCCCACTAATGGGAGAAAAGGCTGGGACGAGAAACGTTTTCACTGGTTGCGTTGGTGGGGGGGGACCGATCCATTATCGACAACCACCATCTTAAGAAGAGAGCGGGGCGAGTGGGCTAGAAAAGGAGTGGAAAAGGGACAGTCGCATTGGTGCCAACCGATTCAATGGAGGGCAACATCCGCTTACTTCACAAACGAGAAAACGGCCCACTCAAGCCTGAATACAAAATGGGACGGCTGGTACCCAGAAGGAAGGTGGCCGTCTTCAGCTTACGGGTTAAGGGGGGTGGTCCTCGTGAAAAGATGGATTCAAGAGAATCGATGACACGGCGTGATTTATAAGGAAACGGCGCAGCGCAGAGAGGGTACAGGCAGGTTACCTCTCAACAGGTTAGAACGACACCCTGTGAACGTCGTCAAGTGGGCAAGGGGGAAACGGATTCGGCGATCGAGAAGTAAGGAGAATGGAAAAAAGGGCCATCTTTTAAAATCCGAAGGGAAAGAAGAGTTAAAGTTACCTCAAACAGCACGTAGTTTCGGCGATCCCCGAAATTGAAGGGTCACAAAAAACAGACAAAAAAAGCGAACTCGCGGGCCGATGGGAAGGAACCTATCTCTGTAAACTTAAAATTCTTACAAAGTCAAAGAAGCAATGGGAAGGGGGGAAAGTAGGGGCCACATTCAAAAGGAATGAGTCGACAATGCAAGTAGGACGAAATGGAAGCAGTTCGTATATGGGCTCCCGTAGGAAAAAAGGGGTAACTCTTGTCAATCATGCCCGAGAAATAGAGGTACCTGGAGAATTCAGGATAAGTCAAAACAACCCTGGGGGATAAGATCTGACTGACAAAATGGGGGAGGCGGCAAGGGAATCTCTGCGCTCCGAAGATCCACCTTGCGGACGAAGTTTGTCTGATGGGAGGAGGAAATGAGGGGAGAAAACGACCGCGGCAAAAAAGCGCATATTAAAGCTCCCTTACAAACAGAAAGTAGGTGGGGGGGGGGGCCCGTCTGCCATTCTTTCTGAAACATAAATAGGGGATACATAATGAGAAAAGACTTGGGACGCGACCTTTGAATAATGGGGAGAACAAACACTAGGAACTCGGAGAAGGGAGGAAACGCACGGTCTATCGGTTAGTTGGCGTCTCTAATGAGGGGAAGAGCCCGGAGGGAAAGGGGACAGAGAACAGGGTATTGGCAGATGGAGACGAATGCAAGTTGAAGGAGGAAATTTTACCCACATTGCAAAAGAAGAACCAATGTCCCGAAAGAAACCGGGAGCGGGGAGTGGCGAGGGCCTGGGAAACGTCAGAGGGAATGCCAGAAGAGTTCAGAAATTGATCCAACCATTGTAAAAAGAGAAAGGTGGGCAGACCAGGGGGGGAGGACTGCGCAACACGGTCACCTCGACGGGTACCAGGCCTCAAAGAAAGCACAAAAGGACTCGAGTCTGACAAGGATGTTAGTCGAATCCGGGTTGCTGAAAAAAAAAGAAACATCAGGGTATCACGTTGGCGCACGATGGCGGAAAAGGGGTATCGAGGAGGGGAGTCTGCGGAAAAGGGGACGTGGCTCCCTTAATTGAGGGCAATCATGGAGCGTGAGGGACCAAGATAATGCTCTGTATGTCAACTACATTCCAACGCGGTCAAATTGAAGAAGGAGGTGGAAAAAAAGGAGACGAGAGAGAGAGACGCCATCGTTGAGTGGTTAGAAATGCCCTACGACACGAGTCGCCGAGACAGGAGAGAAATGAAAAATAGAAAGGGCCGAAAACTCCTGGGGACGAAGGTTTGGTTCAAAATAAAAAAAAAACATTGAAGACAAGTAGCTCATTCAGCTGGGTGAGGAGACCTGGGCGAACGAAACTGCTTGAAGGGGGAGATCAGCGCAGGTCTTTAGCAAAAGAAAGAGGGAAAAGTAGAGACAGTCGTTCATTCTTGACGACATAAGCTGCCACCATTTTGGGTTTGAAACTTCGACATCAGAAAAGCAAAAGGAAGACCAGGAAAGCTCAAAATTGTAAGGGGAGGACCATTTTACGGCCACTGGGACGGAAATCTCACAGCATCTTGCTTGGACGCGGGCCGGGGGTGAAGAAAAAGGGCGTTTGCGTCTGAGACCATGATAACGCCTAAACGGGAGGAAGGTGTAGACTTGTCTCCGGAACTCCACTACTCAGATTTATAGAGGGGGAGACCGGTCAACTAGGGAAAACAGCCAAGCAGAAGGGAACCGAGCAGGGGATTTGAAAAAGGACTGGTCGGATCTATTGGAAAGGGGGGGATCGGGCTTGGTAACATCTAACAGGGCGACTTCGCCTATGTTTTGTGCACTCAGAGGAGGCGCCAAGGAAAAGAGTGGGCGAGTGACAATTACGAATCTCTTGATTTGAAAAAAAAAAAAAGTTGTGGCACTTTTTGAACCTAGGAGGACTGGGAAGAAAGGAGATGGGGGGGAAAGGTCAGGCTCGGAAGAAAGTACACATCATCTAGGGAAAAGGCTGGGAGGGCGACCTAAAAAAAAAGTCCGAAAGAAAAATGGGGGACCCGTGAAAACAGACTGTAATAGCACCGGAAAGGAGGATCTTTGTGACATTCCAGGGTCCCCACCGATATGTATGCACGGTCAGCAAAGGGGAATGGGGGGAAGTTGTTATCAAAAAACATAAAAAAGCGCGAAAGGGGGAGGGGGAGGTGACGTTGCCAAAGTTCTGGTAATTTTCTCTCAAAGGGCTTGGGCCGAGGGAAAGTAGGAATGATCAGAAGAAAATGGGTACGGAAAACGCGAGGAGGAAGCTCCCAGGCCTATCGCCTTTTAAACGGAAAGTCGTCGACTCTCCAGAGCTTGAAAAAATTAAGGTTGAAACGTAAGCATCGATGACAACCAGAATGGGGAGAGTCCTTAGCACCGTTCTCGAAATTGGGGTCGAGTCAAAGGGAATGCAATAGGAGGAGAGTAAAAATGTCCGCTCAGGAAGATTAAAGGGGGGTCCCCGGCCCTTTTGCAGGAACCACTGCACCAGAGGGAAGGGAAAAAAAATCATCGGAAAAACAACGCGGGTGAAGGAAGGGAGGTATATTCAGCAAGACCGGGAACCCTGAAAATGGAACAGGAAGAATAGGTCACCCAACCCAACTTGTGCAATGCGCTCTGCAACGTCAAAGGGTTTGCTCCAGTATGGACAGAAGTCAAATCGACTGCGGAAGGGGCAGTTAGTGTTCCACGTACAACAATTGGGAAGGGAAAAAACTGAAATTGGGAACGCGTAAGGCGGGGGGTGGTAAGAAAAGGGAGGCAGGGAAAAGAAAATTGGGAAAAGGGAACGCACGGAACCACTTCCTAGGCCTTGGTGACCGCCGTTTGTAGGAGTCACCCGTGCCCGGACAGGCCTCGAGGAAAAAAGTGCAAAAGAAACCGAGTTTTGGACTAGTATAGAGAAGAAAACGCTGGGTGAGGGACGGCAAGAGAAGAAGAGGGAGGGGAGAAGGCTCAATAAAACAAACAACAACGTATGATGGGAAAAAAATGATACATATTATAGACGGGGGAGCTGAGATAGCGCCGGGAAAAAAAAAAGCGCAGGGAAATCGAGTTAAATAAAGCTAAGGAAGAAGGACTGGCAATTGACGAAAGCAAGAGGATATGGCGGAACGGGGGGGGGAAAAAGAAGACGCAAAAAACTCCGGGAGTCCTATGTCAGAACTCGAATGGGGACGTGCGGAAAGAAAAACAAGGTCGGCAAAAAAAAGAGTAGGGAGGAAAGAAGGTTAACAAACCGGAAAGGAGGGCCTGTGGACCTTTTTTTACGTTTCCAACCATCAACGGAAGGGGGGAGGATTCCCTGAGAGGTACGAGGAAAGATGGAAAAAATGACGTGGCCGAGCGCATGTAAGCCGTTGGGGGGGATATCGTCCAGGAAAAGGGAAGAACAGCGAGGAATATCAGCAAAAAAGGCACTAACATTCAATTTTCGTACGATTAATGCAGACGACGGCACTATGGTGGGAAAGTGGGAATATGGGAAGGCGGGGCCGAAAAGGGGAGCATTTCCCACTCACGCTACGAAAGAAATGGAAAGGCAAAGACGAAACAGAAATTTGGAGGGGGGGCGATAGGTGAGAAAGTCAGATGGTGACGTCGGAATCATTTCTCCACATTAACGCAACCGGAAAAAAGACAGCAAAGGGGGAGGGGGGGAAAAGGAAAATCAACCATCAAGTAAAAAAAAAAAAAAAAAAAAAAAAAAGACGAAAGAACGGGCTCGGTTTCGTCAATGTCGGATCCGCTCTAACAAAGACGGCGAAAGCCTGAAGGGGAACGAACCTTGGGGAAACAACCAGGCCCGAAGAGGGAAAAGGGAGGGAAAGGGCTTGGTACAACTTACCATTTTCCCCCGGGGAAGGGTACATGAAGGAGAAGAGGACGGGGGGAGAAACATGACCAATATCACTTGAGGATGGGGGGAGTTTGGTACCCGTGAAGAAAGGTGCAAGAGAAAGTAAGGAGGAGTTTTTCCGATGAGGTTAGCGCGAGGTTACGGGATTCGAAGGAATACGGCGTGCTCGGGCGAGACGAAAAACATAAAAGCTTGGAAAGGAGTTCAAGAAGACGGCATCAAAGGGGGAAAGAGACAAAGGGAATCCGCCATTCCATCGACACATTACATTAGCCGGAAAGATAGAAGAGGAGCACCAGAGGGTCCATAGATGAGAAAAAGAGCGGGAGCCCAAGCGAAAGGCAGAGAGAGGAAAGAACCGGAATTCCATGCGCCAAATCCAATGCTCGTCCAAGAGTAACATGAGGGAAAGGCATAGTGGAAAAAAAAGCATCCGGGAAAAAGATGAAAATAGCCCGGAAGACAGGATAGGGGAAGAATGCAGTGGAATCCTCCAGTAACTTTTACAGAAGAAATGTTGCTGCAAAGGGGCTCCATGGGGGGAGAGAACGCGAAAAACGAGCACGGGGGGCTAAAAAAACAGGCAAGGTCCTGGTCAAAGATTCTTTGCTCTCTTTTCTACCAGTCACCAAATGGGCAGCAAGGTCCACGTGGAAGACGATCGTTTGAGCTCGAATCAGGGAGACTCCGAGGTAAGTTTCCACCAACTTTGTGGATAAAAAAACGACAGCCGGGGCTACGGGAACTGGTGGGGTCCAAGAGAAAGAAACGTCGAAAGAGAGAAGGTGGCGTTCTACCGACCCAAGGAGAATCGAAAACGATGGAAATTGACGAGGTTCACAAGTTTAAAACGTTTGGTACACAAATTCGGAGATGAGTTGGTGGCCCCATGGAAGGGGGGGGGGGAAGGTCTCCAAAAAACCAAAGGGAGAGCAGATAAAGAAATTAAGAAAATGAAGAGGAAAAGGCTAGATCTGGATCAACTGGAAAAAAGGGAGCTAGGGAGGGGAAATTTATGGAGGTAACCTACACAAAAAAAAAAAAAAAAAACCGGGAAAGTAACGGGGCAGAGTGGGCCTGGACTGCTGCACATCCAGCACTGAAGGCAGGCAAAATAAAAATAAAGGAAGCGAGAAGATGAACAGGCAACAGAGGAGCACCTCTTATATCACTGGTTACCCTGGGGGCAGCAAAAAAGGAAAGGATTTCGACTAAAAGCGGAACGATAACGATGGGCGTGCGAGAGATGAGAGGAAACAACGGAGTACAGACCTGGAAGACGCGCGACGTGGGAGCCCGCCAACCGAAATCTAGAGCAACAAAGGTCATCCATTTAACTAAGCAGAGGGGGCAGAAGCTGGGGAGGGAATGGGAGTAAGCAAGAGACCGGTGCTATCTACGGTTGATTACGCAGGCGGTGAAGGGGTAAAGGGACTGAAAAAGAATGATCGATACTAAACCCCTAAAGCCACCTTCGTACTTAGGCCCCATACACTAAGGGTAGAAAGCAAAAGGCGAGAAAACCGTCGGACCATTTGGACCCTCTCACAATTGGCCGCAACGTTGAGCCGAAAAAAGGGGGGACGAGCAGTGGGTTCAGAATATCGGAGAGGACAAGAAAAAAAAGGAGGATGACAGATCAAAAGGAACTAAAGCGGTGGGAATAACAGAATGGCAGGCACGAGAAAATCGAGGAGCGATGGGAATTGAAAGAGGAAAGATATGGAGGCCGGAGCCACTGTTCTGGGAAACAATATCCTTGAAGAAGAAAGAAAGAACTGTCAGCCACACTTTCTATCGGTCGAAGGGGGGGAAGAAGGAAAAGGGGGACTCCTGACAAGTATCAGATAAGCCTTCAGATCCCGAAAGAAAGTGGTGGTGTGATAGACGGAAGAAGAATCCCAGGAAGGAGGACGCGATTCTCGGAAAAGAGGGAAGGGAAGGGAAAACATTAAAGGGGACCCGGAAGGGCGCCCTCATAAGAAACTTCTCTACCCACGGGCTCCTACGTACAGTGTGCGAGAAGTTACGAAAGAAGGCCACTGGGGCCGAAAGGAAAAACCAATGCAATGCAGTGAAAGAGTCAGAGAGGGGGAAAGAGATCGGAGAATAAGGAACAAGCGGAAGCATTAATCCTGTTCTTGTTCTTTTAATAGCGTAAGGATATGGAGAGAACAAAACAAGGGGGGGAAGGGATGGGTTTATGAATTTGTAAAAGGGAAAATACCTATCAGAAAAGAGGTACAAAATATGACAGAGCGTCAGAGAGTCGAGGGTACCTTCACCCTATCAAGTCGTCATTGGACCGAAATCAAGTGGCGCGGGACAGAATGAACGACGTGAAGGAGGGCTTCCTTTGGCCGTCAAGAAGAGGGAAGGAGCCGTTTGAAGGGAAAAGAACATCAGACGCGGGGGCCGCTTTCCATTAAAAGGTTCATCTGCGGGCACAACGGCATCCACTGCAGGTGTGGTGCAAATCCGTAATCAACCTGGGGTCATGAGAAAGGGGGGAAGGAAAAAGGTGACGGACAAAATGGAGGGGAGAACGGGGGGGCAAATCCTTTAGTGACAACTTGCGACTGCATTTGCCAAGACTGGGGATTGGGGGGGAGCAAAAAAGACATCTCTAGAACTAGGATGAGGAAAAAGGATAGAGAGGAAGGCGAGCAAACACAAAAAAAGGGGGGGACAACTGCAGTCGCAAGGGAGCAACTGAACCAGGATTTTGCAAGGCAGTGTCTCGTGTCGTTAACGTAAAAAACCGGGGCAACGGCCAAAAGCCACCATGAAAGATGGGGACTGCATGGCAAAAAAAAGAAAGTGGAGGACAAGGGACGGGAAGCGCATTTACAGGCTGGAAATGGTTTCCACGTCCGATGTCCTGGGCCCGGCTGATCGAAAAAAGGCAAACGGGAGTGCAAGTGAAGATCGGAAGGAAAAGGAAAGAAGAAGGACGGTCCTGCATTTCCATTCGAAACCGTTAGCAGGGGGGAAAACCTAAAGGAAGGTCCTGGTGAACAGATCGGAAGGACGGAAAAAATATCTACAGGGGGTCTGGTTGCTCCGGATCGGTATAAGGGACAGAAGCCAAGAAGAAGAGGGATTTCCCGTACCGAGTGACTGAAAAAAAGTACACAAAAAGACCCAGAACCTTCTGTCATCTTGCGGCTTTAAACCGATAGGGGGATCGAGCAAAGAGGCTGACCTAAAACTGGAAAAAAATTGAGGGGGAAGAGTGCAAATACCCAAGGGTGGCGGTTTCTTACCACCGATACGGAACAAAGCAAGAGAGGGGAAGGATCGGACAGGGACATTCAGAGGGGGGGGAAACGTGAAATAAAAAGGAAAAGGGGAAGGACCGCAAGGGACCTGGGATTTCTCAGTTGTCATACAAAAACCCATGGCTGAGAATGCTCAAAGTTTCGGGACGATCCAAGGGGGGAGGGAGGACAAACGGGGCAAGGCTGCGATCCGTCAAGATCAAGAGTGGAAAAGGGACGAAGGAAGGTCGGGAGTTAAAGGATAGAGTACTGATCACCGCCCGAGGCAAGCAAATTCCAAGAATGGACACGGCACACCGTGAAAAAAGAAGGAAGAAAGGAGGGGGGCCGTTGCTGAAGGCGTGAGGGGACCATCCACCGGGGAGGAGAAGAGACTGCAGCGACGGCCGGGCGTGACGCGCTTTGAAGATGAGAAACAAAGGAAAAGCCGACGAAGGGAGAGAAAACGAGACATGGGGGAGGGGAACCCCATATTTTCATTGTCTGCGCCTGAACTGAAGAGGGACCGAGAGAAAGGAAAAGATCACAGGGGGATTGGGGGGGCATTACTTTTATACTGGGAAGTAGTACAGGGAAAAATCAACCACCTGAGGGAAAATTCGTAGGACCGGACCCGTGGTATCTTGATGGGGACTTTTCACGTCAGGAAATCAGCTTAACGGCAAAAGAGGGAGGAAAAAGGGGGGATGGAATTTGAATATCAGGGCGGTAAGCAATTCTCAAATTAAAACGGGTCTTAATACGACCAAGGACCAAGCGAGCGGCAAGAAAGAGGGAAACTGCGATAATTTGTGCGGAGAAGAAGGGAAAGGGAGGAACAGCAGGACCAGCGGTTATGACCAATTTTTCGTAATATTGCCGGCATCGGGAATTCGATGCCCGGGGCACGGGAGAGGAATTCTTTGCAATAGGGGACGACAAGGACGGGGAGGCAACAAAGGGGCTGGGCCGGAGGACCACTATGAGGACTGCTAGTAAATTAAACTAAATAATCAACGCGCAAGAGAGAAGGACTGTTCAATAACATTGGGGGAAGGGGAAGAGAGACACAAAAGATGAGGGAAGGGTGACACACCTTCCCCTACCAAGAGGAGGGCCTCTGGTGAGGAGACATTACAAAGAGAAAGTCCTCAACTTTTGAAAGGGGGTCGATAAGAAAAGAGTGGGTTCCAATATCGGTGGCTGTTCGAAGAGAGGGTTCGAACCTGACAAAGCTGAATGTGACAGGAGATCCGTAGGGATAATACAAAAGAGTCACGGGGTAGCGAAAGAGTGAATGAATACGCCAACTCTGGTCAGTGGTAATTCGATACCTGAGAAAATGGAGGGAAACAAATAGGGTGAAAGCGGAAAGGGGAATAGAAGGGACCCAAAAATTCAGAACGCGCTCTTCCATCATATGCTGTGTTGACCAAAGGGGAGGTGCTTCCGGCTCCGAAAAGGGAAGAGACGAGGGAACGGTATCAAAAGGGGAATAGGGGGTGAGAAACCTTACTACTCATACGTGCAAAAATAGATGTCGTAGATGATAGGGAATGGGGCAGGGGGGAAGGGAAAAGGGGGACCACTCATTGGACTGTGGCCGAAGGCCGTTGCGAGGGGGGAGTGAAGGGTATTTTACGATCTCATGGAAAAGTTTGAAGAATCTTGAGATCTAGACAGACTATGGCAGTGGGGATAAAGAGAGGGGGCGAGAAAAGGTTCATACTACTTGGACGAGGGGAAGAACTGGGGGAGGGAGGAGGAAAAAGTCTCTTGAGGGGGAAAATTGTTGCCCGTTGTTGAAGCCTCAACTGACGGGCACTAAGGTAAAAGGTTGGACTTCCTGCTGAAAAGAAGGAACGAAAACTCCGTATCAGCCGTCCCGGATGGGGAAGGGAGCAACTCAGAGGAACCGAGGCGGAAACAAGCCCAACCGTGCGGACATAAATACGCACTTCAGATGGCAGGGAGCTTGGGGAAAAAGGAAAAGCGAATCTATAGAAGATGTTCAAGGCAGGGGAAAAATCAAAAAGTTGGAATGGGGGTATAGCCGCAAGGAAACGGCAAGGGTCATTTCGTAGAGGTGGTCCAGTTAGTAGTATATTTTCGAAAAGGGGGAGTGGAAAACGTAGTTTAAGCCAGCAGGGAAAAAAAGGACGAACAAGATAAGAGAGGAAGGAACTCCGCCGATCGCCGGGGAAATTGATTAACGACGATTGCCCGGTGAGCCTTTGCGTTGGGAGTGGGGGGGAGAGGGGAATTTCACCAGTGGGGAAAATTATCGGGGGAGGGAAAAGAGGACGCAAAGGGGACTCGTCACCGGTAATGGGCAAATAGCTGCTTATGAAAAATACGGGTGGTGAAACCTGATACCACAGGGGCCGAAGGAGCAGACCACTTTGCAAAACCAGAAGGGACGTCGAAACCAGGACAACGCTTGTCATTGAGGGCAGGGGGGAGAGAAGGCAACTCAAACAAGGTTAGTGTGTGTTGCAGCGGAAGGACCAAACAAAAGAGAGACCTAAAAGCGGGCAAGGGGTCCCATTTTTGGGGGCTCACGACGGGAAACAGCGGCAGGGAGAGAGGCAATGTGATTGTTCCACTACAAAAACCAGGAACAAGGGAAATTGGGGACGAGCCGTGGACGCAATTTACGGAGTGGGCAGGTCAGACTGTGAAAAACTAACCATCTGCCTGGCGATTAAGAGGTAGGAACGACGCGGGTTTCAGGAAAAATCAAACCATATGAGGAACAGGAAAAGGGCCAGAAGGAAAGAGATGTCGGGAAAAGAAAGGTGAATGGAAAGCTGGTGACGGCGCAAGCCTAGAAGGGATCCGCGGTATTTTAA
>Ga0179593_1296392_pt1 | contig 11394 bp, 14 predicted proteins | sample CZODoug2_1_08_16_FD_185931 | JGI IMG/M metagenome (GOLD analysis project Ga0179593, IMG submission 185931) | Vadose zone soil fungal communities from Angelo Coast Range Reserve, California, USA - CZODoug2_1_08_16fungal (PacBio error correction) | ecosystem: Environmental > Terrestrial > Soil >...
CTCTGAAGTGTCTAGCTCAATGAAATCCCAAAGAGACGACAGGGGGGGGGGAGTTCCTAACCACTAATTGTTGTAAATGATAGTTAAATCCTATGATTGGATTGAGGGGCGAGTCAATCGAAATGAGCAAGAAAATGCTACTTTGGACATACAAACCACAGCATGGATACACAAACGGGAAGAATCCACCCGTCCGGGGGAGGGCATTAGGCTCAGGGACAGAAGGCAGGGGTATGGGGGGGGAAGCGATAGGTAACTGTGGCGCAAGATAGAGGTCCTCAACTTAAGGATAAAAAAGGGAAATTGGTTATGGTGACCCTTTTAAGCAGCACTGTAGCTCCGGGGGTACCGGTCCGAACCGGAAGATGAATAATCGTAAAAACCGACCAGAGGTCACACGATGATGCAAAAACTTCTGTTGGGGATAGGGAATGGGCGTGAGACCAGACAGCAGGGGATGGACACTTGGGGGGGGGTAGATCCAGAACATCTTTGTGGAAGAATCTCCAGCTAAAGATGGTTGGAAAAGGGAGGTCTATGTCACGGATGCTGCGCAAGGAACGCTTTGGTATCTACGTATCGCCAAAATAGGAGGAGTCGCGTAAGTGGGGGGAAATGGGGTTACTAAACATGTGGCTGCAACGGGGATTAAAAAGAGGGGGGGGGGTCGCCGCTTCCAGTTGCGAGGGGTCCCTGGGGCCCGAGATAAGCGTTCGAGAATTGAAATTAAGCTAAGCATCCTTAGAAGCTAGGGTTCCAAAGGGGGGGGGTGGCGTGAGGAGATGCTAAGAGGGAGGGCAAAGACGATTGGTTTCGAGGTGTTTTAGTCCGGGGGCTAACCTTATCCACCGCGTCGAAAAAGCTTTGGGGAGGGGAAAAAAGAGGTATAGGTCTTCTTGACCGATTAACGCCTGCGATCTGATTCATGGGAGGCGGGCAAATAAAAGGATCCAAGAGTGCAAACACTACTGGAAAAGGGGGACCCGGGAAACTAGAAAAAAGGATACTCGGCGTTTCCCGGGGGCGCTTTATGCGCCTTTAAGGAAGATACAAGAGCCAGCAATGACCTGAAGATCTTCTACCATTAAAAAGAAATGTCAAAGAAAAGGGAAAACCGAGGCGAAGAGGGAAAGCAAATAATGAAGGATTAAAAGGTAACTAACTGCTTTTCAAATTCATTGGTACGCGGGAGTGCATACGCTTGGGGCGGCTCTGGGAAAAGGCACATCGTGGGTGGACGAAGCATTGGGTAGGGTGGGGGGGGGGGGTTGGGAGGGACGGAGGTAAAGGATGCCGTAGCTGCTGGGTCAAGAAGGGGGGAGACTGAAGGTGGAAGTATCAAGAGACGCTCATACTTCCTAGGGTGTGAAACGGGGGAAGGGTTGAGGTTAGGAGGTTTGGGGGGGGGGCGAGGATTTGGGTCGGGAGGGTTTATTGGCGAAATTGAAAGTTAAGGTCCATTTTCAAAAGTGTCGCAAAGAAGGATAAGTTCTATGAAAGATAGGCTGCTACGGGAAAACAATTGAGTTGCTGGGATATGTAAAGGGGCAGAACATTTAAAGAGGAGAACGAAAGAGACCAACGTTGTTGCGGCATCGAGTAAACTCGAAACATCATGAACCTAACCAAATGGCGAGGCAATGTTTCCATGACAGCTTCAGGAAGGCCATGAGGGGACCTTCAGCGAGATTGTGCAAAGTGTAGTTAAGAGGGGCTGGGGGGGGACAGCCCGAACAGATCAAAAATCTTTTTCTTTTGGGGGGCGCGGAGAGGCGTGGCGCGCAAAGATTCCTCAAGGGAAGGCCGAGTGAGAGGTGAATTACGAACGGGGATGCTAAAAGCTATCAAAGAAACAACAAAAACGGGGGGGAAATATTAGGGACTTGAGTCTCAAAGTATTCAGAGATCAACTCCGGCCTCGAAACGGCGAAATAATCTGCCCGTGCAACAGCATCCGAGGACAAAGAAAAAAAAGACGATGTGAGGAACGAAAAAAAAACTGAAGGACCCACCGGTGATGTAGGGAGACCTCACTGATCATAACACCGAAAAATAAAAGAGCCTTTGTTGGAAAATGTCGAGGAAGTGCAAGCGGCGATAAAAAGTCAAAAGTTGGGAGGACGTATGGCCGTTCATGTTGTGAAGATCGGGACATACGCGCACACTAAGGGGGTACAAAGCGAGGTTCCTGTCGAACTATTTCAACGAAATTAAGGGGTGTGACGGCAACAAAAACGAGGAACGGATGGAAAACTGATAGAAAATAAAACCAGAAAAAAAGTAACTCGATAAAGTCAAATCCAACCACCGGGCATAGAAACAAAGGAAAAGGGGAGGCGCCGTGATAGGGCCACAGAAGTTAGCACAAAGCAGGAGTGGGAACGACCAGCAAGATCATCTGATCGGGGGAATACGTCAACAAAAAAGAAAAACCAAAAAAAAATCTTCTATTGATATTCTTCAACAACTATGAGAAGAAAATCAACAAAGAAGGAACCGAAAAACGGGTGAACGAAAAAAAAGGACGCTGGAGGGAATTGATGTGAATGGTTACCGTAAAAAGAGGGGTAAAAGAAAAGAAGGTACCAAAGAGCCGTAGTTGTCGTTTCTCGAAGGATAAAAGAGGGTTAGTGAAGATGGTACACTACTGGGGGGGAATGGGTGTGGGGGGGCGAGGATATCGATGGTAATGGGAACAGAAGTAAGGGGCAGCGGGACGTGGTATGTGGTTGACGGAAGGGTGCGCGGAAAAAAATCAGGGGTGGAAGGAAAGTGAAAAAGAGAAGCGCAAGCCTGGGTAAGAATAAGAGTCTCCGCATCACTAAAAAAAATCGGAGACGCGGTTTCTACTTGTAATGTATATAAAAAAGGCACGAAAAAAGAACGAGAAAAAAGGGTGGGGACTTTAAAATAGGAACGACCCTTGTTGGTGCTGATCAAAGTTTAATATAGAAGGATCTTGACCCGGAGAAGACTAACACACTCAGACTCGCGGGGAAGGCACGAAAGGTGCGTCGGGAAATGAAAACCATTCTCCTTGGCATATCAAAGGCCGTAATACAAGGCACATAAATGAAGGAGAGAAAAGAATACGTTAAGGTTTCTTCAACTTAAAGAGGATACCAAAGTTGAGGTGTTCGCATCTATAAGAGAAAACGCAAATAAAATCAAAGAGGGAGGGAGTAATTGAAAACGATGAAATGAACAGGATAATAAAAACAAAGAGAGCGACGAACAAGCATGTGTGTTTCTTCAAGGACTAAGAGGCTAGAACCGCAGGGCTGGGCGTGAAACCGGTGAGTGTTTTAGAACGAGGAACATGCGCAACTCGTGAAGGTACCCCTCGCTACAAGGAGGAGAAAAAAAACGGTAAAAAATAAATAATTTTTGATTGGAGGGTTGTCGAAAAGAGAGAGAGCAAACAGAGAGAAGCCGTTATGACAACCAAAGGGTAAAAAGGTATTGCGGGATGAAAAAAAGGGGGGGGTGAGAAGGCTTGTTGTGGTTTGAAAGTCCATGTGTTACATAAAGTGCGGGGGGAGGGGGGCAAAAAGGAATGGCTGCAGCTGAAGCGCCGCTCAAACGGCAAATTTACCGGGGGGGCGATCTCGCCTTCAAACGTTAAGCCATCGGTTAGGTGGCAAGAAACGGGGATATGTTTGAGATGGAAGACCGGGAAAGAGGAAACTGAAAATTCAAGGATCATCTCACAACAAGAGGAGGAGGGATATGGCTCTGAATTTGGCAGCGAAGATAGAAGAGGAAATACCGCTTCAACATATCCCGGGGGTGGGGGGAAACAAATGGAACAAACAGGGGACTCACTATACTTTTGGGGGGAATGAAAAAGCCTAATTCGTGATTGGGCTCGAGGTCAGCGCTTAAGGGAAAGGAGGCAGGAGGTGGGTTGCTTAAACAAGTATGTTAATGGGAACACGCATGTGGAACGCCTACACAAAAGTTCATCCAATGGAAAAGACGGGGGGGGGGGGGGCCATCTGTAAGCCACTGTAGGCGCAAAATTCGGGATCGGGGCACAACATAGGGGGAGGTCAAAAAAATATGAAGTGTGTAGTTAAAGAAAAATTGTAGAAAGTGTAAAATTTAAGTGGCAGGGGAATGGAGAATTGAAAAACTCAGGAACAGTATTCACCCCAGGTGTAGGACTTCTTCATTTTGAAACATAGCGAAATCGTTGGTCGTCACTATCATTTTGGTTCGGTATACAAACGTGAGGCGGAATAGGACTTAAGAAATCCATTTGGAAGGGGGGTGACCTAATCATAGGAGCAATGCGAAAGAAACAATTGATCTACGTTACGGACCGAAAAGCTTAGGTGTAGTGCCGTTGGGATGGTAACAATTTTGTACCGTGGGGAGTACCAGGGGGGCAGGGTGTGGGTAGCGGCATCCTCATTAGCTACGTCATCATTGAGCCCGGGTGGGAGGCCCCAAGGGACTTAAAAGATAAGGCAATCCGCGTCACCTGGCAGCGCATAATTAAAAAAAAATATGGGTAATTGGCATTCTTGGCGAAAGGGGTTCAAGCACGAAGCGGCCTCTCTAAAAAATTTCTTTCCTCGTTCGGGTGTTAGACCCGCGAACACCCTGCTCTTGCCCCGTCTTCGACTCTATGAGGTTTTTGGGATGAATGATTTATCTCTAGATCGTTTCGTTACCTTTGGTCTGTCATTCCGGGGGGGGACGATCCCCTCACAGTAAACTGAGTCAAAAGGGGGGGGCAGGAAAGTTCTTTCAGTCAACAATAAGAAGGGGGGGGGGTGGGATTAATGAAAGAGACTTTTCCACTTAAGCCGTCAGAGGGGGACTCAAGACTGCATAATTGGAAAGGACAGTCATACCTCACCGGAAAATATCTTTGGAGATCTAAAAGAAGGCACTCAAAGATCTGTCCGGGTAGTTCTTGACAAATGAAGGGGGGAAGGACAGCGTTAAGAGCATGGATGGTCGTTTGCATGGGGGGAACGGTACGAAGATAGATCCTTCAGTGGGGGAAAGGCTCTTTAAGAAAGTTTTCTTAGGAAATGACGGGAGAAGTAAAGGGTGTTGGGGGGGGGCAGGGAGGGAGGATGCGATCGAAAATTATGCTTGCACGGCAAATAAGGAGTGTACTAAGTGCTGGAAAGTAGCAAGGCAGGCACTAAAAGTGTTCAAAGTAAGGAATAAGGTGGGTTGGATGGGAAATGGTTCATGGGGGGTAGTTGGGGAATGTCTCGAGGTCGTTGGAGACTATCATGCGAATAAGGTGCAGGCAAGGTTGTTCGCCCAGCAATGCGGTATAGCAGGGACAAAAGAGTGGGAATCAATTCGTCGTAAAGAACGAGTTGAGCGTATCTTAGTAAGAGAAGAAAGGGCAAAGACCCGCGGAAATCTGCGACAACATTGGGAAGGGGGAGGGCTGGAGAAAAAAGCGAAGACGTCCATGCATGGAACTCGTGCCAAGGGGCTTAGCTTTTTCGGCATTTTGAAGAGGGATCAAGGGGCGGGGGGATGGATATAAAAAAACAGGCTCGAGGCGGTGGAGTGTGTAGGGGGTTACAAAAAAAACCTATAGTTCTTCATTGGGACGTCTTGTTCATATCACAAAAGAGCCTGGTCGTGCTACGTGAGCAAGGTATTTCGAGTAGGCCTTTAGATTGTGAAGAGCAAGGAGCATTATCTCATCGACACTCAATCACAACAACGTTGAGAAAAGGGGGGGGGGGAGATCACAAAAGGGGCCTCGGCTTAATGTCAGAACTCCCGACGAAAAGGTGGAGAACCCTTTTAGACGTCCCTAAACTGCACAGAACGGTGGATATACACCTTCTCAAGGGGGGATGAGAACGTGTTCTGCTAAGACGAAAAAGCAGAGAAGACTGTAAGTATTCTACAAAGCTCGACTTCCTCTACCTTAAAAAGGCAAGGGGGAGACCCTTTTTCTTCATGGAAAGTGGTACACTGAGTTCAAAGGACAAGTGGGAGCGTATTTCACGAGGTGAGTGATCATCAGCGAAGAAAGCGGGGGGATTTACGAATAATTGGTATTCGTTCCATAGATAATACCCGGGCAGTACGGGGGTTGCGGACCAACGTTGAAACGGATACGCACCGGGGAGAGGGACAACCTCCTCGCTCCTGAATCCGCATTCACTTGAACCCGAAACCGCTCGTGAAACAATTACACACCTTAAAGGGGAAAGAGAAGGTCTATTCGTCAAAATTCCGGAGGGAAAGCCAAGATAAAGAAGAGAACATAGCATAGACCAACATTATACAGATGAAGGATTGAAAGTTGCAAGGCCTAAATCCGATCCAAACAGAAAGGGAAATCCAAGTAAGAAAAAAGAAAGATGAAACTCCTAGTGTGTTAGATATGTTATTTTTGAAGAGAAGTAACGAAGTATATCTGTAAATATTCTTTTAACCGGGGGGTGAGGGGGATGGCGTATTAGGGGAGAACTATGAGTTGAGGAATGGGGGTCGGTAATTGGGATGGGCTGTGCTCCTAAAAGCGCTTGGGGAAACTACAAGCGGAGAAGGGGAGCCGAAGGGGGGGAGGGGAGGGGGGGGCAAAGGAGGCAAATTACCATGGATCATGTTATGGGGGGGGGGAGAAAAGGAAGAAGGCCCTGGAGCACTTTAAAGAAGCGTTAAACGCCTCACTAACGATCAAATGTGGGGGGGCGACAGGGGGGGTAGAAAAGAACTGAAATCGTAGATAGGGAGGGGAGGGGAGGACAGCTGTTAAAAGCAGACTCACATGATTGGGAAAAAGTTGAGCTGAAGAGGGAGTTGAAAAAAAACAAGTGAAATCGGGAAACTGTGGGCCAGAAAAAGGGAGTCCGAGTCCATCACTCTGTCGCGGGGAGACCAACCAGGGAGGTCAATACGGGTGGGAATCAGGAAAATTTGGAAAAAAATTAGGCAAGACCCTAAAAGAAGTGCTTCAGGCTGTAACTTAGATAACACAGCTCTCAGCCTCGAAATGGTAAATTTTGATCCAATTCATGGGGATTAAGGGATCGACGATTTGTAAGTATATAACAACCGAACCGCTCTGGAATAGGGCATGAAAGTAAGGAGTTCAAGCCTTACTACTGATATAACAACTACGGATCAATCGTGTTGAAAATGGTGTTTGTTATCAGAATTTCATCATGAAGGGACAATGGAAAGATAAATACGCTACCTCGCTAAACGTGTACGAACTCACAGAAGATTTTGGATATTAAGGAGGGGGGAACCAGTGTCGAAGACCAAATCTGCAAAACACAGAAAATGAGTCGCGATGCACGCAATTAGAAGGGGTTTTTTGGGGGAAGGAAGGTCCTGGTGTGGGGAAAGGGAAGGTGGGCACAAAAGTTAATGGGGGAGAGGGGATAGTTGCTTTAAAAGGACCGAAAATAACCATCAGAAAGGGAAAGAGGCTCGCCCAAAACGTAGAGGAGTTCGTTTCGCCTAATACCCGGGTCGGGGGACTCTATTTCAGAGATCGGCTCGGAATTCAGAGATCATAGCAAAAAAAAGGGGAGGAAGAGGGAAATAAAAGTCTCTGTGGGTGCTGAGCCTCCGCAGAGAAAAAAAAAAAAATATACGAACACGGTTATTTCACAATTCAAATAGTACGGGGGGAGGGATCTCGGAAAAACTTGATTGAGGTCGAGTCACAATACTAAGGAACCTGTGAAATCCTTTGGGGATTAAAAAAAGCACTGTGTGAAAGGTAAGCACAAAAGTAATCAAGCACTAACAAAAAAAAATCTAACCTTTTGGTCCGGGGTCATATCGCAAAAGAGAACGGTGGAGGGGGTTCCAACTGGTCCCTCGGGGTCAGCGAATAAGAGGAGGGGGGAAAAGTCTTCAATAAAAAATATTTATTTATTTTCTTAAGGGGGCTTGGCTGGTGCGAAAAAGGGGATAATTTCCAGTTGTACACGTCAAATTTGGAAATCAGGAGGGGGATAAACTCACCCTTTCAACGAGTCAGAGGTATAAATTAGTCAGGTCTTGAATAAATAACATATGTGTCGTACAAGGAGAGAGTGGGGGGGTGGAGCTGAATCAATTGAACATGAATAGAAGATTTGAGGTGGGTTGCCCCGGGATCGATATTGAGGAAAGGCAACCAAAGAAAAGGCTTTGGGGACTAGTATGAAGGGGGAAAAGGTAAATTTCGTATTAGGGGGGTCTTGTATGAGGGGGGCAATTGTATAAGGCAGTGCTGGGGGTCTGAACGATTCCTCATGTTGGGGGGGCTCTGGGCCGTCCGTGACCTAACCAGGGAGCGGAGCAAGGGGGTGTCACCGGGGTTAATATAGTTACATACTTCCGCTTAAAGAGAAGAGAAAGTTTTAAAGAGGCGGGAAATTTTAACAGACAAGAGAGGGCGATCTACGGGAGGGATCGCTTGATTGGGGAAAAAGTAAAGTACCTTGAAACAGCGTTTCGGGAGAGCTTTCTGATTAAGGAAGATGGAGCTGCTTCTTGTGCTCTCCAGTCCATGAGTTTATTAGGCTACAGGGATACGGGCGTCAAAAAAAATCTAAACTTCTACTTACGTCGCCATAATCGATATCCCGGGATCAACAAAAAAAAGAAAGGGGGAGAAACAATCTCAACCTCAAATCCCTATCTAGCCATTAAAGCATAAATACGGGGAAAGAACGGGAAGATTTTACCTAGGTAGGACATAACATAGGAAAGGAATTAATGACAAGCTTAACTAGATGGTTCAGTCCTTTGCTTAAGGGAGGTCCAATACGGGGAAAGAGGGGAAAGCTCTTTCGGAAAACATTTCTTGAAGAGCAATTTAAAGGGAGAAAGGGGGGGGGTTGGGAGCAGGAGGGGGAATATCGTCTTTATCAGTGCTGGTCACGACGGAAAAGGGGGGAAGAGCAGGGGGTAGCAGGCGCCGCGCAAAAGGGGTCAGTAAGGAGAAACGGGGGGGGTGAGGGGTCGAGAATTTCGTTTATTGTCGGAGGATGGAGAGGCGGGGGGTGGTGAAAAGGTTCGACAGGGTAATTTAGTACACTGTGGCAGAAGGCAACGAGTGCAGAAGTCGAAAGAACGGGAGACTGTCGTCTCATTGGTGTGCCGGAGGGGAAAATCAGGCAAGGATCGATAACTCGATCGCTGGACAATGGAAGTGGGGAGGGAAGGGCGCCACTATGGTAAAGCAGCAAACAGCAAGCAAATGGACGTATTTTTTTTTGCAATGGGGGGGGTACGAGGGTCAGAAGGACGAGCTTCAGAACGGGGTAGAACAGGAAAAGGAGCGTTAAAGGGGGAGAGTGAATTAAAACTACACAGCATCTGAGTGGGAGGTGATAATTGTAGAAAAATCGGCTTACATCGTCGAAATCAAGGGTAGCACGGGATTCTCATGCCTGATGATTGTTTTTAACAAATTGCCCGCTCCACTTGGATAGACTAAGCCCCACTCAACAAACGGCGTAAGATATATATAGCCGACAAGGAGCGATCGGGGAGGAAAGGTAAAAGATCAAAAACTTCTCTGGCGAACCCGAGCGGGGGTGAACGCGACCATGGCCAAGAGAGATTGGGTATGCAAACTGGGGGTATCAAGAAAAAGAAATGGACGTGTGTCGGAGAGGAAACAACGACCTTAAAACTACCGCCTGGAGGGTACTGAGGTAAAGGATAAACTCGACAGTACGAAGGCGCTATAACAAAATGCATAGGGGACAAAAAAAAAGACAAGAACCAACACAACATGCAGGGATATATTAATCATATGTCCCATAGAGGGCGAAATCACACGGGCCTCAGAGAAATTTCCCGCGGGGTATAGACGGAAGGTGTGTTAATCATGCAGTATAAGCAGAGTAGGAACAAAAGACTAGGGAAGGAGAACTGGCTAAGTTACCCCAGCGTTGCCGGGCAGAAAAGTGGAAAATAGAATATTCTACTGGGATTAAACGCCTCCAAAGAAAGAAGAGACATAACCTCGACAGAAAAAAGCACAGGCTCCCTACTGTGAACCTTAAAGGGACCTGGGATAAAGAAGACAACAATTACAGTCCAAGGGGGAAAGGAGGATACAAGAATGAAGGGCCTCAAACAACAAAATATGTAAAGAAAGGAATTCTGGGAAAGAACCTTTAGCTGCAGAGACGATCCCACCTCATACTGATGGAAAGAAGCGAAAAAGGTGACAACGGAAAATCTAGTTAACAGCGGGGTCCGCCATTTTTTTGGAAGGAAGGAAAGAAAAAGGCATCGTTAAATATGCGGGTAGTGGGGGAATGAAGGTGGAAGGGATGAGTTATAAACGCGAAGTACACGGAGTGAAGGGAAAGAGGGACTAGTTGATTTTGGCTTGCTCTAGAGAAAGCGCTTAGGGAAAAGCGCGAAAGGAAGAAGGGAGAGGGGTTGTGGCAATATGAATGAAAGTCTGGGACTCCTGGATGGAAGGACGAGCCATAAGAAGAGAAAGAAGGGGAAGTAAGAATAGGACGTATAAGGGGGGGGATCACAAAGCTGTGCGCAGAGGTGGGGGAGTAACGGTATTGGGGGAAAGAAGAGGAAGGAAATGTCTATAGAGGACAGAAAAGCAGGAAAGGGGAAACAGTTTTTGGAAAATGATGATCGTGCTATATTAATGAGGAAGAAATGAATACGTCTAGCCAAATATTGGGGCCTCCGAAATAAAAGGGAGCCGGGGGCTCCTGTGGCAACGCGTTCAATCGAAAAACATTCAGGGCAGAACGGTGGCAAGGGGAGGAACAAGGCAAAAACATAATGTGCATACAAACAAGGAGGAGGGAGAGGGTTAGTCTCCTTACACTGTTATAAAAAGCTTTGGAAAACAGGGGGGAAGAAGGTCAAAAGGTGAAAACAAAAGGAGATGATATTAAGGTAATCAACCGATTGTGCCTTCATTATAAAAAAAACTCGCAGCGGGAGAAAAAGAGGTAAGATGGGGGAATTGGAACAAGGGGAGATAGTGGGGAAAGGGGGTGGGTTTTAATCACTATTGATTGCGGACTATGTAAAAAGAAGGAGGGCCATGACTAGCGTCAACAAAGAGGTTGAAGGAAAAATATTTGTGGAATGGGGGGGAAAAAAAGGAAAGGGGCAGCACTATCGATGTGGCAAGCCGGTATTAGGTGGGGGGAAAACAATATACATTACCTTCTTATGTCTAGGGACAAGGAAAGGGGGGTGAAGGAGTGTGGTTTTGGCAGATTTTTACATCAAAACACAAATAAGGAGGGGGGAGGCAGCAAAAGGACTGGGGGAAGATTTAAGTCGCCAAGCAAAGCAGAAAGACTTTAACGGAGGGGGAGGAATCGCCTTAAAAAAAACGTGATAACTGTTGTCCTCTAAGATGACTCGGGAAAGAGGAGTGTCCGAGGGATCTGCGCGCAA
>Ga0179593_1310822_pt1 | contig 11394 bp, 5 predicted proteins | sample CZODoug2_1_08_16_FD_185931 | JGI IMG/M metagenome (GOLD analysis project Ga0179593, IMG submission 185931) | Vadose zone soil fungal communities from Angelo Coast Range Reserve, California, USA - CZODoug2_1_08_16fungal (PacBio error correction) | ecosystem: Environmental > Terrestrial > Soil >...
GGCGGGAAGGGTAATAAGGGAGAAGGAAGATAGCCTAGGAGCCAAGAAAAACCTTAGGAAGAGGAAAAAAGCATATCCTGACGGACTATCCTAACGGGTAAGAACCAGAAGAGATGATCGTCTTTAAGAGAAGAAGCCCGGGACTGTGAAAAGAAGCAATTGTAGAATGTTAAAAACTCTCTGAATTGACTCTCGGAGGCAGGAAATGCGGTACAAGAATGTAGCACAACCAAAGAAAATACAATCGCGCCTGCTCAAACGATCGACGAAGCCTGTGCGGATTTTAAGTGAAGGCCGGGGAAAGGGTAGTGTCAGAGAGAGGGGTGGACGGAAGGACTTCCCACTTTGGTCGACGAGGCGGAGCAGCACTTTGCCGGAGAGCAAGTCCTAGTTTCTTAAGGGGAGAGGCGCCTCCTCGGCGATCTCGGAAGGGGAGAGCGCATCGAGAGGCAGAAGGGGGGAGGGGAGAGTGAGTCCTTATGCGCGCGGTTTGAAGGACCTGAGTTAAGACGTCTCGGAGCCCCTGTCTGATCGGCTCGGAACAGAGGCAGACGGTGAGATAGCTCACGAGTTGGTGAGGTCGGTCGGCGCGCAGCCGGGCGGTGCGTACGAGAGCAGAGAGGCTTCACGGAATACTAAGTCGTGATCTGCCCGACGAGGTAGGGGAAAACAGATGCAGGAAGAGACGAGTAGTTCTTGGACGGAGCTCTGCACGCCTGCTCAGCGAACAGGGAGAGAAAGGGGCGGGACCAGAAGTGTCTTAGGGAAGCGAATCAACCGGGAATTCCCTTCGCGGTTGAAGGTCGGGGGGGTAGAGAGGGACGGGAAAAATAGTCGGCCGAGCGAATCAGTCACGCACCTCGATCCGCGCGGGGGGCAAAGAGAATAAACAAGGGGGAAACAAAAGTATTCAGTCTTCGCAGAAGGGGGAGCTCCGGGGGTGGAACCGGAGGAAGGATCTCAATAAGTTTGGGTCCAGGAAAGGAGAAGAGACTCTTAGGAGATTTCGGCATTTATAAGAGCGAACACACCCCGGAAAAAACAGGGGAAAAAAACCGGGGGGCAAGGGAATGAGAGTGGCCAAAAGCGCTAGGGGAGTACTAAAACACTTAAAGAGACAAAATCACCAGCAGCGCTCCAAAAGTGATCCCCTTTCGACGTTGGACTGGGACCTCAATAAAACAAATTCCTAAGACCGAAGAAAGGGAGCTCAGAAAAAAAACGTCCGAGATGGATTCGTCGTTGAAGCGACTCGCGATACGGGAAAATCACAAAAGAGCGGCTATGGCATGGAAGCAACGGAGGCATGAGGGAGGTGTCGATCAAAGCATCCACCCTGGTTGAAGCTAGGTCTCAGGTCAAAAGGCGAGAAGCCAAGGAAAAAGGTCAGATTGAGGAGGAGGGCTCCGACAGCGACCTGGAAAGAGGAGGGCAGTCTCGCTGCTCGTCGCACGTAGTACGGCCACGTCAAACTCCCCGTCAAAAGCGCACCTAAGAACTGACAGGGGGAAAGACACTTTAAGGGATCGAGAAGGGGGGACAGGTATCCAAAGCGAGGCCACTTCGCGGAGCAGAAGCGAAACAAAAATCCCACCACTCGACCGGGAACTCGTCAAAACCGTGACGGGGAACGAGCACTGCTCGAATTTAGCAGCCCTGGAATATGGGATGGACGAACGGGTTCTCGCCCTGAGAAGCCAAGGGAAAGGAACAAAGAAATCGACTCTCACAAACAAAAGAGAAAAGAGAGCGAGCGCGTAAGACGAAATAAAAGGCGAACAGTACTCAAGGAAATCCACAGAAAGGTCTAACATGGAAGAGCTCAAGAAGACTCACGGACTCGAGGACAGCGGTCAGTGAGCGAGGGAAACGAAGACGATCCGCGCAAGGATCTCAAGGATCGACCGGTCGCCACGCTACCCAGGGGAACGCACCGCCGAGAGGAGGAGGAGGCAGGACGTGGAACACGAGGTCAAGCGCAGGCAGACTAGACCTCGGGACCGGGTCAACGGGAGGGAATGACGAAACACCCGAACCAAACTCGAAGAAGAACGAAGCTCGCGAGGAATGGAAAATAGAAGAAGTGAGGGGGACGACAGGGTCGACAGAAAATGATAAAAAGACAGAGGAGAGCTTGGAAAGAAGCAAAAGGGAGGCCGCGATTGGGAACCAGGTAACGAACCATAAAAACGAACCAGTCTCAAGCCCGAAGAACTCAGGGAGGCGAGTCATCTCGTCCAAGAAGGAGTGTCTTGGTGAGGCACAGTGAATCGGTCAACAATCGGAACGAGACTCGGTCAGGGGGATAAACGCGGCAGAGAGAATATGGGGGCATGGGGAAGAGGCGAAGGGAACCTTAAGCACAAGGGGGTCTGAAAAAACGGCCGAGTCGCAGGCTAAATGAAATCGAACATCGGGGGGAGCCGAGAGAGCAGAGAAGGTTCAATGACTGCGCCGCTTCGATCTAGAGGGGTCAGGGGAACGTCAGACTGAGCGGAAATAAGTGACTCAACAATCAAAGTAGACAGCAAGCCGCAATCGGATCGAGGGGACCGTAAGAGGAGCTCGCAGCGGACGAGGGGGAGGAAAAGGATCAAAACGCCGGACAGCGCTAATAGTACATTAGGGGAAAAAAACGAGGGAAGACTGGGCCCTATCCGAAAAAAATTTTCCGAGGAGAAGCGAATGCAATAAATCTAATTGAAGAAAAGGGAAGCAGAGATCAACACAACTCCAACCCACAAAAGATCGGAAGAACAACGACGGGAGGATTAGCAAAAAAATCTGGGATCTACTGAACGCGGGCGATCCGCTCACGACCGAAAATCACCCCACCCTGAGCTCAAACTGTAACGAAAAAAAAGAACAGAAGAAAAGGGGGGGGACGACAAAATTCAAGAGATCTAAGGACCACCGGGACGAAAGCTCAACAGCAACACAGACGGTAAACCTGCGAGCCAAAGAAGCGCGAGGGGGGGAGAAGGGGAAAGGCGAAAAAAATGTCAACATGAATAACTCATACGAAGAGGGAAAGGACTCAAACGTTCGGGCAGACCATACGTTGCGGGGGACATGTCGAACAACAAAAACGAGAAAAAGACCGCAAAAGTAACGATCCGCAAGAGTCCGGAACCGGCTAGCATCCGTGGCGCGGTAATTTCGCTCTATCTGTGCAAGAACGACCCACCGGCGAAAAACAAGCTAGGCTCGGCGATCGTGAAAGAGCAGAACATTGCGGGGCTTTGAAGGAAGTATTCGAAAGGGTATCGTCAACGAAGACAGCTGAGTGGAGAAAACTGGGAATGCGGCTGAATCAAGAATCTTCTACTTACGCCGGGGTGACAGCAGAGGAGGAGAATCGCATGCTCAAGGGGTACCTCGACCTCAATCAGACATAAATAAAGGAAAACACACCCGGAGAAGGGAAGGAGACCTCTTCCCTGGGGAAAGGAGGGTCATTGAAGAAATGTCCGCCGAAGGGGGGGGGAATAGGTCCAAACCGGGACAAAAGAGGACTCACCTTAGCAACGATGTCCTTCATAGAAAGAAGAGGCGAACGTTGACTAAAGCTTCGGCTCACAGCTTAAACAGCCATATTCTCGAGCAAGGGAAGAGGAACCTATAGCGGGAGGGCGTCGGACTAAGTAAAAATCCTTTACACAGGAACGCAACTGGAGAGAATAGATCTTCCGTCCGTCCGGGCCAGGTCGTTGGGCGGAGGCATGTGCTCGTCCAACGACTACGGCAAGCAGCCTTGGCCGTAGTTCGCCGAGAGCAGATGGGCTCATGGAGGGGGGACCTCGAAATCTGCAGGGGGGCTCGGCGATCTCTGCAAGTCGGGATCCATCGAGGGCAGGCTGGGAGCATTGGCTTCGCGAAAGGTGGAGATGGGAAGAGCGCTCGGAGCCACACTTAAGGAAAGCTGCTCGTCTTACGATGCGCGGGCTAGGTTCGAGCTTGACAGAGGAGGCAGCCGGGGTTCGACGAGAGAGAGTGACCGTCTATCCTCGGGAGGGATATAAGAAAGCTGATGACGCTCGCGTGAGGCCTCCGAAATCGCCTGCTCATCTTCAAAAGGGAGAATACAGTCAAAATCTTCTTCCTCGCGAGACAACCTTGGGCGGAGTATTGAGTAGGGGGGAGAATGTTAGAAGGGCATCTAGGATCGGGAGAATAATCTAACGTTCTAAAGGAAAGCAGTTACTTTAAGAGAAGGGTAGGTTGATCTTTCCTCTAGAGAAGGAAGACGGACGACGAAAGGGGAGAAGTCACGAAGAGCGGAGCGAAGCGATGGCGAGAAGAACAGGAGCCACGGCACGCCCTGGAACGTGAAAGGGAGGGAGGGGGGAAATATAGGGGGAAAAAGGCCAGAGAAAATAAAGGCTTCCGTCACTCGAAAGCGCGGACAGATAGAAATGGGGAAAAAAGATGTACTTGCGAAAAACAAAAAACAAAGAAGTAGTATGACCGAGATCGCAAGAAAAAGCTCGCTGGAAAGGCGTCTTAGGTTGATAGAGAAAAACTGTGTACCTCAAACATGAGGGAAAAGGCGATTATCGTTCTTGAAAGAAAGGAAGATTAAAGTTTACATTGAAAGGAGGATCGCTCCTAAAAAGGAGCTAAAGTCCCTCCGCGAAGAAGGGGGCTATAAGGGTACGCCTTCGGTGTGTTAAATGAAGGAGAACAAGGCTCTCATGAGTAAAGGTTTCTTCGAGCGAAAGTACAGAGGAGAAAACTAAAGAATAGGAGATAGATGGGATTTCTTCCAACTGACGGGAAGCAGGCCTTGAGAGATAATAGGTACATCATCTAGTCAGAAGGTTATGAGGGGGTTGCACATAGAAAGTAGGCCTCGTCTATATTGAATTACTGAAGACTAGTCGACACCTTTCAGAGGGAAAAGTTTCTCTATTGTCGGAGACAGGTTAGAATATGAGTATTTTAAAGCGGCATCCTCAAAAAAAAAAAGGAGGATAGGTAAATATATAGAATGACCTCTGGGGATACTAGGATAGTGTAAAAGAGAAAAGCCCACGAGATCTCATTTGGGCCTAATACAAGGAGCTCAGCGCTCTATTCAAAGTCGTCTATCTTTTAGGTCGGAGTTTCGTAATACTAAGAGAGGAGAGCAGCTTGAGATCTATAGAAAGTCGTGAATAAGCGACAGTTGTGGGAAGACAGAACCGGAAGGCCGAGGAAGGTCATATCTTTAAGATGAAGATCGCTCTAGAATCTCTCGATCCTGCGAAGTCCCGACGAAACCCGAAACCTAACCGGAAGAGCAGCTCTCACTGAGGATAAGAAAAGAGAAAACGAAGGGATTATGCGAGGTGAGATAAGCAATAAGTCCTACTAATTTAGGCGCGGGAGCAAGAAAAGAGGATGGCGCAGAGGTAACTGGAATAAAAATCAGAGAAAGAAATCGCGAACTGGGGGATATTCTGCGATCGAGATGTCTCCGGACAAAGATGTGAGAAGTACCAGAGACCAGGGGACTACAAGGGAAGAGGAGGCGGCGTAGTGGACGCAAGGAAGAAGGGCTGCGAGCGCAGGGTCACAGTGGCTCGGATGAAAGGTCTCTCACATCTGGTCGGACAGGATGAAGAGGGAGAAACCTGAGAATATCGAAGCCAGTATGACGGTTAGGAGTCGACAATGAGGGAACGATGCGGAAAAGAAGTGGTTTGAAAAAAACCATCTGAGAATTCAAGGCCGAATGGCGAGGATCGTAATTTAGGGGGGGAGGGGCTAGAAGGAGTCTTACCGCAGCGGACGACCGCGACTTCAGGTAGAGGGAAGGTACAATTTGCTGCTCTAAAAGTGGCTCGTGTCTCAGACGTATCAGGATATGCCTAGAGAGCTAAGAAAGATAAGCTAGCCGGAAATTAACCCAGGAACCTTCTTTAAAGATGAAGGGAGGATGAGAAGTAAGAGAAAGAGATAGAAGCAACTCTTAGAGCAACGCACCAAACGTAAAGAGAACCCAGCGTTGGGGGAAATAGAGAAAGCGACAAGACGAAGAATCCTTGAGAGAAGGAGGACCAAAGGAGAGGAATGCGCGAAAATGGCGAAAGAACAATAAAATCGCATACTAGAGGCGAGGAAAGACGGTCAGATAGCCGAGGAAGGCGCGAAGCTCTTCAGACCTTGAAAAAATCAGAAAACTCAGGAGAAACGATAAAGGCGAGAAAAAGGAGGAGAAACTGACGGGAGAAAAAAAGGAAATAGCGACCACGAAAACCGCTTCAACCAGAAGAGAGATGAAAGAAGGGGTCGACGACAGGGAACTGCCGAGAGATTCTATCAGGCAAGTCCCGGGAGAGGCCGACGCTCGAGAAGGAAGAGGTAGGAATCTTTAATGCTCAACAGACGTTGTCTTTGTCAGCCTGGAGCAGGGAAGAGGAGAGGAAAAGACATCTCTCCGGAGCTGGCTTCGGCAACAGGAGGATGAAAAAAAAGAGCTACGTCCGCGGCGGTAGGGTAGAGGGCAGCCGGAAAGGAACGAAAAAGCCTAGGGTCGTCCTCTCAACACCAAAAGCTGAAAAGAGAGAGAAAGGGGAAGCGGTCCCGGGGTAGGCGAGTTCCTGGAGAAAGCGCGGATCGGGCCTACTGGCAGGCCCAATACCCCGCAAGTAGACAAGAAAATCAAAGATTAATCGAAGCTCAAAGCTCTTCGGGTGGGTCAGCTTCAAAAAATTCCAAAAGAAAAGTATGCAGCGAGCCTGTTGGATTCTGAACGGGGGGCGCGAGGCGCGTCCGGCCACCCCCCGCCGGAGAGTCGAGATAAAAAAGGAAGAACACATATCGCGTCAAGATAAGACCGAAGAGAGGGAATCGCCGAGAAGGGGTGGTCATCAGAGAGACTGTCTGGGAAGCCGTCGCACGGTAGAACGTACTGTCGGCGTAGAGCAACGTGCCCTAGCAAAGAGGGGGGAAAGTCATTCGATGCCCTCGAAAAAGCCCCAAGGAGGCGAATCGTCGCCAAGAGGGAGCATCAGAAGATACGATTATGCTGGAGAGGGCACCCGGAACGCGGGTGATGAAAAGGAGTTGAACTGCTCGACAAACCTATATAGGGAGACGGCCGAGGCGACTTGATCAAGAAAACGACGTTGAGCTTGCGGGTCGTACGCGTATCGCCGAGTTGCCGGGAGAAAAGCGAATCCGTCTTGAGAGGAAAAGAAGAGGGTCAAACGGGAAGGCGAGCAACGGAGAAGATAAGAAGGCATCGCCTGCTACTACTGGGAAAACAGCCGAAGAGGGGTCAAAACGTCGAACCCTTGTGAAAAAACTACATCGAAGGAGTCGTAGGAGGAAAGACTGAAGGAAGTAAAAGAGCGGCGAGCGAATTCTTGGAACATGAATGCCTCGAGGGAGTCCTCGCGTTTAGGTCTCTTCCGAAATACGTCGACCGCGTTACGGCGGAGCAAAAACCTTCTCTAGCTCGAGCGTATCGGAAATGTATAAAGAAAAGCCCTTGAAAAATGGTCGACAAAAAACGGTGCAGCGAGAAAACCGGACCCATAAAAGGGAGCAGCCCAGACAAAGGAACCAAAGCCGCAAGCGCAGGGAAAAATAGAAAAACTTGTAGCGGACGCAACGCTTTTAGTGGAATCAATGACTAAAAATTACGACTCGGATAAATCGCAAGACCGTAGCGATCGGAGGTAGCAGTGGAGCGGATCCGGGCTCGTACCGAAGACAGGGCCAGTCTCTAACTGATGCGAACACTATGTCGAAAACAGGTATGAGTCGATAAAAGAAAAAATGGGGCAAAAAAAGCATGACACCCTAGGGATAGCGTTGGGATTGCAACGGGTATCGAATTTTCGGGGGAAAAAAACTGCGTCAAACTCAGGTCCCCGAGAAGTCTCAATCTTTCAGCGGGGGCTCTCGCCAAAACGTCGCACGCTCCTGCAAAGTCCTCGTCAAAGCGGCCGTGGATGCGTCCAACAAAAGTAAGAGAAAGGTCATCCAAGAGAAGACCGCTCGAGCAGCGTATCGTCAAAAAAGGGAAAAGAGGAAGTCCCAAGCCTAGAGGACGTGACGCTGAAGTCGCGGAGCAATGTCATAATAAGTGAGCATCACCTTGAATCTCTCGTGTATGGCGCACCGAGGAAAACGCAAGGGGAAAATCGGTATGGGGACGCGCATCTTAGACCAAAACACGGATATAGGAGGGAGGATACTAGCGTATTCGTCACTGGCGGAAACCGTCCATCCAACCGAGAGCTCACAAGTTAGGCTCAAAGGATCGATCGCCAATCGAAAGCTCAAAACAAGGAAATCGGGGGGTGAAGCGGAAGACAAAAGCTCAACTAAACCTGGAGTAGACGGGATCGACAACGGGTCTACAACGATCGCTTCAGCCTCAAAGGGAAAAATCCCAGGCAAAAAGAGGGAGGGGGAAAGGATACGAGGACGTCAGAAGAAGGCCGAAAACGAGACATAGTGAGAAAGGAGACTCAGGGAGCTTACGAACCCGAGATGGGAAAAGCAAGCCCAAGGAAAAAAAAGAGTGAACGCTAAAGAAGGTTAGCGCTTTGAGAGGGAAATCACTGAAGAGGGGAACGAAATAAAAGAGGGGATATGAAGATCAACGCCTGAAACGGTGAGGTGAAAAAGGAGAATCAACTACCGACTCTCGCCCAGAGAATAAACTTCAACGAGCGCATCTTCTCCGACGAAAGGGGGAGGACAGGACGCCGTCCGATAAAGGGGTCATCCGCGCTGCGAGAAAAGGGTGACGCAAAGCAGAAGGGCGCGAGCAAGAGTCACAATTCGACCGAGAGGCAAAAGGGGGGGAACGCACCATCTGTTCGGGGAAACGACGTAAAACTGCGAAAGGCTCCCTCGCAACGCGAGAGCTTAGGAGTGGTGGGACGCCGAAAAAAAACACCAGTTCGACGGAACCTAGGCAAGAAGGCCAAAAGACCTCGGGGGGAGGACAAGTTCAAGCACAAATTCAAAGTCTAGGTCTAAACGGAAGAGGGAAAAGGAACCGCAAGAGGGAAACGAAATCAACGGCAAACGCCGAAGAAGGGAGAAGAACAAGGGCTTAGGGGAAAAGAAAAAGACGGGTCAGGGCCCAGGGGCGGGTCTAGGACTAACTGGGCCGTGAGCAAGTCGAGAAAAGAAGCCAAGAAAAAGCGGTAAGGCAGATGGGCCAAAATAAGTCACAAAAGAGTCACTAATTCCGCGACGTCATTCCGCACCCCGCGATTACACGAACGACAGCAAAACCCCAAAGGAGAACAGCAACTCGTCAGAAAAATAAGAAGGGGATAAATCTTGGAGCGCAGGCGAAGGAAAAAGGCGCGAAAAGGAGCAATCATCAACACAAATAGCGCAACGGTGCAAAAGAAACACCGGCGACGAGATCCAGAGGAGGGAAGACCGCGAATAAAAGCGTCGGGGGAGGGGCAAGAACCAAATCGAGAAGGAGACGAAATAAACGGGACGAGAGACCGACCGTCGTCGACACTGACGCGAAAAAAACGCGAGACTGACCCAAAGTCCAGGACACTAAGAAAGGAAGCAAGAGGGAGAAGGATCGCCAGGGGCGCTGAAGTCCAAAGATGGTCGACATCAGGGTCCAAAGGCGACGCGGCACGGAAAAGGCAAGAGTCGAAAGACAAACAGCTAGTAAACGGGAATCGGACAGAAGTATACTTCAAACGAAAGCATCGCTGAACTGAAAAAGGAGCACAAAAAGGAAAACGGCGGCCGACTCTGAAACCGGCGTCAAGCGACGCGCCCTGGCCGGAACCAGGAAAAAAGCTCAACAGAAAGATCTACTCAAAACAAGGAGGAGGAAGAAGATCGGGCCTCGCCTGGGAGAAGGGTAGGCAGGTCTCAGAACCTCTGCACAAAACACAATAAACCTGAAAGCGGGGAAATCCGTAAAGCCAAGGTGATTCAGCTAACTGGGCTTATCAAGGGGACGATCAGCTTCGGCCCAGGAAAGGGGGGCAGAACCACGTAGCTCAAGGAAAAAGAGCTAAAGAAGCGCGTCGCCGCGGCGGAAGATGTCGGAAGAGAGCCTTACAGCAAAACCAAACTGATGATAGCGGAACAGACTGCTGATCTTTACGTCCGAAGAGGCAATGATTTGGGGGAAGAATAAGTCAAAAACCATGAAATCAGGGAGAGCAGCCCGTTACGTCAAGCGAGAAAGTTCTACAGGTCAGAAAACGAAAAATCGCGTCCTCAAATCGCAGAGGAAGCGAGGATACAAATCGGGAGGGCGATTGATGATTGGGAAGCCCTTCAAAAACCGGTGGCCTGGCTATGAATGAGGAAAGCGGCATCAACCCCTTCATCTGCTCGAAAAGGAGGCGAAACATGAGAAGAGCTCAACGGGGAGCTGAAGAGGAAGCTGAAGGGCAGTGACGACGAGCTAGCAGGTTAAGGGACTCCGTGAAGAGGCTTACGACGAGGGGGGAAGCGTCCGGCGAGAGCGTGCGTCTCTAAGCAGCATAAAGGGGTCAAGAAAAATTCGAGAAAAGGACTCAAAAGTCGTCGTCCTCGGAAAGCAGTAAGGGAACGGAGCGAGAGGCGAAAAACCAGCGGTGAGCGGGAAAAGATCGAGAAGCAATCTTCAAGGTCGCAAAGACAAGGCCAGCGAAGGGGACCTTGTCAAAAGTCGTGAGGAATGCAAAAGCACGACGGAACCACGTGCGATCGAAAAAGAAGGAAGAACCTTCTCAAACGGGCAGAAAAAAATGTCGAGCAGTAGCAAAAGCGACAAAAAACATTGAAAAAAAAAAGATGGGCCGAGGAAAAAACCGGCACGAGGGAAATGGTGACCCACAATCGCGAAACCCTGGATAAAAAGAAAAAGAGCTCAGCGATGATCCCAGTGTCAAAGGACGGTGCCAGGGCAAAAAACCAAAGTCGGAAAAAGGCAACAGAAGAACCTCGGCGCTAGGAGGAAGGCGAAGTGATCGCCTCCGCTTCGGAAACCGAAATGACCAGTCCAGATCTGCGGGAGAAGATAGGAGGCGAATAAGAAGACATGATCCAAATAACCCTAAAGGGTCTCGAGGCATTCAACCAGAGGGAAAGAAGGGGAGGGATAAAATCTTCGGGTTTCGTAAAGAAAGTCGCAGCGGGTCGCCGAGCGTACGGCGTTCGGCAGTAAGGGGATAAATACCGAGGGAGAACGCCCAGAAAAGCCTAAATCTTGCGCCCGGAATCCATGAATCAGGAACGAGACAGGCGAAAGGAAAAGCTCCTAAGAGGCGCGGACAATCGTAGTCTTCAGTCGCGCACCAAGACAGTTAAAAACAGATAGGAAAAAGATCCAGGGGAGCGACTGAGGCAGTACTGAAGAAGAAAGAGCGAGCGGGGGGCGGCTCGAGGATGGTCTCGCCCTTACGCAGGAAAAAACGC
>Ga0179593_1355844_pt1 | contig 11394 bp, 11 predicted proteins | sample CZODoug2_1_08_16_FD_185931 | JGI IMG/M metagenome (GOLD analysis project Ga0179593, IMG submission 185931) | Vadose zone soil fungal communities from Angelo Coast Range Reserve, California, USA - CZODoug2_1_08_16fungal (PacBio error correction) | ecosystem: Environmental > Terrestrial > Soil >...
AGCCGGATTGGAACGAAGCCGCGGGATAAAACAAGGGAAGGAATAGGCTAGCCACAAGGGGAGAAAAAGACCAAATCAGCTTTCGGTGGAAATGGCGTTAAGAAAATTAGACACACTGGCACGACAAAAGAAGAACTTATCAGACTGAGGAAAAAGGATTTCTTCAAAATGCAATGTAATACAAGGAATCAATAGAGGTTATGGGGGGAGGTCTTATCCACAGGTCGGGGTAACGAGAATCTACGAGTGGTCGAAAGTGTATGGGCATTCTTGGGAGTCGCGGAACAAAGGTGGGGTCGCTAAAGCGAGACTAATAACGTATGATTTAAGGAAAAAGTGTATGCAAATATTTGGAGCGGGATGTCCACAAATCTCGTAGGTGAGGTCGTACAAGTAAGGATGACGGGCGAAGAAAATTTTAAGACAACCGTTACTGGGGGGGAAACCTAGCTGGACTGTAGTGGGGGTTATTGAAGGGAGGACAGGGGTGGGGAAGCAGTATGTCAAAGGGGAAAAAATAACGCTTGTTGCCGTGATGGACGTGAACAAGGGGTGTCTATGTCATAAGCAATGGGGAAAAAAAACGGATGGCTTGCGGGGAAGGGGGGCGACCAAGGGATCTTTGGTGGCGAATCGTCACACGTGGCGAAGGAGAATCTGCACCTCAGGGGGTATCGGGGCGCCTCGAATGGGAAATTGGGATAGGACATAGCTTGATGCGAAGAAGCGCAAAGAAAGTGGCGGGGCAGGGCAAGGGCACAAGTATTGGGGGCAAACAGGGGAAAAAGAGAAAAAGACGCGGCACTATATTTTGTGAAAGGGGAAAGAAGGGAAGGAGATAAAGATTTCACGATTTGCGGCTGGCACCACGGCCACCAGGGGTATTGTCGGGGGGGGGAGGTGAGGGGGGAAATAAGGATTAATCCCAAGGGCCTTCATTAGTCCGCTTGGAAACCCTGCACACTCGAGGAAAGCAAAAGTACTATTTAGGAGACGGCCGCAGAAGAGTAGGGAAGGGGCTTCGCGGTATAGGGCAACGGGGTAACCTCCAGCGACTCATCATCATTACGCGCCTATTAGGTGAGCTTGGCGGCCAACCGGGTAGCGCAAAATCTACAGAGATGTAGAAATAAAAAGTTCCGCAAACAAGAGATACGAAGGTGCGAGGGCACAAGCTGGGGTGCGATCTGTCACTGGCGGACTGTCGATTACATGCGACTTCAATTGGGATCAATCGTGAAAATACTTAACAATGCGTCAGGGAACACAAGCCAGATGGTAAGGAGGCGGCTAGGTGAGACTACGCGGCAATGCGTGAAGCGCCGTCACGGAAGGTAAATGGGGTATTTTAACGCATAGATATCTGAAAAAGGTGGGCATCACGGTTTGGCAAGCTCACTGCGACGCAGACCAGGGGGCGCTGGAAAAAGCGATCTGGAATCAGTGAAACAAAAAACTAAAGCATCAGCCACGAACACCGTATAAGAGAGGGCTTCGAAAGGACATCCGCGGCAAGACTTGTCGTGCGACACCTGGCGGCGGTCTCTCGGCCGCACGCCTCCAATCACCAGGGGGAGATCATCAGATGTTGAGATCGTCATCAAATAACGCGAGCGACACCAGCATATTTCCGCGCAACCAGGAAGTGCGGCTTCCAAAAGTCCTTGGAAAAAGGATGCTCGTCTCTTGATCTTTGGCGACATCAAAAACTCAAGTAAATGTATGAGGCCCTCATCGCGAGCAGAGAAAAGATCACTTGCATAGAATTCAGAAAGGGCCGATCATATTGACACCGTAAAAGTCCACATCCGACGCTGAAACCAAACTTAACTCAGGATTGTCGGCCCTTTCGAGAAACGAAAAGGGAGACAGAAAAGTCGAAAAACGGAAAACCTAGGATTCGGGGCCGATCTGTACCAAAATCCAAGCCTCTAAGCGCGGTCACTTTCTAAAAACAAAAAAAAAAAAAAAAAAAAACAAAAAATAAAACATCATTTAAAAAAACTCAACCGGGCGTACCGCGAGACACTACATCGCCTTCCGCAGGGCCATAAGAATGCACGTTAATGGGGCTCGCATCTCGTGGATGGCGTCGAGGTGGTATATCGCGGGGTTACGGAACTCAAAAAAAAACTGTATAGCGTGGTTAAAATCTGAGAGGAAAGGGGGAAAAATTAGATAAAGTATTTGTTTGCTATAGGGGAAAAAAAGACTGAAATCCTGGGGGGAGGGACTCCACGCCAAGACACCAACCAAAAAATACCACACACCCCAAAAAAAAAAAGAAAAAAAAAAAAAACAAAAAAAAAAAAAGGGGGGGGGGGGGGGGGGGGGGGGGGGTGGGGGGAGGGGGGGGGGGGGGTTTTGGGGGGGGGCTGCGGGGGCGGGGGGGGGGTGGGGGGGGACTTGGGGGGGGTGGGGGGGGTAGGGGGGGGGGGGGGATTCGCTTTCTAGTGAACTAAAAAGTCACAAATGATTGAAGGTGTTGGGGGGTCTAACACAAAAACTCATTACTCAGAAATAGACCGAGAAGTCGTTAGAAAAGGCCATTCCTAGAAGGGGAAATCACGAGAGGGAGGAGGAGATATTTATGATTTTATGGAGGGTTGGGGGAGTTTGAAACACTGCGGGCGAGCCGGTAATGGTTGGATGCAAAAGCGATTTGTACCGACATGCAATTCATTGCCGGAATCAAACTTGAAAAGAATCGCAGACTAGGTCGGGAAAGGAGGAAAAAAAGGAAGGTTGATAGTCGCAATGTGGGGGGGAAAGGTTGGAAAGGGAAGGGATTGTCGCTTGAGGACTGGACTGCAACTTGCTGGAAGATAAGAGCGAGTCAGGATTCCAAAAACACTGCCGAAGAGAAATCGGCAAAATAAAAGGGGGAAAAAAAAATTCCAACATGCTGGGGACGCCATGGGTCGAATATTTACTTCTTGAACGAAAAATAAATGAGCAAGAAAACAGAAACACGGTTCAGGGACTACGGCACGTCCTAAAAAGAGAAGAATGAGTCTTAAACAAATCATCGCAGGGGCGAATCGGGGTGGCCAAGAAGGCAATTTCACCGAGATGAATACGCCTTTAGTAACTCTGGCGGCACATCACTTCTGCCCTTGGGGGCAGATGGAAAGAGAACACGTAAAAAAAGCGGGGCAAAGACCTAGGGCAAAACGCAAGCAAAAACACACAAAAACAACCACAACCCAGAACTTTTAACCCAGAAAAGACACGCACGGTCATGCATCAGCAGGAGGAGGATATTTGGGTTCTGTGGCCGCATTCTGGTTTTGGCCCAAAAAACGCTAAGGGCACTCATTCTTACCTGGCTGGCCCAGGGAAAGAAAGCAGAAAGAGGAGGGAAGGCTCATTGGTAGAGCATGGGTGCTATTGATCAAGAACAATTACTCTGGCAAGGGAGAAACGCCTTAACAGAAGTAAAAAAGGAAATGCACGGAAGGAAATGTAAGCGTCAACAAAGTACAAATCAAACCAAAAAAGAAAATGCCGCTGAGACGAGCGCGAAGAGTGATCGCGGTCAATCGGAGACCTTTGTGACGAAAACGACGCCTGTCGAACGGGAAACGTGTGTCTGGAACTTCAATCAAAAAGGTACAGGCGGGGGGAACGACAAAAAAAACAAATGGGGAGGGTCCTGGAAGTCTCACTCCCCAGCGCCGCAAAAAAACAAGAAATCCTCATGGAGGTGGTTTTCTAGGGGGAGACCTCCAGAGCGAACTATGCGAAGGTTCAATATAACTCACCAAACACGTAGGAGATATTTCGTGTCAATGATATTTGAAAAGGCGGATTCGATAAACAGAAAAAACTAAAATCAATAGCACAAAGAAGAATTAGTCAGGAAGAAAAAAGTAATTATCTTCTTGTAGTAATATCAGTCGGTGTCGTAATTAAAAGGGTAGCTGGAATCTGCTTCTCCGCCATTGAGCTCAGAGGGAGTCTCCTTCTGAAAAAAGGCGTATTAGAACCGGTAACCGGATCTGAGACCGGCAACGGCTGACCTTGAGGAGTTTAGTGGAGAAAATACATCATACTTCGAAAGACACAGATAGCACACCGGAAAAAAGACCAAGGGGATTATGACGCAACATCAATATTGCCGAAGCTCTTCGTATACGGAAAGGGGAGGAGTTCCTCGGGGCTGGGAAGGGCCGATCAGGAAGAGAAGGGGAAAAGGGGGAAGTTTAAACAACAACTTCGCTTGTTTAGGCCGGGGCATCTCTTCACAAAAAATACTTTGATAAAAAAAAAGATAGATAAAGAGACCAAGGACGGAAGAATGGAGTGACCAGGACGGGAGAAGAGGCTCCATATCGGAAACTGACCATTCAAATGAAGATGAAAAACTAAAACAAGGTCTCACTCGTAAAAGGTAGGACAAGATTGTGTGTTGGGGATAAAAAGTTTTTTCGAGGCTGCTATCGCAAAAAACGAATTTGACGGGGGGTGACGAGTCGCTAGTACATTATTTAAAATCCCATCGCAAGGTCAGAAGGGAAAAGGTGCAGAGGAGCAGGGGGACACAGTTCAAAAAAAGCGAATGCGTGGGGGGGAGACTGCTTCTCAAAGGGGTTAAAGAAGGGATCGGCCGCCAGGAGGACAGAAGGGACGAAGATAACCGGATTACGACCGAAATAGGACACAAAAAATAACATTACGCTGAGCAAGCTCAGTTGGAATGGGTTGGTGCGAGAGGTTATTTTGGGCCCCAACTTTGTATCGGGCAAACTGGCAGTGGAAACTCTGAACACAGGACCACGCAAACTAGTGAGAGGAATCGCACCCGGCGCGGTGCTACGGGCCGTGGGCGGCTACAACACCATTCGCTAGGAGGGCAGGATGGTTTATAGGGGGATATCAGAACGAATGACATGCTCATCTTCTGGGCTAAAAATAAAGAACGGGTGGAGTGGAGAACCCGAAGTAAGCCAGGGAGAGAAAAAAGCGATGACAATAGAAAATCAAAAGGCGCACGGCGTAGCGATCACTTTGGGGATGTTGGGGGATCGGCGTCCTATTTGGACCACAAGGGCAGGACAGGTCCGGTCATTTTCGGCAAGGAAGATCAGCGTCAAGGATCGAGAGCATTGAATAAGTAACACTGTCTTCAGCGCGAGAGAGATAGTGGCAACAGCGGTCCAGGGGGAACTAGGGGGGGGTGGTAGGGGAGTATCAAAAATCTAAGGAGATGGCGAGCTGAAGGAGGGTTATTGTCAGCGCGCTGGGCTTTGGGGGGGACATATTGGCGAGTGGCCGTCGGGGGGTGTATTGCAAATAGTCGACAGGGATTACTGCCAAAAATCATCGAGCACTGGAGAGGGACTCTGCATCTAGGCAATTGGTCAAGACGGTTATGAGAAGAAAAAACAAGGGGAGCTGTGCGGTCATCGGGGGAAGGAAGCTTTTTGGAAAAGCCCGTGCCGAGTCCGAAGGGTCGAGTGTAGTCGGGGATAGGACGACGCCAACGAGATAGTGGGGGTCATAGAACGCAAACAGTGGTAGCGCGGGTGGAAAGACGCGCTCGGGGTCGGCGTGGAAAAATTCTCGTCAGGGATGCTGGAGAAGAGTAGTAAGGGCGCAGTCTCGAAATAAAAGATCCTCTTCAAAAGGGCCAAAAGTGCAAGTGCGAACCCCCGGAGGGGTCTCGAGTAGCAACTGCGAAGGGGATGATCAGTTGACAATAGGAGACTGAAAGGGGGGGGGCGAGAATGGTGCTACAGGGGAGAAAGCGGGGGGAAAAAAAAAATGACCAGAGCTCCCTTTTTTTTCGTCACGCACAGCACAGAAATATCTAGATATAGAGCGGGAGGTTCTAAGTCGGAGGGGCCGGAGGGAATGAAAACGAAATCTTCGGCGAAGGTAAGGAGTTCACATTTGGAGTCGAGCAGCAAAGTAGATATTTGGACGAGGGAAGGGTAAAAGCAAAGGGGAGCGGCCTCACGCGGGAGGGACGATCTCTAGCTTGGGAAGCAAATTCGCACGGCATGAATCATTGTGAAAAAGGTGGGGGCCCTGCGGGGGAACCAACGCAAGTAAGTATATGAAACTTCGTTCCTCAAGGGATTCACCGCGCTAAAACCACTAGCGCGGGCGCAATACAAAGATACAAATGTTCTAAGGAATAGGGCACGGACGGGCTGGCGCGGTCGCTTGAGGTAAGGGCGGGGGTCGGGTCAATGGGGAGACAAAATTTTCCTCCTCCTTATACCTGATAGAGGGTACTCGGGAGAAAAAACCGGATAGAATGGAGGGGATTCGGATTCGGAAGATCCAGGTTCCCGATCAACTTCGGCGAAAAAGCGGGTGCTTTTAGCGGCGGGACTTCTCTATGACGGCGAAATAAAACGGAAATTTTGGCTTTCGGAGAACCCGTGGATGTGTTGTGTTGGTAGGGGCAGTTATCGGAAGACGGAATGGTTGTGGCTCACGAGAAATAGCTAGAGTTCTCGTGGTTGACTGATAGGAGGGAACGGCTAGAAGAAAACGGGGGAGTATGAAAGTTCGGTTCGCAAATCATATCTAGCATTGCAAAAGTTGCGTGGAGTTGGGTAGAAAATTCAGTTCAATAGTGAGCCGCGAGTGGTTGCATTCAGACATATGGTGTAGTACACTACCCACTGGTGACAGGAAGGAGATTTTCTTCCATATCCAAGAACACGGGGTCGGCACACAGCGGAGAGGGGGGGGGATAAAAATCATCTCACTATCGCCTGTTCGGGTCCGAGCTGGATGAATTCAAGCCGGAGGCAGAGCGGAAAGACTAAGTGCAAAGAAGGACTTGACTGAGCGTGGACAGCAAACAGTGATGCAATCGAATTGTGATTAAACGTTAGCTAAGGGGCAAATACCTCCAGTGGATCAAGGGGGGCGCGCCTGACGAATTGATCTAAACGAACAGCAGGCGCCTAATTACCATATGGGCCTGGGTTCGGCAGAAAAGGGACAGATGTTGGGGGGACTAAAGCGGTCTGGACCGATTCGAAAGAGTCGCAGCGTCACAGAAGGAGAGGGACGCCGCCATGACAGTTCGCTATAAGCAAAAAGGGTTGCAGAGCAGCTCGTCGCGAAGGGAAATCCTTTGATAAAAATCTCGTTGAGGAGTGTCTGGCGAAACCTCACGAAATGTTCAGGGAAGATGGGGGGGGTATAAAGTGCAATTCTCCTCGACTAAGAAGATGACCCTTCAATTGGAGGGATGGCCGCCTCTCATTCACAGAAGCGCTTACTTTGGAAGTAGGGGGGGAAAAAAAGAAAGGCGCGAATGGAGGGGGGATGAAGGGGCCGGTGTCCTCCTGTTTCCAAATCACATCAGGGAGAGGCTGGGGAGGCAATGCGGACGTTGGTCGCAACTATGAAGGGGGGAGTGATTTAGAGGGAAACACCCCCTCCCTAAAAGATAAAGAAAAAAGCATCGGGGGTTCGTGGGGAGAAACAGCGGCAGAGAAAGCGGCGATCTGGTCAAGATTGGGCTAACAGGCGGGCCCATCGAAACAGAAAAGGTATGCCTCGTACAAAAGTGGTAAGAAGCGAAGCTCCACAAAGGACAAGACGATTAAACGACAAACGCGAAAAGGAAAATGTCAGGCTTTTTGGAAAGCGGCGTACCCGGAGAAAAAGAGACCCCTGTCAGTCAGAAGAAGCCGAACATGACAGGCTGATGTCACCAATGAAAGGGGCCAAAAAAAATGTAATGCAATTAAACAACATGTAGAAAAGCCCTAGAAGGGTGTAAAATTAAGGTGGCTGCTCCAACGGGGGCGTGATTTCCCCTCAAGACTCAAGACCGTGCGGCGCTGCATGGAACTTAGAAGATACGAGATTCTGGTGTAACAGGACGCGCCAACTTGATGGGGGCGCTTAATAAAGACTAAAACAACGGAGGAATGAGATGAATCATTTGGGGCATCGACGTAGAAAGAGAGAGTTCTGCAAAGGCGCCGACAAAAGGAAGACCGGCAGGGGGGAAATCACGAAAAGGGGAGCAAGGCCCTTATAGTGTCAAGAAAAAAATCTGATAAAGGGAGGGAGGGGGTGTGTACAGGGACATTGGTGGCAAAAGAGTGCTTGCCATCAGAATGCTCCTGGGAGCTTGGGCCAGGGTTGGCGAGAAGGGGTAATTCTAGAATTCTCAAAAAGCCTGATTTGGGATTGGAGCGGGAAAGAAGAAAGATCCGCCTGGGGGGGCGATCGCGGATCTACGTGAAAGGAAGCCGAAAAAAAAAACATGAAAAAAGGGAATGAATTACTCGAAAGTCGCGGAAAGGTCAGCCAGATCGGCTTGGGAGCAGAAAAAGACCGCATTGGGGGCGACAAGAATGAGGGGAAACGTCATCGGCAATGGAGGGGTTCAGTCACGAGCACGCCCCGCACTATAGTGGCAAACATACACAAGCCTTGCAACCCTGAGCAAGTGTGCGAGGGAAAAAAACGGCCACTCGGCGGAACTCATCCATTAAAACGAACATGTCGCTCAGAGTCGCAATAAAAGGTCCTCGGGGGGGGGGGGGGGATTCCAATGTAGCTTGATGATGGTGAGAGCATGGCAACCCATATGGCGGATCAGGGGCGGCGTCGGGAGAGGGAACGGGTGTCAAAACCGGCAGAATTACTCATCAGAGAGATTGCGCCAACAAAAATCCAATCGGAAGGTAGGTTCTAGAAGCGATTCAGCGAAGAGCGAGACGATGCAGGAAAAAGACGGGACTGCTCCAGAGGGGGGGGGGGGGGGGGGGGGGGGGGGGGGGGGGGGGGGGGGGGGGGGGGGGGGTGGGGGGGGGGGGGGGGGGGGGGGGGGGGGGTCAGGAGGAAGAGACCATGCGCGGATATTTCATAGAGGCTCACCTATTGAGAAGGCAACCTATCTGGGTTGAATACACCCAGCTCCATATTTTAGTAGAGAGTTTTTTCTACGGACGGTCAATTCTTCTTAACAGAGACGGGTTAACACAGTGCGGAGGTACGATCAATGGGTAGTTGGACAGTCTTCCTCGACTTTCAATTGGGGGGCATCACGTGTGTGGTGGGCAAAGAGTCCTCACAAAACGGAACGGGGATGGTCAAGTGTCGAAGGAGAAGAAAATGAAAGTTATGGCATCAAAGCACAGTCCGAAACGCGGACGATAGATCAGAAACGAAGACTGGCGTGATCGGAGACTCGGCCGCATCTCGATCTAACAATTGGTGACACTCTATTATAATGAACGAGGGTGCACTAAACGAAAAAAAACCATTGCCGCAAGAAGCTGCGGCATGCCTCAAGAGCAAGCTTATCTTTGGGTCTAAAACATCAAAAAAGGACGCATGCGGGCCAGGAAGCGATCCGCACAACGAAAGACCGATCTCTTGCGCTAGCATGCGGGACGACACCGATCAGTATTGACAGATAAAGCTCAAAAAAAACCACTCCACTGAAAATCACAAGTTAAAATGCTCAGAGTCATAGATACAGACAATGCAGTAGACTGAGAGGAAAGGATTATGGCCGAAAAAGGGGTAAAGGACTGACGAACCCACCGTCCGCGGTCAATTCATAGTAAAGGAGGCAACTGCCCGAGAGAACGCGCCATCGCAGGCGCCCAAGAAGGGGGCAAGGGAGAGAAGGACGCCCTGTATCTGGATTGCTCGGGGGGGGGGATCAGGGGGGAATAACGTGCCGAATTTGAAACGTGGTGGGGCGATCTAGCATCAAAAATGATTGAGCCGGTGTTGAGAATGTATATTGGGGGGGCAAAGGCGACGAGACCGTGGGTGTTGGGGGGGGGGGGGGGGTGGGGGTGTGTGGGGGGGGGGTGGGGGGTGTGGTGGGTTGTAATCACGGGGCGGTAAAAAAAAAAGCCTCAGCCTTGATTGGTGAATTCCGAAAATAGATTAAAAGGGGTTGAAAATGTATACTCCCAATTCAGTGCAGAGAATACAGGAGGTGCATGACATTCCTCCTCCTGAGCAGGGTACACCAGAGTGATTTGATTGAGCGGGTGTTAAACACGCGGGAAAAAAGGTCCTGGTTGGATGGCCGATTATACGAGCAACAGGCAATCTCGCGCAAGGCTCAAAAGGAGAAAAAAGGGGAGAGATGCGGGGGGTAGGCAGATAGTCAAGATGGGGGCAGGTAAAAGGTGCATGTATTCGCACTGGGCAACGGCTGCCACTTCGGAAAGCGCGCGCGATAACAGAAGTGCTAGAGCAAAAGCACGGAACGGCAGATCGTTCACCTACGAAGGGGAAGGATGAAAGACAAGGTGCTACTCGTTGCGGAGGGGGAGACGATTGAGTGCCGACAACTCGCGAACAGTCGGGACCAGACTGTCCTGCTCAAAAGCGAAGAGTGCGCTTACCGCCTCGCGGTACTTTCAGGAAGGTGCACCGGAGAAAAAAAAACGCGGCCTTAAAAAAGGGAAAGAAAGAAGGAAGGGAAATTAACCATACAAGACGGCACTATCCAAGATGCCACAACACCAAGCGTGCTTCGACGCCTCACCAGAAAACGCCCGATAAGCCGCAGTATACGTTAACGGGAGGATTGTAAACGGAAATAAAACAGGAAGGAAAACCCCATTTATTGGGCCCGATTACTACCTGTGGGGCCAGACAATATCGCGCATATAACATTGGAAAGGAGGGAGGCGCTTCGAGAAATCGCGCGGATATGCAACAAGGAGAACATTCCGTAACAGCTTTAAGGAAAGGAGAAAAGTTCAAATCGGACGAACAAGAAAAAGTCAGAAAGTGGGGAGACAGATCAACGGAGGGATCTCGGTCCTCGCTTGGGTGAGGAGTCGGAAAGAAAAGACGGTCTTAAAGAAAGCAGCACGCCAGGGCGACGTTTTAGCGACGCGCGTCTCGACGAGCAATCCCAATCAAGCCAACAAACCCAACAGAGCGAGGGTGGTGGGACTTTAAAAAACGCGCGCAAAGATAAAAAGGGCCTCACGAAACGAATCGCTGAAGGAGAGAGTGTCACTAAGGTGAATAAAAAACAGAAACGACAAGAACGAAAGAAAAACCGGCGAAAGCTTGCAAGCACGTAAGGTGATGAGGGGTAGTGTCAGAATAACTAAGTGGGAGGAACAGGGTAGCGAAGCTACCCGAGGAAGACGCTGGCTGCCCGGATCCATTGGAGCTGGAAGCCGGACGAACGCTTCGCGAACGGGGGAAAAACCGGATCGAACTACTCTTACCGTTGATTAAAAGAAGGGTTTCTCAGCGCCGAGGCTCAAACTCAAAATTCGCACGCTTGGAGGAAGGGAGCAAACACATATCTCGAAGGTTCATGGATATCGTGCAATGAGAGCAGGTTCATAGGAAGGCTGTCTTTGCCGACGCTCGACTAAGGAGAAAAGGGGGGGGAAGAACAAAAAAATTCAGGTCGCTTGG
>Ga0179593_1381165_pt1 | contig 11394 bp, 7 predicted proteins | sample CZODoug2_1_08_16_FD_185931 | JGI IMG/M metagenome (GOLD analysis project Ga0179593, IMG submission 185931) | Vadose zone soil fungal communities from Angelo Coast Range Reserve, California, USA - CZODoug2_1_08_16fungal (PacBio error correction) | ecosystem: Environmental > Terrestrial > Soil >...
TCTTCAAAAACGACATCTGCCTTTGGGTATGTTCCGAAACAAGACCTGAAAGATCTGAAACGTGGTTCCGAGCAATATAGAAGGAGGAACCTACTCTCCACCCCGAAGAAGGGCGCCTGGGAGGAGGAGTCTAAGTGGAACTATGAAAGCTGTGCAAGGATACGCTTCACGTCCGAGAGCACAGGAGGCTCCCGGGACACGCTACGCAATCTGGGGGTTGCGACCAGTAGGGCTCTGCGGCGAAAGTATTTCCCTAGATAAAAGCAGTCATCTCGGGTCTCAATCAAGGGAAGGCTTCCTAAGGATAGGAAAAATGCGGCAAGAACAGCCGCCTGGCGGATCGAAGCAAGAAAGGAGGAGTCCCGCCTCACCTCAGGCCTGGGGGGGGAGGTGGCGAAAAAGAAGGGACATGTGAATCGGGCAAAGGAGGGCGCCTACTTACGTAATACAGAAAAGTCAGAGGGGGGGCTTGCCGGATCGAGCCAGCCCGTCAACTTGATTCGAAGGCACTCAGAGGAGTAAGTAAAGAATCTTTTTCAGTTGATCTCTTCGGAAATCGAAAGGGGAAGGCCGGCACTCTAAGTCGAAGCGATCTAAACGGGAAATAGGAAAGGGACTGAGGGAAGATTATTTCTACTGGCCGGAGGGGGAGACATCATAGAGGGGTAACGCCTTGGCTAAAACTTCGGAGCGGACGAACTGGTAGATCGAAGAAAAGAAACGTCTCCCTTCCATGGGGGGGAAAGGAGCGGGAGAAAGAGAGGCGGTAAAAAAAAAGCGATTGGGAACTCACAGGAGATAAGGAGAACGTCAGAAGAGCACGCGGATGAGCCATAAAAAAAAAAAAAAAAAAAAAAAAAAAAAAAAAAAAAAAAAAAAAAAAAAACCAAAAAAACAAACCCCCGAAAAAAAAAAAACAAAAAAAACACCAAAAAAAGAAAATGTGGGTGCCCAACAAAAAAAAATAGCCCAACACAAAAAAAAAAAAAGAAACACCAGAACACGAACCCCAAACACAAAGTTTGGGTTTTCTACCTATTACCAATTCTCATGCTATCTGCTTCTCCGGTTTTTATAAAAAGGACTTTTTCGGCCTGCACTCTTACTACACTCCAGATCGTCAATTGAGATCCAGCGGCTAGATATTTACAAAAGTGGAGGGGGGAAAAAGGAAGGAACAAGAAGAGAGAGTCAAAAGGGATTAACGGGAGAACAAGTGGGGGGGAGGGTTTGGAGGATTTGTGGAAAAAGTAGTGAGGAGAAGGGAATCAGGCAATAGGGAAGAGAGTTTGGATGGGGAGAAGAACAGAAAGAGTTAGGAGGGGCGAGGTGGGAGGAAAAGAAAAGGGTAGATAATGGGAGCGGGGGGGTGTGTCGTAAGGAGGGCGAGAGGTGGATAGAAGCTAGAGGGGGGAGGGGACAAATTGGGGAAGATGGAGGAGAAAGGGATGGAGTGGGAAAATATAGGAGAGGAGAGAGGTAAGGGGGAGAACAGGTGAACGAAGATAAATAGAGAGTGGGGGGGGTAACTCTTCCTTGTCAACAAAAGGGGGCAAGGGAAAAGAACGAAAGGTCGAAAGTCAGAAGAAAAAAGCAGGTGGATCTGATCGGGGCGAAGGCTTGGAAAGTTCCCCTGCTTGGATCGAAGGAGAATCCTTCTCCTTACATTAGATCGGAGGGATGAAACTGTGGGAGGAGCAAAAAAAATGGAGGGGGGGACCGGCAAACGAGAGAGGTAACAGGAAACGAAAAACAAAAGAGATGGGTAGGGAAATTCACGCTACACCCTATTAAAGAAGAGAAGGTTATTAAGGAACACGGGCAGAAAGGACACGACGATCCGCCGACGTCTCCTTCGATCATACGAGGGTGTAGAAATTCTACTAATACTTCCTCGCCTTGAGAAGAGAAAAGCGATGCAATCTTCGTCTTCTCCTAGTCCCGTATAAAATCGAGGCCCTCATCTATTACCGGGGGGGCGGAAAAGGAAGAGACGCAACACCAAAACATGAGAGATCCTTGCTCTTACCGCGGAGACGCCCAAAGGGGAAAGGAGGGCATGCGAGGAGGCTTGAGGGGAATCTTTAAACCTTCTTAAATATCATCCGGGAGGATCTCCTCCATCTTCTGGGAAGACGTGGAAAACCACTTTACCTACCTCTCATGAGAACGAGAGGGCGGAAGGTAGCAGAAGATCCTCTTCTCTGCTCCACGAGGTCGAGGGTGGTAGGGAGATCGTGTTTCTCTTTAAAAATTCTTCTGCAAGAGAGGATTTCTCGGGAGACCGAAACCTTGTAGTAAAGGAGATGGTACCGACAAGTATGGCGAAACTAAACACTAAAAGACACTCAGCTCGCTTTCCTTAAAAAGGCATGTCTGACGGGGTGGTCTATGCATGATGGGACGCAGGGGAATGGGAATATCCAGAAGAGAGCAAGAACCTTATTCTTGGACGCCGGAAGAGCTTTCTCGGATTGGACCGCTAGGAAACGGCGGGTTTAAAGAAGAGGAATATCCAGAGCTACTAGAGTCACTATTCCGTCGGCGAGGGGTGACCGAAACGGCGGTCCTACACCGAGTGAAGCTCAAAACAACCCCTTCTAAAACGGAAGTGTGAGGCGGAGGGGTAGCTACGGGTGTTAAACCCTAAGTCATTAGTATCAGCAATCAGACCTCGTTCTTCGATGAAGGACCTTTAAGGAAGAAAGAATTGAGATCTAGATCTAGAGGGGGTTCTGAAGATCGTATTAACAGACCAGGACAAACAATTGCGCGCCGGTTGGGCTAGGCTACCGAAAAAGTGGTGTCGGGCCTTCGTGGATCGAGAGGCCCTCACCGACGGGCGGAGAAAAATGAGAAGAACAGCGAGAGGAAGGAATGCTCCTTGGACTACACAGCACAGAAGAATCTCTCTCTGAGAATAGCGTTCGTAGCACCTTTTTCGTCGGGGGGGAAGCAGCCGCTCCAGAAAGAAAGGGAAAAAAGCACGCTTCGGCGGAGTACGAAGATATCGGAAATATGGAGAAAGAAGGGGCGGGCGGCTCGACAGAAGAGGGAGCTTCATTGTCTGGGAGGGGTAGCAAAGGGAGAGCGCCAAAGAGAAGGGAAGAGGAACTTTCATTGTTGGGGTAGATGGATCGAAAAACAAGAAGAAGAGGGAGTTTGTCTCTACAAGAAAAAAACGTCTAGGTTTAGATAATACATTCTCTGAATTGCGAGAAATTGGCAAGAAAAAAGGGACAAGAAATCCTCCCCATTCAAACCGAGGTAAAGGGATACTTTCAAGCCCCGGAACAAGGATCGAATTATATAACAGAGAAAAAGGGAGCGAATTTAGCAGACAGCGTAGGATGACTTTCAAAAAGGAATCCAACCAGGAACCTCACACCACCCTAATCCTTCTCAACGAAAAAAGAATCCATCGATCTCTTGAAAAAGGGAGGTCATCAGAAGAGATCTTATGGTAATCTGCTCTTAAAACCTTTGTGGAAGAGAACTTGGGTATTGCGACTTTCCTTAAAGAAAAACATTAATAATTTCAGGGGAATAGAACTCTCCACAAACAACTGGATAAGATAGTACTTCAAAAAACACAACACCTTTAGGAAAAAAGGGGTTAGACAAGGAACAAAGAAAAAAACCCTACCGATAGGAAATTTAAGAGCGCCTCTCGCAGATATAAGAGCTATGAAAAACAATCGTCGCGGGTAGGGGGGGAAAGGTGTACGAGTGGGCCGTAGGGGCGGAGAAAGGGGGATGAGGGGGTGAGTGATCTCAAAACGTAAGCTACGAGCGTAGATAAAGAACCCTGCTCTCTCAATAGTCGAGAGGGGGGGAGAGAAGCTTCGTAAGGCTGAAAACTAGAGGACTATCACGGCCTGTAACCCTTCGGACCGAGATGGAAATCCCTCAGGCTGGGGTCAGGAAAGAAAAGGAAGAGATGGGCGACACCTCTCTCAAACTAGGGAGAGGAAAGGCCCTCCTTCAACACTAAGGGCCGGGGCAGGCTCGCGAACCAAAAAAAGAAGAAGAAATAAAACCTGACAAGGGTTCTCCAAGGCAGGGAGAAACTCTCAACTTTAATTCGCTTGGGCGCTCCGAAAGGGGAGTTTTCGTAGGAGAAAAGTCGGGAAAAGAAGATCCAAGCCGAAACTATACTCTAACTCAGAGGGAAGATGCTCGTATAAGGGATCAGGTAAGGGACTAAGCAGCGTAGGACGTTCCTCCTATATTTGGAAACTCTGGAGGGGTGAGGGTTCTCCTCCGTGCGAGCTCAAAGGCATGCCACATCGAGGCTCATGAAAGCCCAGAACAAAAAAAAGTCAAAAATATGTGTTTCATAAGGGGAACGAGGGGGCGCGCGTTAGAACACCTCAAGGAGAGAGAATGCAGATCTGGCGACAACGGCCGAGAGAACAGTTCTGCGTCCTCGGATAAAAACGCTCCGAAATCAAGAAGCGGCGCTACCTTCTACTGGAAAAGGGATGTAAAGGGAGGTGTTGGTAAAATGACGTGTCGAAGAGCGCCGGGGCCGAGGACCATCGGACGGGCGGCCTCCTTGGAAGAGGACGCTGGATCATGGTAAAGATTCGAGGGGAAAAGGACGGTGCGATTTTACGACAAAGAGTTGAAGCGGAAGAACCTGAAAAGTCAGGTGGAGAGGGAGGGAGGCAACTATATGGCCCATGGAACCGAGAGGGGGGGGTGAAAAAACGCAGGAGAGGGAAAAAAAGCCGACGGAACCGCGAAGCGTCGATTGTCTTTAGAACTGGGTAAAAACGAGCGTGGGCGTCGACCTCGCAAAGGGGGGGGGTTCACGGAGAAGAGAAAAGAAACACTATCTTGGTCAACCTCCTGCAAGGGTACACGAAACAATACTAATAGAGTCCCGCTTTTATGCAAATAGAGGGGAGATGCGGGAAAGGCCGAAAGAGAGCCTAGTCGCCAGGCGCTGGGGGTTGTCAACCTTCTACTAAGGATTCCAGATGCGCATTAGCCCAATAGCCTTAGGACTCGGAGAAAGAAGGGTTTTCCTAGAACCCTCCCCTACTCAAAAAAAACTTCAAGAGAAGGGTCGCTGACTCGATATCTTACTATACTGGGGATCGAGACAAGTAAAAAGAAGAAAGACCAGTATCGTCCTCTTCTTCGCAAAGGTACTCGAGGGGGCGCCGCATTAGGGAGGCGGGAGGGCTAGAGGTGACAGGAGGAAAGACAGAGACGGTATGCTTCTTGCTAGACCTACAAAAAGGACGGGCTACAAACCCAGAGAGCCGGTTCTAAAAATCTAGAGGGAGGGGGGTAGAAAGAAAGCTGAGTGGTCGCGTAATAACACGCTTGCAGAGGAGAAGGAGCGATAGAGAGGTTAAATGTCTTCTGACATCGTAGTTTGAGGGAAGGAACGGAGAAAAGTGCTATTTCTCCTTCCCAAGAAGGAAGGAAACTCGGAAAGACGAAAAGAAAGAGAAGTCTCCTTGGCGACGGGGAATGCAATGAGAGTCCCTGGTATTTTTTAGTCCTGGGGAGGGAGAAAAGTCATGGACATAGCTTAAAAGAGGGGAAGATCCAAGGGAGAAAGGAAAGAAGTCCCAAGGAAAAACCTTCTCTTAGGACCTCTAAAAAAAAGAAAATGGCGGAAAGTATCTTTCAGGGAAAACACCCTTATCAGAAAGCAGAGTCCTCTCGCGATGGTAAAGGCTAAGAGAGCTAACCGTTCGTGCACCAACGAGACCTCGCCTGGGTTGGAGAAGGCTTCTAAAAGAAGTTTGGCTAAGATGGGAGGAAAAGCTAGACGCTCTCAGGAGGCGGAAGGATGAGATTCCCCTTCTAAGGACAGAGTGTTCGAATCGCGACGATGCATTCAGACCCACGGAACAAGTAAGGAGTTCTGTTCGGGAGTTCAAGGGAAAAGAGCTAAGAAACTCTTTTTCAATGGATAGATCGCAAGATGATAAAAAGCAACGGGAGGGGGAGGTCTCCAACCGATCTTCCTGCACCTCGAGAAGGAGGCCGGGAAGTCGCCTTCCTCTCAAGGACTACTATCAAGAAAGCAGAGGGATACTCTTCCTGAGAACTGGAAGTATTCCAAAAGAGAAAAAGAGACCAAATCCCTCTGAGGGAGGCAAGAGAGGCAGACTAGGAGAACAATGGACCGGGCTGCAGAAGGGAAGCTCTCCTCTCGGAGGGCTGGAAGGGAGAGAAGTGAGCGCGACCGAAAAAAAACGAAGAAGAGGAAAGGAAGTGTGAATTGGGGAATCGACCGAGAACTCACCTCCGCCAGGAGGTGAGAATCAGTCTTCCTGTCTGGGTTCACTAACGAGAGCAAGAAAACCACTTGGGAGACCAGCAAGCAAGACGCTAGCCAAGACGATACCGGACGGCCTCTAAAGGGACCTTTCCTCCTCAAGGGGAGTCTGGGGCTGGAGGGCTTTGACGAGCGCGATCGAAGCTCGAGGTGCCGAAAAGAGGAAATAGCACACGCAAAAAACTCTCTCCACTCAATAAAATCTGCAAGAACCCAACACCCTCCCATCTAAAGGAGGGGGGGGGAGAGGGGGAAGTTCCTCGGAGGGGAGCGTAAGGCTCTAGGGGCGGGAACCGAGAAAAGTTTTGGTTCGGGCGCGGGGAAAAACTTGGCTAAATTAGTAGTTACTCTCTCACAAAAAAGAGGGAAGTTAAGGCCTGCACACACGTCAGAGGGGGTCATGGGGAAAAAACAAAAGGGTGTGCTTTGCCGCGGCACGAAATAAGTAACGAGACTTCAACTGGCTGCTGTCCGCGCGAAAATCTCAGAAGAAGGAAGAGAGAAAAACCCCTCTATCTCTCTCTGGATGAGGAAGGGAGTAAAGGGAGGGGCGTGGTCGAAGGGGGGGCAGGAAGCCGGCGCAAAGGGAGAACCCGCGGCGCGCTCAAAAGACACGAGGAGGGGAGCATACCTCTCTCTCTAGGTCGGAAAGGAAAAAAAGGAACGGTAAGGGACAGCTCAGGGAAAGGAAAAAAAAAGGCAAGAGTAAGAGAAGGAGCTGGAGCCACTTTTGAAGACTCAACTGGGCGGTGAAGGGGAGACGTCCTCCGCTTGGGGGGTCTCTCACCGGACCGGGGGGGGGTTCTAGGGCGATTGCACAGCCCAGAGGTCAAGAAGTTACCTCGAGGGGGTCGGGGAGGAAAAAGACTCCTCGAAGACAAGGAGGCCAAACTTCATCTCTACTAAGCGGGATCCTCCCTCCCCTGGGGCGGGCAGGATCTTAGGGTAAAAAGAAAAAGAAGGAGGTTGAGATCTCTGGAAGAATAGATGACAATGTGAGGACGGGTACTCTATTCCGGCCGCTAAGATGGAAGGGGAAAAAGGAAGTCGACTTCAAGAGGCGGGAGAGTTGAAGTCAGGGGGCGCTCCGAAAGTAGGGTGCATTATCAGCCAGAAGAGAATGAACAGGAAGGAAGCCAAGGCTTTTATCATCATGAAAGCTCACAGTTAAAAAAAGAAAATGTTTGGGAAGAGGGAAGTCTGAAAAATCCTAGTTATAGGGGAAAACAGACGTTTCCTCAGCTCACGGGTACTGGACCAAGAAAATAAATACCAGAAGCTCAAGAGATCCTTCCGCCAGAGGGTATACCAAACGACTTCTCTACCCGTCGGATATGGAAACCAAGCTATTTAATAATTTGGTGTGGGTGGTCGAGGCCCGCCGAAGAGGACCATCGCCGGAAGAGACTTTAGAGAAAACGGGGGGGAACATTGGAAAGCTGTCGCGGTTACAGGCCATGTTTGTCTAAGGTATCGGGGGGTTTTCTTACTTGAAGGCGAAAGCAAGGTGGAGAGCGCGGGGGGAATATATACGGGAAAGGAGAAAACGCAGGGATCGACCTAGAATACCGGCGAGAAACGCCTGCGACGACAGGATCTTCTATTTTCGCAGGGTAAGGAGACTAGCAAGGAATTAACGGGTGCGGCAGAAAACGCAACAGGACGGGAGAAGAAGCTAAAAAGAGGTCGCCTCTTTGAAAAAAACGCAACGGCATAAGAGACCAGGGCGGCGTGGAGGCCGAAAGGCAGCGGAGGGCACAAAGAAGGAAGACTTCTCCATCTCGGGAAGGCTACGAGGGAAGGAACAAGGCTTCCGAAGCGGGCGGCGATACCCCCGAGACGAAGGCTGCTCAGGGAAAGGGGGAACGTTTCAACAGAAAAAACGCCAATCGAGGAAAGAAGAGGTAATGGAACGCGAATATCCTTAAGGACGGATCTCGGAGGAAAATCAGGTATCGTCGCTCTTCTAGTAAATCGAGGGAAGGCGCCGAAGGGAGGAGGGGGAAGGGGGAGACTGGAAACGGAGAAGGAGCGAAGGAGGGAGGCTAAAAATAGGGAAAGGACAGGCGGAGTCAAGGCGTAGAAGTTCTAAAAACCGCGAAAAAAGGGAGGCGATACTGTCAGAGGCGAAGAGAAACAAACCTGAGCAACGGAAAAGAAACGCAGGATGAGGGAGGAGGAGCTTGGAAAGCGTGAAATGGCGGGGGACAAGCAAGGGGGAGCTGCGCCTAGACCGTAGAATGGAAAACCCACCGTATTCGGGAAGGGCTCAAAAAAGAGGACTCGAAGACCTGTGGACGTCGCAGTGGGAAGAGCCGCAAGTAGGGCGATCCAGTGGGAAACAGCGGGGGGGCCATTTCGTCCGGCAGCCTCGCTCCGATCCAACCTGATCAAAGAGTTAGACCTTACTTCACGAAAATCGAGGACGAGGCAAAGAGCGAACGGGGGAAAAAAAAAAGAAAAAGGAGCCGATCGTACTCGGAACGAGAGTCTCTAGTCAATCTCTCTGACCAAAAGTTTCGGGGGACACAAAAATCGAAAAAGGGGTGGAAAAAAATGCGTTGGGGGTGTGAGTCGCTGAAGGGGGTGTGGTTGGGGTGGGGGCTGTGGGCTGCACAAAAAGAAAAAGGAAAAAAGATCTCGGCCGCACTAAAGAAAGGGAACGAGAAGGGGGAAAAGCCAGACATTCAAGACAGGGTGGTAACCTGAGGTGGTGACCCTCTCGACAGGGAATGCTAAAGTCCCCTCTAAAACAGGGGACAAGTTAAGGTCAATGGTATCTTTGAAATGTATAGAACCAGAATGTGCGCCTGCGGATCGGAGGAACAGCACTACTTTCTTTCAAGCCCGATAACCGAAAGCTAAGACACATAGCCCGGGAAGAGCCCGCTCTAGCACTCTAGGGCTTAAAAGCCTGCAGAACACCTTAAGGAAAGAGGGAAAAAGAAAAAGCCCTCGGGAAAAAGAGTAAAAGGGTATAGAGAGCGCAGAAGCTTCTAATCAATGGGAAAGGGGAGCGTACCTGAAAATAGCGCTCGTAGGAATTGAGGAGGTGGGGAGAGTAAAAGATTATAGACGGGCAAGGGGAGAAACTGACAGAACTCTCTGGGGGGTTAATGGAGGGCTGACACCAACCATACAACTCCACCAGAAGCGAAGAAAATGGGGAGAAAAACTACAGAGGGGTCCTTCTTTCGGGGATCAAAAGGGAACTTTGCTCGAGGGGTGGGGGGGGGGGGGGGGGGGGGGGGGGGGGGGGGGGGGGGGGGTTTGGGGGGGGGGGGGGGGGGTGGGGGGGGGGGGGGGTGGGGGAGTTAATCAAAACGGAGAAGACGGACCGTCTCCTTCATCCCCGGTTACCAATGGAGCGGGGGGGGAAAACGCGAGGGAGAAAAGGAGGGTGTATCGCTCTCTAGGATCGAGAAGGGAATCCCTATAGGGACAAAAAGAGAAATAAGAGAAAAAACCAAGACCTCGTATCAAAGTAGAAAAGGAAAGATAATCCCACTCTCTGAGAGGAGGTTAACGAGGGGGAAGCGGCGGATTCTCGCGCGGCGCTGCGTCTACATTTTTCGTAAGCCTTTCCTAATGGGTCAAAAGGGTCAGAAGCATTCGTGGGGGGGGGGGGAGAAGACCTAGAAACAAAAAAAAGAGAGATAGAGGAGGAAAAGCCAACACGCAGAGTAAAATTTCAAGGTTTTTTCAGAACCAGTCTTCCAATAAAACCTTTAAGAGGGGAAAGTGCGCGTTTCCTCTCCTCGAGAAGAAAGAAAAGAAAACAAGCGACTCAACGGGACGGGATCGGTGCTTTGATAAGTGATACGGGGAGGAGAGGTGGGCGTGGTTCTAGATTAAGGGGAAAGACTAGTCTCCTCGGCGCAGAACTAAAAAGAAAGGAAGGAGGTTCGCGGAAAGTCGGAGAGGAGGAAGTTGAGTCAAATCCGGTCAATTATCGGAAAAGGCCGGCAGAGGGGACGTCTTCCGCTAGGAGGAACTGTAGGAGAAATAAAGAGGAATTGCGGGTATCGAACGAAGAAACTCGCGGAGGGTGGGAGGGGGGGAGCAGAGCAAAAACTAATGCCTCTGGCATGCGATTCGGGAAGACTTCTCTCGGCAACCCCTGAATCGCGGACCGAAAGAGGTACGCAACCCGGCTAAATTTATACGGGGTCTAGGCGCTCCTCGGAGTAAGAAGAGGAGGGGTCGTTTTCAGACGTTTCTGCCGCGGGAATCCACGAAGAAAGAAAAGGAGGTAAGAAGGGAGAAAGCCATCGAGCTCTTATCCGGGTAGCCAGGGGAAGGGAACGGTAAACGAGGATGCGGCCGGGCCGAGAGGGCGCGACAGGGACTCCGGTTGCGATCTCTATCCCCAGGGGAGCGAAAAAAAAAAAGAGGGGACTCAAGGAAGGGCTCCCTTACCCGCAGAGGGGAAAGAAAAGGGGTTAAGATGGAGCGGAATCACGCCGCGCGCTGTAAAAAACCTAAAGATCGGACCTGATTTCAGGATAGGATCCCAGGAGGGGAGAAGCGTGACGAATATCGCGGCCGCAAAGGGGTCCGACCCAATCAAGGATAGAATAGGGATCAACCAAGGATGGTATAATGTTTTTGACGAAACGGTTTGGGCCAAGGAAGACCATGAAGGCGGAGGGCCCGGGAGAAGCGGCGGGGACTGGAAAGGTAGAGACTTTAAAACTCAAGGGGGGGGGTAGCGTTAATCCTAGAAAAAAACTTTGAGAAGGGCGACAATAACATTTTTATCTGAAGCGGAAGAAGGTGGCGCCATGGCCCAGGGCGAGAGAGCGACCCCATAGTCGATCAGGGGGAAAAAAAACTGAAGATAACAGGTCGATGGGCTAGCCTGTCAGCAAGCCTTCCTGTTTTCCTGAAGACTAGCCGAGAAGGGACGAGGGCGCCGCGAAGCTCCAAAAGGAGGGGGACGCCGCCAGAACGAAAAAAAGAGAATCAGCTACCCGCCAAGGAGGAGCACGTGTTGGCTACCGTCAAGAAACGCTCTCAAAGGGGGGGGGGTTGGGGGGGGGGGGGGGTGGGGGGGGGGGGGTGTTGGAGGCTTGAGGGGGTTTTGACGT
>Ga0179593_1332674_pt1 | contig 11393 bp, 12 predicted proteins | sample CZODoug2_1_08_16_FD_185931 | JGI IMG/M metagenome (GOLD analysis project Ga0179593, IMG submission 185931) | Vadose zone soil fungal communities from Angelo Coast Range Reserve, California, USA - CZODoug2_1_08_16fungal (PacBio error correction) | ecosystem: Environmental > Terrestrial > Soil >...
GGGATCGCGCCGGAAAATCATTGGAAGAAGATGCGACGGCATCGGGACTAGGAGTCTCTTAAGAGGGCTGTTCGAATACTAGCTGGGGAGGCTTTCGGGGGTCATGCGATAGGGGTGGTGAAGAGGGGCAGGGGGGGGGGGTAAGTGTGGTTGTCTCTTAAAAGTGCTTCTATTGCCGGTGTGGCAGGAACACTTTCTAGATAGGTTCTAAGTTTGGAAAAGCAAAACCGAAAACCATTGAAAAGGTGAACGATACTGAAGGAAGGCGAAGCGTCACCAAAACTAAAGTCCATAAAAAGGGGGGACCACTGTCATACAAAAGGGCCGGGGGCACACTTCGGATCGTGAAAGGCGGACAAAAAGACGGAGGCGCATTCTCAAAAGGGGTAAGTATCGCCGGCTAAAAGGAAAAAACTGGGGTGCCGACGTTGGAAAAAAGATGGTCTGACATCATCAGGAGGAAAGAGGGAGATTTCGGAACAGTAAAGACGAGACGAGGGTGGACATCCAAACATAAAAAGCGTCAAGCGGCTTGAAGAAGGAAGGACTATACACAAAAAACCGGCTAATTCAAAAACAAAAAAAAGTCGGCGGGGAAGAAGGTATTAAAAGATTCGCACTGGGAGGGTTCCAACTTGGGTTAATAATTGAAAGGGGACCGGTAACCTCGGCGTAAACTCCGGCTGCCCGAGGGATTCACAGACAACATATTCACTGAAAGGGGCGTTGAAATCGACCGGGTCGCCGATTAAAAATCGTGGAATCCAAAAAACGGATTTTGGCGAGTGGAGAGGACGGACGTGCCCACGCGAACGACCTTACAGGTTATGGGATGGGCAAGGGGGGGGGAGGGTTGAAGAGGAAGAAGAATAAAACGGAACCGCCAAGCGGGGAATTCTAGAACCCCAGCCCGCCGGGAAACTTCGCATGGCTTCATCAGATGATAGAGGGACTAAGAGACCGCAAAAGTGATTGGGAGTACAAGCCGCCAATACATCCCGACAGGAGGAGGGGTTAAAAGCCGGCGCACATGTGCGACACTCCAAAAGGAAGTCAACCAAGCACCAAGTCAAGAGAGTGCCTAAAAAAACGACATAACCGGCCCGGCTGGAAGAAACAACTTCTGATTTTTGGGGACGGGAAATTTCAAGCAAGACTTAGCAGACCCAACCGGCAAGATCCGAAGAGAAAGGTCAGGCAGTTAGAAGCAAGGACCAAAAAAGGGACCTGGGCCGAACAAGTGACCCCGAAAGCAGTCCAGGAAAAAATGGTCACGCGGACTGGGGAAAGGTGATAAACTCACAAAATAAAAGCGGGTGTGAGAGGGGATAACTCATGCCGAGCCTGGAACGGGTAGAGTTCTCGAGGGAATCTTCGAACTCAACCCCAAAGACATGTGGGCAAAACGGCAAACGGCGTTTCCAAGTTTCGGGGGAACGCAAGCCCATCCAGAGGGGGGGTGGTGGGGGAAAAGCGCTTCACGGGCGAATTGTGGGGGGAGCTGCTGGATTCTCCCGGACGGCCCAGCCAGAAAGCCAAAAGGAAAGGCTTTCGAGTGCAAAGAGGCATCCGGAAGTCCAGGCGGGGGGAAACGTTTATGCCAAGGCAAGAGGTTTGGCCACCAAAGCAAGTGACTGGGACCCAAGGACATAAATGAGGGTGAGGCAACTTAGAAAGTGAACAACTTCCTTTAGAGCAGGGGAGCAAGAATTCAAGCGCAGCCGGCTGGGGGCGGCTCATTCCAGCATTCATAGAGGAACGGGGTCGGGGGAGAGGTCAAGGGAAGAAGCCAGATGGGGAACAGGGGTGCTCAGAAAGAAAGGGGGACTTTCGTATAGCAGGGATCCCTGTCGCAGGTTCTGAATTGAACCCGTCAGATCAAGGATCCATAAGAGTTTAAGAAAGAGATCGCAGCCAGGAAAATTGAAACCTTCAGGATCACGGGGAGGGCTCGGAAAAAAGAGGGGAAGACAAAGGAAAAAGAGGGGAGTTGAACCCGGCCGTGCAGAAAAGCAGATTAAGGAGCCGTGACGTATTTTCGCAGTAGGAAAAAGGCTGCCGACCCAGGGGGGGGAACGCACAGGAGCGATCAAGCCACCTGGGGTTTGCTGGACCACAGGAATCAACAAAAAACAAGGAGGGGGGAAAAGAGAGATTTTCTCAATGGGTAAAAACGAAAGGGAAAAAAACGGGTGGATCCGCTTGGTGGAGCTGCTTGCCAGGGTTTTCCGGGTCATAAGGAGCGAGAACTACTGAAAAGATTCCCTCGGAGGGTCGGAAAATTCACCATTGAGTCAAAGTTGGGCGTTTTTGAGAGCGACGAAAAGGGTTCAAAAAGGGGGTGGACCGTTTTCGGCTGGAGACGCGTCGAAACGGGGGGGAGACTTGATCTGAATGCCGCACGCGAAGGAAACATGCCACTAAATTGATGACATGGAAAGAAAGACCGAAGTCAACAAGAGCAAACACGTGTCCCATCTGGCGAAGGGGGAGAAAAAACACTATCGCGACGAGAGACCGTGCTCGGCTATGGAACCGGAGAAAAAACAAGCATTGTGAACCCGCTGGCGCGGGAGTCACGCTTGACCCGGAGGATACCTGAAGGAAGAGAGAGAAAAGGGGGTGATGCGCACCTAACTTTTAGAGGGGAGAAAGTGGGACATAACTGGGGTCTTGGGGGCAACCAAAAATGTGCTAACGTGGGGCATACAGTGGAAAGACTGTGGACATGAAAGACGTTCTCGCAATACCGGATTCGCGAAAAAAAGGAAAAAGAAAAAGCTGGATGGGCGTCCGGGGGAAAGAATTTAAGCTGACAATCCGCTAAACGCGTGGGGGGAAACAAAAACAACATCTGAGTGGGGCTGTCAAAAAATCGCAGTCGTCAGCAGGGAAAAGTGTTATGGAAAAAGGTCGTGGAAGTTAGAAAGAAAGCTGAAAGAGAAAGGCACGTTGAAGAACGAAGGAGTCGCTGAACGGGAGAAGAGCACAAGCAGGTTTGCTGGAGAGTGTCGCAATCAAAGTTGGGAAGAGGAGGGAGGGAAGTCGGCGAGAGAGTCAGAGGGTCGGAGGTCAGTGCGGTAAGGCAAAGGGTTCTTCTTTCACTATGAGGCTGGATGGGGCGCAAGCTCAGCCTGGAAGCGACTGCTTCCCAAAAGGGAGGTGGGTTGGGGGGGGGGGTGTGTTTTAGGGGGTGTGTTATTTCTGGGAATGGGGGGGGACACGGGCACTTAGTAAATGTAAGTGGGGAAAATGAGGGCCGTGGTGAGCGGGAGGGCACGAAGGGGGTCGGCAAGGGGCAGGATCAGACGGTGTGGTATTTGGGCAAGACAAAACGGGCGTCGATGGCAAGAGACTAAATCTGGCAAGCGAAATTCCGGAGTGGCGCGCGGGGAGACGTCTCGAGGTAAAAATCCCCATGGTGGGCTGTTACCTTGATTAAGGGTGTGGCATTTTTTCGCTTCAACCAATCAAAAGGTGAAAAATCAACGGGGGGGACAGACAACATGTATCGGCTCGTGTGGGCACGAAAGAAAAATTGGGTAAAGAAAAAAAAAACAGTTGGAAGGGGGCTTCCAACGGTGAAAGCTACGCAGAAACGCGAGGGACCGAATCCGAGGATAGGGGGACTGTAAAGACCAAAAACTGAAAGGGTTACGACGAGGCTAAACGTAAGCAGGAAATGAAACATGGGAAAACGGTACAAGGTGGAAAGAAGGGAGGGGGGCGAATCTTTCATATGGGGAATGCGGTTGAAAAGAAGTTCCGGCTAGGTGGGTGTATCAGTCAGGAAGTGAAAGGAATATTTGGAAGAGGCTGCACTGTGGATGTCTCCGAAGCCGACCTTCGAAGAATCTCAGACTGAAGGTTGCAGAAAACATCTGCCCCAAAACGGGTCGGCAATCCCCCAGGATTAGCCTTTTTTTTCGCCGTCTCCAGGAATGCAAAAGCCGATCGTTTTGGGGGAAGCCAAAACAGGACGATAAAAGAATCAGAAGAGCAGGAAAGGAACATTAGCAAAGACGTTTCAGTGAAAGAAAGACAGGTCCGTAAAGAATCTGACGCCGTAAGGAAGAATCGTTCCACAAGCTTGGAAGGGGTGTATAGTTATGGGGGGAGAAGGAAAGCTACAAACTTGTCGGCCCCCAACGGCAATAGAAAAAAAGACGTGTCAAAGACCAGAAAAAAATCTTAAGAAGATTCACCAAAACTAGTCGAAAGAAGGGCGAAAACTCCGAACTTGGGTGGGGGATCCATATTCGGATCACCAGCGGAGGGCCAGGTTTGTCCGCGAAAGAAGCTCTCAAAAAAACGAGGGAGGAGGGAGAAGATGGTGCTCTCTCCGGGGAACTTGGAACGCAAGCCTGTGAGACGACGCCGGCACTCGGGAAGAAAAACAGTGCCAGGAAAAGGGTTACGATACTACAGCGTCGGCCGCGAAGTGGTGAAATCCGGAGCTGGAAGAGGGGGGGGGGGTCGTGGTTTCGGTACACGTCTTAGTGGGGGTCGTTTGGTAACGGTCTGAGATAGGGCCTGGGTTACTTGGAGTGTTACCAATTCCAGTACGCTATCAGCGCTTGTGGAAGCGGAAAAGGGGAGATCGAGCGTCAAGCATCCCTGAACGGGCCATTGGGCTCCCACTCAACACTCTTGGCGGGGGGAAGGCAAGGGGTCATACGCTTCAACGGAGCTCAAAGAGAATCGGCGCATGGAAAATGTTTCCGTATTCTCAGAGTCAGAAAAAAAAAAGGAAGGGTAATCTCGGGAGAAGGGTCGCATATTGGATACGGAAATGAGAATCACCCGCGATCGTCGGAAGAGCAAAATGAGGATGGAGGTTTTCAATAGCGCAAGCGGCTTACTAGCCTTATACACAAAAGGGGGAAAAAAGACGTAAGACATTCAACCGCTCGACGAAAATAGGTATTAAAGATCGACACGATATGCGTTCTCACCCGGGGGGAGAACGATAAAAGGGACGCTTAGGGCGTACCGTTTCGAGAGGCGTAAAAACTCCTCTCGAAAAGATGGGAAACAAACCTCGTGTTGCAGGGTGTAAAGATCTACCTGGGGTTCAAATTCACTCGTGGAATCCGAAAAAAACTCTCGTTTTGGGGGGGCCCAAGGGCATTGGGAGGGGCCACCGGGAGGGCCGACCTGCAGGGGTCAGGGAGGCAAGGGGGGTATTTATTCCAACTTTGCCCAGTAATTGAAATGCCACTGGCAACACTGGACCCCGCCACATCATGTAATCGATCAGAACCAGCAAATAAGAACTTCTCAGAACATGGCAAAATGGAGATCGACCGCCCAGGATTTAAAAAAGAACCCCACCCGGCGTGAAAAGCCGATTAGGTCTCACAGGTGCGAAAAGATAAAATCCGTCGTCCGGGGACCGTCACCACGGCAGGCAGAGACTTCCGAAAATCAGGGTCCGCCGGGGAGGACCAAAGCTTTACAATCAAAACTTAGATTGGAAGCAGGGAGGTCACTAGAAGGCTGAGCTTGTGGGGGAGGAAAAAAAAACCACGTCCAAGAGAATGGATCATTCAGTCGAATCCTCCAGGAAAAGCACGAAAACATTTGAAAAGACCCTCGGAAGAGACCGCTACCCGAGAAAATGGGGTATTGGGAGAGGAAAGAATCAGGGAAGAAGCGCTGGTGATTCGCCAGGGAAGAAGGGAAAGGACGGATCCACTTCAAACCTGTTGCAAGGAAGGAAGAACTAAAACTTGTCTCATCAGGTGTGAAGAGGGACTGAACTATGCCGACGGCTTTGCATTGTTTTTGAGGACAAATCCTCAAGGTCAGCGCTTTCTCAGGTCCCCGTCCAAGCATCGGGAAGGAGAACCGACTCTCACTCCAGAGAGAAAAGGGCGTGCGCGGAAAGGCAAAAGAACGGAACGGCTTTAATCCGTGCGAACGGTACATACGGGGGGAAAAATTTTAATTGGACCGAGGTTGGGGACAGCCGAGGGGAAGTGTTCAACTTCAAAAGAGTGGTGAGATCACCTTGCGTGGAAGAGCTGACAACTACTTTAGAAAATTGAAGTCGCCAGACTGGCGGGCTTCTCATCCAAAAAAGGAGAAAACCGCTGAAAGTCAGATAGTGGGTTCGCCAGCCGGACTTGGAAGGGATCTGCTCTTGTGTCAGGATATAGCGTTATTCCTCGCTGGACATAAGCGTCTGTGCCGGTGCGAAGATCAATCACAATATAGATGGGGTAGGAAAAGCTACCGATTAACCGCCAAAGGAATCTTAGAGTCGGGGGACGCTCATAAAAGCTGCAAAGGAACTCGAATGTGGGGGGGGGGGGGGGGGGGGGGGGGGGGGGGGGGGAGTGGAAAAACGACCGAGGAATCACATGCTTCATCCACCTAAACCGGAGGACGTAGTTCTCAGGGGGGGAGGAAAAAAAAAAAATGCCGAAACCTCCAGCAAAAGGAGGTCCTCACCGGGAGGGTAAAAGGGTAAACATCAAAGCAAAGAAAGAAAAGAGAGATATTCCAAAAAAAAGGGGAAAAACAAACCCCGTGTAAGAGCGCGGTTGAAGTTCTGCTGCTTGGGCCTGGGGGTCGGCAGCAATTTTTTAGAGAGATAATCAACGAGGAAAAGCGCGGGCTGGCATCGGGAAAGGGTTAAAAAAGAGGGTCCTTTGCATTACAGGACTTGGAGAGCGACGACGCAGAAGGTGGAAGGGCGGACAGGTTAATCGGACGCGTCAAAATCTATATGGGGGATAGAAAGGGCCGCACCGGCGGCAGACGGCACGAACATGGAAATGACAGGGATATCCAATGAAAAGGGAAACACAAGCAAGGCACCGGTCTGGAGGGCTGCGACACACTAGAGAGAAGAAACCCGTGCTCGGCTAGGACGATTCAAGATCCCGCATTTCCGGCTGGCGGAAAGAGTCTAAAGGAAAACAAGTTTCACGAGAGATACAGTAAAAAAAAAAGGAGAAAAAAAGATTTCTATTTCGGGTGGCGAATAAAGGGAAACTTTTCGGTCAGTTGGGGGGACCAGGGCATGTCAGCTGACTACAAGCAAACAAGTAATGGACGGCAAAGGGGGATGTAAGGAGAGCGTCAAGAATTCGCGACGCTATGAAGGTCAGACCTTGGAAAAAGACGATGAGTGGATCGGAGACAATTGAAATAATGGGAAAAACCAACAGAATCTTGGGGTACAATGAAAAAGGAAAAAAGGCCTAGGGCAAGGGAAGTCGCATGACCACCTCTTGGGGAAAGGTCGTGGGGAGGCAAAAAATAACGTAAAGGGAACGGCTGAAGCTCGGCCCTGGGGGATAAATCAATCTCTTGCCGCCGGAGGGTCCGCATGAACAAAAAAAGGTGACGTGAATGAGGGGGGGGGAGGCGGATGGAATCAGAGGTGTCTGCTTTCAAGTGCGGCAAGGGCCGTAAACTAACGAAAGGATTAAAAGTCAACTAAGGCTACGGGGAAGGGGTTGGAAGCGAAAGAGGCGAGGACAGACCTGAGTCAACCAAATTGTAGGGACACAGCGCGGGGGCGGTAAAGGGGGTCTTGATAAAAAAAAAAAAAAACTGATGTGCAGGAAAGAATGGAAAGTTTGGACGGGTGAGCGGTCGCACCGGTACGACGGGGCAATCGCCGAAGGGGGGGGGGGCTGTATGAATAAGACGGGCGGAAAAAAATCTCGCAGAGGATGAAAAAAAAGAATGTCGATGGGTCAACAAGAGCGAATTAACTCGATTGGCGGGCCCCTTAGTGCAATGCATTTTCAGTTCAAACTGCGCCCCTACCTCAAATTGGGGGGACGAAATAAGGGGCGCGTTGGCACGGCACGGGCATTAAAGGAAACGGGAAAACGCGAAGTTTTTTGTCTGGTTCCCGGTTCCTAGGCAATATTTCACCCGCAACAACTAGGAATATTTGGGAAGGTGAATCCCATCGGGACCTCGGCGGGAAGGCAAAAAAAAGGACGCAGGAGCGCCCAACAAAAAAACCAAAGAGGACCGGTATAAAAGGTGGACACGCAGAGATTTCTAAGGTGTAGCGAAGCCGGTTGAATGAGCCGCGAATTCACAGGCGCGCTGTAGCGGAAAAAGGGAAAACTGACGGTTATGTTGGAAAAACAGGAACGACACCTTGTTGAAACTACTCTCCGACCTAAGAAGGGTGGGGGGATCACAGACTTATGTTACGAAAATCTTTGCAAAAAACGTCGTAACATTCAAGGGACCGAGATACGGAAACATTTGGGGAGGGGGAACGCCGCCATCGGGGGCCACTTGCCATAAAAAAACGAAATCCGAGCAGCGCTGCCCGCAAGAAGAGGTCCAGAAAAAGTAAGGGAAAAGGGTCCTGAAGGAGGAAGAGAAACTTCCCGAAGCAGGGTCCCAAAGGGGAAGGGTCGTAAAGTGACAAAAAAGAAGGAAAAGCGACCTATCTCAGAAAGGGGATCCACAAAGAAAAACTTTTCGCACCAAGGACCAAATCTAGAGAAAACAGATGAACAAAACTATTCGCGGAAACGAAGAGTAGTGAGGAGAAGCCCTTGGTCGAGCAGGGTTAAAGATTGCGCCTGTCGATCCAGCTTGAGTAATTTTTGGGTAGCGATCCCATCTCGACGAAACAAACTGAGTCGGAAAGAGAGGCGATCCAACAAATGGCCCGCAGGATGGGGGTAGAGACCGGCCGCAATCTAATTCAGAAAGGGCGGCGAAGAAGCGGCCGCGATATTGGGGGGGGGGGGCGCCTCTTTAGATTTGGGGAGGTGCCTTTCCCCGTGGTGCCGGGGGGCCGACACTTTCCGATCAAGGGGGGAAATTGGGCTTATTGGGTAAAAGAACATTCCCAAGAGTGAACGCTTGTGGAACGAGGGGACTGACGTAAAAAGCAGCCAGCCAGGCACCAGGGGGGCGCCAAACAGAAATTTGCCTTAGTAATTGAAGCATCGGATGAAGGAGAGGCCTAAGACGCGGCGCTTCTACAAAATGGTTCAGTACTGAGAGAGGAAGACAAGGGGGGTCGCCTGGGGATGGCCGAAGGTGTCGGCAGAGGTCTGAGAAGAGTCAAAAGAGGAGCAGGTCGGAGACGTAGCAAAGTTCGCGGCTTTGGGGGGGGGGATCAAAACCCATAATCGTCATCTGCAAATTCAGTCGCCTGAGCACAAAGGGGGGGGGAAGTCCCTTCGTAAGCAACCTCATCAAGGCGTCAGGGTAAAGATTCGAACGAGATCGTGGGGCCACCGGGGATAAAACGCATTGTGCACGGGTACCGTTTCGCATCGTCGTAAAGCAATCTCGTAAGATGGGAGAAATTGAAAGTAAGGAAAAAAAAAGCGTGGTTGCGGTGAAAAGGAAAAGTCGGGAAAAACTTACTAAAGCCAAAAAAACTTCGCGGTTTTGGGGAAGAGGCCCAATGCATTGTGCAGGTGAAAAAAAAAAAAAAAAAGGCAGGGTCTGGATGGCAATTTGGGAAGGCGTGAGGGTAAAAAACAAACCTGGGTAATCCACGGAACGGCCACATAAGGAATGCGAGAGTCCCCGCGCGCCACTCCGGAAGACTGGATCGGCTTCATCAATGGATTGCTAAGCAGTGAGATTAGGACAGCGCCAAACAGAAAAACCTTCGGCGGGGGGAGGGGGACGGGAAAATTTTCTAACACAAATCACCTATCAATCCCTTCAAACGGCCCGCATCCCATCTCCTTACCGAATCATCCGAAAGGGGTACTGAAAAACATCCAACTTCTGATTTGGGAAGCGTCTCGCCAGGCTGAGAGGGAGAAAAACCAAAAAACCTTAGCCGAAGAGGGGGGGTGAAGAATCGGGAATGGGGATACAGGGGCCCGAAGGAAACTAACGAAGGAAAATCTGAGCGAAAAAAACTACCCTAATCACCGGGCACAAGGTTTGGGAGGGAACACTCTACCAGAGGGGCCCGACAGTTTGGGAAAAAGCGTGAATAAAAAAAAGGAAAAAACATCAGGACGAGCGCCTGCTTAAAAGAGGGGCAGGGGCGGTCGTAAACCCAAAGAGCAGGTGGGGGAGGATGCAGGACATGACACGGCGGGGAAGTGTAGGGGGAAAGGCCCGAAGCCCATTTGCAGCGCTTTCCCAAAGGCATCGGTAATCAGAAGGGAAAGGGACCAGCAATAGTCCTGGGGAGTCGCGAAATCAGGTATGCGGGCAGCAACTTTCAGATGTGAAGGCAATAAAATTGTGAAACTGAGCATTCGCAGAGAAATGTAGAAAAGGGGATGTACGGTACACAAGGTCGACCACAGGGGGGGAAAAGAAATATTGTAAACTTTCGATCGAGTTACAAAAGGACTGTAGAGAGCAATCGAAGAATTCAAGAGGAAAGAATTGGAAAATTTGAGGAGCTCATTCATCAGGGACATAATCTAGAACGCGAGGGTGTTTCTCAAGGAGCGCCAGCCAAATGGGCACAGGTGCTCAGCTCAGGGGGGGGACCTTCGTAAGCCGGGATATCAAAGTCAAATGTTCGTGCCAGTCTCTAAAAACAAAAGGAGTCACATAAGATTTTCAAGAACGACGCTCGCATTAAAAAAGGGGGGGGAACCAGAAAAAGGCAAACGAAAACAAAAAAGCTGTAATGCAAAGGACTGGCGTGAACACGACGGAGGAAAAGAACCAGAGCGCTAGTCCCCAATTCTGGAAAATAACTCTGCCAAAAGGGCTGGGGCTAAAAGAAAAAAACATAGATCCAGCGACGAAGATCACACCGGGGGGGCGTCCACTGGGAACATCTCGAAAAAACAAAAAAGGAGGGAAGGATAGAGAGATGGTCCAAGGTGGAACACGCAAATCGCCCTGGGGAAGAGCCGCAGAATGGGGGAATTAGCTGCTGGGTTGCTGTAAAAAAATTTGGGGGCAGAAGTACACGAGACTACGTCCACTCGGGGGACAGACTGCTGCAATCTTTGGGGTCCACGCCATTAAGTTGCCGGATAAGGGTGTGAGAGAAGACTCATAAGGTGACAATGACTGGAGGGCATGATGGCAACAATCTGTGATCCGGGATCTGCTCGAAATGGCGGACAGACGGGCACAACAAGGGGAAAAAGACGCATGATTCCCTTGTATACGAAAAGAAAACAGAGCCCTGTTTGAAAATCTGGGAAAACGCAAAAGATCGCGACGAGTCCCGCCGTGCGGAACGCTATTACCGGCTGACTGGGATAAAAATCAACAGGCTGGCACGGGGGGAAGCGGAAAACCGCTCACAGGGGAGGGGCAAAGATATACTAAGGTTTATGCTCACCACAAAAGAGGAGGCGGAAAGACAGAAAACTTTTCGGTATGTACCCTGGATGAAGGGACTACTGGAAATTGAAGTGACTGGACGGCCAGGGGGAGAGTGCTGCGTCCATAACTGGAAG
>Ga0179593_1442902_pt1 | contig 11393 bp, 7 predicted proteins | sample CZODoug2_1_08_16_FD_185931 | JGI IMG/M metagenome (GOLD analysis project Ga0179593, IMG submission 185931) | Vadose zone soil fungal communities from Angelo Coast Range Reserve, California, USA - CZODoug2_1_08_16fungal (PacBio error correction) | ecosystem: Environmental > Terrestrial > Soil >...
TCGAACAGACAAAATACACGGCTACAAACCGGGGATCGTCCACGAGACCGCCGGAATCCCTGGCAGGAGGAAACAGCGGAGCGGCAGGTACCGTTAAACGTGTAAAAGGAGTAGGAAGGACAGATCCGAATCGTCTCGTACCATTAAGGAAAAGAGTGGAAACGTGGGGGGAACACGCTGTTGTAGAAAAGTTATAAGGAAAGTTGTTAATAACAGGAAGTGAGTAAAGTAGTCATACCAGCCAAACTTTCCGAAGCGCACCATATTGGGACCTGGAAGGAGAATCGGAGGATGAGATCAAAGAAAGGATCACTGTTTGACGGCAAGGGATCAAGGGGCGCGGAGACGATGGCGGTGAAGAGCTAGGGAGTAGGCGACTTCGCAGAGAAATGGTAATCTGCGAAGAACACAAGCTTTAGAAAGAGTGATAACCCGGACCGCAGGGGTTAAATACAAAAAGTGGTTCAGCTGAAGGGCGAATTGATGAGGAGGGATACAAAAGTGTGGGGGGGGGGCATCGGGTAGGGGGGAGTTTCAGAAGAATAAAAACAGAGGGTGCAGGTGATTGGTTCAATACTAATAGATCCCTCTAACGAAGAAAAGCAGCAGAGCCGAAAAGTGACTACAAAGTCATAAGGACGAATTCGACGGGGAGGGAAGAAAGCAGCACGAAAAACTTTACAGACCCAAAATGTTGAGTAACGTAATATAAATTCAAACTGGCGCTCCGTAAAAGAGGAAGGTGCGGGTCCTCGGAAGAGTATATAAGGCGACAGGAAAGCGAACACACCGGGAAAATGAAAAAAGAGCAAAGCAAGCTGGGTAAAGTTTTCTCTTTGGGGGAGCAACATACAAGAGAGAGTCTCGGACCTATGAGACGCACGGGTCGCAGGGAGAGGGGCAGGGAGGGGGCGTACAAAGAAATGTCCGGACGGATGCCATAGAACAGCACGAAAAGAGGAAACATTCCAAACACTGGCCCCACGGTCAAGCTTTAATCAGCCTTCTCGGTAATAACGCTCCGGGGCTGGGAAACGACGCTCAACGAGTAGCGGAAGCTAGGGGATAGGGAAGATCAAGTGGGGGGTTGCAACAGTCGAACGTTTGTTGTCGCAGACGACGGGAAACGCGACCAACAGCAAAAGGCCAAAGGGGGAAAATTCAAAAAATCTGCAAAACCTACCAACTAACCAGTCTCACACGTTTAAACAAAATAAGTCCACATCAATAAAAAAGAGGTGAAAAGGACTCAAAGAAACGTTGGGAAGAGGGCCCCGTTGGCACCTAAGGTGCGAATTGAGATATACCGTCGCTGGTCAAAAGGCGCAACTTGGGGTGTAGACTAGCGCGACAAACCGAATTAACTTGCGTCTTAAATCAAAAAAGGAAGAGAGGGTACTGGGTGCAGGAAAAACCACCTACCTGGGGCAGGACGAAATGGGGAAAGAAACGTAGGCAGTACAACATAACATCGAACAAGACAGGGAACTTGTGAGCGGGACGGGGGAATTGAAGCAAATGCTCTGAGGGATGTGCGTAGTGGCTAAAATTGTGGTTTATCGAAAAAAGGGTCTTCCGCGGACTACAAGACTAGATACAGCATCGTGAAGAAATCCGGTGCCTTTGAACGAAGAAGAACCATTTCAAAGACCAAAAAAAATACATTGATACTATCCAGAGACATTTAAAAAAGGTGAATCGGGCGTATGAAAAGGGAAACCGTCACCCGAGGGATGGCACAGGGTAGAGGGGGAGGGCGAGGTAACTTAATTATCCGGAATCACTCGCAACCCCTGTTGCCTGTCCCTCGGGCAGAAAGGGAAAAAAAAAAGGGGGTGCTCCGCTTACCGCCATCATAAGTTGCGGCAAAGCTGCCCTGGGTCACAACGGATATGGTCCTTAGCCAAAAACGGGTGTCAATTACCCAAACTAAGCCATCTCTCATATCAAGGTCCTGCCAGAAAAGTGGGCGGGAAGAGGAAGAGGGGATAGCGGAGTAACCGTAGCGAGGCTGTCAAATTCGTCAGAGGTCAAAATCGAAACGACAAAACAAGCAGAGGGGTTTAGGGGGACAGTTACATAAAGTTTGGGAAATTTTGTCGAGTGAAAAACGTGGTCTCCCGTATAACGAAAAGAGAGAGGAAGCAAACTTGTGCTAAAAAATGGGTGCGTTCAGATGACAAAGAAATATCCGTGCAGACACCCGTTAAAAAGACGTCGAAAAGAGGTCCAAAAAAAAACGATCATTTGGAATAGGAACAACAAAAAACAACATTTTGGGGTGAATACACTGCTCGAGATAGAAGGAAGGGGAGGGACAGCTAAACAGGGGAATCAAATACAATTCATGCATCTGAAATCTGGCGGACCGGTAGTTACACTGGCGGTAATTGAACGAAGGAACGTAAGAAAAAAAAGAAATGAAAAATCTGTTTATATTGCAGTCTCCGACTGATGGGCCGAGGGAAAGGGGAGAGTAGAAGGGGAGACGCAAGGCCAGAGCGGTATCCTCTCTAAATAAACAACAACAAAAGGTGTATAACCCTCCCCAAGGAGCTATAGAAAGGAAATCAAAAGGTCAATCCGTCGGAACTAGAGGAAGGGATAAAGCGGAGTACGTAAATGAAAAAGGTCAGGCAAAAGGAAAATATTCGATGAAATGTAGGTTGGTTGGGGAAAAGAGGGGACCGGGCGGCTTTAAAACCATGATATAATTAACGGGCAGAAAAAACTGTGTTGTTTGAGCGACTGCGAGGACTGGAACAGTAGTGTGAAAGAAATAGGGACAGTAATAAAGTTGGGGTCAAACGGATAGGAGCAGACAGAGGAGCAATCAACGAGTTAGAAAAAATGCTAAGATGTATGGACTAAAAAAGGGCCTGTGCACAATCGCAAACGGGAAGGGGAAAAAGAAAGGAAGACTAAAAAAGAGGTGTTAAGATCTGGCGACACGGAGAAAAGGCACGGCGCCGCTAATCCAAGGGTGCTCCGAAGAAAGCGAGAACACCGGGAAGAAGGGAATCTTTACTACTTGAGCCTATGGCGAAAGTTTTTGTAATTGACGCGGGCGAAAAACCGCGACAGATCATTTAAACAAGTATGCGAAAGACAAAAAAAAAGCCAGGATCTGCGGTCACGAGCAAAATAAATGATTAATCGGACGGGTGGAAGGAAGATTTTATCCGAGGACTACCTTGTAAGTTTTAAAGATACCAACCAACGAAACGCAGCATCGGGAAAGGGTGGGGCCAATTCGAAAAGGGGACAAGGATACGTTCGACGGGATTATGAGAGTCCGGATTAGGAGAGAAAGTAGAGTGTGGGCTTGTTTTGGGGTAAAAGGCGGCGACGGGGACAAACGGACTGGGGCGCAATTTGTGCAGTCTAAGCGTAAGGACGCGCAGAGGGTGGAGAAAGACCAAAAACAAAGACTGCGGGTGCTGGGAACAGAGAGAATGGCGGTAATAGCCAACCGACAAGTCTGGGGATGGAGAGGTATTGACCTCTTTGCATTGCCTCCTCTGCCACAAAGGCATGTGGCTACGTGAGTTTCGAAACCAATCCGGATCAAGCAGAGAAAAATTTAGGCGTGAGAATCGACGGTAGCGCAAGAGAAGACCGGGGGGGTAGTGAGCTATAAGAAAAAAAAAAAAGGTAGGGGATGGGCCATTCCTACAAGGGAGCGAAAAAAGAGGAGTCAAGAGGGCACATGTGAAAGAAGGAAAAAAAGGGGGGTAAAGGTTTTACTATGCGAGTGGGGAGAGTGAATACGGGTTTTCGCTAGGAAAGATTTTTTTTGGCTACGGTGGCAAGTCGGTTAGGGGGGGGAACAGATCCAGAAGGAGTGGACTTGTAAGGCGGTGTTAGTTCCAGAGGACTGAGAAAAATTCGACAGGTAACAACGAACGTAGAATAACTCGAGTTCCAGGAAAGGAAAGGCTTTATTCTTGTCATAAAAGATTAGAGATAAGGCTATAGGGGAAGGTTAAGCTTGAACGCCAACTGGGGGCAGAGAGGCTGGAATCCGTCACAGCAAGGAGAGGGGAGGGCGAAAGGAACCCGAGAGAGACTTGCTCTCGATAGGGGCCAGAGCGACCAGCGGCCGGAGATACGTTAAGAGTCCGGATGAACCGTACTTTTAACCAGAGTGGGAACTAAAAGATGCTTATACAAGTGAAGGGGTCTTCTCGAAAACGCGACGGAAAGAAACGGAAAAGTTATCGACTCCGTTGAAGACAACGGTACATCAGCGCGGAACAACGCGTCATACTACAAGCGGGAGAGTCAAGGAAGACACTACAGTCAATTACGAGGAAGAATACCGGTGACTGAGTATTCAGGACTGGGCGTTCGGCGGGGCGAAGTTGTAGGAAACGTGAACAAATCCTGCCAAAAAAAACTTCACAGGCAAACGGCTGACAAAATGTCCTCAATGATGAACAGGGTGGTCGAATTCAAGTCCATCAAGGTCAACTGACGTAGGGAAGGGAAAAAAGAAACGGAGAACTGGAGGGGATGGGCCGACTAGGTGAAGGAAAAGAAAAGGAGTGGCGGGCATCGCCGATTACTTCAAGAGGAAAGGGCTAAAACTAGTAACTGTCCTAAAGAGCCCTTTACCCGGCTCTTGAGACAAAAAGGGAAGGAAGGAAAACGTGAATACCTGATCCTATCCACTCCGACTCTTTCGGGAAAAGTAGGGTGAAAGGCTGAGGGCAACGGATCCGGTTTAGAGGTTATCGCCTTCAGACACAATTTGACAGTGAACAAGACATGAAAGGGGGAAACAACAAAGAGGGGACCATTTCAATATTCGTTCCTGGTTAGTAGATCTGCTCACTGAGGTTGGGTAGGCGGACAAGCGAAGAAGACGCAAACAATTTCAAAACAACAAGGGTACCAAAAGGAGCTACGGGGCAGGCCGATTAAAGGGCAAAGGGGAGAGTGCAACAGTTCTCTGCGAAAAGGAAACGGGCATTCGGAGGTGACGAGGAAGAGATACAAAAAGAGAAGAGGGATTCAACAACGAACACGTCCGGAGAAAAAGGGCAGGAAGGTTTACAAGACGACATGGAACGGTCCCCCCGGGCCGGCAGAGGGGAATCGCCCTAAAGAGGCTGTTACACGGAGGGTACAAATCTTCTTGTAGCGCGTAAAAAAAGAGAAGGAGCAATAGTCCGGTACTCGTGACTTGACCCAAGCGGGGAGGCACCCGGTGAGAGAGGAAGTTGTGTCAACATACCACCACACCAACAAAACCCACAAAAAACAAACTGCAACCAGCCCACCCCCAAAACAACAAAAAAAAACCAAAAACAAAATCTCGGGAGGGATAGCGGAATCCTCGCAGAAGAAAAGAATCGCAGGAAGAAGGCACCGAAGAAAAGGGTCTTCGGAGTTGGACGTATCCCTGAGAAGGGGGTGCAGAAGAGAATGGAGAAGTCACGGAAAGGGAAAGGAAGCTGGCGACGCAAACAGGAGCTTCTGCTGCCAGCAAAAGGGAAGTACGGGAATAGAGAAGAATAAAACGGGAGGGGGGAAGTTAAGTGTGCCCTTCCTCCTCTGATCAAGACTGTAAGAATGGGTAATAGAAAAAGGGGAAACGAAAAGGTGTGGGGCAAGAGGAGGGCGTTCCAAATGACGTAAGTCGGAAAAGTGCAAGGTTGATTGGGGAAGAGGTGTAAAGTTAAAGATGAAACGCCCGCAGCAGGGCAAGAACAAAAGAACTTGACGGGGCTCGAATCGAAGAGGGAATCAAGAAAAAAGAACGGAGGAGGAAAAGCTACTCTGGGTTTTCCGGTTCACTTATTCCACTGGCTCTCCAGGTGTAAACTCGCCGTTCGTTTGCGAGGAAAAATGGTGATAACCGAGCCATCAGGCGCCTCCCAACCGGGGAAAGAAAAAGGCGAAAAGCGAACAAGAGGGGGGTAGTTACGCTGGGCACAGAGACATCTCTTCCGCGGAAATCAGGGAAGATTGCAGAGGACGACGGAAATCGGGCGGGTTCGAAAAAAAAAGCACGACTTGACGGAGTCAACACGATAGAAAAAAAATCGAACAGGGAAAAAGGAAAGAGGGAAAAGAACAGGTCCTTATACGGAATCGGGAAGCCCAGGTCACCGAATAACACCCCTTAGTGTCTGAAAAAGGAGTTGTATCGCATCTCGGTGGTCAGGATGAGAGGTAAGGGGGGGCGCCCGCTTGAACCGAACACGGAACACGGACACACCAAGAATCTAGGAAAGGTCAAAAGAAAAAAAACCAAGCTATACAAGTTCAAAAATGAGGAAAAAATGACAAGAAAGAACGCGGGGGTAATGGCGTGACCCCCTTCTATCGAAGACGGGCAAAAGGGTCCCCGGACGGGGAAAGGCGGCAATCAAGAATCAGCGTTCTACGGAATGAGAGTAAAAATAACTTTCTGTGTGATGCAAGAAAGTCAGATAGGTCGTTCTCGTGACATGAACTAAAGAAAAAAAGGGGGGGGGGGGGCTGGGGGGGGGGGGGGTTGGGGTGGGGGGGGTCGGAGGCGGGGAAAAGTACGTAGGTTTGGGTTTGACCGAGTGAATGACAAAACAGGACCTGGCGGCATGAGAGGAAAATGTGCAGCAAACCGAGGGCTTCCCATACAATCCAATCAAGAACAAAAGGAAATGACGGGTTATCGGGGAAGATAAAGGAAATTGGCGATGCGGTATGGGACTTGCAGGGGCGGCGCCTGCAGGGGTTTGGAATAACTGGGCACAACGTTATATATAGATAATCGGAATCGACTCGATATCATCAAAACAGATGGTGTGACAAGTTAGCAAACGAGGGGCACAAACAACAGCAAACAAAAATAGAAAGGAAAATAATAAAAGGTCGCTGCGCCGTGACAGAATAGGGAAGAGCAGTTGGCATGAATGGGAAAAAACTCAAGATGTATGAGTGTAGGGATGGGAGAGGGCCGATGGATCGAAACACCTCGGAGAAAAACGCTAAGAGCAGTAGTCTAAGGTGAGGCAAAAGGCAGAAGGAAGGGGGAATTGGCTGCCTACATCTTGAAGTGCGTCAGCAACGCTTTGTCCTTAGGATCGCCGGCAGCGGACATAGAACACACAGCTTTTCGTGAGGGCAGTCATATAATAGTCCAGCAGGGCGGAAACTACGTCACGTACCCGGCGCTGGAAGGAGATGAAAAGGAGAAGAGTAGACGGGAGAAAAGAAAAGAGGACGCACCAGGAGAGAGGAAGTTACAAGTTTTCCCATGTGGAACAGCGGGGACGAATGCAACTGTAGTGCAACGAAAAATTCACCACGGGGGGGATCAGCATCGAAAGGTGAGAGGAAAAGGATCAACGAAGGGATAACTTGTACATACAACAGACTAACAGGGAAGGCGAATCTTGAAAAACCAAGACTGGCGCCGAGGGAAAAGAACAAAAACAAGCCAAACAAGTTTTTGTAGGTAGGGAAAACAATTCTTTAACGAAGGAAAAGCGCAAAACCTAAAAAGTATCCCGAACTAATCTAAGAAAGGGGAGATGTGAAAGGAGTAGGAAAAAGGATTGTTAGCATTGAAAAAGGACCTGCCGGAGGGGGCAAAGCAAGGACGGCGGAATGAGACGCCGAAGGGAGGGAGAAATTTTAAAGAGCGAAAAAACACGTAGATGATTAAAGAGAGGAGGAAAAAATGGTCGCCTACGGCGAGCTCAAGGAAAAGAAGAGGGGAACCGGCGGGGGAGCCTTCAAAAAGGGCCCAATCCGTAAAAGTCGGTAAATGAAAACAGGGGACGAGGCCCGGGGGAGGCAGACAGTTCGGAAATTTGAGGGGTGATCTTACTCGGAGAAGGAGGCAACAGGCACTGCAGGACAACATTTGGGGGGGGGGGGGAAGAGAAGGCTCGCGAGGCCATCCTTGAAAGAGAAAGGCTAGGTTGGAACTGCTGGGGTGAAAAGGGGGAGGAAACGGAGACGACATCGATTCGCGACCGGATGGGAAGGGAAAAATAGATGTTACAGGATATTTAAACAGGAATACTATCTCGGGAACGTAAAAACTGGGAAACTTGATAAATAAAGTATCTAAATACGATTGGGGTCGTAAGGAAAGTCACCGCGCTGTCTCCACATGAGCGAGGGGACGAAGAGAGACCAGCGATCACTAAAGAGATCTAATAGCAAATCAAAGGTGGGTAATTGGACGCTGACACGGGATCCTCCAAGAAGGAAAGGTAAAAGGCAAGTATTCGCCAACGCCAAAGAAAGAGGAGGAACGGCCAATAAGTCACGGCTTAATCGGAAAGAAGACGCGGGGGACGTGAGGTGAGGAAAGGGATAATTACGTTTTACTAGCACGGATAAACGCCCTAACGCGGATAGGTGTTAATTCGCGACACCGATTGCGGTAACGGCAGTGGGGGGGCGCGAAGGTAGATTGGGCGGGGGTTTTGAGCGGAGAGTCTCAGGAATGGGGCACTAAGGGGCTTCCAAAGGCATATCGAGTCGGCAAAAAGCCGGAGAAAGGGGGGATCAGGATATCCCCAACCCTCAAAGCGGCGCAAACCCACATCACTCAACGAAATTGAGTCATATAAAGAAAGGAAAAAGGAGATGGGGGTACGTGGAATGGATTTGAAGGGGACCCTTTAAAGCGGCTGAGGACATTCAGGGTGGAGGAAAGTGCCGCATTTTTCATAACCATCAGGCTCAGAACTCACCAGGGTTTGCATTTGCGGTTCAGGCCTAAGACGGAAATAAGCAGGAACGGGTCAAAACGGGGGCGACCAAGTAGTTGAAACGCGAAAGGAGACATCGAGAATCAAAAAGCTCCGGGAGGAAGTATGAACGCGGACCGGAAACACCTGTAGTAAAGAATGGTTAAAAAACAAGGACACGTTTGAGCTGGACTCTGGTTTGGTAGAAGCATAAGGGGGGGGGGGGAAGGGTGGGAACAGGGGACGGTTTTTTCGGGTTTGCATCCTCATAAGCCCAGTTCCGGGGGAGTTCACTGGGTCGCAGAGGAAGGGGCGACAACGAAGGGAGCTCTGTGTCAACGCGAGACAAGAATAAAACAAACTAGCGGAAGCTAATTCCCAGGTCTGAAGTAGCCTGACGGAAAAAGGGAAAAAAGCAGAGAGTTCACTCTTGACGTGAAAGGTGGCACAGAGTATGACGCGATGGAAGGATCTGAAAGAGATAGATGAGCGGTCTCAAAAAAAAACAAGAAGGGGAGAAAGGCTCCTCCGAAACGGGGGCAGGGAGAAAAGAGGGAAGGGATGGATATGGCCGCTGAACACTCTAACTTAATGTGAGAGGGCGGCACGGGATATTGACAGGGGGGAGGGGTTAAAAACACGGTCTGATCGGAAACCAGAAAAGAACGAACGGCAGGTTATACAAACATTTGCGTGTACATCATCGCGGAGAAAAAAAAAGAGACAAACAGGGGGGCTTGCGGGATCTTAGTAAAAAAAAAACTCTGGACGATGTCAGAAAGGAATTTTCAAGGGTTATCGCCATGAGCGGGTCAGGCCGTCGGGAAGGGGATCATCAAAGGTAGGGAAAAAAGAAGGCACCAATCACTTGCACTTTCAAAAAGAGTCTAGGAACTAGAAGCACAAAAAAAGATGAAAAAAGTTCGGATCCCACCAATGAAGACCTATTTCACTGCCCGTGATCGGACCATAGTGATTAAACCCGAGGGAAGGGTGGGCTGAATAACGCTTTGCAGGCAGGATGTTATTGACTCTCCGGAGTACGAAGGAAAACTAGGGAGCCGGAACTGAAAATGATCATCTTTCGGAAACAGGTCCGAATGGAATCAGACTGAAAGGAAGAGAAGGGGATCAAAGTGTCCGGAGAGAATGGGAAGCACGGCAGGGCATAGGGTGACTGCTGAGGGAAAGAGGGGGATAAGGGGTCAAGCGAGGATAGAGTCCGCCCCATTTAAGTCGAAGTGACAAATTCGAGAAAAAAAGGGGAAGGAACAACGAGTGTGCCATTTCACTAGAACTGGGTCCAGAATTACCGGGTAAGAGAAGGCGAGGCGAGGTTTGGGGGGGGCGCTTCATGCTAAGCGGCCGACGTTTAAAAACCAGTAACCTGCCGGATCCGATAGGACGAGAACGAACGTTTCTTCCCCCAAGTAAAGGAAAAAGGCAGGCATACGGATACGGGAGGAGGTGCGAGGTTCGAAGTAATAACTTGGGAAAAACAAAAAGAAAGAGTGGGACGAAAAGAAGGAATGGCCGAAGGGAGCACTGGGACCTGGGGGAAGAGGAAAAAAGGGAAAGGGAAGAAACCGGGGGGCCCTCCTGCTCAGGCATGTTTAGAAAGGGGTTAACGGGTCCGCACTTCGGGAGTGAGAAGCAAAGCCTAACGGAGAAAAAAAAACCGAAGAACCATGAACTAGGAAGGTCCATGGGTCAGGCAAACGGTGAGTGGTGAAGCAAACAGGAAAGGGGGGCGAAAGTGCAATATCGAAAAAAAACCGGAAGGCGTGGACAAAAAAGGGCAAAGATTGGAAGAGCGGAATCTTCGGAGAAATCATATCGGAGAAATTGCGAGGAAACACTGTGAAAGCGGAGATGGTCGGATCGGAGGAGAAAAGGGGAAATCAAGTGAGGGACGTATCGTCTAGAAGACCGCCGGTCTTCCGTTAAGGGAGGGGAATCAAACAGGAGCGCGTGGATAAGGAAAAGGGGGAAGCTTGGGGGAGATAGATTCTACGGGGAATAAAGGTTTTGCATCTAGGGGACGAGAAGCAGAAAAATCGTAAGCGGTGACTGCAGGGAGGGGGCGGGAAGTGGAAATAAGGGGAGCCCCTTCCCAGCACAACGTAAGAAAATCGTAAGTCACAGTGATAGCAAGAGAATCAGACAAAGGGAAAATCATCACTAAAAGGAAAAATATCGACTTGGGAAGTCAAGCGAGGAAAGAAGTCACACGACAAGGTCAGCGATAAAAGTTGAAAGGGAGAAGGGGGGGAGTTCATAGGCCGCGGGTATCCGATCCCGAAGAACAAAAGGAAATACGAAAGTCAAGCTGAAACAGAGGAGTGACAAGGTTCAGCGGCGAGGCCGGCTTGTTGAAATCAAGGAAAAGGTCTTAGAAAGGGTATCGGTCGGTCAAAATTGAGTGGAAGGAAGAAGATTCTCCAGAAAATAGAGCGAACCTTTGGGGGGAAAGTAAGAAGTCTCTAAAAAGGAAGTCAAGGAGGCAAACAGCACCGCCAACTGGAGGAGAGGAAGCGAGTTGGGTATCTCCGCTCGAGTGTTTAACGAAGCGAGTTAAGGGTGGGCAGCCCGTTTCAAAAAACCAGGCCAAAGGGCGCCGAAAAGATCTGGAAAACCCGACCAGAACGGAAAGGGAGACAATTGCCCCACAGAGAAAAAAAAAGAGCCGCACTCAAT
>Ga0179593_1518017_pt1 | contig 11393 bp, 10 predicted proteins | sample CZODoug2_1_08_16_FD_185931 | JGI IMG/M metagenome (GOLD analysis project Ga0179593, IMG submission 185931) | Vadose zone soil fungal communities from Angelo Coast Range Reserve, California, USA - CZODoug2_1_08_16fungal (PacBio error correction) | ecosystem: Environmental > Terrestrial > Soil >...
TCCCCATAGGTAGCTGGGGAAGCTCTCTAGTTATTTAGGAGAAGAAGGAAACAGCCTTCAAAGGGAATAAAGCTGAGGACAACGAGTGAATGGGGATGTACCTCGAAGGGAGGCGTGCGGAGGGAAACAAGAAAGAACCGAAGATGGTCGTGAAAAGCGATGCTGAGTCGAACGAGAAAAAGGTCGGGGAAAAGACCTGTCTACAGCTGGGTAGAAACAGAAAAAAAAGCCTCAAGAAAAAAGTGAATATAAACTTGGGGATGCCTGATCGCTGAAAAAGTCAGCCCCGATATTGAGACATTCTATAGAGGAAAAAAGGGAGGCACGGTAAAGGAAGGCGAAAATCAAGCGAAAGGAAGTATTGTGGAGGGGGCTAAGCGCCTGCAAAAGAGGGAGAAGGGAGAGCAAGCATCTCGAATCGTACAGTGAAAAAATGATGAACGAAGACGGCTACATAAGACATGCGGGATGTAGTGGAAATCTTGGAGTTTAGAGAAAGGCAACGAGGGACACTGGACCTAGGCCAGGATAAGCCGGTGTGAGAGGGTGCCTGTGTGGGGAGCTGAAGGGGGTTGGGAAGAAAAAAAGGGTACGGTCCGTAAAAAATACACAGGCGTAATAGATGGGTTGACGAGGGTGAGCAGTCAGTCATGGGTCGAAAATGCGAACCGTAGGGAAAAAAACATAATGGTCGGGGGAGGGGGAGGCGGCGACTAAGTGCAGACAGGACAAGTCAGAATGGACACAAAGGAACCATGTATCTAAGTGGGAGCAGGCGCGGAAAAGCAGGAGTGGTCGGGGGCGAACTGCCACAAATACCTCTCCGCTTCGCGGGGGCGTGATTGACTAAGTCCCAAAAGCAGGCGCAGGGGGGGGAAAATATTGCGGCGACGGTCAAGAGTCGGGAAGCGTATTGGCTACCACCGTAAGGAGGTAGAACGGGGCTGTGACAGGAAAGCCGTCCCGGGAGCAGACCCTTGGGCGCAGAAGAAAGGGGAGAAAGCAAGGGTATGCGTCCGTAAAATCTTAAGGACACTTGCTATCGAAAACGGGGGAAAAAACCAAAGGCCTTCCAGTGGGGGCTTTCTCGAGGTGAAAGGGGAGGGAGTGCTTGTTGGGGGTGTGCAGGGACACCGGGTAAAGAACGCTGGTGAAATAAACACGTGGGATTGATTGGCTCTCGAGCGGAGGAGAAATCGACGGGAAAGACTTGGAGGGGGGGGATTTCAAGAAGGCAACATTTGGGTGTCCCAAAAGGGGGTTAGACCAAACATGAAAAACGAACTGAAAACAAAAAGAGGAACAAACAAAGGAAATCTAAAAAAAAAAAAAAAAAATAAAGGCACAAAACGCTTCGCTAGTGTGGTACAAAGGGAAACGAAAAGCCGGTGGGGAGATCGAAGGAAAATATCGAAGGAGGAAGACAAAGGCACGGAGAAAAAGGGATTGATACGGGAAAGAAGGAGAAAACAAACAAAACAAAGAAATCTCTAGCATGCTAGTTCAAAATGGGTGAATAACTATCGCAGAACGGGGGGGGGTCTGTTACAACTACCTCTCATCGGAGGCAGGAGAAATTCCTGGGACCGATCTAAATTCATTAACCCGACAAAAATGATCTACTGACTTGATGGGGCCGGGAATAAGGAACCCTATTCATGTCAAGTGGGTGTTCGGGGGGGGGAGGGGAAAAGTTAAATTGGTAGAAGGGGGGAACGTAGTCACAAGAGAGAGAAGAGGGGGGGATCGGTTTGGCGAAAGAAAAGAAGAAAAATATAAATAAACCGAAAAGCTTCCAAAATAACTAAATAGAGACAGAGGCGTGAGTAGAAAAGAAGACAGAACACCAAAATATCATTAGGGCACAATATTTCGAAAAATGACACTGTGAGGTAAGTTGTGACATGGGACGGAGAGGGGGGGGCGGTCCGGGAGGGAGAGGCACATGTGCTAGCAACGGACTGTGACAGGTCATCTATTCAGACATACTTCAAGGGGCAAGAATTCAAATGGGATCTAGGTACACTGATAATATTTTGTCTGCTAAAGAAGGGTGCGTCAGCTAGGAGGAAACTAAAAACCATGGGTTAGGACGGAGTGCGATTCCCAGCCGCTGTGAGGAGGGGAGGGGGACGCATCAGCTACACCCACTGACCAAGGAAAGGGACAGGATTGCCTCCTGGCGAGCAATTAAGAGAAATGAATTCAAAAATTGAGTGACCTACATGAGAAGGGAGGGGGGAAAAGTAACACTGCAAGCAGTCGATAAAGAAACGAGGTATTTCTAGGGGACAAGCTCCTGGGGTGTCTGAAAAAGTTTATTGGACAGACAAAACGCATAATCAATAGATACAGACGCGAATCTGTAAAGAACTGGGTCGTTGACACAGTGTATCAGGATGAGGCACAACGAAATCAAGGACCTGTGGGGGCCAACGGACTTTCCGAAAGGTAAAGGGACGGCTGGCCATGCGTAAAAGATAGACGGGGAGGGAAAGTGAAGAATAAGAAACGAAACATCCGCGGGTATTCCGGCGTCAGGGTTGGCAGCGCGAAATCACACGAAAAGTGTAGGAGGGGAAGGAGGAAAGAGAGTCCTCCAGCCCTTTTCATACCGGAACTGTCTCAGCAGATATGGGGCGTTTAAAAGAAGAAGTCGCGACAGCTTAGATGGGCAAAAAGGCGGAGTGAGAAACCTGGAGGCCGGTACTTGTTGGGGGATAAACCAATCACCAAGAAAGACAGGTACCCGATGGTCTAAGAAAGGAATAAAGGGGATAAAGGACCACTCACGATTGAAACGGAAACACCAACGGCAACATAGCATAAGACGCCTTTCTTGCCTTTTGGTTGTGGGAAAAAAAGGGAATTGCATGGGAAAAAAGGCACAAGTCGGTTAAGTGAAAAGTTGGGGGGGGGGGAATCCCCCCCCTGGGCCTATCATCAATCGGGGGGAACAGTGAAACCCTCAGTACTTGACTCTATAAAAAAGCAATGAAGGCGGTGTTGTCCCCTGCCCCTCTCGAAGAAGGAAAAAAACCATTTGTGTCTAAGTTACTTCCAGCCAGAAGCACCCGAGAAAGAAGGGGGAAAGCAGATTTGAAATTCAGAAGGAATTCCTAGCATTTCCAGGTGGGACAATACATCTCCACGCGAGCATGTCTAAGGGGGTGGGAGTCGGTCGAAGAAAGTGAAGACTACGTGAATGTCACGTAAAGTAGGACGTGTAAAAAAAGGTCAGAGTACTCGGCGATAAAAACAAATGGGAAGGCAAAGAATGGCACACATCGAGGGATTCAGTATTCGCTGGTGTGTAGGAGAAAATCCGGGAGGGGGGGGGTGGGCATGGGGGGCGGAGGATCTGGCTAGAGTGTGATAGGGGGAGTAAAAGTGGGGCGTTGCGCGAGGTACGTTCTGAGACAAAACGAGAAGGGAATTTTTCTAGAATACTAAAATTGGGTGTAGGCCTCGCAACGACGGATGAGAAGGGGGTCAAAACGAAAAGAAAAAGCATCACGTGTCACCTCTGGAAGGATAAGACTCCATAATGAAGCAAGGTACAGAAGGCTTTTTCAAGATGAACACAACGGCAATGGAAATCATTCAAGGACATGGCGAAGCCATGAGCAAAAGAGTGATAAAAGAAGAAGGGCCACGCCCCAAAAAGGCGGGAACGGGTATTCTACTCTTGTCACAAAACGGGGAGCTCGGGGCCGGGGTGGGGGGGCATAAAGGAGGGACATTGAGGAACCCTCCAGGTCAAATGTGTGGGGAAGCTGTTTGGGGCGAAGGGAAAACAATAAGTGGCAGCAATCTGCCCTCAGGAAAAAGGAAAAAGTTCCTCCCTGAAAGTGCACAAAACACACGGGAAAAACAAGGAAAAAACAGGCATAAGAAAGAGGAATGTTCGCTGTCAATGTGTATAGGTAAAAATGGGGGTCAACCGAAGCATACATTCATGCCACCGAGGAAGGTAGCCAATTAGCTCCATCAAGGTCCTGTAAAAAGGGGAGGATTAGCAGGATCAGATTTCGTTACCCGAAAGTCGGGGGCAATATAGTCAGGCCTGGAGAAGGACTAAGCCCACACCACTTGGCTGACATGTCGTGGTGCAGTTCGGCCTGTTCTGAGGCCAGGACGTCGGGAATGAAAGGAAAAAGATAGGGAATCGGGTCGGGAGGAACAAGGACAAAATCCACCGGGCTAAAGGAATAATAACGAGGCAAACAAAAATCTCGAAGTGCGGATTTACCAAATGGGGGGCCGAACTACTCCAAAGTGGAAAAAGAGAAAAGGCTCAAAATGAGGGAATAGACAGCCGGGCTTTCGTCGAAACAAACTCTTAGGCGCTTTAAAAAAGCGGGAAATGAGCTTAGGGAAGCGGGGAAGGGTGCCCTTGGCGAACAGGGACGGGCCCTCGGAAAAGAAGGGGAAAAAGGGGATTTGAAAAAAAAGTGAGACGCATATGGCAAATCACGGGAAAATAAAAATAAACGGGCCAGATTCGCGAAGGCCTCTGTATAAAAAACTCCCCAAATCTGAAAGAAGGGGGAAGTCAAAGCCGCTCGCAAGGAGCACGAAAGACATGTGGCGCCGTGCCGAAAAAATGGGCGTCACCGGGGAAAGTAAGGGAGGGGGGGGGAAAATGAAGTGAGGACAAAGGCCAAAACTTAGGACGCTTTCAAGGGCGGGACGGCCAAGGGCAATTTCCGATGCAGCCAAAACCAGAAGAGGGGGGGAGGAATAGTACAAAGAGAAATAGCTGGCTAATAGGCCCCTTGCGTTACATGAACAAAGTCTCGCTGGGTTTTGACTGGGAAAAGCAAGGGAGACTGATCTGGCTACAAGCAAGAGAATGGAATGGGTCTACAAACGCGGGGGGTGGTGTGTGTGGGGAGTAGGTGACGTTGATACGGCCCCACGACGCGGAGTAGCGGAGTACCTGCCTCCCTTCGAGGAAAGAGAAAGGAGAAGGGAACTCGTACTGCCTAAGCTCCGGTATTTACAGGAAAGAGACGAGGACAATAAGTATCTTTTTAGGATAGGTCCTAGGAGGAAGGCTGGAATCTTCGAGAAACAGAAAACGAGTAAGGGCGCGCATGCCAAGTTGTAAGTACTCTCTAAAGCAAAAAACAGGAACTGAACTCGGACCTAAGAGGGACAACTCTCCATATAGCAGATGCCATCAATTTGGCAGGATCCCCATAACGTAAAAAGGGGGCAGTCGCGGTGTCTGAGCGAGAAAACGGGCTGCTGGGGAGGGGGCGGAAGCAGACCGAGAGGTGGGCGACAGTGAACGAGCGGTCATGGAACAGGCCAGCACGATGGATCAGCTTCTAGTACGCAAGCACGAGGAGGGGGGAACGAGTCCTCGGTTGGAAAAAAGATAACAAACCAAAATACCGTCAAGGGCCAAAATGATGGGGGGGGTTTTGTGCCTGGTGCGTGCGAAGGAACTCATATGGAGACGACGAGTGAACACGAAACTAATGAATTGAGTGGGACTTTACTTAAAGAGAAGGAGTCATGGGGACTGAAGCGGTCAATGGTTCCCCGTGCTAGGGGGACATTGAAACTGCAGGCAAGGGGGGGGTCAGGGATTGTTCTGCTAGGGACTGAAATCAAGGACAGAGGTCGATCCTAACCATAACTGGCACCCCCGGACTAAAAGGCTAATTGAGAGCGTCAACACCAAATTCGGAGATAGACAAAATGGAAATAAAAAAAAAAGGGAAAATAGAACAACAGTCAATCAGGAAATAAATAAACAGAAGCATTGTATAGCCAGAGGTCTCTTAAGGTCAATCCAAAAAAAAAAAAAAAGAAAAAACAACACGTGTGAAGAAAGTGTTTTACATTATGGCGGGAAAGCTCTGGTCAAGTGCTGAACAATGATGACCAAGAGGCTAAGGGGAAAAGGATGATCCTATTGGAAAGCAGAGGGAAAAAGAGCAAGGGGCAGGCAAGGCTCGGTCTGGTACAAGTCGCGATGTGGGCTCTAGGGGGTCATGCGGCAGGGTGTGGATGAGAGCGGGGGCTTCCAGGGGGGAAGCGACAGAAAAAAAGACGTTTCAATGTCTTCAGTAGGAAAGCCGGGTGTTCTTAACGACAATGGGAACTTCAACATGTAGAAGTGGGGTACTACCGTGTCAACGGAGGAAGGAGAAACAAGCACATTAGACACGATAAAAGGGCCTATCTGCAACAATCGGGGCGGAATCGCTAGAAAGGTGTGTACAATGTACGGTCTGGGGTTCTGAGCTTGGGGAACGGTACAGGGGCTCACAAGGAAAAAACGGGTGTCTGTACTCACAAGCTGTGGAGGGTGGGTAGGGCTCTAAGAAGCGTGGCCGGAAAATGTGGAGGGGAGGATTGCTGAGTAACAAGGAGTCAGACCGTGGGTGAAAAAAACGTAACACTCTAATAGCGTAGAGGTATGTCTACAACTCTGAGTTTTTCTTCAGCAGGAAAAGAAATAAAGGGCGATTCTGGCGCTTGCTCTCTAAGTCAGAAGAATTGTAGGGGAGGTCGGACAAACAGCCTAAATTAAAAAGACTATAAAGTGTAAAAAAGGAAAAACACGGAGACGGCAGTTCAAAAAAAAAAAAGCCAAGGCGATCACCCTAAGGGAAAAAGAGTGTAACCGGCATAGAAGTGGAAGAGTCGAACCGTTGCTCCAGATCCGGAACTTGGCTCTTCCCTGCTTTAGCGAATTGAAAAAGAAATACCCGTGAGAGATGACGGTAGGCTGAGTCTGGGTTATGAGTAGATACTCTGGAAAAACTGAGAGGACAGACAAAAGGTCGGGGGACGAGAAAAGGGGAAGACGGACCGATGCTTGCGCCTTCACAGTGGGGAAAAAGAATCTTTTGTCGACTAACGTAAGCACGCGGGAGACCGTGATCTGGAAAAATAGACAGGAACTGGGGCTTGAAAACAAGTAAAGCGAAAAAAACTCGCTCATCATCGCTACACAAGAGGGAGGTGGGGTATTACTGGGTTGAGCTCGGAGCATGACGAAAGGTCACTGAGAATTTGTCACTCTTCATAAGTAGACTGAAATGCGAAAAAAAGGTAGCTTGGTTCGTTTAAAGGAAACGGCAGGGTCAGGGAGCAAAGGAGGAGAAAAAGCGTGTGAGACCAAAAACAAGAAGGATGGGGTCCTGAATACGAATCCTAAAACCAAGGGGCGACGCATGGCTGGGGGATATTAATGCCAAGAGTCCACCAAATTGTCGTCGTGAGGGTGGAGACTGGAACGTGGATGCGAAGGTGAAAAAACGGGGATATTGGTCGGGATCACCCGCATCGGAAAGAGAGAAATTAACGAGGTAAAAGTATAACCAATATTGTGGTGGATGGAGATGACGGCTCTTTGCCTGGTGCCACGGGTAACGGTGAAAAAGCAATGAGGGTGACAACAAAACGTAAAATAAAAAAACACATCGCGGCAATCTTCTCCAGTTGGGGTATCGCAGGCGGTGGGCAATCGGTATTAAAAAAAGCCGTCGACGACGCTCCACGGGGGGGTGATTGAAAAGGGACTGGAGACACGGGGGTCGTGCTTGTGTTGGAGGCTGTGCAGTGTGAACAAACCCCTCACTTGTAGGATTGAATGAACACGGCGCACAAACAGGGAGTGGAAAAATTGCATCAAGAGGCGGGCCAAGTGCACGGGTGAAAAAGAACGCTGAATGAGCGAAAATAATGCCTTTTACGCGGGTGGTGTTATAGCCGGAGATCCTCAAAAACGTCACTTAATCGCGATAATTAAACAAAAACGAAACGTTAGTCACACAACAGGATAGGGGGTCGTCCCAAGGTCCACCGTGGGGACGGAACAAACTGATTGCCCTGCACTTGCCGAGCAGAGCAAAAGACTAAAGGGGCATTTGAACCAAGCGCAGGCAATCGCAGAAAGTTCCGCAGGCATCTTGCAAAGCCATGACAACCAAATTCAACGTGAAAGGGATACGTGGTCTTAATGCAATTTCCGGGTGGCTCAGACAAGGGCAAGGCTGCATCCTAAAACATGAATCGGACGGCGCCTGCCGGAAATGTCTGGTCATGAAGCACAAAAAATGAGTGGGACCTTTCCGCGTTTCAATCAACAAAAACAGCCTGAGAGGTTGAATCAACGTCTGCGCAGCAATTTGTGGTGACAATACAGCCACGGCGAGCAGAAGCGGGGCCAATGAGTTGCCTAAGGTGTAAAAGAGAAAACGCCCCCACGTAAACTTATGAAGGGGGTGGTGAATGGGGTAACCTGTGAGACGTCTCTCATACACGAAGTCTAAAACAATAAATGGCAGATCGGGGAAAGTCTCTTTGTCTCCCCAAAAAAGGTGCTTTTTTGGGTTTACTTGGCCGATTTGTCTTGACACCATAAGAAACGGGTAGCATGGGAGGTGTTAGGTGCCGACAGGAAGCAGGCTAAACTCTTGGCTTTTGATCGTACCAAAAAAAAAAAACAATATGTCAAACAGGCAACTAACAACTCGAACAAGTATTCAGCCTGTTGAGACCCTAAACGCATAATGTAAGGTCCTACAACTCGTACACCAGCCCTGCGGGTCAGGTCAAACTAGGAAAGTAGGGTCGTAAGACGCATGATCGCTGCGGCAGCCCCGCAGCGCAAGTCCGGGACATCTAAGAACACACGTTCGTATTCGACAGCAGACTGGGAAAAGTCTCCGGACTGATGCTGTTGTGGATTAAGATCTGCGGTGAGACCCGAAGAAGACGGTTAATCGTGCCGGTCTGGGGGACATAAAAGAGTCGTTCTTAATATATTCTGCTTTCGAGAGATATTAACGAGCAAAAGCAAACGCGTAGAAACGACCCGAATAGGAAGAACACAAGGTAATGGGCTCTGGCTTCCCGGTCCGAGGGGAAAATATGTCGACTTAAGTCTCAAAACGAAATGGTTTTTCAAATAGGGCAGTGTAGTACGCGATGCTCCCCGTCAAATCACTTCTAGCTTGTTCAGAGCTTGTTGGGCTGCGGGTAACAACTGGCTCTAACAGGAACCAGTCCACAAGAGGGTCCAGTTGGAGAGGGGGAATGTACGAAGATGGAACAAACAAGGGTTCCCCTTCCCATCTTCGAAACGAAGGGGTCGGTCCCGCGGCGCGGGCCGCTACTGGGAGGAGGCGTATACGAAAGGGGTCTATGCATAGGGAAAAGCAAAAATGTGAGCGGAATTGCAAAGAAAAAGGAAAGCGCCGGAATGTTGTTTCTGTAACGTGAATCCAATGTGAAGGACAGCAGTAGCATTAAACCAAAAGGGCACCGGTTCTCGAGACAGTGCTTTACAATAAAAGGGAAAGCAGAGAGTGCTGGTTCGGAAATAGACGAACGGAAGACTCAAGACAGGGACTCACAGGTCGTAAGACACAATAGAAAACTAGGGGATACACCGAACATCATCGGCAAGAATAAAAAAAAGCGTACTCTAAAAATAAATGAGCTAATTTGAACGAGTATTTGATGAGACAAAAAAGCTGCTAAGCAGAACTCACTAAGCATAAAAAAGTTTGCCCTCGGCCATCTGGGAAATTCGAGCTCTTCTCTGGAGAGGAGACGGGTCCTACTGGCGGGTGACTAGTCAGAAGGAGACAGCCCACACAAAAGAGAAGAATGAAATTAGGATCCCATTGCATTTTCGGACAAGGAAATTTCTGTTCGCCTCCATTCCCATGATGAGTTGGTCAAAACCGGCGAGGATTGAGAAAAAATTGGTTTTCCCGAGGGGAGCAAGACCAAAAGCCGCAGTCGCATTTGAGGAGTGAGGGTTACGGATTTTAAAAGGGTAGTGGGAGCAACAGAAGAAGACAGGTCTACAAGGAGAAAGGACAAATGTCGGGAGGGAGACGACCTCCGAATCTAAACCAAAAGGAAGATGTGATCGACCACTGAGAAGCGACTACCAGAGGAACCAAATTGAAAACTCAAGAGACGGCGATGCCGCTTGACTTCTTTAAGGACATCATAGTAGGGATACAAGGGAAAAAAAGGAATCTGGGGATCTAAAGAAGGCTTAAATCTGCTGAATCTAGGTGAGCGCCGTACGTGGGGTAGGGAAAGAGTGAACAGGCAAAATGAGGAGAAAGAAGCAGAGGAACCCAATCAACAGGGGGGAGGGTACAGGTCACATCACCGATGAGACATACACATCCATTGAACGACCCGATCTTAAGAGGTAGAAGGATCGGGGATCATTTTGAAAAGAAGCCCAGTCTCGTCGCCTCTCTCGAGGACAGGAGGCGAGAATTGTAGAGAAGGTGAGTAAGACGTAAAGGAAAACTTGAACGCTAAGGGTGCGTTGGAGTCGGCTCATAGACGGCGATAACACAACACTTTTCGTGGTCGAACACGTCGGCTTATAATAGGCAACAAAGACAGACGTTCTTCCCGAAGGAAAGGGACTGCGGGAAAAGAGAAGACGTAAAGGGCATGACAACAGGGCCGTGGGCCTAGCAGTGAGGAAAAAACATAAGATAGCAATCGTAAAAGGGAAATGGAAATATGGCGAATCAATGGGAGTCTGGCTTTACTGAAGAGAGGGGGGCTTGCGCCTATCCTTTAAGATATCCGGACAACACAAGACTCACAGCAGCAACAGGGAAAAAGAGGGACGCGAGAAACAAATAGATAAAAAGATAGGTGTTGTGGGGGGGGTGAAGTGTTCGTTGGTTCATGAAAGCGGGAAGAGGGGACAACCACAAAATGCTCTTCAACACACGAGTTAAGGTAAGAACCCAAACTGGAGGATGAAAGGAGGCGTGATACGCCAGTGCAATAACTGAGCTCTCGGCTTTGCCTAAGGCGTAGTTGGGTAAGGAAGAAGATCATGGAAAAAAATGGCGTGATGCAGGGGCAACAACAAATGTGGTACCAATATACGTTATGGGTAGATATTGGGGTGTGGGTCCGATTCAAAGACTTTCCCACGGTCTAGAATCTAAAAAAAAAACCTTGTTACTTCTAGGGCTTGAGGGAACCTATGTATAATTAGATTCGAGAGAGGCACCGTTAGGGTGAAACGACTTGCCCCCCGGGCATTGGGTCCATCTTCGCTAAAAAAACGTGAAATCCGTACCTTATCCGAAACGGAAACGAAAAGGGGGGTAAACATGTACCAGCAAAGTCTTAACATACTCGTTGGATGAATTGCGTGATACGGTATGCACAAAACACACCCGAAGGGAAGGGAAAGTCTCATCGTAGTACGTCCAACTGCTAAATTCCGGGGGACCGTTGGAACCACGGCAAACGCAAACGAGGGGTGGAACGAGTGTGCAAGGCTGTGATGCGAACAGAAGCCAAAACTACAAGAAGGAAGAATACGTAAAAGGGGCAGCTTTGTGGAATAGTGCTAGAGGATCTGATCG
>Ga0179593_1555182_pt1 | contig 11393 bp, 11 predicted proteins | sample CZODoug2_1_08_16_FD_185931 | JGI IMG/M metagenome (GOLD analysis project Ga0179593, IMG submission 185931) | Vadose zone soil fungal communities from Angelo Coast Range Reserve, California, USA - CZODoug2_1_08_16fungal (PacBio error correction) | ecosystem: Environmental > Terrestrial > Soil >...
GGAAAAAACCGAGAGGCAACTACCCATGTGCTGAAACCAAGAAAGAGAGAGGGTGCGGGCTAAACTCGAAGCAGGAAAAACTCGGGCCAAAAAATTGATGACCCGGCAGGGGGGGTGTACAAGTAGAGGAAAGAACCGCGTGGTCAAACTCTAAGCATCAGGAGGGGAATCGGCAAGTTCTTCAGATGAAGGAGGTTGGCTGAAAGGGGGGGGGGGGTACGACATCGAATTCTGACGCAATTGTCGGGAGGACCTGCCACAGGGGGATTATGTAAGCGATGGGGTGGAAAGATTGAACACATGGCATTCAAATCCCGAGTCCACTGACAAGACGGGCCGGTCAATCTTATAACGAACTCTTCAGGGAGTTTATAAAAGATCGATGTGCGTGGGATGGCTTGGGGGATTCGAGAAAAAAACTCTCGACGCAAGTCCTGGTGGGGGGGTGTAAAAGAACTTCGTCAAGCTCGGAGACAAAAAAGAGGGACACTCATCTATGTTAGGGGGGGGGTAAAAGGTGCCGTGCATAAAACGCAGCATGCACAAGAATATGGAGAAAAGCCAGATGGTGCGGGCGAAGAAAAGAAGGGGGGTGGGAAATCAGGGTGCTGATGCGCAACTTAGTTGACGGGGAACGCCCGAAGAAAGATACACCTAACTCCGGGAATAGAGAAAGTAGGAAGGAGGACAAACGCGCCATCGCTTCAGCCGTCCTCCGATTCGCTTCCTGTAACCCGCGGACGAAAAAAAAACGTTCAAGTGCGCGCGACCTGGTCCGACTGCGACACCACCTGGGAAAGAGCCGGGCCAGGAATCAAGGGCGGGGGGTAAAACGCCGAGGGGGGGAAGAAAGTTGGCAAACAAAGTTGACTGGGAGGTCAAAAGAGAGAATCAACACCACTAGGAGGAAAAGAGAGAGAAAACTGGGGTCAACCCTGGCAAGGGCGCAAAACACAGGGGAGACGGGGACAGGAGGAAACCAGCACCAGACGGCCAAAACGGTAAGGTGGTCAGGGGAAAAGGGGTGGGAAGTGAAAGCAGGCACCTATCTCCGACAGAGGAAGGAGGCAGGTAAAAAAAACGAGCGTTGAAGGTGAGAATCGCGAGAGAGCTAGCCCGAGCCTGTTAGAAGCCAAACGGCCGTGTCACTGCGCAGGGGCGGAGGGGGTCATAAAGCAATTAGGGGCCGAAGTGAGGAAAGAGTGCCTAACTGGTCGAAGACCGGGAAACAGCACCGGTTGATCACGGCTCAGGGAATATAAGGGAAGAGGGAGAAACTGAAATCGGCAGGCTGGCATGAAACGGCAATAGAAAGGATCAAAAAAGGGGCGATGAAACGAGGCAGAAAAAAAATGCTAGGGAAGGCTGGAGAGAGAGTCGTACAAAAGAAGAAAAGGCGAATGAAGACTCGTTGTGGGAGCCTGACGAAAAGAATAAAGTCTCCTCACGATATCCTTGGGGATCAAAATACGGCGTCGGATCCCTATGAGGAAGAGGGTGAGGGCCGGCAAAGTTGAGAGGGGAGGATCTGATGAGGGGGGTCGGAGAAGAGAAAAAAAGCCGGAAGCCGCCCTGTGGGCAGGAGAGCGAGGAAAAAAAGGAGGACGCGACGCAATTCAGAGGGAGGCTTAAAAATATTCATCCTGCGCAATTCGCGAGGACACGAACTTTTTCAGGATTTCTAAAGGAGGAGCGACGTCTACTCCCGAAAATCACCGACAGGTCAAGGTCAGATGTTTCAGGAGTACGGCCTGCGACGAGTCCGTCGACCGAGTAATTACTGTGAGGGCTTAGTCAAAAGCACTATAGACCGGAGCGAGGGTCGCGGCAAGGGAGAGCATCCCCAAACAGTCTGGTGAAGAAGGTCGAATCTTGGGGGTGAAGATAGACGCAGGGAAAATTCAACAGACTCGGTCCAGGTGGAAATTGCCGAGACAAGTATAAAAGAAAACCAGTATATCTGGTGGGTCATGTGCGGCAGGTGGGCAAGCACGTTGCTGCTGCAGGTACCACGGCTGCTCAACGGCAAAAACGGAGCGAACAAAAGAATGGGGACGATCCCTTGCCTCGCAAGCTCACATGAAGGAAATCCGGTGTCGTCGGGGAGCAAGGAGGCTATCAGCAAAGCGTACAGAGGGGGCGATCAAGGAGGATCACGTCAAGACCCGTGATGGGTCGAATAGGTTGGAAAGGCCTGGAAACCACCAAAAAGCAAGGGAAGGTCACGAAAGGGGTCCTGCCGAAGAAAAAAGGAGAAAAAAAGGTCAGACGCAATGGAGGGCGAAGGAGGCAGGCGAGTTTTAACAATTAGGACCAGAGGGTCTGATGGATATTGGAGGACAAGCGCAGAAATGAAGGAGGGAGGATGCCACGAAGGGGACAATTCAGCATGGAAGCTGCTGCAAACTGAAGTCTCTTGAACTCTGGAGTCAAAATAATACAGAAGGGGAAGTACCAAGACTTTCAAGGGCTGGGGCGTTCGTGATGTCGGGGATAAGGGAAAAGAACTCTAAGGAGTGAGCTAAGCAACGGCTTTTGACTGACTCTCGCCACCGGAATAAAAAAAGGTGAACTATGCAGAAAAATTTCTGGAGTACCCATGCCGGACGAGTGCCGCACTTCAATTCCGGCCGAAAAAAAAATAGCGAGGATGTCAGGGGGTCGGGGCCGGGGGCTAGCATGCGAGGAGGGGAGTCCGAACGAGTAGAGGGGGGGGGGGGAGATCGCAAGGATCCAAAAACGTGAAGGGTAAGACTCGAATCCTGTCCAGTGGGGTTCCTGGGCTCCATCTGGTTAACGGACGGACTATGCGTTTTCGAAGGTGAGCCGGACGGGACGGTCCTAAAAAGTTCCCTAGATGAAGAAGAAGGGGCATAAGCTGACTAGGGAGGAGCGCACTAAATATTGGGAAAAACGAGTACCGGGTGGGGCGTAGGGAAAAAGCGCAGCGTTTCTCTTGCTTTCAAAGGAACGGCACGGTTGGGTGGTAAGGAAGCTGGCAAAGCTTGACCGGCACTCGTGGGCCCATACCCTACGGGACATCCAATGGAAGGGATCAGATCGTGATAGGTAAACGACGAGATCCTAATTCGAGAAAGGGACTGTGGAGGAAAATCAGCGCTACAACACGTATTAGGAAAGATAGAGATTCCGGAACAGCCCCTGGCGGACCAGAGGGCTCGGGGCGTTCAACTGCCACCCCACCCAGCACCCCCACCCCCCCCAGCTGCCCGGGTCGAACTTCTCATTCTATGAAATCGACAGAAAATTCGCGTCGGGACGCAAACGGAGGAACTGCCTTGAACGTATCGTCTGCTGTTCGTAAACCTAACCGGCCAGGAACGACAGACGTGAGGGATAGAAGTCCGCGAAAAGGAGAGTGTAGGCGAGGTCGCGCCAGGTGAAGCCGGGCCATAAAAGGAACCGGAGAGGACTCGCATTATGCAGGCAAGGTAAACGCAATAGGAAAAAAACGGCACAGAACGGTGGAAGGACAGGGGGGGGAAGTCGAGCAAGGACATCAAGGGGGGGATGAGGCGCGCGGGACCCCTCGAGGGGGCGGGAAGAATCCCATCCGGGCCAGGTTCAAAACGAACGACACATGGAGAGAGGTTGTGGAAGCGAAGTGCCGTGGTCACGAAAAAAGATTGTCACGCAAATGCGGTAGCAGAGCAGCGGAAAGGGGCAGCCCCCACACCCGTCCTTGAGACTCAGGTGGGGAACGTCAGCAACACAGTGCGTAAGCTTGAGATCGAAGAAACAAACCCAAAAAACAGCGCAGTGTTGTTTGCTATGTCTTGACGAGTAACGGTCGCGAGCAAAGAAAGAGGCGAAAAAAAACAAAGGGCGGGTCGGAGGAAAGAGAAGGACCACGGCGGGCTTGAGAGAAATTGATGGAATCCGCCATTGGGTGTGGGGGTGGGGGGGGGGGGGGGGGGGGTGGGTGGGGGAGGACACACCAGCGAAATCGGGAAAAAGGCAAAATGGATCGTCGTGCTCGCCCAGCACAAGTTGGGGAGCAATTGGCAGGGGGGAAAATGGGAAACATGGGACAGAGTCATCCACCCCAAACATCACGAACTGACGTGCGTGCCTGTGAAAAGGGAGAGATCTCGGGACTGGGGGACTGAAGGCCCGCAGTCCGAAGCGTCCGCTGACGAGTCCGGCAGAGTTGAGATAAAGCCGGCCGGGAGGCAACTGCGCACAACAAAGATACGGTTGGGGAATTATGTGAGAGGCAGACATACTGAAAGGCAACGAGGGCATCCGATCTTAGATTCAAAAGAAAGAAAAAGGGGAAGGTCGATCAGATTGGGATAAAATAAACTGAAGACGACGGCGCGCAAGGAAACAAGTGTGAGAGAAACCGAATTAATCCACTGGGCTGAAGCAAGACGAAGCAGAACTGCTGGCCGAAAAAGCTTGAAAGACTTCGTGTGAGTTAAAGAAAAGGCAGGGGGGGGGGAGAACGAAGCATGAGATTAGAAAAGGAGGGCGGAAATCGTTGTTCAAGGACTGGGAGACTCTAATTGCTCGCGGATTGAGGATCTCCTGCCACGCAGGGTTAGGGGGGACTGGGGAGAGGAAAGGGAACACCTGAAAACGCAAGGTCGCCGACGGTCGCATCGCCGAGTCTAATATCGGAAGGAGAGGGGAGGGGATAGGGGGAAGATGTCGATGTAATATTAGGGGGAAGGGGGAGGGAAAATCGTCCACCGTCCGGTGGGAAATCAGACAACTAGGAGAATAAGCGCACGAACTCAAGAAAAAAAAAAAGCAGGGGGAAAATCTTTCCGAAATTTTGGCGAGGGGGGGGGACTGTGCAGGGAATATGCCGAGCAAAAAGGGTGGGCGATCGTCGGATAGGCAGAAGGACGAAGAGGGTGGAGGGGTTATGGAAATCCGTTAGGAATTAGCAACAGCGAGAGGACCGGCGTGTATTACACCTGAAGGGGGGGAGAAAAGACCGTTCAACTTTTGCGGAGCGAAAACGAAACTCTTGGGCTTATCTAAGACTCGGCGCAAAGGACCAAGCGGAGCAACTACAAAGAATAATGGTCGCGGCGTATAGGTGACTGCAAAAGGTTTTTTCACATCTGAAAAGACAGCGGGAACTGCTGGGGAAGGTTCAGACATTGCCAGATCGGGTGGCTGGCACGGCTCAAACCAACAACACGGAGGGGGCGGCAAAAAAAGGGGACGCAAAGTCAACAACTGGCCAGGGGCAGGAACGAGCTTCTTTTTAAGGGGGTTTACGGAAGGACAGGAACAGGGGACGGCCCGGTCAATGTGTGCCGATGTTTCAGTTCGCGAAAAAAGCACCTAGCATCGACCGCGCAGTCGAAGGAAAGTAGAGGAAAGGGGGGGAAGTGTCCCGAAAGAGGAGATCCGTTTGGGGGGGCGCCAGCCGGTGATCCTTGGGGGAAGAATTTCCCTTAAAGAAGTACAAAACTGGGGGAACTGGTCGAAACACAAGTAGGTAAATAACCTCACCAGGATTTAACTGCGCTATACTCGGCGGGCAGAACTAGGCGTCATTCTTTGCTGCACGCAAACCGACTATAAGGGCGAAGGGAACGACGACGGCCAGGATGCCGTCGAAAAAGAGAAGACCGCACTAAGGCTTGCCGTTTGGGGGTCCAAAGGGGGGACGGGACTCATAAGATCACACAGCGAAAATACGTCAGAGGTAAAAAAAAACATCAGTCGATATTCCTCAGGGGCAGTCAACTAGGAAACTCGATCTGGAGGGGTTCAAGGAAGGCCGAAAAACAGCGATCAGCAAGGGTGGCAGAGGTGCGCGCGCGCAATGAGAGGAGGGAAAAAAAAAATCCGAAGATTCCGAGAAAGGAAGCGGCGGTAAAGTGCGAACCGAGGAAAAGACGACTCAAAAGAAGAAAAAAAAAGCAAAGGGGGGAACGCGCAGTTCAGAGAGAGAGGAGAGGGGATGAATTAGCCGCCATAATATGGCTTGGGCCGGAGGACTTTCGGAGGTGAAAGCATCCACAGGAGGGAAAAATTGACAAGGTCGGCGGGGCCGAGGCGATGAGGGAAGAATGTCGACGGTTCAGTATGAAATTGTTCAGTCAAGATTTCAGCAAGTAACACAGGAAATAGGCCATGGGAGGGGCGGGACAGCAGCTTCGCCACTGCAACCGGGAAGAAATCAAATATGAGGAATCGCTGAAGGAAGTCAGCGATCTCGTGTTCCGGCGCGGAATGCAGGCAAAGGCGATCTCGGCGTAATACAAGAGGAAAGCGGGGGCACCGGTGGTTATTTCCGTGGGGGAGAGGGGGGTGGATCATCGCGGTCGAGAAGAAAATCGGCAAGCGACAGCAACGAAAGGGGAGGGCTGAAGGCCAAAAAAAGCTAAGATCAAGGGCAGGGAAGCCCTGAGCCTCTTAAAGACTAGGGGGGGTCGATTATTAAATCGTTTTATTTTGCTTAATTTTCAAAAAAAGGAAAGGGGGCCAGAAAGTCGAGGGGAATGGGGAAGAAGAAACCACAGCTTTGGCCGCAACTGTAAGAGAGGGAGACTGGACGAGTGTCCGGAAAGAGTGACCCACCCTAAAAGCCTGAAGAGGGTGGCGTCTTGTAATACGAAAGCTTTAAGATGAAGAACACAGGGCTGACACCCAAAAAGTAATTCAACAGAAATCGCTTGAACTCGAGCCAGGACCAGACGGGACAACTCTGGCGTAGGTGAACGCAATGAGGTGCGAAATAAGAGGACAAAGAGTTCGTGCTACCTGGGGGGGGAGGACGGGGGGAGTGGAAGGAAAGTCTATGAGGAATGAGCCGAAAAGCGTGTTAAAGCGACGGCAGGGGGGCTTGACAAACCCGATCAGGGGTGACGGGGGGGGGGAGAAAATATTCGGTTCGAAAAGGGTCAGAGCCGACGGGGAAGAAAAAACGACGTTCCGGAAGTGGCAGCTGAGGGACAGGCATCATGAAGCGAACTAAATTCTAGGAAAATAAAAAAAAAAAAAAAAAAAAAACCAAAAATACGAAAAAAAAATGTTCAAAAAAAAAAACGTTAAAAAAAAAAAAAAAAAGGACAAAAAGAAATCTGAACCCACAAAAAAAAAAATAATGAAGAAAGGAAAATGAAAGACTTTCGATAAAAAATAAGGTGCAAAAAAAGGTCAAAAGTTAGGAGACGACAATCATCGAGAGCTTGGGACCTGTTACAGCGTCCCCGACAATATGAGCATGGAGAAGAGCTCAGGGGGTCGGCGAAAGGAGTGCCATGTTACGACGTAGATCCTCCTTGGCGGAGTCTCTCTTAATATTCTACTAAAAAAAACAAAACAGAAAGGTAAAGAGAGAGGTGGAAAAGGGCACAGGTCATCCAGTCGCAGCATTAAGAAGACGTCGCTTTTCAAAATGCAACATTCGAGATTCAAGTGCTAATGATCGAAGATCTCATCGGCGAGACAAGCGTCGGATGACAGGGCCTGGGTCAAAGGCTGCCTGTTTCGGAGTAGAACACGAGAGTGAAGCCGGAGAAAAGACAGCGCATAAAGGGAGCTCGGTGAACCGAGATAAAGTTTGTAGGCCAAAAAGTCGCGCAGGAGGCAGAGAAGGATCCCAGTAGATCGTTCAGGACCGGCGCGTCTTTTACTGGAAGGTCGACTCAGAGTAGCAAAACCCGGCAACGCAAAAGAGGAAGAAGGAAAGTCACGGGAATCGAGCTCAGCAAGTTTGGGTGGGCGAAGCGCTCGCCTCACTCAGGTCAGGGGGGAGAGGGAAGAAGACGAAGTTGATCCAGTTTCTCCCAGGGGACCAGACAGATGTTTCAAAACGAAGGGAGGGGCACGGGTGGTTCAACTTCATGACTTGCGCTCGAATAAAAGAGGAGAACTCTGGCCGTTGTCCTTGGGGGAAGGAGGGGAAATAGCCCGAGCGGGATTACGCCGTTGAGGGCGGCGCAGATAAGAGCCCGAACCGAACTTAAAAACGGCTGAAGGGGGACGTTGCTTTGGGGGTCTGTTCGGGAACATAAACAAGCTCCGAGCCGCTCGGACAGTTGCAAGAGGGCCAAATATGTGAAAAGGGGGCTTGAAAAAGCCTCTCCTACTAGAGTCCTGCTGCTAAAAAGCAATTGAAGGCACAAGCCGATTCCAGAGAGGGTCCAAACAGCTCGTGGAGAGGCGAAGGCCTCAAGGGCGGGGGGTCTGGTAAGGGGGGGCAAAAGGCAGAAGTTATGTGCAAAACTTAAGGGGGGATCATCGGAAAATTTTCATCGAGCCAAAAACGGCAATCGGACAACGCGCCAAAGGCGGGCTTTCCATCGCGAAACTGAGGGAGGAAAATAGTCATTTCATTGATCTTCCGAAGACAGCAAGAGTCCAGTTCTCTTATGCTCGCGATTCGGAGTGGTGTCGATAACAGCCGTTCAGGCATCGGACGTCCACCTCCGAATGAACTATAGGTTTGTACAGGGAGATCGTTAGAGGGCGGCAAGAAACTGTAACGGCCTGGAAGACGCCGATCTGTCATCTGAAACCGTCTGTCGGCTGTCGATAAAAAGAAGTTTGGTGCGCAGGAACTGGACGAAGAAAGCCGGGGGGCAAGCCAAGCAATTGGTTCCGTGGAAAAGAGAGGACAGAGTCATGACAATGTTCGACCTCGAAGACGAAGAAAAGCTCGCCTCTTCGGACCGAAATTAGGGGGGGGGAGGGGGGTAGACTAGAAGCGGGTCGGAGGGAAAGAGTCAGAGAAAAAAAAAGGGAACATTATGCTCGGGGTGAACCCGGAAGAAGCGAATTGAAAACGAAGTGCAAAACGAATCCTCTGCAAAGCCGGCCGGCTTTTGGCGGGGAAACACAAAGGCCGATTTGCCGATCGAAGGGATGAATATCGACAGCGGATGTTCTTTGTGGGAAAGGAGTAGGATGTGTAGAGGTATGAGTCCAGAACTCACCGAAAATGGGAAGGTCGGCTAGGGAAAAGGGAAAAGTCCCGTCACAACATGAGTAAAGACGTGTCACTTTTGATTAAGTATTTTCGTTAGGCCCATGCACGAAGGAGGGTCCTTGCCAGAACGGGGGCGACGAGACAAGAAGTGGTGTGGGGGGGGGGGAATGCCGGGTATGGGGGGTCAAAAACCAGGTAGTTCGAGAGCAACAGCTTTGCTAACATTGATGAAAAAAAGTCCGGGAAATCGAACTTCCTATTTAGGGGGAGTCAATCGAACCCGGGGAGTTGCGGGGTATCTGCTCAGGCGTCGAAAAAACTTACACTCGGATGCAGCTCATTAATAACGATTCGCGAGGGATAGGTTGAGCGGGGAACTTTCCATCCGGACTACATAAAAGGGCACAGGTTCCGGGGTACTGCGACGTAAAAAGGCCTCGTGGTGCAAATGGCAAATCGTAGTTGCAAATCAGAGAACACAACAACGGAGGAAAAGCAATGGGTTAACGCAACGAAAAAAACGATCGGAACAAGCCTGTACGTCAACGACAAAAGGGACGGCCCGGGTTTCCTGGGTGACAAGGAGGAAGAGCAGTCGGCACTCTATCAAAACGCTCGGCGGGCATGTTTCGGCCGCGGTGCGACCGCGCGGGAAAAAGATCCGCGCTGGGGGGGTGGCCCCGCCAGCGGCGGTTAGAACGGCGCGGGGGGGAATCATTCAGGGGGAAGCGCGCTTTTTCGGCAATACTTGGGGAGGGAAAACCAGGGACATCAAACTTATTTTTCTCGTCGCTAGAAGGGCGTCGGGGGAAAAGGGAAGAGGGAGGCAGGGGAAATGACAACTCAGGTTTCGATACTCATGCAGGGCGAAAAGCGCGGCATCGACAAGGACATCACCGGACGCAGAGGAAGGCGGGGAAGGGGAGAAACAATAATGAAATCCCAAAAGAGGTCTCTGGTCTATAAAAAAACATCTAGGGAGATTCCGATCAGAGGCAAAGGCAGGCAACGAAACGAGAGGCTGCAGTAAAAGGAGAGCTAAAGGGCAGGACAGCCGACCGACAGGAAAAAAAATCGCGTTTCGAGCGGGTAACGGAAGACAACGTAATGCCGCAATCGCGATAGAGGAGGGGAGAGGCGAAAAATCGGAACGGGTCAGAACTCCACCAGAATCGGCAACAACAATTGTGAGGAGGGGGTTTCGGGGGAGAAAGTGGAGGGAATCAACTCTGTCAAATGCGACATGGGCTCGGCCGGAGGCGGGTCGGAGGTACAGGGACCTCTACAAGAGACGTGGGGAGTACATTTAGGCGATGCAATTCTGTTCAGAAATGAAATCAATCTATTGCGGACGGTACGTCTTATTGTAAGATCAAATCTACACCTGAAACAACCAGTATATTTGAGGAAGGGGGAAATTCGGACACTGACAACAGGGAGTCGCAAACGGGAACAAGGCGCTGGGAACTGGACTTGAGGAAAAGAGACCTTCGTCTAGGAGCCTCAGGAGATCGGCGCTCGATAGGGGAGGAGGAAAAAAGAAGAAAAAGATGCAACGTACAAGCGGCCGTGGGAGGGGTCGATTTGAAAGCGGCGCAAATTTAAATGGTGAGCGACAGCAACGAAAAGGGCGAGAAGCAAAAAACGACGAACACCGCCTAGGACTTCGCCCTTAGCAGGGGGGGGGGGGGGGGAACTATGAGGAGATTTGAAATCTGAGAAAGGGAGGAAACGCCCTACAATTGGGGGTCGTCGCGAGAGGACCTTCCTACACCCTTCACGGAAAGGTTGGGGAAGAGGATTGCGCGAAATCTTCCGGTGAAAGCCAGCCTGTTATCGAAATCCATAAAACACCTCCAACGTCTCCGCACCATGTTCGTGCGTCTCGATGACTAAAAGAGGTGGGGGCGGTCAGTAAAAGGATGGCTGAAGCTAACCAACCGTTAAAGCAAGTACATCATAGATTAGAGGCTAGCAACGCATCCTGGGGTCCAATCGAAAAAAGGAACCGGGAAAGGCAGTCTGTCAGAAAACAAAAGGGAGGCCATGCGTGGCTTTCGGGACCTGGTACGGACAAGGATGTGAGCCGCGAGAGGCAGAAACGCTCCAAACGTGATGAAAATTCGGGGGAAGGTTCCATCACGTGGGAAAGGGGGAGAAAAGATTCTTTCGAACTTGGTCAAAGCCGGACGCTGGACACCTCAAGGGAAGAGCTTGGCTCGGCGAGGACGCAGCATCCTGGAAAGAAAAGTCTGAAGGCAGAAAAAGATATTCTGGTCAGGCGTGGGCATAACCGAAGCCCTCTTATTTCTCTGGAGTTCAGGCAGGGGCGGGAAAAGACAAAAAAAATAAAAAGGGGACCGAGGCAACACTAGCACAAAACGAATAGAGGAGGAAGTCTTCAAGGGAGACTCGCGAACGTTTCATTCTATACTACAACGATCTAAGGGCTTAAAAGGGCGCGGTGGGAGAC
>Ga0179593_1334991_pt1 | contig 11392 bp, 14 predicted proteins | sample CZODoug2_1_08_16_FD_185931 | JGI IMG/M metagenome (GOLD analysis project Ga0179593, IMG submission 185931) | Vadose zone soil fungal communities from Angelo Coast Range Reserve, California, USA - CZODoug2_1_08_16fungal (PacBio error correction) | ecosystem: Environmental > Terrestrial > Soil >...
GGAAAAGCAGGAGAGGGTGCATCGGATTGGTAAAAATGTCAGACAAGCTAAGAGAGGTGGCGCAGAAAAGAAGGAATGACTTTCAAAAACAACCGAGAGTCAAACTCAAACTATGGCTTCATGTCATCAAAAGAAAGGGGACCAGGAACGCCCCTTAAGCATGGAGGGGGGGGAGGGGTTCAAACCGAGGGGGGAAAGGCTAGATGGGGGCGGGAGGAAAGAGGAGGGCTGCTTCAGTCGCGTTCGACGTCGGAACAATTCGCAACATCAAAAAAAAGCCGCCCACTACAGACCTTTGGGTGGGAAAGATGGACGTGTAAAAACTTCGGGAATGGGGAAAGGCGGGAGGGGCACCAAGGACGAAATCGGGGCCGTGAGGGACTTCAAATTGGCGGGTAATAAAAAGGAAGGTAGTCGGAGTTCGGTGGCCACGGAAAGGAAGTCCGGGGGGGGTAAGGAGGGAAAGCAAAAGGGCAGTCCAAGGTAGATTCGGGAAGGGTAGAAAATCGAGACATGAAGGGGAGAAGACCAAAACCCAAAAAAACACGCAAGGAAACTGAAATCCAAGTTGATTTACAAAAAGGCACCAGGGAAAAAGATAAAAGCAGAGGCAAAGCAAAATCCCCAGGTGTCACTCTGCACTGATCGAAACTTCCAAAAAAGAAAAAAGGAAAATAAGGGGGCTCTGCTAAAAAATTGGGACGGAAAGAGTCTCCCGAAGGGGTTAAAAAAGAGATGAGGGCGTAACGAGGCTAGACGATAACTATGACCCAAAAGAGGGAGAAAAATTTGCTGTTCCCGACAGGAATGGGGAAGGGGGGGAGTCTTCCGGCTCAGTAAAAAGACGAGCAAAGAAAAAGAGAAAAAACAGGCTAACGGAAAGGGGATTAGGCCCCTGGAAAACGGCCCGTCAGAAAAAGGGGGGCGTCCTGTCTGAGAAAACCATACGGAGAAACTGGTTACGGAGGAGAGGAAGGAACAGTAGGGAAAAAAGGAATTGGAAGATGAGGAAAGGGGGCGTGGGCGGAGTGGTTGGCGCACCTGGAAACGGCGCAGAGTCCGAAATTTGTTGTGCAGACGAAGGAGAAAATGAAAATTGCGGGAGAAGGCTCGGCGTTTCCCATAGAGGACAGGTGTCATCATCATCTGAAAAAAACACTTTCACAAGAGTTGCCGTGGGGAGGAAGGAGATCAAGTCTGTTCTTGAAGGAGCTGGGGCTGTTCTAATAAAAAAAAAGGGCGTCAGAAATCAGCGAAACTAGGTCCAACTTAGACGGGGTCTTGCGACTCCAGGAACGGTCTATGGGGCTAAAGCCGTCACAGATATTTGGACGTGAACAACAGGGAAAATGTCGCAGGCGGGGGTGAGGGGGGTATATTGGGGAATTGTTCCGTACTTAGTAGGGAAAGAGGACCGGAAAACAGCACTAAGCGGTTGGGTGCTATAGGCAATAAAAGGGGGATGAAGTAGGAGCGCTTGAACACCCCAAAAGAAAAAACAAGACACGTTCAGAAGGTACAAAAAGGGAAGTAAGTGAGTGGCCGGAGTAGTTACGGAAAACGAGTTTGGGGGATCGGCAGCAATGGTGGGGGGCTGCCAACAAAAAAGAACGCAAAACCTTGGTAAAGGTGCCAGGTATTTTTTGGGGGGGGGAACGTGGGGAAATCCGCCGAACCGGGCCAGAACAGGAAAACGTGCAATCGGTCAACTAGGCAAAGAAAACAATAGGAAGAGTAAAAAACATTGGACCATATTGGCCCAACCTGTTTTTGACCAGCCCTGGCATAGACAGAACTAAGCAAACCGATCTTTAGAGGGAAGCCCGACCACAAACTGGGAAGTAAGCCAGAAAAGCAAAAACAGACGGGGGACAGCAGCCGGAGAGAACCGACTGTGGGGGAAATAATTGGTGCAGGTCTTGCCGGGAAACACGGAAATTAGTGGGGCCAGTCCAAAGAAAATTGCGTTTTGCCCAAAAAATCAGGAAAGGGGGGTCGCGCAAAAAAGAGGAGCAAACGCCTCTGTATGACCTGTGCTTACATAAAAAGGGGGAAACCCGGGGGAAGAAACCCGCACGTGTCAAGGGGGGGACGAGCCTATCTGCCAGGTAGCCGAACAATGGGCTTTGCCTGTCCCAGGGGGAGTGGAGCAAGCACATCAAAAGCATCGAACCCCAATTGGAGATCTGCACGTAAGGAGGAGCCCCTTATGGGGTGAGGAAAAGAAACGCCTCGGGGGGGTTCCCGCAGGCAGCTGCTCAGGGAAAAGAATGCACTCGGGCGGCAGTTATATCAAAGAACGAGGGAGGGGGAAGACCGGGAGGAGAATGGAAACGCTGAAGTGACATGGGCCGAACAGAGACAGGAAGTTGACCACGAAGAAAAAGAGAAACGATGTTGCAAACAGCATGCCTAAAAACGGAGAGGTAAAATAGAAAGTTCCGTGCGGGGGCCTTGAGCTGGGGCAGGGGTATAGAGAAAACAATAGCCTGAAATGACGAGGACTCTGAGACAGAACCTCAGTACTCCGTAAATCGTGCCAGTGAGGTTGGACGCCCTAGGGTCGACAAACGGGCGAGGGGGTTGAAAATTCGGTTTAGGGGGAAGGTCTTGTAAAAAACGAAATTGCAGAAAACAAGGGGTCCGAAGCACAGTGGAAAAAAACGCAAGCCGACCTCGGTAACTGGAGCGCCACTGAGGAGAACAAATAGAAAAAGTTAAACGAAAGCACTTGCTATACACTCGAAGCATCTCATCAGTAAAAGTCGGTGGGAGAACCATTTGCAACGGCATCCGATATTGGGACCCCCAAGTCTCACGTCACGAGCAAGGCAGAGGGCAAAAGCACAAATGTGGGAGAAGGGGCGGGCGCGATGGGCATTCAGGGGAAGCTGCAAAGGCCGTGCGGGGAGGTTCCATCCCTGGAAATGCGATGGGTCGACGCAAAAGGGGGGGGAGTTGGAAAAAGCAAAAAAGAAAAAAAACCGAGCCAGGCGCGTACGAAAAAAACCCTAATGAGAAAAAACGCACCAAATAAAACAGGGGGGTAAAGGGGAAGTAACCCGGACCTCAAACCCAGCAAGAAAAAGGGAGGGACACTATGACCAAGAGGAAAAAATCTTAGGGACATAGAACTGTAACCAAGGGGATGGAGGGGCTGAAGTCTTAGAGGCAAACGGGATGTGGTCCCAATGATGGGGGGTAAAGACCATGAGTCGGGTAAACTTTCGTCAACGGAGCACACCGTGGCGGGGAAAAAACCTCGAGAAGTTGGTTTTCCAGACGAAACAAGTCTCTCCGAAACTGAAAAAACCGGGATTAGGAATCAAAAATAGCGTATGGAAAACGGGTCCGAACAACCTTCTGGGAGGGGGGGGGAAAAGGTGCGGGGGGAACGGGTTCAGGCATATACCGACACTTCTCCCTAGTGCAGTTGGGGGTCAAAGAGAAAGTGGAGCGTGAGGAGGCAAGACTTGGTGGCATAGGGGGGGAAAGTCAGCAAAGGCAGCGTTTTGGCAGGGGATGTAAAGGATGAGGTAAATGCTATCTTCCCGTGAAAGACAGGTGGTTTGTTCGCGGGAAAGGGCGCTACCGCCCCGGCAATCGGAAAAGAAGACATATCGTTGAGAAAGTGGGGGTTACTAAACCGGTCTGAACGAATCCGCTTGGGGAAAAACCATCAAGAACGAAAGAGGTGGGGGGATGGGGGGGGGGGGTTCAAGGAGGGGATTTGTCAAATTGGGGTGGTCTGGTCAAATAAAGGTGGTTGACAAAAAAGCGCGGAGCTCCGAACTCATTTACGGAATATCTCATTTTCAGGGGTTTTGTCCGATATCCTCGCTCCTTCCCTATAGGGATTTGAGTTCTACCTCTCTATCCTCCTACCACTCATGTCGCTTTCTAAATCTGCTCATCAAGACGTGGGCGCACTCTGACCTCAGACTCCCCATCTCTCATTTTGATGAGAGAAAACCCCCCCCCAGGAGGGTTGCGCTTTTTGGTGCCAAAGATGAATTAAAAAAAACAATTTCTCAAAATAGCCTTAAAAGAGAAGGAACACCTTCCCTCATCACCGAAAAACCCCTGGAGGGGTGTAATTTCGACCAAAAAGGCACGTTCTGGGAACAACAAATTACTCAGGAGGGGGGCGATTCAAGGCAGGGGGGAATCGACACGACACAAATGCTCGAGCCAGGGGCAGCACTCCGGAAGAGGGGAAAAACCCCGGCTTAGACCGGTCTTACGAAATCGACTAAAAACAGAAAAGAAAGAGCCCCCAGCAAAGCAAAGAGATTCTTGCGAGACAATTCCCAATGCCTGCAGGTCGAATCGTGCAACTGCTTAACAAGTGTCCATTGTGGGGTGGGGGGGTGTGGGGGTGAATCGAAACGAAAGGGCAGTAACTAGACGGCCAATCTTGGAGACAAACACTAAAGTTGTGAGAAGAAAAGGCAAAGTCTTGGGATAGTTCTGTGCAGAAAGTGTGAGAGTGCTGTGAAAATAAACAAAAAAAAGGAAGAGAAGAACATGAAACTTTTAACCTCTGGGTATCGAAATGCAAATGTGGGGGGGGGGGGGGGGGGGGGGGGAAAATTGGGGGGGGGGGGGGTGGGGGTGCATTGACCAATTCATCATCGGTTCCACGGGTGGGGGGGGGAAAAGGATTGAGCAAAGAGAAGCACTGTGGTTATATACAGTCGAGGGAAGATGCGGAAGGAAACTGGGTATCAACCGCACATCGGACCAGAATGGCTCGTATGATCATGAAGTGGGCCTCGCAGCTGGGGGAATTCGCAGTGCGAAAACATAGCGGCAGGAAAGGAAAGAAGCTGTGGCGGGAATGGAAATAACGACGAAATTGGGAGGAGAATCCGAGCTTAAGGGGGGAGTCAAGACTGCCTGGTCTAACAATCCAGGTTCGCGGGGAGGATCAAAGGGGCAAGTTCAGGTATGAAAGAACGTGCCTGGGAGAAGGTTTGGGACCTACGTGCTAGAATACAAAATGCCGGCACACGAGGGAGTAAATGGACAAGGACAGATGGATCAGCAAGGGGGAAAAACGGAAAGAAAACTCTAGTTGAAGAAAAAAGACCCTTCTGGAGGGAGAGAACTGGGTTGGAAGCGGAACTGTGGGGGACGGAAATGGTCGTTGGAACGCCAATGCCCAGTAAAAGAACACGACCCAATCGAAAACACGTTACGAAAAGACAAAAGATTTGGTTCGCAACTCAAGGGGAAATGACACCAACGAGAGGGGAGGTTTGTGGTTTGAACGTGTAAGAAGTACGGACGTACGAAAAGCAAGGGAAAGGGTGTTGTACCCGAAGAAAACAAGAAAGCCCCTAACGGCAAAGAGGCCAAGATTGGGAGAGGGTAAACGATTGTGGCTTCAAGCATGGTGACGCGGCGTAAAAGTGGGGACGCACGATTACGGTATTCCAAAGAAAGGGAAAAGCGTTGGAATGAGAAGCCTGTTCCCGCAGAAGGGGAAAAGGTTTTAGGGACAAAAAGCCCAGATGTCGCCATGTGGAAGAAGAAGAGAAAAAAAGCAGACAGAAAAAGCGCAGAACGTACGCAATCAGTAAACAGTCAGTTCTAGACGTTCGTGGAAGGGAGGTCTGCCAGGAAAACAAGAGCGGAAGAACGGGTCGCGTAAGAGAAGGGAGAGACTTCATGGGTGACACCAGAAAACTTCTCTTGAAAAAAAATTAGTGGTAAAGAACCTCGAATAGGGAGTCGGCTCGAAAGATACCAACGGCCAAGCCCCACCTGCTAGCACCGGCTGGGAGTTACCACAAGGGGTGGGCTTGGGTGAAGACACAGGCCGGGGACGGAAAAGCAAGGAGGCTAGAACCAGGGGGGACTCAAAATAGGGGAAAGAAGAGGGCTTAGTCCACTGGGGTGGGATTCTCTTTCGAGCCGCAGACGTTGGGGCCGCGAAGAGGGAAGAGAGCAAGTTTTGTCGGGGGGGAAGGCAGAAAAAATGGAGGAGCTAGAGACACGCGCCACCATCTAGTATTGACGGGTCTTATGAGGGACCGAGAAGGCCCGTTTCTGGGCTGGACGAGGAAGGCGTCAACAGACAGAACATACCTGACCTGACAGTTGAGAGGGGGTCGGGGAAGACCTCGGAACACTTAGGAAACGCCGGTTAGGAAGAAGAGAAAGCACGTTGAAGGAGAGTGGGAGGGGAGAAAGACGGAGGTGAGGAATGTAACACGCTAAAGACGTAAAAAAGCCGTGCACGGAATCAAAAAAAAAAAACGTGAGTGACCAAAGCCGCGGAGCAGCGAAGAACCCGGTTAAACAGAAAGAAGAAAAACGAGCCGCTGCGCCGTTCTTTTAAAAGCGGAGCTCTATCCCCTTGGGGGTGCGAATTCTCACTATTATAGGGGACTGGAGAGAAAAAAAACGTAAGGGGGGCTAGGGAGGGGACCATGTCTTCGCAGGTGACCTTAAAAGAAAAAAAAGTGGGACCCAGCGGGTAAAATTCTCGGAGGGAAAAGGACCCCCGCCCTGATGAAGTTTGTTCGAGGAACTGACACATAGGAGAAAGACCGCCTGTCGGGGGCCGCGAGGGGGCCGCATCCAGAAGAAAATTGTCAGAAAAAACAAAATGCAAGGCTGAGCGAAGCCGTTGGGAAACAAAAGGATACGAAAATAAGGAGATCAGGAGAACAAAGAACTCAATCGAAGTCATGAAATATCAGGAATGGACTTACCTACTCGCAGGAACTGAAGTCCTGAACTGTTTGGGGAAGGAAGCCAGAAGGAAACGATGACGAGTATGCGAATCAAAAGAAGGGCAGTCAGGAATGGGAGGGTTTGCTGGGGCTGGAATACAGGAAGTTTGAATCAGGAAGAACTCACTTCACGGAAGGGATAAGGGAAAAAAACCGCACCCGTCAAGGGCCCTGAAAAAGGAGAACGTGGATACTTGAGGGCAGGGGGAAGAACCTGAATTCAGGGGGAAAAAGGGAAGCACGCTGATCCCAATGGGGTTATATAGAGTCAATAGGAGAGGGCTTAAAAATCAAGCATTCGTAGTCAGGGATAAAGGGGAGGTGGGGTCGGATATGTAGGTTACCTTTTCACAAAATAGGAGCAAGAAAGGGTCGGAAAGAACCGAGGAAAAAGCGGGGGGGGAAGGGCTGGCGTCTGTGGCCAAAACGTCCAAGGCACAATATGTCTATAATAAAAAATTACTCTCTACAGGTAGCTTTTAGTCCTAAGGAAAGAACCAAAGCAAGGATTTTCCAAAAGAAAAATGAGGCGACCTCGCCCTAACTGAAGGAACCAAGGCGATCAACCTAAATGAAAAGAGAAACGGCAAGCGGATTTCATAGTGGTGCCGTAAAAAACCCAAAACGAAACCGTCAATCTTTGCCACAAATTTCGGAACGCATATGTGCCAAATTGACGACTTGCAACCGGGGGAATGGTGGAAAAAACCAAGAACGGCAAGATACCTGATCAAAAAAGAGGGATCCTGCCTCATATAAGAGAAAGAGGGGGGCAAAAAGGGTCAACCTCACCAGACGGCGTAACGGGGGCGGACCACAGGGGGGGAGGGGGGCCTTCACATTGAGGAGGAAAGGTTACTCTAAGGTTGGGATCGTGCAGATGACCGGGAAAGTTCCACCTTTCGACGGCCGCCGAAGGGGGGAAAAGTTTCATTCACTCCGGTCACGAAAAAGAATAGAAAACAACAACGGTGAAAAAGAGATAGCCGAGGTCGTGTGTCAAGGAACAAGCTCCAGAGGTGTGTCGGGAAATCAGAAAGGTGAACTTAAATTACATGAACAAAGAAAAAAGGGGGATACCATCCTACTCAAAAAAGGAAGGCTGTCAAGAAAGAATGTTCCGAAAGGAACTCAGGATTGGTTCGGGGGGAAAAACTCTTTGCAACGCTTTCGATTTGTGGGGGGAAAACGAGCAATTCTTCGCTGCTCAGACGGCTTGCAAAATCAAAACTCAAAAGGCTCAAAAAGAACCACCCCCATCTAGGGGGAGGGTCCAAATTGCTAGCGACGCGTTGTGCAATGAGAAGTTCAGAGGGATTTCACGCACGAGAATCGCTCAAAAAAGTGAAACGTGAAAAGGCTTTTAAAGAAAAAAAAAAGGCAATGGAAGTGACTTCGATTGCGGTGGGCACAAAGAAAAAGAAACAAGCGTGGGAGGTAAAGGTGCAGCACTACAGGGTAGATTGACGGGTCAGGGAAAGATCGCAATTGTAAGTTATAAAACACCGCGTACAAGAAAGACCAAACCTAGGTAGCAGGGGGTGTTACACGAAACATTGATCTCAAAGGTCAAAAGGCATTGTCCAGAGGGACCAGCAAATCTGAGAACAACAACAAGAGGAACCGAGCCCGTAGGTCAAAGGTCACTGCAACTTGAACAAGAAAGAACTTCCCGAAGGCACCAAATTCTCCTATTGTACTAGGAACACCCCGGAGGTCATCGGGAGGAAAAAAAAAACAGTGTTTGAAACCCTGCAAAGCTTCAACGAAGGAACGAATCATGGGGGTAACGTAAAAAAAAAGGGTCAAACAAGTGAAAAGCACGGGTGTAAAAAGTGCTCCACGAGTCAGTGACCCCAGATTGGTGTCAGTCTTTAAGAAGTGGCGAAGGGAAGCCGCCAGCAAAACAAAAAAAAACTCTACCCGCATTCAAGTGAGGACTGGTTGAACTACAATCAAAGAAGGTTGCGCTGGCTGCTCACCCCGTCAGTCAAGAAGGAGGGGGGTTGCGGAAGAAGTTCACAGTTTCCAGCTAAAGTTCAATATGACCGCGAGGGTCGTGCTCTGCTGAGAGGTGAGTTTCGTCGGCACCTTGGAAGGGAGCTAGAATGAAGGAGGGGTGTTCCTCGCTTGAGTGCTGAACAGAGGAGGATGTAGACGGTCCAATCTCAAGATGTAAAAAAAAGGGTCATAAAAACGCAAGACTTTCAGGAATGGGAGAGCAATCTGTTCTTACAGCCTTGTTTGTCCACGGGCGGGAAGAACAAAAACCGACGAATCATGGACCCCGTAGCGGGTCTGGGCAAAGGAAAAAAAAATCATCAGAACATGGTGACGATCAGAAAATTGATAGAGAGCGCTTTCCCGCCAGAGGGAAAATCAGGGAGTTGAGGGAAGCTGGATTGGTAAGTTGGTTCCTCCAGGGAAAAACGCATTTACTCAAACCAAATTAAACCGCGGGTTGAAAGATTCCCCGGACAAACGGAAGGGTCGGCGCTTAAAAAAACTCAAAATCAAAAACTTCCATTTATCTATCCACCAAGTCAGGACAAGTGCCTTGAAGTCAGGGGTAAAAGTTTGGGGGGATTGAGGCAGAGGGGTAACGTTTCTTAGCACCTGAGCCAATGTCAAGAACCTTTAGTGTTAGGGGAAGAACTCCACCTGTCCCCAATGAGTTAAAAACTAGGGGGGCAAAAAAAAACCGAGACGAACGAACAAAAAGAATACCGAGGCGAGACGGAGGCCGATGGCGAGAAATACAAGTGTGGAAGGAGAACAAACTGATCTATCTTGCTCGTCAGAGAAAAAATCTTCTCCTGCTCAAGAACCAACAGGGATGAAGCATGCCCCCTGAGGCCCACTGCTGCGGCTGGGGAGGAGAATGGGTCTTGGGAAAGTTTGAACTACCAAGAAGATGCAGCATAACAAACATTTAGTGTTCAACTCATACCAAAGGCAGGATAGAGCGAAAAGAAAAGCGGTCGAGAGCACTGTGCGGGACCAAGCATTCGGTGGACACAAAGGAAGGGAAGTCGGGGGCATGAAAACGGACTCGAACGGAGGGCCACAACCGGGATTCTTGTCGGCCGGGGTTAAACTTAAAAAAAAAATACAGAAGACCGACCGAGGAAACGTTAGTCTCTCTTCGGCCAAATTGCGTGCGGACGTAAGAGACGGAGTTCCCCGAAGCAACGATAGGGGAGGAAGTAACTCAAATGGAAAGTTTGAAGAATGTAAAAAAAAAATTCGTTGGGGGGAGCGAAAAACACTGAAACGCTGCCGGAGGGGGGGAAGCGAATCTTGACGTGTACAAAGAAATAAAACATTCAATCGGGTCCCAGCCACATTCGAAGTCGAGAAAGTGGGCAAGTCGGCCGGATTGGGGGGGGGCGGTAGGGAAAACGTGTCGATCAGGAAGTTGAAGAGTTTCCCATAACAAAAATCCTCTCCGGGTAGAGAGTGGGGGTGAGTTTGCCCGACGAACACGTCGGGAATTGAGAGTGGGGAATTCTGACTTTGGAAAAGGGAGTTAAAAGTTAACTGGCCGACCCCCTGGGTCAAAGCCAAAAGCAAACGCAGACGAAATCGAGGTCTCTCCGGCAGGTATCATCTCCTCCCCACCAATGATCCCGTCCTTGGGAAACAGCCTTCATCCCGTGCGTGGGGGGCGAACGACAAAAGTTGCAGTCATCGACGTAGTTGACCCAACAGGAAACGTCAAAAGAAAAAGTTCGCTGCAGAAATGGGACGCGGAGAAAATGAAAAACTCTGAAGGGTCTGAGGAACGTGTTCTCATTAACTACGGATATGAAGAAAGCCAGAGGCTTACTCAGCAGTTTCATGCGTGAGTGCCAGGATCCAGCAAAACAAGATCATGAGCACATGACCGAGCACAAGATCTCGACAGAAAAGCACCGTAATACCTGTAAACCGGCAATCATATGGTTGGGGCAAAAAGTAAACCGACAACCTCTTCTTCCATGGTCAGCCTGATGAACCAAGTTGCGCAGGCTGTTCGGGTATAGCCAAAGTGAATGGGGGGGCCCCAAGATGAGGTCAAAGGGAACGGCTCTGAGGGGACATTCCACCGGGACACAGTACGAATGGGCGCCGCACACTACGACAAAGCGGGGGGGGGTCCCCTAAAAAATGGAGAAAAAGGAAAAAGTCCAAGCTGGATCGCCTATCGAAAAAAGTTGGAGAAGCTTTAGGAGAAAGCCCGGTAAGTCGGACCAGGGGTTGTCGGATAGAGGGAAATCGTGTCAGGAAGTCCCTTCAAGCACTATGCGAGCAATAAAAGGGGAATTTTTAGAGTCTCGAACGGCAGCGTGACTGAGGAGTGTCAAAGGGTTGCGTTCGATGGAAACGTCAGCCGTCCTAGGGAGAGCATTGGGGGGCGAGAGGTGTATGAAGAAGATCGCAGGGTCATGCGAGTCACGCAAGTTGGGTTGTCTCGTCGTAAAGGAGACAAAGCCCCGACTCGTAACGACGAAAGAATTTCGGACGGTGGACAAAGGCTTTTAACGAAACTTACTCTGGCCCTAACCATTTGCGCTATGCCAACGAGGACAAACCGGTTTGGAGAGTGGCTATTTGAAAATGGTGGTTTTTTTCTGGGGGGGTCATAACCGGGGTGTTGGGCACAAAGA
>Ga0179593_1456578_pt1 | contig 11392 bp, 14 predicted proteins | sample CZODoug2_1_08_16_FD_185931 | JGI IMG/M metagenome (GOLD analysis project Ga0179593, IMG submission 185931) | Vadose zone soil fungal communities from Angelo Coast Range Reserve, California, USA - CZODoug2_1_08_16fungal (PacBio error correction) | ecosystem: Environmental > Terrestrial > Soil >...
AAGCAAAAGCCATTGAAACGCAACAGGCGGAGCAAAAAAAAGATGGAAAAAAAAGAATGAGGAACTAGAGACACCAGGAGGGGAGGAAGCCTTTCGTCGCGCACAAGAGGAGCAGGTCTCTGGATCACACAAGAAAAGAATGATGGGGACACGACCTGGGTGTCCATCGCAGAAGCGAAACCATGAGGGGAAATCCGTTCGCGTCGCGGAAACGAGAAGGCGATAGTAGAAGACCAGAAGGAAAGGTAAGGTTTGGTTGGGACTTCGAGGTACGAGGTACGGGGGAAGGAGACCGGGGGAGAAAAAAAAATTACTTTAACCAGCAAGCTGTAAGAGGCTCCACGATCAGTCCTACAAAAGTCTTAAATACTCCAAGGATACAAGAGGGGACTACGGTAGAAGGGAAAAATTGAAGAGGGGGGATTGCACACGGGGGAGACCAACAACACAGGGAATTCAACAAAACCCTCGTTAGGAAAGAGTACAACGAACGAAGAGAGCCAACTTATCTGAAGACCAATAAATTACCGGCAGTCTTGGTTCGGGAAAAAAAGGAAGCAACGACTGTCTGAAAATGCGTTTGCACAGCACGAAAATAGGCCAGCTCCGTTTGGGTGTACCCAAAAAAAGAGGTGGGTAAAGGGGCGGACACAGGGTTATCACAAACCTCCCTCATAAGGTTTCCTTACCGTGGGAGACTAAGACCTGCTTGGAAAACTATTACTGGGGCTTAGCCCAAAATGGAAATTTTGAACTAAGATTCACAACGAGAGGAACAGTTTGTTAATTAGAAGTTGTTGGAAAAGGGATCAACTTTCTCCAAAAGGAAAAAAACTTCCCGGTGGGGTTAATACATCGATAAGGGGGGCCGTACAACTTAAGGAGGATTGTTTCTTGAAAAAGTTCCCCAGCCTGGGCCATTTGGGTCCACGGGCCAGCCAAAGGGAAAAGGTAAAGTACAAAGTTATCGGCCTTCAAGGGCACAAGGGAAAGATTGGGATCCACAACGATGACGGGTCCAGGGGGGGGAGGGTCCACGATCTTTCTAAAAGGAAATCCGTTTCTTGCTCAACCAGGCACTGGCAAACTGGGGGGGGGTCGCTGCGGCCAAAGGAAGTCATGAGGCATGAAGTAGACTGGAACCTACTTCAAAAACCTCTGATGGAACGGGGAGTCTAAAGGGTTCGTCGACGTTGGTGTCATTCTAGTTCGTGAGGAGTCTAACGAAAAAAACTCAATGGAGACCGCTTCAGGCCCACTCCATAAGAAGAAGGGGTTGCCTTCTTGAAGGGATAAAGAAGTTAGGAAAAGGGGGGCGTCCCAAGGTTGGCCCCTCATGCCAACCTTGGGACTCAATTAGAGAACGTTCCAGTAAAATGGGAGGCCGTTAGAGGATCTAGACTTCCTGAAAGCACCCCCTCCGACGGATCATCAAAGGAAACGCTGGAAGAATCGCGAAAGTCGGTTGGGGCGGAGTTCCGGGGGCCAAGACATATCTAAATTTTCAAAGGGACCGGAAAAAAGGCACGTTGGACTCGTAAAAGGAGAAATAGCAACCCTTGCCGGGAATTCCCCCTCAGGTCCCCTGATGGCCGTAACGGGTTTCAACCAAGGAGCAAGAACTTCATTGGGATACAGCCTTCGGATGTAGGCACTCTCTCTGCTGTGAAAAAAGGGGAATGAAGGGGCGAGGGGGGGGATGGAAGCGATGCGGTGTTGGAAAAAGTGGCAACACAAGACTGACAAAAAAACGGATTACCGAAAGTCATCACACAACACAGGTAAAGATTCGGGAAATCAAGGGTGGCCGTGTTGGGCAAAATAACCGACGGAATAGGCGTGAAGGGCCTTCATTCAAAAAACCTACCTGCGCCTTTACGGGAAGATGGGGAACTCAGAAGGAGGAAAGAACGAAGTGCAGATCTCTATGGGCAAACCCGGAATCACATCTTGCCTCAGGGTTAGACTTAGTATGCCAGTCCAAAGGCCGTGATCACGTGGAAATGTATTAGTTGGGGGCCCCGTGACGGGGGGAACGACCGCGATCAGGTCATGAGTACGCTTATCACACGCTGTGGGGAAAATGTTCACGTACGGGAGGTCCGACATTGACGTAGAGTTCCTCCGAAGAAAACCGTTTACGCCCTCATTGACTACAAGTTGAGGAACAGGGGTGGAGGCACATTTTTACCCTGTGTCTAGAAAACATCTCTGAAAAAAAGGAAAGAAAGCCTTATGGGGGGGAGTATCCCACGGGAAAAACGCTGGTCTCTGGAAAGAAAGAGGTTTGAAAACATGAGCGTCTGGCAAAACCGCCGGGGGAAATCAAATGCCTAGGACCCGCACTCATCATGGGAAAGGGATCGGAAGTGCCATGATTATTTTGGCATTCCACTTCAAGAAGGCTCTTTCCTAAGGAGCCTCACAGGGGGGTTGCACCCGGCCGGCAAGGGGGAGGACTCAGCTCGCTAAAAATGACCGTGGCCAGGGCGAGTCGTCCGCTGCATAGTGGTCAACGGAAAAGTTCTGAGGGCACGAACAAGAACCATGTCAAAAGTCTGTGATGGGAGCTGCCAAAAGGAGGAAGGAGTGAAAGGACGAAACTCCGTTTCCTGACGGGGGAGGCCACGGAAAAAAAAGGGAATCGGAAGGGGGTAACCAAAAAAGACTGGACGGGTTAGCTGAAAACCTGCCAACCAAGCACCTAAACCCCCTGGGTGTCCAAAGCGGAAGGGAGTGATCTATCGGGTCTGACCACTAAAGCGAGATCGCACCGGAAGAAAACCATTGAAGTCTCGAAATTGACCAAGAAGTTTGGCCCGCAAGATGACTGATAAGGGGGAGGGGATGGTACAGTAAGCGAGGGGTCCCTCGGGGGAAAAGGTTTGGCCCATTAACCCAACGGATGCTGCGAGAGGTTGACAGGGAGGAAAACACCGAGGGAAGCGTTCGATGAACGAGACGAAAAAAAAGAGGAACATTTGGTTGAAAGAAGTTGCACTTCTGTTCGGTAACGTGAAACGAGTTTTTGGAATGACTGGGGGGAAATCAGAAAAATACGGGCAATCATGATTGGGGGGAAAAAAAGTCGGAGTGCTGTGAATCGGGAGCCGAGAGTATTTAATACCCGGGGAGTGGGGGGCGTGACGGACGGGAGCCGACGTAACATGGTTGGGAGGAAAGATGTTTTTTTCATCGGCAAGGGACGAACTTACTACACCTACGACAAAACTAAATACCAGTGGTTAAAGTCGGGGTCTTGAGAGAGGCATGGAAGGAGATTCCGCGACGAAAGCGGGAGGGAAAGTAACCAAAGGGGGAAAGGTGCTGAGCTCTGGCAGGTCAAAAAGTTTCCCATAACGAGGGTTGAAAAGGGGTGGTGAATTCAAAGCAGCAGAGAGAAGAGTTGTGAAAAGAAAATGAACAGACAGTGCCATGGGGCAATTCGGTCTAATTAAAAGAGGGAATGGCAACTTGCAGTGCGAAGGGGCTCAACGGGGGGATGGGGAGTTCCAAAAAAAAAAGGGGTAAAAACCAAAAAACATTCGGATCAAAAAAAAGTTTGGGGAAGGAGGAGAGGCGACTTGTGCGAGAGACCCTCCATGAAAAAGATGACCTGGGGGCGTCCGGACGCAGGGAACAATTCAAGTAGCGGGGGTCCGAAAAGGGTCGGGGGGGCAAAGGGTTCCGATCTAACAACAACCGGGGGGGGAAAGTAGTACGGAAAGGGATCCCGGGCCAAAGACGGCTAAAAAATTAAACTTCAATGTAAACCTCTAAGGACGGGGGGGGGGAGGTCCGCGAGGACGCACCAGGACACGATTGCGGGGAGGAAAGGTTTTAAAGAGAGGGGGACGAATCGCCCACGCCAAAAAATAACGCAAAATTGATGGGGATCGCGACAATAGGTTGGTGAGCTGTGAAAAATGGTGGCAAGGGCAACCTAAAAAAATGGGTCTCAACAAAGATGCGCATCTTCAACCAAAGTCATCAACAGGACATGAGACCGGAAGGGAAAACATGGCACTGATCGGACCGGCTCATGGGAGAAGACAATAGAGACGATTTTTGTGAGAGGAAGGAAAAACAACCTAAACCTGAATTCTTGGGAAAGACACTGTGTAAAGATCTACCGAAGACAACGAAACTGAGTGGGGGGGAAAATTCCGCGAGGGTAAAGGAGAGTAGCCAAGACCCAATAGCATCAGGGTTCGTTTGGAGAGTAATTGTGGCGTACGGAGGCCCGCGGAAATGAAACCAAAGGGAAGACCAAGCGAGGCAAACGTGGGGTAGCTGTTCGCTCCCATCTACGAAGAAAAAAACGAGGATAAGACTCTCGCTCCCAAGAGTCACGCTTAAAAGGGGAAAAATGGGTACTGATTTGATTGCCAAGGGGGGAGAAGAACAAGGGGGGAGAAAAAGGAAACAAACCCGGTTGGGATTACAACTCTAATGGAGCTCCTATACCACAAAATAAGAGGGACGGGACTGACGTTTCGTCGTCGATACACAAAAAGTGGGGGAAGGACAGACCTTATAAGCCAGCCTCAGTTGTTGTGGCAACTAGGGGGGAAGGATCTGAAACTATCGCTGTACAACGAAAATCAGAGGGAGAATTTGGGGACTGTCAGACGGGGGAAAAAAGAGACGTTCACTATCGGCGTCGCTGCGCGGGGAAAGGGAAAAACGAGACGTGTTTGGGTGCATTTGCGATAGAGGTTAAAAAACCTCGGGAAAACTGGGTTCTCTAGAGTGTTTGAAAGGGGGAGGTAAAAATTCAGTCCCGGGGGGTAGAAGGGGAAGAGATAGTGTTCTCTGGCCGCCAACGGAATGAAGGGGGGTCGAGGGGAAAGACAGATAAGTGGGGGGGGGGCCGAAAAGTGGAAGTACATGGTTCGATGCCTCAGCAGGATTGTGGAACACAATGCAACGGCGTCCGCCGCGGGGTCTAAAAACTAAGGGAGGGAGCGAAAGCATACTGAGGGAGGGAGCGGAATTCAAAAATGAGCCGTTGCGTCATCAATCGACTGCGGATAAGGGGAACTGAAATAGGAGAAACCGCTATCAAAAAAACTGGATGAGTGATACGGTAAATAGAAGTCCTTTCTGCCAAAAAGATCGTGGGGAAAAAAAGGGCTCAAAGAGCAAAGGCGACCGTTGCACCGCAAAACCTAAGTTGTGGCCTTCTCTGGTAAGTAATGATGCCTGACGATGTAATGAGGGAAAAACTGTCGGTGCATGAAAACACCGCTCAACCTGCTGGGTCCACTAAAAGGGGTAATCATCCCGGAAAAAGTTCCGTATTGGCAAAGCCGAAGGCGTAAAAAGGCACCGACCAAAAAAAAAAAATTAAAAATCTCCTGAACGCTGGGAATCCCGAGAAGAAGAAGGGATCGCGGTGGCGGCTTCAAAACAGTCCTAAGGAGGAAACTGCAATGATCACTGCACGTGCTCGGGCAAAAAAAGTAGTAATCACCCCGTTTTGGCGTGACCATAGGACGGTCGGTTTGCCCGAGACCCGAGCAAGATGAAATGTCACAAAGGCCATCTGTGAGGATGGCTCGAGCGAAAGACAGGGGGAGGGTTTAAGGTGGGGCAGGGCAAGCGGCGTTGTCGTTCATGACACAAAAATGATTCCCAGAGACGCTCTCAAACACCACGTGGAGAAGGAATTTCGGGGAATAATTTGTTTGGCCGGTGTGGGAAACAAAACCTGCCATCGCGGCCATGCAACCCCTTCTCTTGGAAACCGCAACCCTGCTCGGGGACCGGAAGCGGGGGGTATCATCAGGGCGGAAAGCAAGGCAGTATTGCTAATGGAAAGCACCTGAAGTCATCAGAGGGCAGGTTGGTTGTACGGGCAAAGTGCAGAATGGTGTACCAAAGGCAGGATCAAGGAAAAAATCACCAAGGTGGAGAAGAGTCTTCGGATCAAGGGGAAGAGAAAGAGGAACTTTCTAGGATGCTATTCCAGCGGGAAGGCGCGGCGCCTGTCGGTTTGCCGCAGTACAAGGGTCGACAAGGGGGACTCGAATGAATTTTCCAGTTTGACCGGTTGAAAGGGCCTTGAAAATGTTCCCATGTGGGCACGCCCTCTCGCTTAAAAAAAAAACTGTCAAACGGAAGGTACATCCCTGGGGGTCCATGCCCGAAGGGTGCCAAATATTTAGAATAATGTGCGCGTAAAGAAGGTTTAGAAGTTACGAAGTAGATCTGACCGGACGGCAGGAGTATCTACTCCGAAAGAATACGGGGTGTTCCGAAGTTTTAAGGAAAAACTGCTCTCGGCGACTTACAAATAGAGACAGGGGGTCCTAAATGCTACAAGACGGGGGGAAATACTTATCCCTCCCCTAAAAGGGGGACATAACTCTGCGTCTGTCCAAATGGCAAGGACGGCCCCGCCAATCGTTCAATAATGCTTGGGGAACGAACAGAACAACCGCAGTCATTTGTCTCACCGAAACCTAGAGCCAGTAGGTTCACCCTCGAACAATCCCGCGGTCTGCCTTTTAATGAAACGGACCCACGTGGCCTCGTTAAAAACCCAGGGGACTGGACCGGGGGGTTTCGCACTCGGTGGGGCAAAAAAATCTAAGAACTGTAGAGATTGTCGGGAGGAGGAAAAATGACCCATCAAGTCAGGGTCTCATACCAAAAATCAGCTAAAAAAGGTCGCGGGGAAGACTGCCTAAACCCAACATGCTGCCTCCGGGTCTTGGGGGTGGTACAGTCTCGTTTCTCTACACGGAACCCAGAGGGGGTGGTGGGCCAGAACCACGGCCTGCGGCGCCGTTAGCCGTTCAGAGATGCGGTAGAGACTACAACCCCGGAAGAATTATTGTTGGGTTAAAAACAAGCCGGCGAGTTGAGAGGGAAGGAGAACATAGGTGGGGGGTTGAATGGCTAACCTTAAATACGGGACAATCAAGGGCATTGCATCGGAGGAAGGGCGCACTTACCCTGAGTATTGAGACCATTTTTAAAAGAAGTCTATCCGGGCTCCAAGGTTCTACAGCGAAATGGGGGGTTTGGTCTTCACAGCGGGGCGAAGGCAGACACTACTCAAGAAAAAGAAATCCTCCAGGGGGGAAAAAATAGAAGGGGTGCTGGGACTAATATCAGTGGGAAAGGAAGAAACTTGAGGAGGATTACATGTAGATATGAAAAAACTAAAACTTGACATAAGGACAAGGATTTCACGGGTGGGGGGTGTGAATTCCAGAAAGAAGCTCATCTGTCAAAAAAGCCGGTCCATGTAAAAGGCAATACTGTCCACAGGGTGAGGAAGGCGGCGTGCAGCTGGCGGAACACGCCCGCAAACCAGGCCAAACCCTTCGCGCAAAATTGGAGGGGGCCCTGCCAAACAAAGCCCCCACCGATTAACGAGAACACTCAAAATACAGTGCGTGGGGAGTTCGAGGGCGGGAAGGTTCAGAGGATTCCCAAGAAAACGCATCGTGTCCGGGGAGTTGAAGGAGCGGCGACGTCAACCGCTGGCGTTCATCGGGTTGGGGAAAATCCTTTGGCAGGTCCGATATACTCTAAACAACGGAGGCGAAAAAGAAAAGGGAGGGGGACTAACAAGGCGGACAACAAGTCCTCGGAGGATTCTGACTGCGAAAGGCGGAGGGTTTTTCTGTCAGCCACAAACCCGGCAGGGTCGGTATTTTATGAATAAGAGGGGAAAACATAAACAGACACGAGAAGACGGGCGAATAAAAAAGAGTTGCGTGTCTCACTTGGGGAAAGGGACATCCGTTTTGGCAAGGGGCGAAAAAACCAGGAGCGAGAGCAGTAAGAATTCAAACATAAAAATTTGGCCGATCGAACCAGGTCAGATCGGACCGGTCAGGTTAAAACAGCAAAAAAGAGAAGAGGCTTCGAGTAATTCACAACCAACCCGTGACGGCGAGTGGATACACAACGGGGTAAAGGAGGAGGGGAGAGCAGGGAACGAAGGCGTGGGACTCATAGGCGTCGTCGTCGTGCGAAAAAAAGAGAAAAAAAATCAACAGACCCACTTATTTAGCACAAAGGAGGTCGGTCGTATTCAGCGGTAAAGATGCAACTACAGAGTGAAGAAACAAACGAAGCCCAGAGGGGAGAAGGCTTAGAAACCCACGTATACGGACCAAACTTAGGGCTAAATAGCTCGCACCAAGAGGAAGGAATGGGTAAAGGTAAAGGAATTGATGGGACCCAGTATTGCTCAAAAAAGGTTCGAATAAACCCAGTTCCGGGACTCGGATACAGCACGAAATCGCCTTATCCTGCAATCCAAATGGAGCCTGGCGGCGTGGGTCGTCTCGAAGAGTCGGCGTTAAAGGTGTCGGCAAAGGACCGCGAATCCTTTTGGTTAGGCCAAAAAAACTCGGTGTAGGGGTGACACATGTGGACCACGGAAAAGCAAAGAAAATTCTCATCAGGCGGCCTGTCCTCGAGCGACTTCAACGGTGGCGTCGGGGCAGACAGGGGGGCGCTTGCTGAATTTGCAGGAGCAAGCACAACGCAGGACAACTGGTGTCTTGGTTTGGAAGGCGGGAAAGTCCCACAGGGGCCAGGACCCTTGTGGGGTGGGGCTCAGTACGGTCTCTTGGCCGCCAAGTCAGAACGTTGGTTAATTAACAGACTGAAAAAAAATTGGGCGGAGCGAAAAGGGTTAGGACGGGGGGGGGGAAAGAAAACTTGGAAAGACGTGTGAAGCGTTAAAATCTTCCGTCAGGCGGATGCCAGAGTCAGGGAGCATGCTCAGAAGAATTTCCTTGACTCGAGCGTTAAACAACTTCAGCGCATCATTATGGCTGACAGACGACTTCGGTGGTCAAGGGAACAAAAAGAGGAAACCTTCAAGAAAGAAACGTGGGAGTCTACGTTAAAAAGCGCAAAAAAAACCTTTTTTGCCCCTATCAAAGGAATCTATCTACAAAGGGACCTCCTTCTCGCAGTTAGAACCTCACCAATAAAGGATTTTTGCATTGGGGGACTGGGGCGGAAGTAGAGATTCCGATAAGACGAGGGGGTATTAGCCCCGGGTGCCATAAACCTCAACCTTTGGGAGCCTGTAGTCACCCATAAGAGAAATACCGTTGTCCTTTGACGGGCGTCTAACTAGTTGGAACAAAATACCTATTAAAGCAAACTCCCAGGGGGGGGGGGTAACTCGCTAATGAAATGGGGGATTGTAGACTTCACCCCACCGAAGGCAGACCATAATCAAAAGGGTTCAAGTAAATGAAACGTCTGGTGAAAAGGAGAGAAACTTGGAGAAACACGGCAAGCTGAGAAGGTGGTTGTACAATCTCCGCTGACAATGAGTTCGCACCTTGAGGATGAGCACTCTCATACTGACGCATTGAAGGTTTCCCACTGAGGTGAAGGGGACAGGGGCAAAGATGACGGGGCGTTCGTTGCCACATGGAAACCCAATGGGATTCAAGAAGAAGGGGGCTGCAACAAAGGTAGGGGAGAATTCTAAAAAAAAGGAAAACGACATTGGCGGGGAATCATGGGGGGTGGATATTTTGCAAAACGAACCGCCGAGGGGCGTTGCCATTAACAAATCGTCAACCCTCCCCTGACTGTTCCCGGCTCGCAGAAGAGCTTGGGGAGACGCATTTCAAAATCGTTATGCAAGGAAGTCTACCAAAAAAAAAGGAAGGTCATGAGGTAAACGGGGCAAACGGGGGGGATAATGGGGGCCCAGTAAAAAGAAAAAAAAAAATGCGAAATGAACATCCTTGGGGAGATTAGGGCGTCTCCTTGGGGTATACGGATTCAAGGGCTATTCGCTGCACGTTTGCAGCTGGGGACCAGTAACGTGTGTGACGCACTGGGAAGGAGATGGAAAGTTCGAAGAAGGTAGGGCCCTTCTGGGGGGTACTACATGTTTAAAGAGGGAACAAGGGGGGGGGAAAAAAGGCATGAAGAACATTGAAAAAAATTCTTCTAAAATCATTAATATCTTCTCCGGAAGCATGCCAGAACAGTCTTACCAAGTCCGGATGGGTGCGAATTTCGGAAGTAGAAAGAGGGTAACGGAAAGAGGTCAAAACCGGTCTAACCGAGCCCAAAAAGGAACAGGGAGATCGGAAATTTACCAGTCCTTTTGGAGAAAAGACAGCGAGGCGGGGGAAGCACTAGAGCGCTCATTTGTGGGGAAAAGGACGTGACAATAAATTTGCTCACTCAGCCTAAGAAGAAAAGGAATAACCTAGGGAGAAAAAGTCCGTGTGCAAAATGCTTAAAGAATTGATGAGACAATTAGAAAAACAGGGGGGGAGCTCCGCCAAAGGGAGACGTAGTCAATCGAAACAATCCAGTAAGAAGGGGGTCGGCCACAAGGAGAGATGGACTCGACAAAACAAAGGGAAACGGATGGTCGCATTACCTCCTTTGAAAAAAAAGGAAGAAACCGTATCTGGTGCGGAAAGTGCTACGAAGAGTCAAAATGACAGCGACCAGGATCAGATCCCCAAAAAATCCGTGAAAAAATCAGCCAAGGGAAGGGGAGTCCAAAAAGGGATGAGAAGGGGGAATGTACATAGCTAAGGGCTCTTACCTATGTGGCCCCTAGGGCTTGGCGAGTTCATTGCGAAAAGAGGGAAGAGATTGAGGAGACGACGAACAAAGTCAACCCAAAAAAAACAAATTTATTGTGGAGCCGAGCTGGAGAGGGGGGTAAGGTTAACGTAAAAGAGGGTTTTGTGGGAAGCAGGGGTCGGAGCAATCTGGGAGAAAAGAGGATGGGGCAAGGATAAAGGTGATCTTGAGCCGAGAAAAAAACTCGTTTGGCGTACGAAGGGATCCAGGGGGGGGGGAGCCAACAGCTCTCTTAAGAAGGGGGGTTTCATAGGTAGGGCGGCAAATACCGCGAGAACAAGGCCTAAAATCACGTAGGGGTCGGGGAGTTCATAGATAAGGGAAGAGTTGGCCGGGGGAGGAAAAAAACATTCCCACGAGTTTCAAAAAAAGAAAGGGAGGAAAGATCCTTAAGTAGTGTCCAATAAGAGGAGTAGGGTGTGAATTCAAAAGGAGAAGACAGAGAGAAAAAAAAATGCGCAGGGGAGGACGGGAAAGGAAACAGGGGCCCTGGGGTGTCAGAGACTGACAGTCAAGGGGATGGAATGGCGGCTGGAAGCTTGCGCCCGCCTGTCTCTCAAGGGGGGGAAAAGGGGGATCGGCAAAACGTGCTAGGGGCAATCAAACCACCAGTCTGTGTCAGCGATGGGAACGAAGAAGGAATCTGTGGGTGGGGAAGAAGATGAAAGAAAAGTAACCTAGGTCCTTGTGTCGGTCAGGACGCGAAACTATCCCTCATTCCGCGGTAGCAGAAAAAGAAGGGGAGGGGGGAAAAAAAAGGTGAGAATCGGCCCAAGGGGTTGTTATAAAA
>Ga0179593_1376175_pt1 | contig 11391 bp, 18 predicted proteins | sample CZODoug2_1_08_16_FD_185931 | JGI IMG/M metagenome (GOLD analysis project Ga0179593, IMG submission 185931) | Vadose zone soil fungal communities from Angelo Coast Range Reserve, California, USA - CZODoug2_1_08_16fungal (PacBio error correction) | ecosystem: Environmental > Terrestrial > Soil >...
TTGGGGGGGGGGTGTTGGTGTTTGGTTTGGTTGGGTGCGGCGGAACGCAAGCGTTAAATGCGACAGATATCCGGTCTACCACAGACGATACAACAACATACAAACCAGCCAAGATTAAGTAACTGGATTCAAGCAAAAACGATTCAGAATATACGCGACCACAAGCGTAGGACAAAAACACCCCAATAACCCCACCCCAAAATCCCATGTCACAACAAAGAGGCCAACCACAAACACCAAGTCGCAGAAGTAACCCCCGCACAACCCACATCCCCCACACAAAAAACTGCCAAGAAAGTCGACCATGAGACAATAAAACAATAAAGACTCAACCTCCCAAACACCCAACGCGAAACGAGGAGCGCCAAGTAAGAAAGAAACCAGCAGCACACGTGAAGAACCCGAACCGGCCACCCGACTACCAACCCAAGCAAAACAACACAAGATGTAACCTAGCCACCTGCCACACTTCATTCCGACCCCAAACAAAACCCAAATACCCATCCAACATACCAACCATCGCCTGGACCCACACCTGACCCCACCCAAGCCTTGGGTTGTGCGGCGCTCTGAGGGGGGTGTGGGGGGGGGGGGTTGCGGGTGACCACCAAACCAACCAAACAATACTAACAAACAACTTACAAAACAAAAGCAACCACACCCAACAACCCCAATCCCGAATACGAAACAAAAAAAACGAAACAAACCACGAGCAAACAACACACAACAACTCACAAAAAACAAAGGGGAAAAACAACAAACGGTGAAAAAGCTCAAACCCAATAACCCACAAACAACAAACAAAACAAAAAAAAGAAAACAAACACAAAAGACCCAACAGTGCGACACAACGCACACGCAAACCAGCACGACACCAAAAAAAAAACCCAAAACCAAAACACAAAAACAAATGCTGGGTTGGTGAGGCGTGGGTGGCGTCGTTCTGATGGCTGCGGGGGGGTTCTGGAGAGAGGCGAGCGGGCCGTGCTGTGTCGAGACCGCGTCGTTCGCTGGGTGTGTGCTTAGGAGGTGGGTAGGGGCGGGGGGGAACAAAAAACCAATGAAATCTTAAATACTAAGAAAAAACTGCCACAAAAACCAACAACAAGAAAACACATAACAAACACAACAACTAACAAAGGCTGGGTGGGCCTGGCAACACGTAAAAAACAAACAAAAAAAACAAAAAAAGGTTGATGCAAATAAAACAAGGGCATACACGGGACAAACACCCCCCGACAAACAAACACAAGGAGAACAAAACACCAACACAAAAAACCACACACAACAACACACCCAGCAACCCAACACAACACCCCCAAAACCAATCAACAACCAGTTGGTTTCTGGTTTGGTGGTTTGTTTGTTGGTTGGTGAGGGCGGGGGTAGTCGCCGGTTGCGGTTGGTCCAAAAGTCACTAACCCAAAACAACCCCCCTACACCAAACGACACAGCAAACAACAACAAATTCACACCCCAAACAAACCCAAGCAAAAAAACCGTACACAACAACACATAAACCACCCACCACAACCAAAACCAAAAACAACACAAACACAAAACACCACAAAAAACAAATTCCAAAAACAACACCCGTCCAAAACAAAAAACAAAAACAACACAAAAAAAACCAAAAAAGACAAAACGCAAAAAAACCAACCCAAAACCAACCTGAAAACCCAAGAAACGGCCGTGGGTTGGGCAAGAAACAAAAAACAATACACACAAAACACCCAAACTAAACCCAACAAAACCAAAAACAAAAAAAACCAAAACACCACAATAAAAAACAAACAATCTAATAACCCATAACCCAAAACCCAATTAACCAATCCAATCTCAAAAAACACACACCCGGTGGTGCTGTAAGTGTACATCACAAATGAAAAAAAAGCGTACTCCAAACGCAAATCAAACAAAAAACTACATAAAACTAATCAAAATATCCAAACAGAAACCACACAGACAAGCTCAGAAATCACACAAGCGTGGCTCGGTGGGGTGTGTAGTAAAAAAAAACACAAAAAAACAAAAAAAAAAGGTGGGGGAGTTGTTGCAAAAAAAAAAAAAAAAAAATAAAAAGGCGTGTAACGGTGAGGGCGTTGTGGGCGGGGGGTGGTGGTGCAGACCCAAAGTCCATTAACCGACAACAAAATACTCACTCGACAAAACAAATAAAACACCAAAAAAAAAAAAAAAAACCAAACAAAACAACAACAAAAAGACACATAACAAAAAAACCACTAAAATCCTTAACACATAGCCAAAAGCATATAAGTACCCAGCACCGAAAATAAGGTGGATAAAGCTGCAAACCCAAAAACAAAGAGAATTACAAAAATTGCAAGCACACAAAACAAAACGAAAAAAAAAAACAACAAACACAAATGCCAACCCAAACTGACTGACACAGGGGGACTCTGCGCGCACGCGGTGCACCCAAACAAAAACACAAAACCACGACAAAAACAACCACCAAACAAACCGGTGCTGCCCCCGACACCGCCCAATCGGCAAAGCGAAGCTCATCTTAGACCGCCCGTCATCGAACCCCGACCTCCACATAACTTTCCCAACAAACAACATTTGCGTCTTCGGACTCTCGATGTCTTCGTAGACCCCCGACGCAAACTGGACACAAAAAACACAAAAAAATCATGCTTGCCAACGCCCCACATCCCAGACCGAAAAGACCATCACCCCCACAACCAAGAACCCCACACAACGGTTGGGGTTGTGTTGGGGGTGTGGTTGTGGGGTTTGGGTTTGGAGGTTGTTTTGGGTTTGTGGTGGGGTTGTACCTGCTTTGGGTTTGTTGGTTGGTGGTGTGGGTTTGGTGTTGGGTGTTTGGAGTTGGTGGTGGTGCGGTGGTGTCTGGGTGTAGGGGTGGGGTTGCTGGCGGTGGGGGGTACATGGCAGCGAGCCGAGGAACTTTACCGAAGATTAAATAGCACGCTCTGGCTGCAGGTGATAGACAGGGTGCCGGTGGCCACAGTAATTCCCTGATACGTGAGCACCAATGTCCGATGGCCCACCCCAAACGCTCAAATTCCCACCGATGAGGCATAGAAAACGGTGTCGACAACACCGTCGAACAGGACCAGGACCCTATTATAATCCGTTAGACCAAAACCTCGACCAACCAACCACATTCTGCAACGAATGACCAAAGTCCACGACAACGAGGACTAATAAACACCAACGCCAAAAAAATCCGCGAATCGACCTGTCTGAAGGAAGACATTATCACGAACAAACGAAATAAAAACAAAGCACAAAGTGGGGGGGTGTTGGTGTGGTTTTAAAAAAATTCACCCTATAAGGATTAAAACACAACAACTACAACGACAAGCAAGGTGCACAAGCAATCCATCAAAACCTGGTGTAAGATGGATGTTAGACAGTAGGGGGGGAAATCATTGCTCCACCTATTACAGTCTGTAAAATTAGACGCGACCAGCGGGAACAAACCCCCAATCGACGTAATAAACGGGAGGAGGTGACTTTGTCCCCAGAAACCGGTGGGTGGTGTGCGTGCCGAGTTGTCCGAGAACAATTCAATTGGCGTGTGCGTGTGGGGTTGGGTGAAAAAAACGGGGGCTGGGGGGGGGGAAGGGACTTGGGTTGAGCGGGGTGGGGGGGGTGTGGAGTGGGGGGGGGAGGGCGGGGGTGTGGGGCAAAAGGGAATGAGGAAGGAACATAAAGTGGTTTTTTTTTTGCGGTTGTTCCGTGTATTTTGTGTGTGGTTTGGTTGTGTTGGGTCTTTTCGTTCCCCCAAAACACACACAAAAAAAACACACAACAGAAAAAAAAAAAAACAACAACACAAAATCGTGTGGCGGTTTTTGTGGTGTGGTGTTGTTAGTTAGGCTGTGTTGTGTTGGGTGGGTTTTTGTTTTGTTGTTTGGGTTTGAATCGTGGTGGTGGGGACAAACCAAGAAAACCACGTTAAACATATAAAACAACCACACAACACACACCAACCACCAAAAAAAAAAAAACAACAAATCGGGGTTGTCTTGTCTTCACTTTCTGTCTCTTTTTCTTGACTGTGCAGTTTGTTTTGGTTTGTTGTTGGGTTTGGGTGGTTTGGTGTTCGAGTAGAAAAAAAACCACCACCAACCTTGGTGGTCTTGGAGTTGTTAGGTTTTTTGTGGTTGTTCAACAAACAAACCACCAAACCGACAACCAAACTAATACAAACAAACACAGCAAACCCAACACCCCACCTCCAACATAACAACAAACAACAAACAGCAAAGCAAGATTTTTTTTTTTTTTTTCCAACAAACAACAAAAACCACAAGCACCACAAACCACAACAACAAATCTTACACAAATAAACTTAAATTTCTCTGAACAAATTTGGTTGTTGTGGGGTTTGTGTTGGGGGGGTGTACACAATATCAACAACCCTTAAAAAATCAAAAACCCCCACCTAACATCAACCTAACAATCCTAACCCAAACAAAAAGACACCAACAAAACCATTCTATGGTGCGCATACTACAGAAATCTTTAGACACAGCCGCCAAGAAACGCCAAACCTTCCCAGCCCGACTCTTAAAATACTTCGTCGCTACAACCTCAGATGGCAATCCCGACAAAAAAACACAACCTCCACCAACAAAACACCGCGCCCCGCCTGAAAAAACAATTGTTTCCCAACTAAAAACACACAAACAAAACAAACAAAACCAAACAACAACACAAAAACCAAAAAAAAACAAAAACAACAAAACAAACAAACAAAAAAAAACCAACACCAAACACACCAACAGCCCAACAGACCCAAAAACAAAAACAACAAACAAAACCAACAAAAAAAAAAAAAAAAACTCCACAGCGGTCTTGGGGGGGGGGGCTACGAACCGATAGAAAACCCACCGGCGGGTGGGGGGGGGGGGGGTTGCCGGTGGTGTGGTGGCGCCGTGCCTGGATTTTGGTGGCGGGTTCGGGTCTGTTCCAGCGCGGGGGGGTGAAATGTTTGGCTGTTGTGGCGGTGGGTTGAGGTTTTGGTTGATTTGTGGGTGTGCGGCCGTGGTGTCGTGTGGGCTGGTGTTTCGGGTCCTGGGTGTCGTGTAGTGGTGGCGGGCGGTGGGGTTCGGGTATGCAGAACGCGGAATAACGAACATCCCCCAACTCAAACACTCAAAACACCACAACCACACAACAACCCCACACCAACCAACACACCACAAACAAAAAAACCCACCTAACCCACAAAACCCACACACAAGTTTGTGTGTTTTGTGTTGTTTGGTGGGGTACTCCGTGTGTCGGTGGGTTGCTGTGTTTTTGGCAGCGGAGCGGGGGTTGTTTGGCGTGGTCCGCGACGTGGACTTTAGACATCCGACGGACCAAACCAGACCACCACAAAACACAAAAATCCCCCACCTGCTTTCTGAGCGGTGACGGTGTTGGGTGGTTTGTGTACAGACACATGTGTGCCCTGCGTTGGGTGTGTGGTGGTGGCGACGCGGTCTCGGGGGGTGCTCGTAGGAGGTGTCACCTGCAACCGTCCGGAAATAAGTCACGATAGCCGTCCTCGTGAGCAGGTGCGGTGGCGCGAAGAGACGTGGCCGGAAAAGTTGTGCAAAAGACTCCGCAGGGCCACTGGGGGTGTGGGGGTGTTTGGGGGGTTTTTGTGGGAGGTCAACAAATTGACCCGGCGTCAGGGACGAAGGCACCCACGCCGCAGGCACCTCGTTCTGCCTGGAAGGAAACGGTCTCCGGTATGACAGAAATGCAGAATGGGCCCGAAGTCGAAACAAGCAGGCCAATAGAAACAACACAGGAGCTAGGCCAGGTGCGGAGCGACTACCGGCAGACATCGACAATGCAATAAAAACCCCCCCGCGTGCATACCCGGGACCCGAAAAAATCACGCCATAATGACCAAGAGTAAGAAAAAAACAAAGTAAGGACACACGTGACAGAGCAGCACCACAACTCCACCGATCGTACCAAATGCCGATATCAGCGTCACAGGGGTCACTACTCAGATGTTGCGAACGAGCCGCAAAACAAACACTCCCCACAAAAGGAAAATACAAATATACCGCGCGGAACACAGCGACCCCACGCCACGATAAAACTAATAAAACCAAAACACACCCAAAACCATCACGCCCATTCACAAAAAAAATGTTCTGCGACACGGAGACAAATCCAAGCAGACACGAAATAAACATCCGCAGTGCCTATATAAAACTGAAAGCCGGTCCAAGAAGACAAGGCGACACCAAACCAGCAACATCCAAGACATGGTGATGTACCCCCATACAAAGAGCGCAGACCCACCATCAACAACCACGCCTCATGCCTGGAGGGAAATACCATCACCAAGTGAACAAAATAGACGAATTCACAACTTGATAACTACCCTGGGGGGGCTTGGGTCGTCGGAGCGGAACGGTGAAAGCACACTGCGGCGTACACCTCGAAAGGTGACAAACCGAATCGACGACACTCACCCTTAACACAAAAACGCAGGACAACACTAACCCAAAACAATCGAAAAAAACAAACAGCCAAAACAAAAACCGAAACCAAAGCAAAGCGACGCAACACAACAAAAAAACCGCAAAAAAAAAAAACCAAACAAACAAACCAACTCCGTACAATTAAAACAGCACAACAAGGCTGGCCTGTCATGGCCTCCCGGAGGGTGTCGGCGGGTGAGGTCAGGTTGAGTCATTCTGGTTCGGGTGCCACATGGTGCAGGGGCCAACCAATTCAACATATATCGAGCGCCAATCCACGTGAAAATCAAACAGCAGACATACGAGCTGAGAAGTGTAAACGCAACCGAGCCGGACCAACAATATAAAAATCTGACTCCCATCAAACCTGATAGTTGTAAAGGAACGAACCAAACCAACACAGGTGTCGGTGGGCAGGCTTTGCGCGGGGGGTGGGGGTGGGTGGGGGTGTTGGGGTCGCTTCCCCAAGCCGCAGGACACACCCAGCAACAACAAAAAAACAAAAAAAAAATGACACACAACAGATCCCGTTTGTATAAACATCTCCACAATCCCAGAAGAGCCCGAGCCTGCGCGTGAATGGAGGGGGGGGAGGGTGTCCTGACTGGGGGGTGTGGGTTGTGTGGATCCGTCGGTAGGTGGGTTGGGGAACACGGGGGTTCCTATGCTAACAGGCAAAGACTGGACACGTGCGGTGCGTGACCTCGAAGGAAGCGAGACTTCTGGTTCCTGCGTTCAATCGCAGAAGAACGCTAACACACACACAAGAGGCAATAAAACAGGTGTTGGTCTGGCGGGTCACAACAAGACCCCCGAACAAGCAAAAAAGTGGTGGGGTTGGTGGTGGTTGTTGGAACGACCTCACACCCAGCGGACCAAGCCAGAAAACAACTGACATTTAGACAGTGACGGTGCGTGTGCGTGCGCGTTGGGCGGGTCTGTTTGGGGTTAAGGGTGGGGTGGGTGGGGACGCGTGGTGTTAAGGGCGCCGGGGCGGAGTGGGGTTGGGGGGGGGGGTTGTGGTGCGTTGGTTTGGGGTGGGGCGGTGGAGATCGGTGAACCAAAGCGCTCGCAAACGAAAACGACCAACAAACCAGAAAAACAAAACAACCCAATGTGACAGAAACCAAAACACAAACAAAGCAAACCACCCCACGGCGCCTCGCAAAGACCCCCTCACAAAACAACAACACAAAAACCCAACACCCAAAAAACACCCTTCAAGCCCAACAGTCCGGCCTAGCACTCCCAGAAGAAAAATTATCGCAAAAATCCAACAAAAAAAAGAAGACTACTCGTGGCCTGCAAGCACAAACAGCCCCACCCCAAAAATACATCTACCCAAGTAACACAAAGTCTAAATTACAGCTTATTTTACGCATGGGCAAAAATGGATTGACCGACCTTGCGGCAACCATCAAACAAAACACTCCAACCCCTGCACGTAGGCCCCCTCACCATGAACGCGGACTCTTTAAGTGGCGAGGTGTCGCACGGCCCCCCGTGAAAGTGCCTCGCGCTGGACAACAAACAAAACAACCAAACACCCCAAAAAAAAAAAAAAACAAACCACCATGAAAAATACTCAGAAGTGACAGCGCAGACAAATGCCGACACAAACAAAAACAAAAGAACAAACCAACCAGATCCACCGCGATTGCCACAAAACCAACCTCAAACCCACCACAACACGAAACCAAAAAAAACCCAAAAAAGAACACAAAAAAGCCAAACAAAAACACACAACAAGCACAGAAAGCAGGATCGCGCGAAACAGGCACCAAGTATCAAATACCGACCAAAACCCAGATTGCACATGACCGGGGCGGTGTTTGCGTGGGGTTTCCGGTGTGGGTCGGGCCTGCATCGCACATACCAATGGAAAAATCGGCGGCCGCGCAGGTGTCAGTGAGGGGAGGGGCTCGGTGTGTGGATTCGGCATCCCCGGGGCCAGGCGGCTACGGGCCATAGCGCGCCTTTTAATCGCGGTGTGAGGAGTCGAGGGGGTGTGTCGTGTCGGTCGCGGTTGAGGCGGGGATGCTTGTGGGTCTTCAATAGTGTGGGGTCGCGTGCCCTCGCTACATACAACAACGCAACCATACCGAACCAGCGGTTCTAAGTTAATGGAGGGGTGGTGGTGATGGGGCCCTGCGGCAGAGAGGCAACTCTGAACGAGCCGCGATCTTAAAAGCGCACGCCCAACATGATTGGAATTGCCATCTCCAATTTTCAAAACCTAATGGCAGGAGAACGAAATGTAGCCGCTACACACAAACCGTGGAAGGAAGCCGGTGACAGTCTGCACCATCAAGCACCTATATGAACGAGAGTTCGTTCAAGCGTACCGCGCGTGGCCAGCCCCCCGAAAAACCAGCAACGGGCCGCCAATAGCACGAGGCCGGGTGCCGGGCCGGCTCCCCCGAACAATATATATAACTAAATATTACTACAACCAAACAAAAACGAGCGGGTGGGGTGCCCGCGGCCGGGTAGGGGTCGGCGTGCGGCTCTCATCCGCAGGAACCACCTCCGGACCGCCGGTACGGCGAGCCTAGCGGCAGCGTCACTGCCCCTCCAACTCAGCCATCCCCACCGCCCATTGTGAGGTCGGTTGCCGGCTCTCGTTCACTCGGAACGAACCCAAGCGTGATCACATCTAACTGGGGATGTGTGGAGGGGGGGTGGGGGGGGGTCAAAGAGAGAGCATCCGGCGGGGAAAGTCGAAGTCAGACCTCGCAGTCTCTCGCCAATCCCCGCTTTTCGACAGAGCGTCCCCCTGCGAGAAGAGCCGCACACCACCCCCACACCTGCGCGGGCCCACCACCCGCCCGAACTATAGTCTAATACAGTAGGTAGAGCCGCACCGCCCCGGGAACACCCCGATGACACGAAACGCACCCACACACGACCAACCAAAAAAGCAAAGCGAAAACAGCGACACGAACAAAAAGCCGTACGGCCCCACCACATGCTTACATCGGTCTGAACTCGCCCAAGCACGCGGGCAACCCAAAACACATGCACCAATAAAACATCAACTCAACCGTGGCTTTGGGGTGCGCCGGTGTGTTGGGGGAGGTGCGGTTCCCTCGGGGGATCCACACAATTGAAAAAATGATAGAAAAATCCAACGCCTCCCACAAGTCCTGATATGGCATACCCATCAACTGCCATGAACAACTGTCAAGCGCAAACATTCCACTGCGACACAGCCATTCCGCGGCCTCGCCAGTTCCTACTCTCCAAGCGACCAGCCCACCAACAAAACAACAAACCCACACAACACCAAAAAAAAAAAACCCCAAACAACACCCACACCTACAACAACTCCAAACAAAAAACACAGCCGCAAAACAACTGTTATTCGCCGAGGCCCAAGGTGAACTGGAAGCAAAGCCTCCCCCCTGAACGACCAGACAACAACCCATCGAATCAAAGGGTTTTTCGGCTGCAAAGCCCCGTCCACCCCCAACAACCACCACAAAAACAAAAACAAAACAAAACAAAAAACCAAAAAGCGGGGGGAGGGGGGGTTGTTGGCTCCGTGGGCCGGGGGTGCCGTGGGCGCCTGGGGGGGGTGTACAGATTGTGCGCGGTAGTGCTTTCGTTTGTGTGGGGGCGTGGGGCGCGTACAAAAAAAAAACACAAAACAAAAACACCAACAAACACACAAGTGTGGGGAGGGAGTGATGGCGCAACAACAATCCCACCCGACAAGCGAAGCTCGGAAGAACACCAGTGTCCGCCCCCAAGTAGCGAGACTGCAGCCTTCTGACCCGGCACATCGCCGGCGAGCAAAACCCACCGCCACTCCCGTGGGGTCTATCGCCGCCGCCCTAATCCCCACCTACCTGACAACCTCAAGAGAAATCCGCCGCCCCGCCGGGTGACAGCCCTCAACACAATCAGCAACTCCCGACCACTCAACAAAAAAAATAAACACCCGCACCCACGACCCAACACAAAACAAAGACGTTAAAACATCCAGCAACGGAGTGCGGCAATACGCGTCGGGCTGGAAACTCCCGCCGCCCTTTCCATCACTCTTTTCTCCCATTCACCCATGGGTCCACCAACAAACCGACCAAAGCCGTACAAAACAAACCCAAACGTCGAATGATAGAGACCGACCGCCCAGAAAGTCGCGGGGTCGGAGTTGCCGGCTGGGTGGGCGCAGGGGGGGGGGGGGGGGCCCGTCGGCAGCAAGCCACAAAGAACAAAACCAAAAACCCCGACCAGCCCCGATCAAGTAGCCCGAAGCACAACAGACACAACCCAACACAAGAAAAAATCACAAATAAAAAAACAAAAACAAAAAAATAACCAAAAACACCACAACCACAAACAAAAAGCAAGAACCCAGAAGACACAAAAAAAAAATCCTCCACAAGAATACCCTCACACACCAGAATCCCAACGCAACTTCACCAGGAACGCGCAGTCCCAAACACCAACACAAAAAATACAAAAAAAAAAAAAAGAAAACCCAAACAAAAAAAACAAAACCCGCACTAAACAGGAAGAACCAACACCAAAACACAAACCCCACTCAAGAACCAAGCGTCTCCAACCCACAAAAAAAATAAAACAAAAAAACAAACAAAAAAAAAAACACAAAAAAAATACAAGGGGGATGGGGGGGTGGTGGGGGAAAATCCTCCGTGGAAGCCCCGCCACTCGACCAGCAAGAAAACCAGCAGACAAACTGCACAAACGGCGCCCTACAAGCTGCCGACGATCCACATCAAATCTCACCTGATACAAGCGTGACGACTCCCCTCACAGAAACTCGACCAAACCAAAAAATTTTTTTCCTCAAACACAGGGCCTGGGATTCAACAGACGTACCGTAACTTCCCGCCAGCGTGAAGAAAACCCCCAGCCCAAGGGCCGCCGTTTGCCCCGG
>Ga0179593_1320757_pt1 | contig 11390 bp, 11 predicted proteins | sample CZODoug2_1_08_16_FD_185931 | JGI IMG/M metagenome (GOLD analysis project Ga0179593, IMG submission 185931) | Vadose zone soil fungal communities from Angelo Coast Range Reserve, California, USA - CZODoug2_1_08_16fungal (PacBio error correction) | ecosystem: Environmental > Terrestrial > Soil >...
ACTTGGGACTGACAATGTACCCCGAGGGGATAACAGCCAGCCTAAGAAGGAAGACATCGCGGGGGGCGCAGGAAAAAATGAAGAAGGGGAAACGCAAAAGAAACCGATCGGCGAGGGGTCCACTACTAGGAGGATAATCAATCGAGGAGCAGGAAAAGCTAACTGTCCTGCCTCAGGACCTCGCATTAGGCGGGGAGCCTGTCCACCGTTTAGAGGGTAAGAAGAAGAAGGAAGGGTAACGAGGACCAGAGAAGGCCTGTAAAGAGGGACGGGGGGCCTAGTTGGGGTGGAGCGGGTCTTCGTTAATCTCAGGGAAAGATGGGGAGCTGGGAGGGAAAGGATCCAAAAAAGCCTGGCGGGCTCTGGACTTAACCACTTGAGAAGAGAGGGCCATGGAAAAGGAGGATCGTTCGCAGGGTCATGCGACGTCGAATCGCCTTGGTCAGGAGGACGTTGACGCAGGATCAGGCGGGAAAAAATAGGTAAAAAAACGACCAGGTTCTGGAACCGCTATTCACTAGAAGGAACAGAGGAAGGGAACACTGGATTCGATCTGAAATTAGAAGATTTGCGAGAAAGAGGACGCTGCGGAAACTGACCGCTGAAACAACGACCAAAAGCTGGGCAGATCGGAGGAAAAAATGAAAAAGGTGACAGAGAAGTTGCCCCTGCTCCGAGCGTCATGAAAAAAAGGCAAGAGGAACGCTGCTGTAACCACTGACAAGCTGTGCGAAGGGCGCCCGTCCAAGAAGGAGGCTACAGGGAGGGAGACCTTAATACGTGGATTGATGACGCCGGGAAAAAAAAGCGAGACGAGACTAAAAGTCTCCTGTGCCGGGAACGAAGGGGGGCCAGAAGTGTTCCCTGACCAAACGGTGGCGAGGCTTACGCCATGTTGCTCGAGCACAGGCCGGGGGAAAGGAAGGACCGAAAAAAGGAAAGAACGCGGGCCTGGCTGAACAAGGTTCAAAAATGGATTCGGGTCCGATGAGCGCTTTACCGGGAGCTTAGGGAGGCAAGCTGACCAAAAAAGGAAAGGATAGAAAAGCTGATATGATTAAAGTCCCAGAACATCGGGACGTTGGAGAGAGGGACTGCCACTACTACGCAAAAGAAGGCATGAAGGAAAAATTCGTAAACTCGGGCCGATCCAGAAAAAAGTAACTACGGGAAGCCAGCCTCCGCCAGAACTTCCCGTAATGAAACAAAAATACAACCGACAAAGGGCGACCGTGAGTCGAGCCAAGGGGTGAGATACCAGGCCCCCTGTCATCAAAAGACTCCTATAGCCACTTGAGGAAACAGAGGACTGCCAAGACCGCTAGAAGCCGCGAGCAGACCGAACGTCTGGGCTAGGACCTGAGCCTCGAGATTGGGCTTAGTATGCCAAGCCCTGTGCTGAGGCATGGAAACAAAGAACCGCGGGTGGTACAAGACTGCGGATTTAGAGAGCGGTTTGTGCCGGCTGGCTGTCGATGCCTGAAAGCTAAACTGAAAAGGGACAAGGAGCAAGGCGCGAACGGCTTTCTATCAGAGAAATCGCCAGGAGTTGCTGGCATGCGGTGATGAACGGGCCAGGAAACGGTCGTACCAAAGGGAAACCACCGTGAATGCGCGGAAACAGACCAATAGTTCTTGCCGGTGCCTCGCCAACCGGGCCCAATCGTTCTTCCTAAACCATCAAGTAAGAAAGAGAGTAAACAAGCAAAGGGGAAAAAGGGATGAAGGAGACGAACCACACGAGAGCATAGAGCACGTCCCCGCCCAAAACAGGCAGAAACCCTCCTCTCAAACTTGTATCAGACAAACTAAACAACCAACCACGTCGTAAATATAGGAAGAGAAAAGTTTCAGGGGGCCCCCGCTGGAGTATACGGGCGAGGAGGCCAAACTAATCTATCGAGGTGGCTCCCCTTTGCTCGAGATCCAAAAAGAAGGGCTGGGGGGGTGGCCGGGACGAGTTATTCAGGGGGGAGAAAGCCTTTGGTCCAGTTGGAGTCACAAAAGCTTCATGGAACCTCAAAAGAGGGGTCCTGCCGTACCTGAGAAGGGAAACCGGGGCCCGCGGGGGTAAAGTATGCCTGGACCGGGAACGACAGCGTATCGAACCTCTCGCGATTGTCTTTCTCTGAGTCCTGACTTTCCGCAAAGCATCTGTCTTCAAGTGTCAGGGAACAAGAAGACGTTCAGGCAGGGGGGATCAGGGGGACTCAAAATCGCAAAAAAGGCATAAAACGAAGCCATCTCAAGAGGTCCTCGCGGGGGGACTTGGACACCGATCTCCAAAGTCCTTCTGCCAAAAAAAAGCATCCTCGGGTCCTGTAAGAGAACACGGCGCATTTCAAGGAGAGAGGGGGGGGAGCGGAGGGAAGCTGAGGATCAAAGAGCCCATCTGAGTTCCCGGTCAGAAGTTTAAATCACAAAGAGAGGAACTGCATCTCTCAAAGTATATCGGTTGGGGTGGGGGGTAGATAAGGCGCAGGAAGGTGAGGCTGGGAGTATTGCCGGGAAAAAAATACATCGAAACGTGGGCAACCGAACGGCGTCATTCCAGGCTTTAGGTAGTCGGCAGTTCGAAAGAACCCGGACCGATGGGAGCCGAGGGTCAACTAGCCACCTCACCATTTTCCGCTTGGTGCAAAGGGGGCCGCGGCCAGTCCGCGTGACTTCCCTAATAGATGGATGAATGCAACTGCGATACGAGCGGGGATCCGCTGGGGCATACGGAACAGCGGTAAAAGTTGCCCGGCATTCAGAACCAGAACGGCGTAGAAAAACACCCGTCTTCTCGCCTTCCTCCTGTGACCCCGATGCTCCCGAAAAAGCCGGCACCGAGAAGACGGGCGAGGTTCGTCATGAAGAGGGAATTCTTCGGACCGCCAGATTGAAGAAGCCCATAAATGACCGTCCTTCTGGGTCGCCCAGTCCCGGACGCAGGGGGGGTAAGCCCGTAGATCACACGTTCCCGCTAGGTCCGCCATGCCGCTTCCAGACCAGGATGAAAGCCGGAGTCACGAACTCAAACCCTGGCCATGGCAAGTTGTCAAGTCTGAATACAAGAGGACGGAGGTCGTTGAAAACAACGGTTCGGTACTATATCACCTAAGAAGGGAAAAGAGGGAGGGGACGAGAATACTCAGACAGTTAAGGGAGAGAGGGAAATGGGGGATGCACCGGTAGAGTACAAGAAAATCGGAAAGGCGTCGCCTTAGGGAGGGTAAAAGGGAAGCGTCCAGGCCGGACACCGGCGATTCAGAGGAATGCAGAAAAAGCGGAACGGGGGAGGAAAGACCGTTCCGGAGGAAGACCCAGGCATGGGACCCAAGCCTCACAGACTCATCTCTTGAGAGATCCGTGCAAACACCTCACGAAAGGTCATGGAGAGGAAAACGACAAAAACTAAAAAAAGGGCAGAAGAAAAGAACGATATTCCTTCTGCGAGTGCCGGACGGTCTTAAACTCAATGGGACCTCTGGCGAAACAAAGGGAAATTCTGAAGAAAAAGACGCCTGAGGTGGTCAGAGGAGGCGAAGAGAAAAGGGAACTAGAGCGCTGATGCGCGCCAGAGTCGGAGCTCTTAACCCGAACGTCGGCGTATTCATTGTTGTTAGGAGAATTAGCGTGGTTACGCGCCCGTGTCAGACTGCAGAGGCGGCATTGGATAAAGAGGGAGCACCAAGGACATGAAAAGGATCGAACAGCCAACAACGGGAAAGATCTAGAAAGAAATGGGACTGGGTGGGGGCTCAATATTACCGCCTATACATGAATCGCGGGCGTCGGTACAACAACGAGGACGCGCACGGAACAAAAAACGGGGAGAAGAAAGCCGGTACAGGGAGAGGAGTCCAGACATCGATAGGGAGGGGGCGCATAAGAAAAACTTCTCTACTCTCTCCATGTCTGCCATTGTACCAGCGCAGGACTGGGGTGCAGGGAAGGTAACTGGAGCAAAAAGAGAAGGAGGGTTCCAAGCAGTCAGCAACATCGCAAGGCCTTGAAAAGGATCGTGGTTAATCCTGCAAAGGGGTTGAGGGAAGGGGTTCTTCGAGGACCTGAGGGGGGAGACGGGGAGTGAGGAGCACGAGGGACTTTCTTGGGGGGGATTAGGGGAGTCGAGTGCTGGTCTGCAAAGTAATGGACGGGAAGGAACGGATCGTGGAGCCATAGAGGGAAACGAGAGTAGTTTTGTCGGAGGCGGACGCCTCTTTCACTAGGGACCATCTAAAAAAAGACGGACAGAAGAACCAGGTATGGGGACAGTAACGTTCAAGGCGGCCCGTATAAAAAAACCCTCTGCCGGCTTCAGACCGGAGGAGATCTTGGAAGAAGGGGCAGGGGGAGAGGGGGGAAAAAGGCAAGGGAGGGAAAAGGCTAACAAGGGGGAACTCAGGAGGAAAACTAGTCCTTTTGACCGAATCATATCTTCTACAAGAGGTCATGTGGCTGAGCGGGGAGTCGGAGGACTGAAGGGCTTAAGTCGTCCTGGGTAGATACTCTTTAAAGAGCTCTTCTAAAGGCCTACCCACTGATACCTCTTTGAAGGGCACTTGCCGGCGGAAAACAGAAGGAGAAAATCGCATCGGGGCTTCAGCTCGCGAACGACAGCGGATCAGCGACCAATCCGCCGATGAGCTTCAAGGGCTGAGGAGGGGGAGGCCTGAGGGGAAGACAAGTCTGACGCTACTGCTAGAAGGGCTGGGTCATAGGCCACGGGCCTGGAACTTACTTCTGCAAGGCACGCGGAATAAGGGGGGGACGAGAAAAAAGGAAAAGACCGGGCCCCGGGGAGATTCATCATCGATGATCCGAGGAAAGCTAGGAGTCGTATTACTCCCTTACTTACTCAATCTCAAGTTCTTAGGGGGAGAAACGGTAAAGGAAAGAACACAATAGCCAGGGGGGGGGAATGACTGCGTCGCGCTCCGAAACCTCACCGTCTCGCAGCTGAAAACAGATCTCAGAAAAAATACAGGCTAAAAAAAGGACAGGGACAAAAGAACAGCGCGCTACCAAGACAAAAAAAACCTCTTATTGACGCTGCTGCAGACCAATCGTGGGCTACACGGGGGCCATGCCCGGATAAATGATCAATTCAGGGAAGAAAAAAAGAGCACTGGGGGCAAAAGAAAAAAGCGAGAGGACACAATTGCTGACGATACCCCGAGAGGGAGGGTCGGGAAGGAACCTCCTGTGTGCTAGTATAGCTGCATGTACACCGAAAAGAGGGAAGGTACGGAGAAGGGGACTTCGACTTTTCGCATAGCATGAGTCATCTAAGCCTTAACGGCTCGTCGGTCCAGGGAAAAAAGGAAGCAAGGGAAGAAGGAAAGCGGATACAGCCGAAAGACGGCCAGCAGGAGGGGGGAGGAGCAATACTTGTATGAATTTGACATCCTTGAATTACGCGACGAAGGGAAACGTACCCTGTCTCGGAAAACGCAGGACCCGAGAAGGTCCTGGAAGTTGCTCGCACGTTAGCCAAACTCTGCTTCACGAAATTCCTCAAACAGAACAGGGGGGAAAAAGCCTGATAAGAACGGGATCAATAACAAACTATAGATATGGGAAGAAGAACTGACTCCAAGTTCCGCAGATCCACTGTACGTCGAACACACAACTGAAGTATTAAAAAGAGAATAAAGTGAAGCTGCGGGGAAAAAGGTGAATCAAAAGGAGGCCCGCGGAGCCTGGGTGGGGGGTTAGAGATGGGCTCGGATTGTCAACAATATCATGGCGGGGGGGCTGGCCTCTGTAAGAAAAATGCTGAGAAGAAGAAGAGGGAGTGGAACGGGGGGGAGAACGCTGATGGAAATCGCGGGGTCCTTCTTCCTAGAAGTACCGGGTGGGGAAACAGGTTCCGGCAAGGATCATAAAGGGGAGGTATCTCAGGAACCGCGCTGGCCGATGTACTGTCTCTGTAAAAAATCCTAGTCAAGAAGGAGGGCAGGCTGCATTGTGGCAATCAACACGTCAGGACGGGGAGGGTGCCGCATCGCGCGGAGAAAAGGCTCGTACCTCATCCAGGAAACAGGTCAGGGAGGGGACATGGCCGAGAGAATAAGGCAGCAGGCTCCTCAGGAGCTCGAGGTACCGGAAAAGAAAAGGTCTCAAAGGTCGGGGGGCTCGCGGCGGAGTAGGGGGAAGGTGTCTCTTCCACATTCTAAAGTCCTGAATGGCTTCGGTGGTAAGATAAAAAGCTGTAGGCCTGCAGAAGCAGGGGGAAATGGGAAAGGGGGTGTAGAGCCGGCGACGGGGAAGGGGGGTCTTCAAGGGTATAAGTAGGGCATCAATCTTAAGATGACGTTCAGTTAATAAGCTTAAAGGGGCGGAAGACAATAGGCGGGGGGAAGGAGGCTCCGGCCTAACCGGTCAAAAGCGAGGGTTCGAAGAAGGGTCCTCGTCAGCGGATAACGGCGTACTGCGTCGAGGGAAAGCCGCCGGGAAGAAGGGATAAAGAGGGAACGAGAGACTGCAGGATTCTAGAAGGGGATCCAAGAGCAGCAGTAAGGGACTGCAGTTGCCCTGGCAGGTCCAGGCCTGTTCATAGGAGACCCGGGAAGGAAAGACGGAAAGTAAAAGGATGCATACAAGTCGCCCGCAGTCCCAAGTCCGCGGGGGGAGTAGGGGAAGACTCGGAGCGTCGGCGATCAGGCAAGACACTATTACGGAAGCATCCTTTATCAAGGAAGCGCGAAAGAAGAAAGGGCCCAAGGTTCATGGGGGAAAACGTAGGCAGAGAGTGACCGCGAGCGTCAGAAGGTTCATCAGTTACATCACAAGGCAGTGGATCCCGAGCAACCTGGTCCTGATCTTGGTAGAGGGGGCGGCGCGGCAAACAGAGAGCAGTCTTTAAGAACAGGGGAAGGGAAAAGTAGCATAGTCCCGCAGCCGTGAAAAGCGGATCCTCGAAATATCGCATCATTTATGATAAAGATGAGAGGGACGGAGGGAGAAGAGCGGGGCCGCTGGCTTAGAATTCTCCTTCTTAGGGGGTCAAGCAGGAACGCGGCGTCAACAGCCGCCTAAACACCGGCCACCGAGAATGATACACACTGAGAACGAGACATAATTCCATGGAGTCGACACGCCTAGAGAAGAATCCCACAAATCCCCAAGCACAAGGTGAGAAAGACACGTCAGCCCTCACATCAGGTACGACTTGAAAGGGGTACGAAAAGAAAAAAAAAGGCAGCACCGCCCTATAACCGGGAAAAGGACTTCGGCGCTGTGAAGGACCGAAACACAAAAAAGTCCTGATCACTACACCTACACGGAAGCCAAAGCAAAAGGGGGACACGGAGCAGTACAGGGCGAGAAAAAGGCCAAGCAGATCTGAACTTACGCGCGCCCATTCCTAGGCATCTGCCCGGACCTACGCGCGGGAGGCGGTATGACGCCAATTGTGGGTTTGGGAGGTGTCAGAGGGGAAACGTAGAGTCATGTAGGAGAAAAGGGGGAGAAGGTGGAACAAGTGCGCACATGCAGTCCCAAGGATCTAGGAAAAACACACAACAAATTGAAAGAGAGATACTTGGGACAACATGTTGCGACCGAGGCTTGAATTCCTCCTCCGAAAGGACACACCGAGGGCGTAACCAAGGAGGAAAGTAAGAACGTAACACCAATTGCGATAACGCCGATTCAGGAAGAGGTCCGAGCCGAGACGAAAAAAAGAATGGGTCCGCATATTAACCTCTCTTCTCGACGGATAGCATTAAGACGACAGGAAAAAAAAGAGACTGGGGGAAAAAAGGGAAAAAAATGGGGAGGGAGACAAACAAGTTGGTTCCGCCGTCCCAAGAGAATAATGGCCTTGACACTAATATTGAGGGGGTGCAAAACGGGTGGGGTGGAGGATCGGGACAAGACTAAAAAGCCTCTTGGATTGCTGGCAAACGGGACAAGAACCAGCTTCTTGGGCGGCTGGTTTAAATTAAGAATTTTCCATTAAGCCATTACCGGTTCGTAGAGAAATGAGCGGTAGGAGAAAAAGAAATAAAAAATGCGGCGGACCCGCGTTCCTGCGACAGAGAGGCAGCATTAACCAACGTCAGAGGTCTGGTAATTCGTCCCTTGAAAGAAAGGAACAAGATGAAAAACAGCGGATCAAGAAAGAGGGATTATCTAGCCGGAGGCCCGCCGGAGTTGAACTGCGGTTCTGCTAGATGCGGAACGACCCGAAAGAGGGGGGAGGAAAGTACACAGCAGGCCCAGGGTGAACGGAGAAGGGATAAACTGTGGGGCCAGAAGGCGCGGCTGCCATGTATACTATACTTCACAAAGAACGCCGGAGCGGCGACTGGGGCGGGAAATGACGCGGTCAAAATGGCTTCACTGACTTCCTCACCTGGCTGACCGGAGATTGGGGTAGGAGATTCATCAAAAAAAAGAGAAGGAAAAAAAGAAAGGATCCTCTCTACTCGGCCGAGTTAAGTCACGGCAAGTTTGAGGCATCTTTCAGTACTGATGAGAGGAATGTACTCCGGAGGAAGGGAAAAGGGAAGAAAAGAAGGAAAAATGCACGCCCTCCTGGGTAGACCTGCGGACTCAGTCATATCAGAGGCGCATCAGGAGATAAGTCTTACCTCTCTTAAACATTCCTCTGTCCTGTAGACTGCGAAAAAAGGTTGGGGAGAGCATCAAAGGGGAACCAGAGGAACCGTTGAGCCCTGCCTGCCCGAGAAGTCTCCCGCCGGGAATACGCACCGTTCATCTGGAAAAGCTGAACGCCTATGCTACTGCTTATAACAGACTGTAACAACCACCCAAAAGAAAAGCCAAAGGCTACAACAACTAAAGACACAACGATCGAACCGAAGAAGCGTCTGGGCAGGCCGCAGGCGGGGTACCACGAAGGCCTGCCCATCATCTCGAGAAAGCGGCAAAAAGAGAATCCGCGAGCAGAACCGAACTGCGAACGTGAGAAAGATACCATAGGCGGGCCGGATTATGCCAAAATAGACGGAATATCGCATGTACAGAACAGGAGGGACCTGTACTGGCTGGCTTCCCAATATGTCGGGGGCCGCGCGAAATATCAGAAGAAAGGCCTGAAATCTGCTGGTCCCTGGAAAAATGAGCATCTCCTGCGCGACAAGGATTGATAAAGACAAAATCCACTCTATGTGCTGGACCTATTGAGAAAGAAGGACAGTCAGGCAAGTACCACTCGGGAAACGGGGGGTACCCGCACTCATTACCCGTTCATGACTCGTGAGAAAAAAACTTCAAAACCAAAAAAAAAAGGCGGCTGCTAAGCAGTAAACTAACGAGAAAGAAGCACAGCCATGATCATCCAGTTATCAGCTTAAGTCCTATTCCAACACCCGCAGAATATAAAAAATGGGCAAGAAAGGAGCCTGACTCACGGGGAAACACTCACAACGTGGGGGTGACTCACAAAAAACAACGAGGAAGGTGAACCTCAGAGAGCAAGTTGGGGAGAAAACTGGGTGAACGAGGAGTGAAGAAGAGGGAGGCCCCTCTCGGGCGGTGGGTCACTCTCAGACCTTTGCTCACGGAGATGAATGTCTGTGCCTGGCCCTTAGATGGTGAAGCCGACGAAAAAAAAAACCGTTGCGAGCGGAAGGGAAGAGAAAAGGACGGAGTGACACGTACCGGTGGAAAAACTCTTGGTAGCGCATTACTTGCAAGGATCGATATAGCGAAAGCACTAGAGGGGGGGACGAGGAAAATGAGAAGGATATCAACCGCTGGTAGCGCAAGGCAGGCTGAAGGCCATGTTTGGGGGGGGGGGGGGGGTTTTGGGTGGGGGGGTGGGGGGGGGGGGGTGGGGGGGGTGGGGGGTGGTTTGGTTGTTTGTTGTTTGTGGTGGTCCAAGGGGGACAACCGAGCCAATGCAGGCCGGGAGCGACCAAGAAAGCGCCGCGGCGAAAAGAGAAGGACCATCCGCACCGGCCGCCCGCTGTTCATTCCAGGCCTTCCCGACGGCGAGGCAGACAAACGACCTCCCTCGGAAAAAAGAGCGAAAGAGGGGCAGGGCGGCTGCGGCCGCGGAGAGGGGGCATGAAGGGGGGACTCGGCACAAGCACTGAACATCCGATGAGCAGAAAAAGCCTTCGTGGGAGTATAGAAACTCTTGCGGCCTGCCAAGGTCACAGGAGAGCGGGTGGGGTGGGAGAAAAAAGGAAAGGGGAAATGTGGGAGGCGGGTAGGAAGCCGGGTCAACAAAGGAAAGCGGGCGTTCAGCGGCGGCAGCCGAACGGTGCGCGCAGGAGATGCGCTGCATCGCAATAAAAAAAGTCAAATGTGGCTGGAAGGGGAAGCAGAAGAAGGACGCGATGCCGAAGTACTTGCGGTCAGAGGAAAGCCCGCACGGGAAGGCGCAAGAACGATGAGCCGGGGGAAAAGCGATGCAGCGAGGGTAAAAACTGTTAAACAGGCCAGCAGGGGAGGCATTTGCCCACACCTGGGTCACGCCGTGTGGCACAAAAGCCGCGTAAGAACGGGAAAAAGGGGACGAACGAGGACATACCACCTGACGCCGGAGGAAACGCCTCAGCGGCGGAGGAGGTCGTCGAGTATCATGGTCGTACGAACAACCAGGCCCTAACGTAGCAGACCAGGGGGCCGCTACGCAAGGGGACCCGCACACGGGTTGAAGTTGGGAAACTGCCGTCTGCCGCCAGGCGTTCCCTCGTTCTTCGCCCGCCCAGGGACGCAGCATACGGAGCAAAGCGAACCAGGGGGAAACGCGTTCAAAGAAAAGGATCGGCGCGGCGTAGCTTCAGCAGGTTACCTATCCATCTTCCTAAAGCGAGGACGGAACGAAGTCGGGACGCCCGGACGTTGCTCAGCCGCAGAGGTTGGGATAGAGGGCAGGGAAAAAATACCAGGGGGGCGTCTGGTGATTCCTGATGTAGATGATAAAATCAGTCCACGCCTACCGGGGGGCAAGCGTTCTGAGACAAATAGCATGCTCACAGTCTAAGCAACACAGTGACAAGGCAGGCCGGGAATGCAGGCGGCAAGGACGACCACAAAACTAAAAAGGAGTCAGACGGTGAAGTATCCGTTCCATCACACTCCCACATCAGCACTTAGAGACGGGGGAAAATAAAGACAAGAAAAAACAACTCACCGCCCTAGAAAAATTCCCTGATTAAAGGCTGTTTTCAATGGTCTGACACTCCCCGAAGATAGTGACATCCTGCGGGAAATCAAGACAGGTCTTTCACGAGGAGAGAAAGGGGAGCGCTTTTCCTTCAAAGATTCACGAGGGGAAAAAAACGCAACAGAGGGCTTCTAAAAAAACGGGTCGGACCTAAGGCGATGCTTTATGCTTCCAATTTGTGTGTTACTGTTGACGTTCAAGCCATCTAGCACTAGGAGGGAAAAGGTAAGACTGGCGAACCAGGCGAAAAGGA
>Ga0179593_1507336_pt1 | contig 11390 bp, 9 predicted proteins | sample CZODoug2_1_08_16_FD_185931 | JGI IMG/M metagenome (GOLD analysis project Ga0179593, IMG submission 185931) | Vadose zone soil fungal communities from Angelo Coast Range Reserve, California, USA - CZODoug2_1_08_16fungal (PacBio error correction) | ecosystem: Environmental > Terrestrial > Soil >...
AAGGAGTTATCTGACGCATCCAAACATAAGACACCGGGGGATAAAAGTGCTGGCGGTTTGATAGAACGCCAGAGCGGCCTGAACCTTGATCCAAAAAAAAAATCAGTATAACCGTGAGGACTGAGGGCGACGGCAGGGGGGAAGAGATTCAAGAAAGTGCACGTCCCGGACTGGAAGGAAAATAATAGTTCTACAACCCGGGTCGCCGCTTCGCTTTCAAGCGAATATAACGGGGAGCGCTCGTGAGACAAGACACGAAAAGGGGGGAGAATCAAAGGTAGCAGAAGGGAAATAATAAGTGGATGGGGAAGGGGTGATACATCACGTGAGAAAAGACGCCTGGAACGAAGGGAGACCGACAAGTCGGGGGGACAAATCGCAAAAGAGAAGTATAGTGGAGGGCCATAGGGCGGAGAAACAGGAGTGGAAGGCAGGAAATATCGCCTATATGTGTCCCTCATAAATCGGGGAAAGGAAAGGATTTAATTTTAGAACCTATCGACTAAAAGCAAAAGAATCGTACCGCGGGAAAGGAAAGCAAGGTAGAGAAAAAGATAGGTTCTCTACTAAACTTGAAAATCGGCCCGGGTCGGAATCGAATTATAAGTGATAAGGGGGGCTGAAGATGACCGGGAGGACGGGTGCGGAAAGCGCCTCAGATAAAGGAAAAAGCATCCAAATAACACCGAGTCAAATAATGAAAACGAGAGAAAAATTTAGGAAAAGGAAACAACAAGCCTGCCTCCGCTAGGATCAAGCAGTCAGGAAAACGCAGTGCGTAGGGACAAGAGCATATTCTTTCAAAGACGCAGAAAAAACTGGGTTAAGCCCGGAATCAGCAAAACATTCGACGTAGAGATAAAGAAATAGACAAGAGCCCATAAAAAAAACCGAATTGGATCTAGTCCCAGGGGGGACCGAGGCCGACAACTGAAAGCCACCTATAACGGGGACGCATTTCGGGGTCCTGCAACAAGGCACCTCAGAGGATATTGGGGGGTCGCAATCCTTGGATAAAACGAAGTAACGAACAAAAATAAGGAAAACAGGAAGGCATGAGGCCAAGGACACGCGAGGGAAGTGACAGGTTCTCTGCAGAATGAGCATGACGACATAGGTGGGGACCACGTGAGAAACTTTCCAGGCGGAAGCGGACGGTCAGAGCGGAGCAGGGCGAATCAGGGGTCAGCACTGCGTTAAAACTATAGGGAGAGAAGCAATGGCGCGAAAAGCGAAGGAATCAGAAACGAACTGGACAAGAATGAAAAGGCACTCGCCTAGGGTGAAGGGGGGAGTCAGAAGCCGGGCGAGTTCCTCGGGAAAGAACAGCCACGAACGAAGCACGCAGTCGAGAAAGGACACGCCGGAGGGCGAAAGGCGCAGGGCCGCGGACCGGGTCAGGGTGCGAACCGATTTTCCCTGCATTCCTGAGATAGCAAAAGACGGGGACCGCCACGGTGAGATACCTTGGAGCAAGCTGGGTAGCAAAATCGGTCGGCGCGTAGGACTTCCCTGATGATCGATAAGGGAAGAGAGGAACGTGGAACGATAAACTGCTTTACAACATAATGGTGTAACACCAAAACACGAAAGAGAAAGAAAAGCTCGGGGGGATCGGCTGGAAGGAGTAACAACCAGCAAAGCAGGCAGTGCAAAAGGTGAGAGGGGAGGGGTCTTATCATCTTGAAGCTTGCAGAGGGGAGGGAACGAGGCCGAAGTGTTGAAGAGGTAAAAAGGAAACGCAGGGCCTTGATAGTGAAGATCAAAGGTAAATAAAGTCTTTCGCGAAATACGAAAGAAGACGTATTCTCCGAAGCAGGTCATCAAAGAAGAGGAGCGAACTCCCCGAAGAAGAGAGCTAGGACGAAGATAGATGTCAGAAGGGCGCAGATGCGAGGGAAAGAGCATTTAAGATGAGGCAATAGGCAAGCAAGAGGGAGACGCCGTGACAAAAAAAACCAAAAAAATACTTCGAATGCGGCAGAATCTATCGCGCGCAGTCAACTCAGCGGGGAGTGAAACGGGGAAAAGGCAAATCGCGGGCACCGCAAGGTTTAGATCGCATTGCGAAAAAGACGTTCAGAACCCGATGAAACAAGTCGACGGTAAAACATCTCGGATGCTACGGGCGAACTTGGACGTTCTGTACAAATAAACGAGGTGAAAATAAATAGAAGGCTCTGGAAAAGAAGGAACGCCGAAAACATCAAAAAAGGCAGTGGTACAAAGCGCCCGGGGGCCTTGCCGAGGAGGCCAAAACTACCCCACCAACGGAGGAGGAATAAGATCGTGGACGCTCAGCACTCGCTGGTTATACTATCAGAAAGTTCGAACGATAACCGCCATAACGAGGCCTGGAAAACGCGAGAAGGGAAGCTGGGAACGAGATACTAATCGCGCATCTGGGGGGGGGTCTGGCGCGCTCGAAGCCTATATTGGGGAAATCAATAGAAGGAGAATAGGGGAATCGCTTAGCAAGGAGATTCGATCTATAACAACCATTGCTTTCCCGCAGAGCGCGGTCGGTTACCTTTTGAATCGGCCCGCAGGCGAATCAGATCGGGAGGGGGAGTGAACCGGCGGCTCAAAGGGGCGGCTCTAATCAAGAGAACGGGTCCAAGTCAGTTCAATCGGGACCCAAACTTACAAGAGTATCGCTAAAGAGAGGGAAATTCACGGGGAAAGCAAGCGGGCGGAGAAAGGGAGATCGCGCTCGCAGAATACCTTCGGAGCATAACGGTGGAAAAAAAGTAATGCATTTTGACGAGGAAGCAAGTCAGGAAGGCGGCGTTCCGGGTTGGGAAATCTGAATGGAGGAACTTCTCCCCTGAGAAAGATACCAGGAACGAGCTGGCGAATGATAACTACTTTCGAATCATATCGCCCATGAAACCACACCCAACACATCACTGAGAAGAAAAGGCGGTAACGTCGCCAAGGAAATGACGCCGCAAAGAGATCTCTCAGGGGGGGAAATTCGTGTAAAGAGGTAGACAAAAAAAAAGGGAAGTCTAAGTTCAGAAAATTCGAAAATAGCGCCAGCATATTGAAGGATGCTAACGTAAGCGTAAAACAAAGCACGCGCTAGGAGTCGAGTCACTTAAAAAAAAAAATCCGAGGGGGTGCGGTTTAAAGAGCGGTCCGCGAAAAGGGGAAAGGGCGGGAAGTGCCGCACTGGCTACGCAACAAGGTGCATGGTCGGAAAGAAAGGATGACGTTACCTGGTGGGACGAGAATACAAGGGAACCCAATTCGCGAATTGAACGAGCTGAGGTAAGGGGCCGTGAGGGAATATTACATTGTATGGAAAGGTCGGGCAGGGATTTCATCATAAACGTAAAAAAAAATGCGATCGGATGGAAGGAGATGCAGGAACAAGAGGTAGAAGGGGGGGGGGGGGGGGGGTGGGGGGGGGGGGGTGGGGGGGGGGGGTGGGGGGGGGGGGGGGTTGAAAAAAACTGAAGCCGCCTTTTAACAAAAAAAAAAAGTGGTGCCCAGTAAAGGCTCTTCATCCCTGAAGAGAAGTCCAGCGCAAAAAAGCTTCGAATACAAGTGGAAAATGAGTCCTTCCTTGAATAATCGAATTGGACGTGCAGGCGTCGTTTCGCCCAACTACTGAGGACGATCGAGGCCGACTGGTGGTCGTTTAGGCCGCAACGCTCCCGCATAAAGCGCCAGTCTTCAAGGACCGATGATACAACAGGCAGCTCGGAAGGTAGAGGGGCTCGCTAGACTCTTGCTATCTGTAAAACGGCGAAAGGTAGTTTGCAAACCATAATCGCAAAGCCATTGGGAACACTAACGCGCGGGTGACGGAAAGGGGTGCGCAAGGAAATCGGCAGTATTTGATTCATTCAAAGTTCGTGCTGGTGGTCGGCCGCGGGAGGGATTCGGAATCCGGCACTCGAGGGCGTCAGGAAAAAAAAGAGGATTGTAGATTGAGTCTCGCGCCCTATCCTCCAAAGGCTGCAGAAAAAGACGAATTGGGCAGCACTTGGGGCTTCGGAAGAAATTGCGGATGACGACGAGAGGGGGGTCAACCGGTAGTCCCAAGGAATGCCTCGTAGGAGAGAAAAATGCGGCGGAAAGTAAGTGGCAGGAAGTTTCAGCCCTCTGCCTATCGTGAAAAGGTAGCGAGAACACTGAAACCACGGCAAGGGTAGAGATGGATGAGGGTATTCAGTGCAGCCAGACGAGTCCTCCAAAGAAGATGACTGAAAAAAAAGAGTCTAGGGCAGCTGATTCACTTTCATAATCACGAAAGGCAGGCGCAAAAGTGAGGGGTCACAAGAGCTAAAAAAGGAGGCGAGGGGAGACAGCAGGTGACCGAACCGGGGGAGAATCTCTGGAAAAAACCTTCAAGGCTAAAGACGCAAATGTGTAACGTAAGGGGAAGATTATGGGAGGAGGAAATTCCGAAATATGAAACGGGGGGGCATTCGAGTTAGGAGGTCTCCAGACGTCGAAAAAACGAGAAAAGAAGATATTCGGGGGGGTGCGGGAGGCAATGGGTCGAAGAACTGGGGAGAAGGCGGGAAGAGGCCGTCAAATCCCATATGGAAAACCGGGCCGCAAAGAAGGTAGTATCCCTTAGATTCGAGAGGAGGTTGAAGCGATTCATCCAGAGTCATCTGCACCTTCTGCATGAAGTCAGGGACTAAAAGCGGGGGGGATTATCCAACAAAAAAAGGGTGGAGAGATTGTTCCGAATTGAAGCAAGAAACACGGGCACGGGCAGAAAAGGTCAGATGACGCTCAAAGCTTATGCAAAGGGTAGAACCAGCCACAATACAACCCATCAGCCGGTGTCGGCGCTGACTAGACCGTCTGTTTCTCAGAGTAGAAGAAAATTATCTTTTCGGGGGCAGGGCAGAAAAGCGGTAGAAGGGGCATAAGACCGCGCCGATATATGGACTAAGCCAGAATCTGCTAAAAAATGTAGAAAAGAAAAACTGGTAATGGCCTCTAAGAAAGAGAAAAAAAAAGGGAAAAAAAAGTCGAAGAGATAGAGAAGGATTTAGAAAAAAAGCGAGTCCACGAGGGACACTTTCGGGGCCTCATCCTTAGTGGGAGAGGGCGCGGATAAGATCGTGGGAAGAGGGGAGCAGCGCTATCCCCGGGCGAGACGGCCTCGATGCGGGAGAAACTTCCCGAGCCACGCAATAAAACATCAAACAAAAATGCAGCCTCGAGTGCTGCAATTCTCCCACACCCCTGAAAACAAACGCCGGCATTAGAGACAAAAAGGAAGGGTCAGGAAAAATTAGCAATAGAGGGTAAGGGAGAACGATACCCATGAAGTCGCCAAAGAGCACGAACCGAGGAGGACAAGAATCAGCAAAGAGCAAAAGCGACGAGCAAACGGGGTTGCTAATAAGAGAAGAAAGCCAAGGAAGAAACCTTAGCGCTGGGAGGAAGCAGAAAACAAGGCGGGGACAGAAGATGCAGTCAAGGGGGGGGACGTAAAAACATCGACGAGGAAACCGGAAGGTAAATAAAAACGCGGCCCCAAACGTGGGGGGGGGGAGGGGTGGGGGGGTAGGAACCAGGCGAATGCGGAACCATGGGGGGGAAACGCTTGGAGGAACAGTACGGTGGACAATTTTCGCAAACTAAAAAGGGAAGCAGAAAAAAGGATATGGGAAAAAAAAAGTGGGAAAGGGCGGAAGTCAGCGGTCAAAAACTAATCGGGTAGAAATCATAAGAAAGGCCGGGTCCGATCATTGAGAAACACAAGAAAAGGAAAGAAAAAGAACTTGCCAGATCGACCCATCAACAGTGGGTCTAACGAAACCGGGGCCGGCTGAGAAAAGGATTCTAAAGACGGTCAACATACAACACCAGACGCGGAAAAAAAAAGATAGGGTCGGAGCCAAGCAGAGCAAAGTTCTCCTGGAAAACAGAACAAAGTATGACGCTTAGCAATCATGACATGAATGCGTAGGAGAAGGGGAAGACGGAAAAAACGGAGGGACATCTCGAAAAGACAGGCGGAGTGGGAAAATAGGGGGACGTAAGCATCGGGCAAGACGGAGAGGAGTTCTTTCAAAAGAAAGATACAGGGCGAATAAACTTGATAGACAGGAAGGGAACACAACCCCCGAAAAAGTATACGCGCGAGAGGAATCGCGAAAGTAAAAGCAAAGAGAAGGGGAAGGGGGGGGTTCAAATAAAATTCTCTAGAGGTGAGGTCGGACCAAAGGGTGGGCGGGCCAAGGAAAGGCAGCCGTTCAGGCGGCTCGAGCACCAGCGCCGGAAAAGCCTGGGGGGGGGGGAAGGAGAAACTCGAGATCTAAGAGAATCTTAACACCATCGCTCTTGCAAGAGAACCGGAAGGGGCGGTGGAAAATCGGGCGATACGTATCTGACCGGGTCAGCCGAGATTTAAAGAAATACAGGCCGCAGGCGATAACGAAGGGATAAAAAGGGGACGCGTTAATATACTGGGAGGTCAAATACGATCTAAAGAAAAAAAAAAGGCAGGAGGGCAACAGCCGCGGCCGTCGAAACAACGCCACGTTGGATCGATAAAGGGAGAGGGACCGAAATCTAGAAAGGACGCCAGGTCTGAACAAGCTCTTCAAGATTCTGCAAACCACAAAGCGGTCTCGGTCGGGAGACGAATCAACGAAGGAAAAGAAGCTTAATTCTTCGCTGGAGGCATTCTAAGGAGCCGCAAACGATAAGACAGAATAATCCAGTCCCAGCTGCTCTTTCCTTGAGAGGAGGAAACAGATGAAACACAAAAAGATGAGTATATCTAAGGAACGAGAGGGGGAGGGGTTTGCTCCGGGGCTGCACGAGGTCTAAAAAAAAAAAAACCCCGCGAAGAAGAAAAATCGCCTTGACGCAGGGGGGGCAAAAGGGCTGACACGTGGTCTGAATCAGGACCGTGTTATTAGGCGCTAAGAGGGACATGGGTGATAAGAAGACAAGAAGACGGGTAATCGTGAATTCGAGGGAAGTACAAAATAAGGCGTAAAAAAAGAGCGGTTGACCGCGGCGTGTGATCGACGCAAAAAAGGGGGGCGAAGGGCGAAAAAAGGGTCTCGCCTACCGCACTCAGCTCGCAGATGCGGCGAGTCAAAGAAAACACCAATTGACGGTCTGTAGTGTAAACTCTGAAATTTCGTATCGATAGGAAGAAAGGCACACCGGGAAAAGGTGACAATCTCTCTCTGTGCGAGTTGTCTACACCCATACCCTCAGATCCTTCAATTATGAGTCAGCGGGACGCTGTGGGAGAGGCCCAGAATGGACAGGAATGGAAGTTCCCGGGGGGTTGACAACTGAAAAAAGGGGCGGCCAGTCAGGAAGCTAATTGATACAGAGAAATGCTGCGCCGCTCGGTGTAAATGGGTAGGAGGACGAGATGGACCTGCCTCTATCTAAAGCGCTCGGGGGGGAAGTCTTTTGGTAAGGTTCACAGATAACTCTTACAAGACTAAAAAGCTCTCGCCGGAAGGGGAAGAGTGCTAACGTCAAAAACCTCTTCCAAGCAAGCGGCTTCGGCATTGAGGGCAGCTAAAACACATGTCTGCTCCTGGTCACGTAAGAGTCAGTGATTACGGTTAGCGCGGTCCCGCAAATGACGGGTCTATTCAACATGTCAAAGCGGAAAAGGACGATGCTTGCTCCGAAGAGTCAGAGGTAAGCAGTGACGATTTATCCGGATCAGCGCCCGGGCGGGACGCGAAAATGGGGGGACACGAGCTATTGGGGCTTTCACATCTGGCATTTCGCGAAGTCGAAGATCAAGATAAGCGTCGTCACCGATCGAGGGGAAAAGAAGGACTTACAGAGAACCTGGGAGATCACTCGCGCAGAAAGGTGTGTCAAAGACGTGTCGAGGAGCTCCAGAAAGTGAGCAAGTGGCCAAAGAGAAGAAAAGAGCCGATCAAAACACTCGCTGACAAATGGACGCATCTAAAAGGAAACTTGAGACAGTGGGGGAATCAGCAAAGTTGGGTGGAGCGGAGCTTTGGTACGCCTAACTCTCATAAATACGGAAGGTAATAAGGGGGGGTGTTGACATTAGGCCGCAGAGGCTCCGGTCGGGGAGAAGTGGGCTGACCAATACACATGTCCGCGGGGGCCGGAGGGACGCTTGCGATGGGATACTCGAGAAGATCTCAGATTCGGGGCGAGAAGAAACCGATGTGCAGGCAGTTTGGTCCCCAAAATCTGATGCAAAGGGCTGACGGAACGCTGGTCGCGATAAAGATTTTATTGAAGAAAAACACCGTCAGGGAGGGTGGTTGGAAGGGGGGCGATGCAATGAAGAGCTGGGGGGTTTGGGGGGGGGGGGGGGGGGGGGGTGGGAGCAAGCGGGAAGAAAAGGGGGTTCCGTGGCGGGATGATAATCAGCAAAGTCCGTAACAAAGATCGTTCGCGGCGCGGATCGGGGGATCGCCACTATCAAAAATCAGGACCTACGGTCAGCGTTTGAAAAACGGGCCAAAGAAATCGAGAGACCCTGGATTACGGAAAAAAGTGCGGAATGCGAAGTCTCTCGGGGGAATCAAAAATGAAAAGAGTCAGTAAAAGAGGAAAGAGTATTCGACGACCGAGGTCGGGGAGGGGGAGTCAGAGCGATCCAGACACACTAGACCAATGAAAAAGAGATTGTGAGCCTGGATGGAAAAACCAGACAGGCGGAACGAAAGCAGCCCGAACCAGGCGACGGGTCTAAAATGGAGTATTAAATGACCCAGAAGGACCTTCCGCGCAAAGGGGAGCCTGAACAGGAGAAGCCTTTGAGACGCGAACTACTCACCGGTTCCAAGCTAACGCGTAGCGGAAGGAAAAAGGTGGTTGCGGTGGAGGCTCCCAAAAGACAGATTGGCGGCCAAACAGGACGCGACAGAAAAGGAAGAGGATAAACCTTCCTATCTAAAAAGAGAAAGAGCTCTCAAAACTCGGTTTCAAAGAAATCATTCCCGGGCAGGTAAATAAAGTGGTGAACCCGGACAAGGTTCGGGAGACGTCGGGGCCATTCGCCCCGAAATCTCTCTGAAAAAAATGATAATAAAAGAAAAAAAGACGGAGGGGGGCGGCAAAACGAACCCGGGAGACGACATACCTTTTTCTGACAGCATTAAAAGTGATACTGACACCAGAGGCGCGGGGAAAAAAACCGTGAGGTCGAGCGACCAATTCAGGTAGAGAATGCGACCTTCGCTAAATGAGGGACAAGATGAATCCAAAAGGGGAGGGTGCACCTTCTGCACGCCAATCGAAACTACATTCGTTGAAGAGAAAAACAAAAGCCACCGGTTGCGCTCTGCTGGACGATATGACTGTGGGGAAGGCTGAGGGACATCGAACTGCCCCAGGAAGAGAATATCCTCTAGAGACAACGGAATCTAAGGCACTTAATAAACAAGAAAGTATAAAACGAGGTGGGTGTAGGCGCTGGAACAAGACAGGACTTTCAAAGATAAAAAAAAAGGTTAGGCAGAGGGAGGAAAAAACAAGGATGGCGGCAAGAAAGAACACCTAGGAGGGACCATCAGCGCACTTTTAAGGGTCCCAGAGAGAAAGAAGGAAGCAATCCGCACGTCGTAGGACAGAAGCCGAATACGCGAAAACAGGTCTGGAGGGGCTAAGAAGCGCTAAAATTAGAGGTTTCGCAGAAACAAGATAGTTCAAATCGAGCAGCGATTGATCGATCATAGAGTCGCGTGGAAATACGTGTCAAAGGCGAGGAGAAGTGTGGCGGATGACCGGGCTCTCCGAAAGCCAAAAAAAACTCATCCCAAGCGCGCACATGAAAGGGGGGCAGGAATGCTCCCACAACCATCAAAAAACTCTAAAGCCACTAAAAGAAGAGCGACAGCGGCGAGAAATTGAAAAATGAAAGCCCCCCACGGTTAACGACCCGAATTGGACAGAAAGTATCGCGGAAAGAAAAAGCAAGACGAGCAAGACCGGAAAAAGGAGATCGGTCGGAAAGGAAACTGAAAAGCGCCAGCGTGACAATGATGGCGAGGCCGCCTCCACGCAAACGGGGCTTCGGTAGTGGGGCTTAAAACAATCACAAGGAAAAGGGCGGTCAAGGGGGCAAAGCCGAAAAGGAAAGAAGGACTGCGAAGGAGGTGCAAGGATCGTTCATCGGGGTGACGGTACACTTGCAACGGAAGAAAGTGGCCGCAAGAATCGGCACCAAGAACAGGGGGGGGCAGAGTCACGAGCTCTTAGCAGGGTCGACGAGGAATAAATCGCAGGAACATCGAATTCGGGGGATGAGCATGATGGAGAGGCGCAACAAGGAATTCGAGCCAGCAAAAAAAACGACTGGGGGGCAAAAAAAAGCACATCTCAGTCAGGCAGTGTCTGAAGGAAGAGAAGGGCTTATCAAGGAAAAAAAATACCTAAAGGAACGGGAGGAAACAAAGCAGAGTCGATCCAATTCACGAAGTTAGGGGCGTCTAAGCGGGGAGTCTCCGCGGGGATAGCAGGTTCATTGTACATTCGCGCATCTGCGAATAGAAGACAAATGAAAGAGGAAGACAAAGGGGAGGTAATATCAGAAACACGAGGGATTTTTACGGGTTGAGCAATCGCAACGGCGGGCGGGGTCTAGTCTTCACAACATAACTTAAGAGGACGATGTGACGATTATTCAACGAAAAACCATCTTATTAGGCGGATCGGTCGGACGCAACAAGAGGCAGTTTAAGGATGGGGGCGTTAAAAAAGGAATTGTAGTAGAAAAGGGAAGCAGAGTTCCTGGCTTCTGAGGGAGTCTGGTCGGGAACGAGGCAATTTGGCACATAGGAAAAAAAAGGATCGAAGGCCGGTTACAGTTAGCTGAGGAGCACCGCGTACGATGGGACAGCCTTGGAAGGGGGGGAGAAAGTCTCACGAGGGCAGTAGGGGCGGACCAAACTAAAAAACGACGCACGCAGGCTTTATTAAAAAACGCACGAAAAAGATACGGGGCTCAGAGACGAATCTATAGGTAAGCCGGGCATCGAGAGGGGAAAGAAGAGGGGGAGCATCGGAAGACCGCATAAGAGAGGAGAATCGTCGTTAACACACCGGGGGGGGGGGGGGGGTGGTCCAGAACGATTTCAAAAAAACCGACGAGGCTGGCAGCGAATCAAAAAGAGGACTAAGGAGGACACAAAATCAGGGAAAAAAAAAAATACTGTGGGAGAGGCTGCGAAAGCGACAATATTAGATTAGGGCATCTGATGCAAGCTCGAAGGGCTTCAGAGCAGGGAAGAAAAATGAAACAACTAAAAAACGTAGAAGACGGAATCACAACGGGGCCACAGCTATTGACCGTCCTTCTTCGCGGGAGTCAGGCTAGTTGAAAGGCCCCGACAAAGAGCGAACATCGCAGAAAGCAGATCAAAAAAAAGAAAAAGGGAGAGCAGACCACG
>Ga0179593_1530318_pt1 | contig 11390 bp, 11 predicted proteins | sample CZODoug2_1_08_16_FD_185931 | JGI IMG/M metagenome (GOLD analysis project Ga0179593, IMG submission 185931) | Vadose zone soil fungal communities from Angelo Coast Range Reserve, California, USA - CZODoug2_1_08_16fungal (PacBio error correction) | ecosystem: Environmental > Terrestrial > Soil >...
ACGAGAGGGGGAGCCCCCAACACTGAGGGAAGTAGATCAGCTGCACAAGAGAGCCTAGGGAGACATCAAATGCGGGCGCCCAGGGGGGCCGATTTAGGGGAAAAAAGGCCCTCGATCCTCCGGTGGGGAGTTGGAAAAAGAAAGGTATAGTGGTGGCGGAATCGGGAGGGGGGGATGAAAACCAACGAAGAAGAACTATCACCACCCTGGCTTACACCAGAAAGGGTAAACGGGGCCCAGTTTGTGTGAAAACCAGGGGGAACAACCATCCCTAGAGGGGCTGGGGAGGCTCTTAAAGGGAGGACGAAATAAAGCAAAAGAAGATATCGCCAAGGACCGACACACAAAACGGCATCGGTTCGAAGGGAGGTAAAAAAAAGGGTACCCGAGACGGGGGGGAGGTGGGGTTTCCGCACTTGTAACTCAAGAGGTCCACGACCGCAAAATTCCTAATTCTCCGCTGAAAAAGGACAAGGTCGCACCAGCAGACATGGGGAGTTGGGCTGGGATTCTTGGACGTAAAGGAAGGCAAGGGGGGGAAGCTGGGCACTTTGCCTGTGAAAACGGGCCCCTCTGAAAGGGAAAAAGGGAAAAAAGTCTCAAAAAAAAGGATTATTATAAGAAGGAGAGTTAGTGCTTTAAACCAAGACATTTGAGGCGATCACCGGAAGCAACGCAATAACGTAAACTCCATAATACCATTGTGCAGGAAAAAAAAAAAGCTGAAGCAAAGGCTTCTTCATCAAAGGAGAACGATCCGAGGGTCACGCTAATTTACCATCCAGGGGGGGAAGAAAGAAATTTAGACCACTCCCCCAGGAAGAACACGTGTTCCCAGTAAAAGGTCTCACTTGCCGTTAGGATTTCCCGACGGGTGGGGAGCTCGGGTCCAGGGGAACGCAAAGTCAAAGCGCCGTCCTCGTCCGAGCTGAACCAATGGCGGAAGCGAAGTGTAAAAAGGACGAAAAGTGGGTGGAGCCCAAGGGGCGAGCCTCAAAGCCCACCAAGAAGAGACAGGCCAGAACAACAGCCATGTCTTAAGGGAGCCAAAAATATACGCCGGCTACCGCGGGGGCCAGATTTCGAGGGGCTAGGGTGCACCTTGCGTAACGGGAAGAAAAAAATCCAGGGGGGGGGGGGGGGTGGGGGGTGGGGGGGGGTGGGGGGGGGGGGGGGGGGGTGGGGGGAGGGGGGGTAGGGGGGGGGGGGGGGGGGGGGGAGGGGGGGGTTTGGGGGGGGGTGGAAGGGGGGGTGGGGGGGGGTGGTGAGGGAGTGAGGTGTAAGGTGTGGGTGGTGTGTCTAGTTCGGAGCGAGCTGGAGGCCCTCAGAAGAATTGGGGCCCAATGAAGGAGGGGGACAAAAAAAGCGGGAAAACGAAGCGATCCGATACTAGACAAAAGGAGGGGCAGATCTCGTTGAATGAACAATGAAGACTTCAAGAAGGAGATGGAAGGCATATCCTGGGGTGAAGATGCGGGGGGGGGGAAGAGGAGAGGGAAGGGAATAATTTTGCGGTCAAGAAGGACCACCATCTGGATAATAGTACAACGAAGTGATAGCGGGCTATCGACCCCCACTAATGGGGAAAAAACCAGGGCGAAAAAGAAGAGGGGCACCGACCGACAGCCACGCGAGTGGCACCTCAGAAGGGTAAGGCGGTACACTCTCGGCGGGTTGTTTGAGCGAATCGTCAAGAAACCTCGGTATGAGGGAAAAGGGGGGATCAGGGTCGCTCTCTAGAAAGAAGGAAGGGTGGAGACGCTTATACCATCAAGACCTGGTTCCGAACGGAACCCCCCAAAATGAAAACAGGAAAATGGGAAAAGTGGTGGGGAGCTTGAACGGGACACCGTAAGAACTGCCGTGGAACAGTTCGATGAGACCTGTTCAGGAACGAAAAAACACGAAAGGACAACATCGGAGACCAGTGAAGATCCTTTATCAACGCAGAAAAACGACCACGAAATGTTGTTCAGAGGAAGTCGACTAGAAGCCGGATGCATGACATCCAGGCCCCAGGTCGGGACAACAAAACCAGGGGAAACAGGGGAAGCAACCAGGATCTGGGGGTCCTCGAAATTGGAAAAACCTCCACGGTTTGTCGGCAGATGGGCTTGATGGGGTGGAACGCATCGCCCCCGCCGCAAAAGGACAAAAGGGGTTTGGATGAATGGCATAAATACGGAAGGCACGGTAAATATGCCCGGAGAGGGATGACAGGGGGGTCGGTGTGGGTGGTCGACGAGAAAGGAATTTGTATCGCTGAAGCCCCCAGGAGACAGAAGGTCCGATGGAAGAAACCCGCAGGGTTCCGAGGAAAAAGGGGGGCAGGGAACAAAAGCAAGCTCCAGGAAGGAAAGGAGACCGGAAACGGGTGGTTTGGCCCAGCGGCGAACCGAAGAGAGAAAACAAAGAGGGATGAGTAAAAGAGAAGGATGTGCGGATGGAAAAAAAAAAAAAAAAAAAACGCTGGTCTCCAGGAGGAGTTTTGCGGGTTTGGTCCCGGGGGGAGGGCATCTATCTTGCTGTGATGGGCAGTACCCTTTCTGAGACTTCCAGGTCAGCGAATTAAAAATTCCAATTAGAGGAGAAATATGAAACCAAAAAGCACAAGACCATGTACACTCAGCAAACTGATGCTAGCCCTGGTCAGGGCGGCGTGTGGGGAAACATGAAAAAAAGGGGGTGGAAGTCGATCCGACCGAACCATAAGGAGGCCGATCCCCCCGAACCGGGAGGTTGCCAAAGGAGGCAAACTGGTTCTGGTTTCTGTGGGAGAAGGTGTTGAAAAAAAACCTAAGGGTGACAGAGACGCCGTCCCGCAGATTGTAAACGGAAGAACAGGAGTGCCCTGGCCGTCAAAAGCAGAAATGAGTAGGACAGGCTACGATGGGGGTTTAAAAAAAAATGAAGGAGGAAAAAAATTCCGGCCCGGCGGTTGACTGAAATCGCACCCGCAATGCAAAGACTACGGCCAGTCCTGGAAAAAGGAAAAAAGATGAAAAACAGGGAACACGCAGGGCAAGGGGATAGGGAAGCCCTCCACGGAATGGGATCCTCCGGAAGGCAAAATCACTGCGCTCTAGAGGGGGGAGGTGACAAGCCAAAAAAATCTTGAAACAGAGCCAAAAGGGCTGCCGAAATAGCGGTAGGCTCGTTGACGAAACGCTGACCATCACACGGAAAAGGGGTGGGGAATCGCAGGGAGGCGAAAAAAAAGCTTCCCAGGCCCTGAAAAGGGGGGGGGGGGGCAAGTTCCATATTTCGAAGCTCAGGAGAAGCTATCAAGGTCAGGACGTACTATCTCAGGGTACGGGGAAAAGGATACTCACGAACATTAATTGTCTTGCGGACTCAAAAGGGGGCGAAAAAAACAACCGCGCATCTTTCAAAAAGGCCCTCATGGGCTAACATCAAAAAAAAAAAAGGTTGCGGCCTTACCCTCCAGTCCAGGGGTCAAAAGGAACCCTGGAAGGGAGGGAAAATAACACAAAAGAAAGAGATCAAAACATTTACCACAGGAAAAAGATGGGTATTAAAAAATCGAAATCTTAAGGCCGCTCCATTTGGTGGAACACCTTGGAAAAATATTTCCAACTATTCAAAAAAGCAAGAGGGGGGCAGCACGAAAATTCGCTAAGAAGAACAGAACTTAAAAAGCTTTCTTTAAGGTGAAAGCTTTTCCAAAATTTCCAACACCCCTACTCGCGCCGGCGTCACGAAAGCTGGCAATGCGGGGAAGATTAGGTCCGCAGGGTTCATTGGGAAAAGAAAACTCACCTGGGGACTGGGAGGAAAACGGGGGGCGGATTCGGGGGGGATCATCACAAAAAGAGGGTCGGGGGCAGAACCTGCAAACCAAAAGAACCTCTCTTACGCCCAATGGAAAGGTAAGACCGCTCTCTTCGGGCAGGTCAGGAGCCATCACGAAACCAAAAGAAAGAACCAGTACACCGCCGAAGAAAAGACGTAAGAGAAGGTCTTATTCCGAGTCAAAGAGAGAGGAAAGGAATATTTTTTTGGTCGCAAAAGGGAAAAAAGACTCAAAAGGAACTGGGGCCAAGATCAGACAGTGAGAAAAGGGCACGCGGTAGAAGAAAAAGAAAAAATGGCAGAAGGGGGAAAATCGGAAAAGGTTGAGGCCGGGAAGGCGGCGATGAAAGAAAAACGACTGTGAAGTATCGGAAAGAAAAAAGTGGGAAAAAAAAAAAAAAAAAACGAGCCTGAACAATCCAAACTCGAAAGAAACACCCAACATAAAAAAATCTAAGATTAGTTTCAGGGAGGAAGAAGTCAGGTGACAGTTGGGAAAGTCCGAAAACCGTGCTGGCCCTCATAACGACTAAACTAGAAAGAACGTGCATGGGCGGACAACGGAGGGCACACAGCGTAGAGAGGAGTAGAAGGCCCTATGAACTGGGAGCGGGGGAAACAAAGTGAAGGGAAAATTTTTGGTGTCAGTTCACCTGAACCAAAAAATCAAGAATGAAACAGGGGGACCCAAGAGGGGGTGAAGGGGGAAGAATCACTCAGTCCGGTTGCAAGTTGGGGAGGGGGAAAGGGAAGCGTGTCGTTCGCCACTGTGCTCATTAGGAAGAAATTCCAAAAGAAAAGAGACAGGGGGACGGCCATGGGCTGACGGAATGACGCCAGGTGTTCGAACACAAGGGAGGGGGTTGTTATACCCTATCGAAGGGACAAAGGAGGAAAAATAACAAGAAAAACTCAAAACAGTGCTGATCGGGACAAAACGTATGGAAATCTTCCTGATACAGAAGGAAAAAAAACAAGGGTCCGTCCCTCTACTGGGGGGAAAAAAACTTCGGAAATCGAGGGGGGGGGGGGGGGGGGGATATTCTGAGGAGGGTGAAGGGAAAAGCAAAGTCCTTTGGGGGAAATGCATAAAAAAGGGGTCCAGTAGGCGACGAAGCGATCTATGCTGCAATTCGGTGGGGGGAACCCAAATGTATAGAGGATTAAAGAAGGGGGGAAGTCAAAAAAACTGGTCCCGGGGGAAAGAATAAAAGAAAGGGGGGGGTGTATAGGCTGGTGGGCCTGAGGGAGGAAAAAAAACAGATTTGGGATCTCCACAAGGACAAAAAGAGGTCCGAAAGAAGGAGCACCAAGCGGCAGGCGACCTCGAGATGCAACGAAAAAGAGGTGCCTAAAAATCTCAACAAACAAAAAAAAAGAGGGCAGGGGCAAAAAAAATGAAAACTACAAACTAGAGGGTGCGCACCAATAACCTTGGCCGGGAAAAAAGGGGTGGCGAAAAGGAGAAGCATCTAGTTAAAAAAAACTAGGGGGCCTTAGAGGCAGTGCCTCTGGAAGAAGTTCTAACTCGCAAGCGCGAAATTTTGTTACGGGGGGGGACCACGGAAAGGCAAGAAGGGGGGTTGGGACGAGGGAAGGAGGATAACCTTTGCAAGACTAAAGGGGGATTTAGGTTGAAAGGGGGAAAGACGGGGGCAAGGTATTAGCAGGTTGAGACCGTATAGGAGAATCGGAAAAGCCAAACGAATCAATGCAGGGACAGCCTTAAACGAGTTGAGATCCTTATAACCAGTTGAAGACTAAAAAAAAAAAAACAGAAAAAACTTGGTTTCTCATGGTTCAAACTAAGAAACGGCAAAGACAGGAAAAAAGGAAGGGCAGGCTGTACCACCAGTGCCAGAAGGTTAAAACCAGAACCTTTAAGAAGAATTTGGGAAAAATCACCTGAAAAAAGTTATCGGCCCTTGTAGTTAAAGGTTTCTCGGGGAATAGAAAAGTCGAAAAGAAAGGAGGGTCGGGAAAAAAGTCCAGGCTCGGCCCGAAAGGTTATCCAAGTCGAGGAATATTCCCTAACAAGGGGGGCCGGATTCAGTTTTTGCTTTTTCTGGGGGTTTGGGACAAACACAGCAACAATAATTGGGGAGGGGGGAAAGGGAAGGGGACGGACGATTGGAGCGGAAAAAAAGGGGGATAAAACGCAAGATATAGTTGGGGGGACTCCCACGGGAAGAAAAGAAAAGAGAAAAAAAAGAGGAAACCCAGCTGGGGGGTGTTGGCCGAAAAAAAAAATCCGCACAGCATCGCAAAAACTCAACAAACAACACAAGGGGGGGGGGAGGAGGGTAAAAGGAAGAGAATGGTGGAAGGCCGAAAAAAAACACTCTGTCAAGCAAAAAAAAACGGAATTATTGGGCGGGGTCCTAAAAGGGGGAGGCAAGACTATCTTTGGCAGGGGAAAAAGAGGACATTTCTGGCGAGGACGGAGTAAAGGGGAAATAAAACAATTAAAAGGAGAGGCCTGGTGAAAGGAAAACAAACAAAAAAAAAGGAAAGAAAACATGCCATTCCGCGGCTGGATCGGATGCGTCAACTGGCCCCATGGGGCAAGGCCAGGAGGGGGGTCACGAACAGCGTTGTTTTAAGCCCGGTCCCAAAAAAAGGTCACCATCAATAAGATGTTGAAGGTCTGCACAATTGCAGGAAGCAGACATTGGTGATTAACGAAAGTCCAAAAAAACCTTTTGTCACGAAACCTGAAGAGGGAAATACCTTAGGGGGGCTCTGAGCTGAAGCCCATAACTCCCGAAAAAGGTCAGGGGGGGAGGAGGTGATTAAGGCGTGTGGGGGAATGATCAAAAACTCAAAGCTGGGGGGGGGGGGGGACGACAGAGATTTTACCGGACCTGTAACGGACGAAGATAATCTAGGAAAAAACTCCGAAAATAAGTTCAGGAATGTACCCTGAAAACAGGAAAAATTCCAGGGCAAGGGTTGATAAAAAACTAAGGGGAAAATCACTTACGTGAATTCTAAGGAAGGAACATACCGGTCGTGACCGCCGGAAGGAGATATGTCACTGACCCAGTGCACCTGCAGACAGACGTCCCAAAGAGGCCTGGAAAAAAGATGGGAGAAAGAAATTTTCACGGAACACGCCGAGCGGGCAAGCCGACGGTAGCAAAAAGGACGCAGCGGCCGCGAGGGGACCGAGGATGTTGGTTAAACAAGGTTTATCGTGTGTTGACCTATGGGTGAAAACGTCATACTCGACAAAGCACGGGGGCATCAAAGGGAGAAAGGGGAAGAGCGCGGTGGGGCGACGGCTCCGCAAAACGGGAAAGGGGCAATGTCTGCTACCGGGGGCCTCCCTCCGACCTTCAGCATCGGGAACACCTGCTCATCGGCCGGAACCAAGAAAAGGAAGGAAACGTCTTCTCAACCGAGAACAGTTTGCACCAACCACAGACGCTCTCCGCTTCATGAGGGGCAAGAGAAATTGGGGTGAAACCTCCTTCAGGTCAACGCAGAAAACAAAAGTCGCGCCGCGGATGAGATCAAGCAGCGTCGCCTTCAAGGAAGGGTAAAAAGGGGAAAACAAAGAAACAGCGGAAAAAAAAAAAAATCTTGGCCACGGAGCGGGGGGTAATTTATCATAAAAAAAAAGGGAAGTGGCCGCTATTCCGGGCTTGGTCGGCAGGAAGCACGGTGGGACTAAAAGAGAGAAGGGGAAGCAAAACAACTATGGTAGTGCGGCAGAAGAAGAAACTTCCTTTCTGTCGCCTACGAAAAGAAAAAAAAATGAACAGAGCGTTCTCGGGAGACAGTAAGGAAGGGAAGAAGAAGAGCCACTAGACTTCCAAGGGCTGCCAACTACAAAAAAAAATAAAGCATCTGGGTCGTCAGAAGAAATCCAGAATGGGACCAGCGAGGAATCTTTGGGGGACTAACTTCCGGGTCTTGAAAAAAAACCGGGATCACGCCGGGCCCAAAAAAAAGGGGATTCGGGAATCACGGTCCGGGCGGGGGGGCCTACGGGGCCGAAGTCCCAAGCAAAAAAGAAATAGTTTCTGTGAGTGAAAAGTTAGTGGGGGGAACGTCATCCGCAGGCGGTGATCGGAATCACTTCCAAGAAAACGTAAAAAAGCCTGCCCTGACCTACAAGAAAAAACAACAAGAGGAGGAGGAAAAGTTTTCAGGGCGGCCCGGTGGGGAAAAAAAAAAAACATTTATTCGAACTCAAAGAAGCGCACTAAGACAGGGAACTCAATATAATGTCAAAGCACTTGGGAAACTAAAACGACAACAAAGCGTGGGCTCGTCAAGACGTCTCCTATGCAAAGGAAAAAAAAAAATGAACGGGGGGAGGGACGAAAATTTCTTGAGCAAAAAGGCAAGGGCGAAACCACCTCTGGGAAAAAAAAAACGCAGGGGTTGTTCCAACAGGGGATCTGGAAAAGTCAGAAAAAGAGGTGAAAGGTAAAACTTTTGTAAAACGGGGACCTGGTGATCAGCAGTGAGGGGTGGATCGTTGGACGCGAGCAAATCCACGACAAGGGAGACTCGGCAGTATGGTGAGGGGCGACGAGTGGGTACTCAGGGGAGAGTAGGGGACAGCAACACTTTGTGTGTAACAAACGGGGAAAAGAGAAAAAAGAATATGGAAAAAAAAAGAAAAAAGTGCGGTCGTGGCAAAACTTATGAAAGAACCAGGGAGAAACGACGACCTGTCTTCAGCAAGGACTAGGGTAAAAATAATGCGCGTCCGGGGGGATAGTAGGGGGGGGGAACGAATCGTGAGGGAAGCGGGAAAAAAAAATCCAGGGTTGACGCAGAGGGAGGCGTCCCACCTGAACCCGCGGGGACGAAAGATACGCTCTCGTTCACGAAATTGAGCGTTTATGACGGTGTCGGGACACTGCGGGGGGGACGAAGGGGGAAACCGGTTTGGGTGAAAAAGAAAGCAGTGGGGCGCAGAGCGAGCGGAAATATTTAAGGAGGAAAGTCACTCCAACTCCCTTCCACGCGGGAAAAAAACAGGATGCACCTGATCAAAGAGAAACAACTAAAAGTTTAAAAGGCACATCCGAGCGCTTCGCCGGCAGGGAAAGGACGCAAGGAAGAGCAATGGAAGTTAAAGGGGGGAGTTAAACAGCAAAAAGGACGATTTCGGCAGCCTCATGGGCCAAATTGGCAGAAGGAATGCAGGAACTGGGGAAAGCTAATTGAAGGAAATGTGGGGGGGAGGGAGTAAGACATCACAGGGAAAAGGTATGCGAACCTTTCGAATACTTTCAAAAGAATTGTACTGTGGGCAAAAAAGTGCAGGAAGGGGGACGGGGCAGCAAAAAAAAGAGGTAGAGAAAGAAAGGAATCGAGTGCAAAAAGGAACCAAGTACGCCGAGATGACCAAAAAGGGGGGGGGCTCACCCACACGCAAATGGTTCAGGGAGAAGGACGAAAAGTCTTCATCTACTAAACGGGTCGAAGAAAAAGAGGTGACACCCGGTGGCCCAGAAGTTCCATCTGGGGACGACGAAATGTGGTAACAGACCACATCCTGTTTAATAGGCCTTGGTGAAAAAAGGGGTAGACCTCACACTAAAGGGGGGATACGCCATAAATCGCGCCAAGCCAGGAGAGAAAAACAGGAAAAAAAAAAGGGCCCTCGAAGAATGGGGTCGGTGTTCTGTGTGGTTGAAGAAGGAATAAGAAAAGTTTAAGGGGGAGCTGTACGCCCCACGGAGCGTAAAAAAAAAGATGAAAACCGCAAGATAGAGTTTTTCAAAAAAAAAACCCCCCAAAAGGGAAGGAACCCGCCAAACTAAGCAGGGAGAGAACCTGTTTGGAACCATGAAGAAGGCGGAAAAGAACTCAACAACAACAAAAAACGGGAGGAGGGGGCGGAGTCGCCCGGACCGAGAATTCCAACGGGACACGGAAGAGTTTGAACGGGTAAAGGGAGTCGTAAAAAGGAGGGGGCGGTGAATTAACATCGGAAAGGGGGGAAAGTGAAGCAGACCACAGTGGGCGGCATCAAGAAAATTAATTATCCAACGTGGAAACCCCAACGACACCCTGGCCCGGAACTGGCACTACTGCAGAAAAAGGGGACCGATTTATTTGAAGGCCAAGAGGGGGAGCGGGCGATACGAAAAAAAAAACTTGAAAAAAAAAGCCGATACGGAACGAAAGGTGAGTTTTCAACAGGAGGCAAGATCAAAGGGGGATGGGGGCCCAGGTCAAAAAAAAAAAAGAAAAAGGGCCAGGAGGGCCACGGAAAATAAAGGAACGGCCCGAATGAACGCAGTAAAAAAGGGTTGGGGTGGGAGGGGCGTAAGATAATCGCAATGCGACATTCAAAGGGGAAATCGGCCTGCCGGCCTGGCGAGGAAAAAAGAAAAGCAACACAGCCCCGACGAAAAGGCACGGGGAAACTAAAAGAACATCAATCTATTCAAAGAAAAAGGGGGTTGCTTCAGAAGGGAAACCCGAACCAAGACCGGACTGTGGAGGGTCTCAGGAGAAACCAGGGGAAAATATCCAAACAAACAAGTCAAAAAAAAAAGGAAAAAGGGAAATGACCCTGATCCAATCTGCAAAACAAAAAAAACTAGGTCTGGCAGAAATCAATTTTGTTCCGAAAGAAAACGACGAGGGAAGTTAACATGAGGGGGGGAGCGCTGGCCGCCGCAAGGGACGAAGGAAGGGCCTCCGTTTGGAAAACCATAGGGAAAAAAAAAAAAAGGAAACGCGGCAAGCGCCGAAAGGGCACACGCGCGCGTACGATAAAAAAGGGGGGGGGGCGTGGCGACCCTCCAATCAAAAAGGGAAGGGGGCCTAGCAAAACCTCTGCGCCCCAACACGGCCATCGAAAAGGCTCTGGCAGAAGAAAAAGCCAAACGGAAAACATGAAAAAAGATCAGGGTCTCAACAAAGAAAGGGGGGACCCACCCCATGAGAAGTATCGATACGCATCCAGGAGAGGGTGGGAGCCCTTCCAAACAAAAAAGAAAAAAAAAAATCAGGGAAAAGCTTCCCTCACATTCTAACTTCAGGAAATGATTACAGAGAGGGTGAGCCGCCGCCGTACGATCGGAAAAGGAATATCAAGAAAAAAGTTTCAGTGGGGGGGCAGGCCGCACTGGGACGGGAGGAGAAAAAGGGGGGGAGGAAGAGACTGTGGATGAAAAAGGAAACGGGTACGGCGGGAACAAAGGCGGTCAACGACGCCGGCCATTGACGTAACCGGATTCAGAAAAAAAAAGGCGGGGCGGGACAAGGGGGGAAAAAAAAAAAATAGAGCAATAACCCTACAGGGAACGGGCACTCCGAAAGAGCCAGGCGTTTAGGGTGAGGGGGGACTGCGAAGATCCAGATGAAAAACAAGAAGAAAAGGGAGAGTGATTTTTGTGTCAAAAAAAAAAAGGAACTGGCACTCAGAACGGGGTTAACCTCCAAAGTTGGGAATAATCCGGGAAAACCTTTTAAATCAAATCAAACTGGAACCGAAGTTCAGCAAAAATCAAGGTCTAGGTGAAAATTAACGGTCGGAAAGCAAGCGAAGTCTCACGGGGGGAAAGCAGGCCCGGGGCCACGGCCCCGGAAAAATTGAAGGA
>Ga0179593_1278887_pt1 | contig 11389 bp, 9 predicted proteins | sample CZODoug2_1_08_16_FD_185931 | JGI IMG/M metagenome (GOLD analysis project Ga0179593, IMG submission 185931) | Vadose zone soil fungal communities from Angelo Coast Range Reserve, California, USA - CZODoug2_1_08_16fungal (PacBio error correction) | ecosystem: Environmental > Terrestrial > Soil >...
AAGAAGGGACGAGCGACAAGAACGCCAACATGCGTGGGGTGGCGAATTTGTGGAGTCCGTGAAGACGAGGATCGGAAAGTTCATGGGGGTGAGTAGTAGAACTACCAGATAAATGATCTGATGGGAGATCCAGTCAGTCGCACCGAAGAGAGCACAGACAAGCAGGGAAGAAGGGGAACCCAGCGAGGTGGAAAATAGAAAAAACTGAAGCGAAGGAGGATTGGGGGGGGGCGCTCGCGCACGCTCGACCGTAAAAGAAAGCGGATGGTTAGTCATCATGCCAAAATCCATTCCACCATAGAATGCCAGGAAAATAAAGGCGAGGAATGAATACGGGTGCAAAGATCAGGATAAGAGGAAACTTTGCAAAGCACTTCCACACCAAAGATGGGTTACCACTCACGCCAGGCTCAGCTTGAAAGCATACAGCAGAAGCTGGGTGTGGGCCTGAAGCTGGGCGCAAACTAGAAGAAAAGAAAAAATGGGGACGGCAGCGCCAGCAAAAGAGCACACAGCAAAAAAAAAAAACCATGGGATCATGAGGGGTCAGACAATCGCGTGTCGGATGTAAGGAGCCTATTTTTGTTCGAGAGGAAATAACGGCGACTTTGCTTCAAAAAGGAAAAAGGAGCAGCTATAAACAAAAAAAAAATAAGAGAGAAGGAAAAAAAAAAATGAGTGAAAGAGAATCTAAGGAAAGTTTCCGACGAGGGGAAAAGAGAAGAAAGGCCGGCACCTTTTGCGAAGAAAAATAGAGGGAGGCAAAATTGGCATCGTAGTCGAGATCAGAAAAAAATAAGGAAGAATCATCATAGACGAAGGTGGGAAAAAAGCAAACCACATGCAGCCGATCAAAGACAAGGGGAGCCCCTCGATCAAGAGACCTACCAGATAATTAAAAAGGTCAAGGGATTTTATTGGGAGGGGGACGAAGAGGGAGCAGGGTAAAGTCGGCAAACAAAGCACGTTCAGGGGAAAAGGTATAAGTCACAGACAAAGGAAAAAGAAGAAAATTAAAAGATCGCTATAAGGCAGAAGAACTCCTGCCTGGCTGCTACGAAATACCAAAATGGAAGGGAGGACACACAGAAACGCACGGAAGACCAAAATGAGAAAAACGAAACAGACCAGGAAAGGGACGAGGGAGGCGTATCAGTATAAAAAAAATAGCGAGCCGTTTGAACGGATTGGGACATTGGGGCAGAATGAAAACACGGGCTTGCAAAAATTAGACAGTCCACCTAGGGGGATGCCGGGGAAAAGATAATCGTTGGAACAGCTCGACATCGTCAAGAATAGCACTGTTGGCCAGAGACGCGAAAGTCAGAAAACACGGGCCACCGAGATCTCAGACCAGGCCGTAAGGGGAGGTCGATGGGAAAATGGACTCTAGTACCCAGGAAACTCGAGGGAGGCATCAGTCAGGAACAATTGACAGTCGCTGCAAGAGTCAAACTAAAGCTTGAAGAACTCGGAGACGACCGGAGGGGGGGAGCTCCGGGACATCATAACTGGAATCGACGGATTGTGGGATCGGGAGGGGGGATCTTTGATGAAAGCAGGAGACAAGGGCTCAGGTGGATTCGCCCTTGGCTTGGCCAAAGGCGTTAAGGGGTCTCGATCAAACAAGTGAGCGAAGAAAAAAAAGGGGGTGAACCTCTCTTCTCCGGGGGAAAGCTGAGGGTCGCGATCTGCCCTCCAAGGGGGGGATACAAAGGCAACGAGAAACCAATCAATTCAAAAAGGACAGAGGGGGATTGAAAGCCGGTCTGGGGGGAAAAGTCACGGGGAAAGACGGGGGCGAAAGACTCGATGGCTCGCTCTAATCGAAGGAAAGGTGAAATTCGAAAGGGGGGATGATAATCAAAAAGGAGAGGGTAAAAAGGGGGGAACCGGGAAATGTTATATGCCGGACGAATAACAACCTCCTGCTGGTAGAAGAAGCGAGATTTCCTATCATACTAGAAGGGGTTGAACCAGGAGGGGGGGGGGGGATCGAGTTTCTGATAGAAAAGGCTCCAACGAACCAAAGCCCTGATGAATGGAGCACATCGGGTGAGTTTGAAAATTGCGGAAACCCAGGAGGGGGGAGAATCAAGTTTGCGAGGGAAAAGAATTATTGAAGAGGACACTAAAAAAAATAGTCAAACGGGTTTTGAAAAAGGCAGGATTTGTGCGCGAAAATGATGAACGGAGAAAGGAAAAGGTTTGAGAGGAGAGGGGCCTAAGGTCTCAACAGTCGGGGAAAACGGCGGTCCAGTCAACCGAAGGAAAAATCAGGGGTCCGGTAAAAGTGCAAAAGGGCCAGGGACAACTGATCTAACCGCTCAACGACCAAAAACGGGCCTTGCGTAGAGCTAAGAAATCCCCGGAGGTGAGGGGGGGGGAGCGACTGTTCAACATCCGGGAGAGGATTGAATATCCTGGGAAAAAAGCAACAAATTCCGCCTACGATGAATATCGGAAAAAAACAAAGGAAGGAGAGGAAGATATAATGGGAGATCGGAAAAGGTTAAGCTTGGGGGGAAAAACGGGGAGGCGGTAAAAAAACCCTTGCAGAAGACCCTGATTTTAACAAGAAAAAGAAAAAAAAGAAAGTTAGGAGGGGGCATGAGCAGGACGCCGGGGGAAAGTTTGGGAAGTGGCGAGGATCCGGTGTACCGCAGTCAAAGACAGGAAAAAACGGGGGCAAACACAGGTTTGCCATGATTTGGAAAAACCGGCGGAAAAGAGGAAACGTTTGGAGAGCAGAGGGAAAGAAGGGCTAGAGTGCGCCGGTGGGAAATACCGGTACAAACTCCCCGGAGGAAGGAGAACGGTGGCAGCGTCTCGGCGAGGGGTGAGAAAATGGTTAACACGGCGAAACAAAAGCATAAGGGGACTCCCATTAAACAAAGAGGGAGAGGGGGGGACAGGAACGAGCAGAGAAGACGGACAAAATTCAGAAAAAGGAAGAAAAGAAAACGACTGCCAACTCCATGGATCATCGCTGTTACGGAAGGGAATGGGACAGACGGAGAGATGCGCGCGAGGCCACGATCACCCTATTTCTCTCGAAAGGCGATCAAGAGGTCTAAAGAAACGACGAGGTGAAGGGAAAAACGAAAGCCGAAGAAGCAACTGTCAGAGCCCCCCCCCCCCAACCCCCCCCCCCCCCCACCCCCCACACCCAACAACCCCAAAAAACCACCCCCCCCCCCCCCCCCCCAACAAAACACAAACCACCCAAAACCCCCAAAAAACCACCCCAACAAAAAACCAAAAAACAAACCACCAACAAAAACAACCCCCCCAACCACCCCCCCACCCAAAACATTTGCGTTTTGTTGTGTGTTGTTTTTGTTGTGGTTTGGTCATGTTTTATGAGTTGTTGGGTGTTTTTGTGGGTTGGGGGGGTTAGGGGGTTCGTTGTGTTTGCAGATGTTGGGGTTTGGTTTAGGGTGTTTATTTGTTGATATGAGCGTAGTTGGGATAGGGACGGATTAGTCCCAAACCCAAAACCCCCCCCCCCCACCCACCTTTAGTTTGTTTTTGGATTTTTCTTGTTTTTTTTGTTGGTTTTGTTGGTTTTTGTTTTTTTATGTGGGGTTTTATGGGGTTGTTTTTTATTTGTTTTTTTTTTTGTATATTTGATTAGTTGTGTTGGAGTTGTTGATTTTTTGTTGTACTTTTTTTTGTTTTATTGTTTGTTAGGGGTGGGTTGTTTATTTTTATTTTTTGGAGGGTTCGTTGTTTCCTCCAGGCCAGCCCCCTCCGCGCCACCCAACCCCCCCCGCCCTCCCCCACCAACCCCATCCCGGCATGGAACGACCACGTCCCGCAATGCACAACTCACGCCCCGCCCCCCGGCAACCCCCCCACTCAACACCCCCCCCCGCCCCCCCCCCCCCCCCCCCCCCAGGCCACCACCGCCCCCACGGCCCGCACCACCGCGCCCACCGCCCGAAACACCCCCCCGTCCTCCCTCCACCCCAGGCCTCCCGCTCAACACCCGCACCCTCCCCCCGCCCCACCCGGGCGCCCGGCCCTCTGCCACTCCCCCCCCCCTCACCCCCCCCCCCTGCGCGCCCCCCCCCCCGCCCCCCCGCAGCGAAGCCCCACTCCACCCCCCCGCCCAGAACAAACCCCCCACCCCCATCGGCCAAGCCCACACACCAAATCCCCCCCCCTCCCCCCCCTCCCGCACACCCAAACTACCACCCCCCCCCCCTCCACCCCTCCCTTCTGTGGACGCAAACAGAAAAAACGGAGGCAATCCCAAGATGACTGAAAGGTCATGGATCAGTACAGCGACTCGGAGGGGTCTCCGAAAAAAAAAATAAGCGTCCTCCAGCTGAGATAGTGAGGTGAACAGCCGAGCGGTGCAAAAAACAATTCTCACGCGGTGACGGAAGGGAAAGGGGAACCATTACCTCCGCAAGGGATTTGCATCTGGGCAAGGGGGGGAAACAGGAGAGTAAAGATAGGAATCAAGGAAGCCCCTCCCGTTAGTTGTTGAACGAACGAAGAAAAACGGGAGGGTCCAGGCGAACGGAGGAGAACCGTGAAATGCGCGGCGGAAGAAAGGTCAGGGGACATCTGAAACAAAAAAGGTGGAAACCGGGGAATGCAGTAGCATTTCAAAGCGAACGCCAATCAAGATGAGGTGGGGAGAACAGAACGCAGGGGGGGGCCGTGTCTGTTGTGGAGGGGATCGAGCGAGATCCACAAATAGCGATCGGAGAAAGAGGGCAAGCGGGTGGGGGGAATAAAGCTAGCGGAAGAACGCTCGGGGGGAACTGGGCTTGAAGGGGTACCCGAAGGGAAAAAACGCTGATCAGGTGCCAGAAAAGATGAATTAAAATATGGCAAACATTGATTTGTAAGTGGGGTTCAAAGGAGCGACCAGCAAAACCGGACGGTTGACTGGGTAAGCAGGGGAGGGGGTTCATTAGTGCCGTAGTTGGGGAGTGGGACGAAGGAAAAAATGGCTGGTAAAGTGTGCCGTCGCATGGAGGCACAGGGAGGGCTGACGACCTACGAGAGTCCTCCTATCATTAGAAGAATGTGAAAACTGGGGGGGGACTTTGGAGGGGACGTCTACCAAAAAAAAAAGGGAAGGCTTGAGTCGGGATCCAGCTAAAGAGGGAACAAGCAAGATAACGGCGAACCGTGACAGACAAATGCGATCCGCTGGTACTGGCGAGGATCTTGGGCCGCATCAGTAAGATCAGGAGGGAAAGGGGCTGGACGCAGACAATCGCAAGACAGGATCGGGAAAGGGAATAACAGGGCACTATTTCTCTACATACAGGGCTGAAAAGGGGGGAAGAGAGGGTCTTTCGGGATCATGTTTCGCAAAGGGACGAAGGGAAGAAGTCCGAAAACTTGTCAAAAAAGAAACAAGTTACATTGAGAGTACGCCACTAGTACACTCTCGCTGGTCGCTGGTTTCGGGATACGGAGACTTCAGGGGTTCGTGCCTGGGCAAAAAAGCGCCGTCCATACAGACGGTCACTGGAACAAAGAAGGCAGGTCTCTACAGGAAAAAACCATGGATAACGGACTGATCATGGGGTGAGTAGTGCAGCACTGCCAGATTAATGGAAGACGACAGTGGTATGTTGGTCAAAAGGGGAACGCCCAGCTCAGGCAATACCAAATAGGAAGGGAGGCGGGGCAATAGCCAGAGGGAATGAAGAGCTTAACAAAACTCCGGGAGGGGGGAAAGGGGTGATAAAAAGAGAGGCATGATGAGCCAAACGCTGCTTCCTGGTCGAAAATCCTTTTTAACTATCAAGGCATCATCTCCCTCATCATTTCCTGGCAGGGGGGGGGAGGGGGGGCATTTGCAGAGGAGAGAACAGATCGGAAGGGAGACGAAAAGGGAAGCGGGGAATCTGCAAGGACGCCAAAAAAAAATACAAAACGTTGGGAGCACTACCCCTGAGAGAGAGGAGTATACGGATAGCACGCTTGCGTGCGAGACTCGGAAGCCAAAATCTAAAAGAGAGGAAGAGGCGGAGACGAGCCGCAGGTTTGCTACTACTTCACAAAAAAACTGGGAAGAAGGAGGGAGGGACCGAAGCATAGTCGACCCGCATGGCAGGGTCGTCGACTGGTTGGAAGGATTACCGTTTATATCTAACGCTAGCTCACCAACACGGAGAATGAGACGGTAGACGGGGGGGATCGGAACGCAGGTCTCAGACCCAAGTAAGGGGATGGCAACGGTGGGTGACTTGGAATGTCTGTACGGGGGAAAGGGGCCAGGGTAGTTGGTTAATATTAGAATATTCTCAGGGATAGCCAGCGTAAGAATGGGGACAAGGAGGTGGCACCGCTATCAGGGAACCGCAAGGGGGTACCGGAAGGGGGGGAGAACACGAGCGCGATAGGGGTTCACTCTAGCCCACAACGGAAAAACAAAGAGTGATTGGGTGGGGTAAGATACGAGAAAGAAAATTAGTCCAAGACGAATTGGTTTAGCTAAGCTGCATGAAACATAGCAGGCAGGGAAAAAAGAAAGAAAAAACTGAGGGCGATTATGAAAACGAAGTATAAAAGGGGGTCCAAGGAATATCGATCAGGAAAAAAAGAGTGGGGGAGAACTACATAACTAGCACGGGAAAAAAGCAAGGCTTTTTAATCTCCGAAAGGAGCGGGCTAGGGAAAGACTAAAAGCAGAAGACGTGAGGGGACGAAGCTGGGCTCCACTGAAACAAAACAGGCACGAAGAGACGGCGGAAATGAACAACAGAGCCGAACCATCACCATGAATAAGGAAAAGTTCCTACATAGAGATGTCAGTGGTAACTGACCGAGTTGTGGAAAGAGAATATTAAAGAACTCGGAAGTCGAACCTGGAAGTCACGACTCATTAGCCGAGGGTCAGTACAAAAAGAGATCAGAGGTCCATAGTTTCTCGACCTTCGAATCGGAAGGGAACTGGAATACTAACGACACAAGGGGAGCTCAGGCAATCTCACCGGGGGCGAACACGAGAAAGACTCCCATTATCTTGCACAAATTGGACAGCCGGAGGAGAGAAAAAACTGTCGACGCCCTGAGGACTTATGAGATACAGAGAAGGAGTCGAGGGGAAAAGCCATCACAGTCAACTCCTGGCCAAGAAAAAGGAGGCGGCGGGTCATACCTAAAGACAAGCAATAAAGGGGAGCAGTATTAGGGTATGTTGACTAGCGGGAGCTTTATCGTGGACACGAAAGAAAGAAGGAGCGGTACCTTGGTCCCCCAGAAAAGCCATCAGTGGACACATCACTATAGGACGATCGGAACCATGTACTTCAAGGGGAACATACGTGAAAGGAAGTAAGCCGAAAATACCACAAGGGAAAGGACAACCAAGCGCCAAGGGAAAGGAAATTAACTACAAAGGGGAACTTATTAAAACGGAAAATACGGAGGTGTCTAAAAGATAGAAATCCCCCTAACAAATAATAGGGAAAGAAGGAATGTTAACATTGAGTCATGCACAGAGACGTGAGTCGTGCCTTCAAAAGAAAGAAAAACAAAGGAAGGTGAGGGCCGTGGTCAGGTAGGAAAAAACCCGCTTTGCGAACAGGATAAGCTCACTATACCTGGTGGGCCGAGCAGCAACAACAGCAACGTCCACCCGCGAGGATAGGAAGAAAAATCCAATGCAGATTAAAAGACCTTCATAATAAAAAGCCCATCGCGCAGCGGGCACTGCCGCAAGTCACAGTCGCTGCGCAGCACTCCGTGAAAAGAAGTACCGCAGGGGGCACCATCGAGGTCGCGGGAGGGAAAAAGCCTAAGGGGTAGATGTTCTGACGGATGGGGGGAGGGATATTCGAAAAGAGCCGCAAAAGGGGAGCGGGGAATTCAATACCGTGCGCAAGGATCATTTGTGAGGCACAGACTTGTCAGCGAAAGAATCCTTACCACGAGCTGCGAGGGAAATCCGAGTGAAGCTTCGGGGTCCTTCGGGAGCGAAAAAAAAACCTTTTCAAAAAGCAGTCTATCGAAAAGACTCAAAAGTAGCAGCAATTTTATTGAAAACCGGGGGATGGAACGTGCTTAACATCGGAGAAATTAGGGTGACGAAAAGACCGTGGTCAGCGCGCGGATATAAGAAGTCAAAGAGGCGCAAACGGCGGAAGATCAGATGGATAACGGGCTTAACGAGAAAAATCGGTTCGCGGGCCGCTCTCAACCGAATAAGGGATCAAAAGTAAATGTCCCGCAGAAAAGCTATCGGGGGCATCAGGTTGGTCGAGGTGGAGACGAAATACCACCGGGGCCTGGAGGAAATGTGCCTTGAGGAATCGGTGAGGGGGGGGAGTGCGGAAACGAAGCTTAGGGGAGATCAGTGGGCGCGACCACATATGAGGGGGAAAAAGAACAACAAGAAGAAAATCCCCCGTTTTTCGTGAGGGAAAAGAAGCTAGTTGTGCACAGTCAAGGGGAAAAGGGGACTCGAAGGAGGGGAGCGGTGCAATAATCTATCGAAAAGGTCTATTTCGTTACCTCCAGGGGAATCATTTTGGACCAGTCGGGGGGGGGGAAGGGCCCTTTTAAAACGGGGGAAAGGATAGAACACAATAAAAAAGGAAGGGAAAAAAGGGACCTACTGCTAATGACCGGAATAAAGGGGAAGTGGATTGTTCGGGTCAAATACGGGATAGATGGAAGGGGGGAAATGGAAAAAAAGAAAAAGGAGGGGGCTTACTTCCGCGAAGGGTATCTCGAGGAAGACACAAAAGGGGAGAGAGAAGTAAAAGATAATGATAGGGCGAGCTATGTATAGGGACAGGGGCTGAGTTCAAACAATCATCCCCGGGTTGCACGCTATAAAAGCAAGAAGCCCGGGAGGTAAAGAAGCATGCAAGGGAAAAGGGGGGGGTCCGGGGGGGGCGTGCGGGTCAATCATGGAAACTGCCTTCAAAGGAAGGAAACACCGCGAGGGAACCTTTTCCATGTCGGGGGAACGCCGCGAAAATCGACGGTTGGGGGAAAAAATCCTGAAGAAGACATCATAAAAGAAGGGACTAAGGGGTTAAGAAGGAGCTCAAAAATTCAGAACTAAGAGTGCTCTTTCTTCGGCATACGTCAATCCAGAGTGGGGGTTCGGAAAAAAGAAAAACACGCAATAAAACGGTTCGGCAAATCAACATTTCCAAAACACAAGGGGGAGATACTGAAGGAGCCGAGAACGCCGCGCGGGTTACTGTTGCAGCCTTCTAACAGACTTCCAAAGAGGAAAAAGGGATATAGGTACAGGAAAATCGTTGCAGCTTCGGGATACTAGGCGCAGTCTGCAGCGCGGCGGACGATGACCGTTTTCTGGTCTTTAGGAAAAGGACGATAAACTGAGGGGCCTAAATCCCGGGCCGAGGTTTGAACTGGGACTCGATATCGCGTAAAAGCTTAAGGTCGGTGTGGCGGGGGTTGTGGAAGGGGGGGAAATGTCAGCGTCTTTTAACAGAAAAAAGAACCTTGCAGGTGGGGGGGGGGGGGGGGGGGGGGGGGGGGGGGGGGGGGTGGGGGGGGGGGGGGGGGGGGGGGGGGGGGGGGTAATCGGTAAATTAAATAAGGGGGGAAGCGCTCAACTCGACTGTCGCACGGAGACTCCTAGAGAAGAAACGAGCTGTTAAGGATTGAACGGACAGCGGAAAACCGCTGAAATCTCCGAAATGGCGGTGCAGAAGAACGATTACCGTCAGGGAGGCCAATTAAAGGGGGGATCCTGAATTTTGCACGACGGAGATTAAGATACTAGAGAAAGCGAAAAAAAGCAACCTCCCCGTTAGTGTCCCGAAAAGAAAACGAAGATGGTCGCTCGAAGTAAGCCGAGGGCAGCAGCAAGAGGCCGTACATGGAGGGGGGGTTCAGGCAAAGAGATTGGCGGGGGCTGGGAAAAAAGGAGGCAAAGGGATGGGAAGCCAGACCGCGGACGTGGGGACACAAAAGAAGAGGGACGGGGACCGTATTTGTGGGGGGCTTATCGGCGCGATCTGGAAGCATTTCTAAAGGCGGCGTCGGTCACAAAACGGGTGTTGAATCCGCATATCCAAAAAAAAAGTAAAAAGTGGGGGAAGGGGGGAAGGAAGGGGGGGAGCGGGCACTTCACTCTGATCTGGGGGGCATTATGACGCATGGGTTCACAAGCTCAGCGGGTAGGTGGTCTCGGCTTAGAGATTAAGACCAGAAAAAAACTGGAGGAAGGGGTCTCAGGTGGAAGGGTAGGGCATCGTTTCAAAGGGCGCTGTCGGTGTCCAAACTGAGGGGGCGGTTAGTGAGCAGAATTTAAAAAGGATTTGGGGGGGGCGGCAACATAGAGAGCTCTAGAAAGGATTAGAAACTTGAGGCAATTGGCCAGGGGGTTAGGGGGACTTCTACCGTCAAACGAAAAAAAATTAAATCGTAGGAGCATCCCGCGCGTCAAAGCAATAAAATCATCCGAGGAAAAAAGGAGCCTGGATAATCCGCGGGGTACGGCTCGGGAGGACGCCGCAGAGGAGGATCGGCGTTGCCGGTGTCAGCCTCACTCGAACGCGTCGTATTATCAGAACTCTTGCGACTACTTTCGGAACGGGTGCAGATAACCCACAGCTCGTCTTCGTGCGAGGGTCGCCCTAGGTTCGGAATGCAGGCGGAACGCCGGGTCCGTCGAGGAAAATAAAGGAGATTCGCCGGGCGGGGACGCGTGACGAAGGTTGGGCGTGAGGCGAGGCATGGTTGAGGGGAAGGGGTGTGAGGACTCGTGAACGCCGTCCACAGAGATAGGGGGATGAACAACTAGCTCCGGCGACTCCCAAACTTCAAGAGTGTCGTACAATCCATGGTGCTGGTGTGGCGCGGCTGGAAGGGAGGTAGAAATGGCAGAGGCGATGGAACCGTCGGGATCAAGCAAAAGCTTCAGCGACAAACTAAGGCTTCTGCGGGGGCTGAGGCAAGGCCCGAGAAGGAAGGGGGGCTAACAACCCGAGGGTGGGGAATTAAACCTCGGGAAAGCATGATCAAGCTTCTTCCTGATGAGGGGAGAATCGGGGCATGGAACAAGAGAAGAATCGTCTCAGACAGGGAGTTCCTACAGCCATATGGTGGGCATGGAAACTGAGGAAAGCTGCGGCAAACAGGGGGGGTCGCGTGATCTCGAGGAAAGAGGAAAAACAATATCACGTGGTCTGCAGTGTGGCTAGAGACCCTGGATCGCGCTCGTGAAAAGTGCACAAGATTAATCACGCTTGGCTTTGCTACGCTGGGAGAAAAAGAATGCATCACCTGATTAGCTGGCGATCGGCCAAGCGGGACAGAAGTCACAAAAAAAATGTCAAGGATCTGAAATAAAGGACAGAAAAGGGAGGAAAACACAAGGGAATGGGCGTCGACTGGGCGTTTCCAGGGAGATCCGTTGGTAGAGGCT
>Ga0179593_1298941_pt1 | contig 11389 bp, 10 predicted proteins | sample CZODoug2_1_08_16_FD_185931 | JGI IMG/M metagenome (GOLD analysis project Ga0179593, IMG submission 185931) | Vadose zone soil fungal communities from Angelo Coast Range Reserve, California, USA - CZODoug2_1_08_16fungal (PacBio error correction) | ecosystem: Environmental > Terrestrial > Soil >...
TGTGCTTAAAGGGAGGGCAGGTTTACCGTTTGGAAGGGGAGGGGGTGGGGGTGCTTGGACTCTGGCTGGGACAGGGGAAGTCGGGATTAACGGAGGGTTCGTCGGCAGACGGAGGGCTGGTCTAAGAAACGCTGGTAAGAGTCTTGGACCTGTGGATAGCCTGTGAAGAGTTGGAAGAGGAGGGACGTAATAGGGATTCTGTTGACAAGAGGGGGACACTAAATAAAAACAGCAGGTGTGCCTTGCGTCGCGAGGGGCCGAAAAAAGGGGAGAAAGATACTCACGCAGAAAAAATGAACAATCACCTGTGTTAAAAGGGCTAAAAAAGGGAAAACGAAAGGTGGAATCTGTCTGAAATGAGGCGGAGGGCGAAGTGGGATAATGAGGAGAACTACGGCGATCTCCGGAAACTTGGCTCAACACGGGGGAATGCGGGATATCCAGAGAAAAGAAATAATTCCTGGCTACCGGAAGATCTGTTATCTTTTTGCTGGGGAACAAGCAGAACTGTAAGGTGAGCCCGGCGAAGGAGGAAAGGCCCGGAGAAGGAAAAAGATGATAACAGGAAGGAAAAAAGGGCCACCACCTTAAGACATCCAGTATTGGGGAAGGTTTTTAAGCTCCACTATATAAAAGGAAAAGAACGAGAGCAAGACGGCGGGTAAGTTGGCGAATGTTGGAAGGGGAAAGGGAAGGACGAAACCTCATTCGACGCAGACGCAGCCAGTCTCCTTTCCGGAGGACACGACCTACCTGTTTCGAGGGCAAATAGTGGGGCAGGGCCCAGAGCGAGGGGCCGGTTCATGGGAGAGGTGAGTTGGTCGCAGAGGTCACCAGTGGCGTGTCCTGCCCGGGAGGCCGGACTCCTGCAATAGGGATGAACCAGGCAGCAATGGTGGAGACGCCCCGAGCGCGCGAAGGGGCGCTGCTTCGAAACAGTGGAGGTGATGGAAACTTCCGGAACCCGTCGGGACTCTTGAGAAAGCGCAGCGCCAACAAAAAGACAGGAAGGGTGGAAGCCCAAAAGGTCTCCGAACACCACTCCGAAAAGACCGTCTGCTGGAAGGAGAAAGGTCCAGACAGTTGTGCGGTCGATACCCCAAGAAAGAATTAAAGGAAGGGGGAGAGGTAGCTCACTCATTCCTAGTGTACGGGCACCGGTCTATCAGAACCTTCGGGTCTCATGAAGATTGAGAGGAAAGAATTCTAGATAACGAAGGGACGGCCTCTGAGGGGAAAAAAGGAGAGGCGGCGCATCGCTTTATTCAGGGAAGGCCAAAGCCCTGCCTGCAGTAGTCACCGCGAGATCGGGTGCATAAAAAAGTTAGCCGGCAACCAAGTGATTTGAAAGAAAGGTGACCAGCAAAACGAGTGTGCCATGGAAAGGACAGGACGGGGAAGCCGAGCTATCGAAGGAACAGTGATGGCTTGGTTAATCAAGGAGAGATCTCGAGTAAGGGGGGGAACAACGTTCATCGGGAACGCAGAGTCGCCAAGAAACACCTGATTGAAAGCCCCGGCAAAAAATCAGCAGTCAGCCAGGGAGGGGTGCATGTACGAGTCAAGGCCGAGGTATCTCTCATGTTAAAGTGACAGTCACTACAAAAGTTAGCCCCACTACGCTCTTAACTATTGCGGCGCGGAGGTCGCGGATGGCCTAAGAAAAGGGCGGGGGAGAGGGTGAGACGGGAAAATGGTTGGAGGTCAGCCGGGGCCGGCCATAATCTGAGGAGGCAACTTTAACCCGGCCTCGTAAAATACTAACAAAGACACCCGGCTCGAAGGGAGATGAATACCCAGAAGAGGCAAGGCGGGTGTGTATATTACATACGACACGGCAGACGAAGGGAAAACCCGACGGTGGAATTCAGAGGTTCCGGATCCTTGCTGGATGCGGAGGGTAAGTCATAAAACCAATCGTTAGAGGTGAAGAACATCCCCCCGGTGGAGAAATGCTAGTCGGAAATGGGGAATCTCCAAAAAAAACTTATTATATAGAAGAAGGCACAGCATAAGCGTATTTGACGAAACAGGGGAGGGAGGGACCAAAAGTTCAAGTTTGGGGGAAGATTAAGAATAACTGAACAAAAATGTAATATCCAATAAGTAAAGGAAACAGGGACTTCAAAGCTCTGCCAGGCGCTGCCGCCGGCGCTTTTCAAAAGGGAAACAAGTCTGTGGTAGAAAGGCTCTCCTGCTTCGTACTGCGGCGGAAGACGAGTCTTACTATAACAACAGACGGCACGTAAGCCTGAAGGGTAAAAAGGATGGAAAAGACCCGCTCAAAGAGCCACGCAGTTAGTTATGAAAGAAAAGATACGAAATCTCACATCGGAATATCGATTTGGCGAAGTTGCTTCCTGGATGGCAACTGAAATGGGGAGATACAGGGTGTGGATGATAAGGGACACTTGGAAAGGGAAGGGAGGCCTCTTTGGGAAAGGGTGATGTTTAAAATGGGTGGAGTGCTCGGCTACTACATGGCAGGTCTGGATTCGGGAAACGGACGCAGGAAGCTTAGAAATGAAGGAAAAAAAAAGAAGTTCATAGCGGCAGAGAAGGAAATTGGTCAGAACGTCAGGCCATCCCTTCACGGGAGGTTTCCCGCTCCCTGGAAATTGTCAAAGAAAAAGTTAGGGAAGGGAGAAACCGGTGCAGACTTCGAAGAGGGAAGGAGAATATTGGGGGGGAAGGGACTCCCTTGCAGACGAGACTTACAGAAAGAAACTCTAGCCGTCGGACCCAGAAATGGCCGGTATACCGAATTCTCGAATATCAAGAAGGAGGAAAAAAAAGATCTTGATTACAAGAGACAAGGATTAAGTACTCGAAAGTAGGGGGAAGGATCAAGGTAGAGGAGGGAAATAAGCTCATGGCTGTCAAAGGGAAAAATTGGCCCCGATCTCCTGAAAAGAAGAACGTGGTGAGGAGTTGTAGAATTATCGAACAGTGAGAGGGGTAAAATTCCTCCTGAGGATGAGGGGATCAATTCTTCCAAAAGGGTTACCTGGCTTTAAGAAAAAAGCAAGACTTAATTTTAATAAGAAGAGACCATGAGAAGACCGAGTAGGCTATAAAAGGCAATGGAAATGAATGGCAGAAGAGGGCCGCTCGTATTAAGCGTCCGACTTCGGAAAGAAAAATGTTACAGAAACCCGAAGAAAGAAAAGAATAAAAAGAATCTTCCCTAGATATAATGAGAAAGATCCCCAATGAAGAGGAAAAAGAAGGCGGGAAACGAAGTACCGTAGCCGTCTGTGACGCCTAGAAGGAGCAAGAGTGAGTAATCTACCTAAAATGGACAGAATTAAGGAAAAAAACATCAGAGTGGAGCTGAGTGAGGGTATTATTCGTCGAAGAAATGCAAAGACAATTCGTATGATATGAAGGATTTCAGGAAATGACCACGAAATCCCCGGGGTGACAGGAAAAAAGTAGACCGTGGTCGAAAGTAGAACGGACATCAAAAGTACCTGGTCAGGGGTGCAAAAGATCGATAAAGAATAGAAAGTTCAGTACCTTAACGGTGATAACGTATCAAAGAAAGACTCACCCGTACGTACGAAAGTGTGAACGGGATTAGAAATCCTGGGAGAACGGGATCCGTAAAGCTCAAGAAAGAAGGGGCAAGTAAAAAAGAGGTCACCATCCGGTTCAAAGGAATGTAGAACATCGCGCCCCGGGAAGCGGGGAAAGTATTTGGACGCCAATGAGAAAAGTAGCCAGCAAAAAAATGGGTAGTTCAGGACGGTCCAAATTGTCCAAAGCAACCGAAGGGTATCCGCAGTGGGGGGGGGGGGGGGGGGGGTGGGGTGGGGGGGTTGGGGGGGGGGGGGGGGGTGGGGGGGGGGGTGGGGGGGGGGGGGGGGGGGGGGGGGGGAGGGGTGGGTGGGGGGGGGGGGGGGGGGGGGGGGGGGGGGGGGGGGGGGGGAGGAGGGGGGGGTTTTGGGTGGGGGGGGGGGTTGGGGTGGGGGGGGGTTTCTGAGGCTGTAGCCCAACCGCAGTATGAGCCCGACTCAAAGGGAAAAAAGAGGAAATAAGCCAAGTCAGGATCAAAAGGAAAAGACTAATATTAAAAAGGGAAGGACCTCAGTTAAGAAATACTTCAATCCAACAAAAAGAGACCACCGGAAAACCCGGAAGAGAAAGAAGAACACCCACATCCTACTCAAAAAAAAAAAAGGAGAAAGGAGATTAGGGGGGGAGGGGAGAGCGGTGAGGGACAGGGTTCACCGGTGGGGGAAGGGGGGGTTTTGGTGTTGCTTGAGGGATCAGGTACTGATGCGTAGAGAAAAGTATTATTAAATGGGAGATAAGAGCTGGTAGAGGAGGGAGAGAAAGGGGAAAGTAGGGTGAGGAGTGGGTAAGCCATAAAAAAAAGTGCGGAGAACCGCTATATGTTGATGGGGGGAAAAAAGGAAGAAACTTGTGGATATGGATCACAGAAGGCGTAAGGAGACTTTCAAAAACTATAAAAAAGGAAAATAACGGGGGGGGTAAAAAGGGAGGGGAAGGCAGAAAAGAATGAAAGGGGTGACTGGAAAGGCGAGTGAGAGGGAAAAGTGAGGATAAGCACAAATGGCGAAACGGTCAAAGCGAAAACAGGAACGGGGAGTCTGGATAAGGAGCAAAGGAAAATAAACCTAGTACGGGAGATCGGGGGAGGGAAACCCGACCAGAAAAAGAAAACGGTGAGGGCGAAGTGAGAAAAGAGCCTTGGGCCCTGAAACCGATGGAGACCGGCCCATTTGTAAAAAATTCACATTATCTGGTCATTGTGGAAAAGTAGTGATGGAATCACGGAAAAAAGGGAGGACAACGAAGGAGTAGCAGTCTGTAAGGGTGGGAGGCATTTGTTGGCAATGGAAAAAAAAAACTGAGGCCTAGGATGAGGAAGGACCATCCTTACTTTCCTTGAGGGTACACAAACCTTAATGAATAAGTGGCGAGTTTAGACTAGAGCGGGGGGAGGGAATCGAGTGAGTGATTGCGGGATGCGGCGATTCGTAAGTCGTTTCAGAAGGGAGGGCCATGATCACGGAGGAGATTATTCGGCCCAGTGCCTTGGGGGTATATTTCCATAGGAGGGAGACAATTTGTAAGGTAGTCTTAAAAACAGAGATAGATGTGGGTAAAAGAATGTGGAAAAAGGAAAGAAAAAAGGATCAAGAGGAAGCATGTAAAGTCAAAGAACAATTTCGAAGAAAAGGTAGACACCGAAAAGAAGGAAGGACTAATTTCCAAAAGGTTTTCAATAAAAGTGAAGAAAAGAAATGTCCCGTAAGTCAGATGATAGACTGAGAGTACGGGAATCCTGGGGTAGTGAATAAGAAAGAGATAGTTCCAGTATATTCTCTAAAAATTCGAGGAGACCAAAAGGGAAGCCTCGGAGGGGAAGAAGTGGGAGACGTTCAGAAAGAATGAAGAGGAATCCGTATGGAGAGGGGATGACTGCAAGCGAGTCCCTAGGAGCAGAAGGGATCCTTCTACCCATGTAGTGAAAAAGAAAATGCAGAGGGACTGACAGGAAGGAGGAAATAATCTTCGTAAATAACGGCGTCAATGAGACAGGACCTACCAATCATATTTCGTGGTCAAGGACCCCTAGCCTGCGTCCTGATGCCCGGCAAGCCGACCCGCCATTTCCCCCGAGCCGCCACACTGATTCACATACTCAGCCACCACGACCCTCGCAGAACAATGTCAGTGAATGGACACGGGTAGAAATTAAAAAGAAGGTACAGGGAAATCGAATGTGTAAGGCAAGAAAGAACAATACTACACAACTACTCTCTGCAAGAGGTGGAAGGAGAGTATCATAGATGAATGGAATACCTCGAAAAACCTGCATTTTTATAATTGGGGGGGGATGTAAAGACGTTTTGAAAGGGCACACCAGAAGTGAGAGTCCGGGGGTACGAGGGGAATAGGAAGATAGAAAGAAGAAGGTTACTCTCCCTACGAGAAGGGACTCAAGGAAAAGAGTTAAGGAGGGTGGAGAGGGGAAAAGAAAGAGACATAAGGGAAAAAGGAGTGGGATAGAGGTGACGGGGAGCATTTTTATCGGAACGGGCGAAGCCCCCCAAGAGTGAAAAAGGGTGTAAAGAAAGAAGTTCGTCAGACAATAGAGGAGAGGTGGAATCGAGAAAAAAAAAAAAAAAATGAGAGAAGGGAAAAGAAAGATCGGGCAAAGAGAAGACTCGGAAGTGCCCACGGAATCTGACAACCATTGGAAGAGGGGTTTATTATACTTTACTCAAGGATACCCTCTAGTATTAAAAGAGGATGAATGTCGCGTAAGATGGAGATGTGACAAAGATAAACAAAAAGAGGAGAAGGTCTTGATGAACGGAAGAAGGGCGCGTAACTCTTAGGAGATAGAGGAAACGGGAAAATTGACAGACGGGCCACAAGTACACGGATGGGAAGAAAAAAGATTTACCTTCGAAAAGAAGTTTTTAGAGGAGAAATAAGCTGCTCCTAGAGAAGGAATCTGTCTTAGGGGGGTCGATTTAAATTATGGAAGTTCACTATAAAGAGACAGATTGTCGGAGATACGAAGGAAAAAACTACCTGGACGGACTGCATTGTGAAAGGGATTAAATCAGTGGGGCCGGCGAGGCCTACCCGGTCCGGAATGACCTGTAAAAAAGGAAAAAGAAGGGAGATGATAATGAAGACACACATAGATGAATGACAGAGAGAGGAAACTGACCTAAGTGACGGGACAAGGGGGACTCTCGTGGGCCAGAAGTAAAGGCGGTTTGCCGAGCAAAGAAAATTTTCCCTCTAAGGGGGACTGAAAATGATGAAACGACCTAAAAGAGGTTTAGTGAGGAACACATAATCTGGCCCTACATGAAAGCAAGAGAAGACTCAAAATATAAGGAAGGAAAAATAGTCTCTTTCAAGTATACTCGAGCATAAAGGAAGAGGAAAAAGAAGAGGGTGATGATTCCAGAAAGGGAGAAGGAAAAGATTCTTTAGATAGCATAGAAACGATGAGGGGAAGTACTCACAGAACTTGGAAAAGGCAGATCTAATTACATATACTAAATTTATGGAGTATGTCATTTGGAGACATGGCGGGAGGGAGAAAAGGAACTTTAACCTGGTCAATTCATGAGGATAAGTATCAATTGAAAAGCACTTTAAATCAAAGCTAATAGCCTTCTGAAGTAGCTATCACCGAGATAGAGGGGTTCGTCAATAAAAGGAAGACTTACCTTTCATAATAGAGATGAATGATTACAAGAGCTTTCGTAAAAAAGAAAAAGTGGGGAAAGAAAATCATCGCCCCTCAAATAAAAATCGAAATCCTCTCTCCTAAGGGAAAAGATTCCACTACTGTCACCGAAAAAAATGAAGGTCTTTTACCGAAGAAAGGGTAGAAGGGGGCATTAAGCCTAAAGAGGAAGGAAGGAATAGGTAAACCCTTATGGCAGAAAAAGAAATGCTGCAGGAGTGTAGAGAGAGGTTATGTTTCATGAAAACAACCCGGAAAGAGTGAAAAAAGGGGCAGTTTAAAAAAAGTGCCCCTGGTAGAAGGTTTAACGGCAATAAGGCTAAGGGTAAGCCAGTCAGTAATAAACGTTCCAGTTCGGCTGGTGTCACCAACACACAAGATCTAACGGTAGCCTATGTGAAGTGCGGGGAATAGAGTGCTACCAGGCAGGTGCCATGGGACCGGATAAAAGACGGGGTTGCAACATAATCCGGACGCCATGGCGCCACGCGCCGCCCGCCGAAAGACAAAACGCTGACAAAGTCATTCCGGACAGGGAAAGAGGGAAAATTTTTAAGAGGCCCTTTGGAAGAAGGGAAATTGCAACAGGAGAAAGAGGTACTCGTCAATAACCCAAGAATTAATGGTAAGTGTCTGTCGTTTAAACAAGCTTGTAAAAGGAATCCCGAAGGCGTCGTAAGGTGAGCAACCGAATAGCAAATACTAACAAACAGGAAAAGAGGAAAACCAAAAGAAATTAAAAGTCGACCCACTTCAAATAAATAAGGAGGTTCCACGAAGAAATCTTGAGACAAATTCAAAACCCGCAAAAAGACAAAAAAAGAGGACAAACCCTTTACTCACACCGTCGAACTCCAGAGGAGAAAAAAAAAAAAACTTATTCGTGAGGAATAAAAAGAAAAGAGTGAGGGGGGGTGAGGCAGACTGTTTGAGCTTTGAAGAAGCGTTGGGGGCGGTCGGGCGGGGGAGGAGGGATTAACGGAGGTCGTAGGGAAAGACTTTCGTACGTTTTGCGAAATTCGGCTGGGGTCTTCCGGATTGAAGGCAGGAAGGGGGTAGAGCAGGTCAATAAGGCGGGGGGATAACCGCTGTCCGGAAGAAAAAAAGAGTTCTTTCGGGGGGACCAAGATGTGGGAAAAAATAACCATTTAAATGGCTCTTGCGGACAACGCGGGTAAAAGAGGAAAACAAGAAGGGAAAACTGCAAAAGAACGGGGTGCCAGGGGGGTTCGATTAAGGCCGGAAAACGGGGAAGTTGTCTCAACGGAGGGCGGCGGAGTTTGGTTAAGTCCGAATGCGCCACCGGGAATGGGGGGGCGGAAACTGGGCAAAAAACGACGGGAGGCGGATCTCTAGAGAACCGAACAGGAAGCAAAAGGGGAGAAAGGGGGGGAGGAAATCTTTCAAGGGGGGTGAGGATGGAACCACAGAACCGGGAAAGGTGGGAACTGCTGCGACGGCGGGAACCGGAGGAGTGATAGGAACGGAGTCTCGTGGCCGCCGAAAAAGGCCCCTTATCCATACCTGAAGGGGAATTGTGAACAGGGGCTCCGAAGAATAAAGAACGAAAGCGCGAAAACGGCGGGAGCATTCAGGGGAGAAATTTTTCCAATGAAAGAAGAAAGCAGGAATGATAGACGTGCCAGAAAGGCGATAAGTCACAGTGTCCCTACGTACTTTTGTTTAAAAGATGTCTTTCTGCACAAAGGGTCCGGTCAATTAGTCTGTTTGAGCGAGAGAGGGTTACTTGCCCAGGTGGAGTTTTTCCGGAGGATCGAGCCGGCAGTAGGGGCGCTATTTAGTACATTTACCTGTACCAATCAGAGAAGAGAGGCTGGGTAGAGGCTAGGACAGAACATGTAGAGTGATGGTGGGAAAAAAAGAGGTTAAACTGTCAAGGGGAGAAAAAAGGCATCCAGACTTAAGAAAGGTAAAAGGAGTGTCTCCAAAATCAGTAAGTCAGACAATCTCATAATTGAAGGTATGATTTCATTAGAAGCCTTTTTGTCAAGGTAAAAGTGAACAAAGATAGTAAATGTAAGTAGCTCTGCCGCATAATAGCATAATAGAGAGAAGAGGTAGGAGGAAAAGATATTATACTTCGGAGATGATCTAGGCTCGGAAAGAGGGGGGAGAAGAGATTTAAATAGGAAGGGGAGGAGGGGGGCATGATCTTTGATGATGAGGGAGGGAAGGAAGGGACCTAGCTTCAGTGAAGACAGATTGGAATTTCAAAAGGTTAGAAGGAGAAAAAATATGAACACGGAGAGTGGAGAAAAAAAAATAAAAAGTGCTTCGTAACAGTACCTTCAATGGTAAGTAGAGCCTATATCTCATTATGGCTTTTTCCGTCCTGAAACCCCGGAGATCGCCTGCGTCTAGTTGCCCAGAGGGGAAGGACGTCGGCAAGGGGGGATCCTACCTAATTTTCCCCAGACCCGGACCAAACCTCAGCGCAGACGGAATGTAATGTGGCTGTTACGGAGCATCTACACAGCAAAAGGTGGACACGGGGAAGAGCAGGGTCATGAAAGAAAGAAAAAAAACCGTAGCCCCAATAGGACGCTGGGGACAAGAAGATGAGAAGAGGATGTCCTCCGTCGACCCGGCGGAAAGGCAAAGAAATGGGCTTACGCCGTGTGACAGGAAATCGTAGGAGGCCAGGGCGAAGGGTCCCATCGATAAACAATTGAAAAGAGACTTCGCTCTGAGATTAGGCCAGTAAGGGGTGTGGGGCTCACTTTTGAAACATAGGAATCGCCAGCATCCAATAGTGTCGCTAGAGGGTTCCGGTATAAGGGGGAAAGGGATAGATCAAAAAGGGAAACATCACCACCAAAGTGACAGGGGTGGAGCAAATCATCAGTGTAGGAATAGAGCTATCCTCTCTAACAAAAAAAAGGAGATAAACGCACCCAGCTAAGAGAAGAGGGAAGGCCTACGTCATGGAGGAAAAAACCTGGTCAAATCTGGTTTTTGTGGGCCATCTTGAGTTGGTTTTGAAAAAGGTTGTGGGTAGATCCTCACTTATCAAGGCAAACCAGAAGCGTCAAAAGGCTGTAAACTGACTGGGACCTCTGTTCAATCAGAAAAACCGACCTGCAAGTCTGGCCCGGATCTCCCCCCACCAGTCGCTCCGTCTCTGTACCTGCGCGGAGGATTCAGAAGTACAGAGCCGGTCAGGTCATCCTGGATTCAAGGTACGCTGAGGAAAGAAAAAAGCTTGGGCCCTGTTTCATGGGACCGAGGGTCGCGGAGCAGCATCGGATCAACGACTGACACATCTTACTAGAGTAGTGGGTATACGTTTGGGAGATTTTGGGACTTGAAAATGAGATAAAAGGCGGACTGACTGAAGGGCTAAGGGAACACCAGGACATGGAAGGCCTGACCAGTTGAAAGGGGAGGTAAGGTGGGGAGATCGGAGAAAACTGTCTGTAAGGAGGAATGGACACTAATGAACGCATGCGGAGTATGCTCAAAGACCGAGAAATGAATAGAAAGGAGCCGCCGAGGAAAGGACTTAATTGGTTAAGCATCAGGGTCTGGGGTCACAGCTTCCTGGCGGGGACCTCTATTGGGGAGGGGTCAAAAAATGTGGTACTCAGGCTAACATGAGACCGCTCCTTCCAGAGTGAAGAAAGAGCCTATCGAGCTTTTAAGACAAGCAAGACAGCCCTCGCAAAAAAACAGGGAAACCGAGCCACGGGGGAAGGTATAAACTCTTAGAGCAATATAGCACTGTAATGTAAAACCGAGCAGTGAGATCCCGGAGACGTACTAGGTCGGGAGCTTCAAGCTAGACTCTCTACGGGAAAAGTCCTATAGGTGTGTCAAAGGGATTTCGAAATAGACCCTAAGAAAGAAATGTCTGGGAGGGGTCCGTCGGAGAATTGAAAAGGAGGGAAAGAAAAAGGCCAGGAGGGGACCTGGAGTTCAGGGAAATATCGGCCACCGGTCACCGGAAGTACAGAAAGCGACTAGAAGGAGGAGGGTAATCAGCGAACATGCGAGGCAACTCGAGTGCTCTATCAGGCACGGAATGCACTAAAAGCGGCGTGAAGAGTCTCTTCCGCAACGGCGAAGAAAGGTACAAGAACAGGAAGACCAAACGATAACACTACAGAACTCTCTGAAGGGGAG
>Ga0179593_1373439_pt1 | contig 11389 bp, 9 predicted proteins | sample CZODoug2_1_08_16_FD_185931 | JGI IMG/M metagenome (GOLD analysis project Ga0179593, IMG submission 185931) | Vadose zone soil fungal communities from Angelo Coast Range Reserve, California, USA - CZODoug2_1_08_16fungal (PacBio error correction) | ecosystem: Environmental > Terrestrial > Soil >...
GAAGCTGAAAAACGTCAATCTTGCGCAGATATGTAATCGGTTTTAGAGGTTTTTGGAAGAGTACCAATCATTCTTGGGGGAGTTGGAGGGGGGCAGAAGGAGGGAAAGTAAGGGACACACCTGAGAGAGGAGGAAGGGGGGGTGGGCAAAGCTTGCGACATCTTTTCTGGAAAAAAACGACTAGTGAAGTAGCGGAGGGGATCTCCGGCTGCAAGGCTGAAATGGGCGCACATGCAAGGCAAGGATGGGAGGGGCCACAAAAAAAAGGACGATCAAAATAGCGACACGGGGAAAGTTTATTAGGGGGGGGGGACCTGACCTTCTAAAATCGAAACGGAAAGGAGGGGCACTGCGCTGCAAACCACTTCCTGAATGGACGGAGGGACAGAAAAAGAAAAGATCTCCTTTATTAAAACCAGTCCCGCGATAAACACGGACGTCTGCAACCAGACCTGGAAATTGATCCAACTTTGGTCGAAAAGGATGACAACAAAACCACCGCATTGGAGCATGAAAACAACCCGACATCACTGAGGAAAAAGCCTCGCAAACGGGTTCACAAACGGCGCGAAGTTGAAACCGGGCCGGCCCGCAAAGGGGGGGGAGGGGAAAAAAATCCCCATCTATCCTAGGGAACCGTGACCTTCGGGGGAGTTAGAAAGTACTTATAAAGACCACCTACGATACGTTTAAAGTCCCCAAGATCATTTGGGAATCTTGTCATCCGTGACGGCTGGGAACTAGGGGGGTTGAAAGAGGTTGAGGACACAAATGAAGGAAGGGGGGGTTCAGACAGGGGAAGGAAACTGTGAGATGGTGAATACGGGGGTAAGACACCGCGCTTATTTAAAAGGAACTTGAATTGTGCAATGAAACGCGAGGCAAGTCGAATTATCGAAGGAAGGGAATCAGAGTGAAAGGGAAGGTGGGAGACCGCATACATATGGGAGAGAAGGAAAGTTGAAAAACTTACCTTAGGGCCAGACATTTTTGGAGTGGGGGACGGCGTGTTCTAGATAAGGAGGGCTCGAAGGCCTTTGAAGAACTCCTGTATAGAGGGAGGGGGTGGCAGTACTGAAAGATTGACTTCCTTGAAAGGAAGGGGATTGTGAAAGAGTCGGATTTCCTCGCCATGGGCCCCCCTTAGTCTTGGAGAAGGGGCGGTCCTGAACATGGGCCTCTTGTGAGAAAAAGAGGGGATACCGTTTCTTGTAAATTCACCGGAAGGGGGAGAACTGCCGAAGATGTAGCAACGTGGACCTGGAAAGGGAAATATGCGGTTTTAAAGTAACTGAGAGAGGTGACAAATCGGCGAAATCAAATGACGAATTAGGACATAGGGGGGAGACCTACAAGTAACGTTTCTTCCCGGCAGGAGCATCAAGAAAGTGCGGGTTCTCAGAGATACAATATCAGGACGATTTTAAGAAATGCGAAACCTATACCATAAGTTGAGCACCTGTTTGATGGGACATCCCCAACAGTAACCTGCCCCTAAAATGCATTTGTCAGGGGGGGGACAAATGGCGAGGAGGATGGGAAATTAATTATTCTCCGTTTAACGAAGGGATACACGCAGAGGGAAAAAAAAAACTGGTGATTCTCAGTGCGCGTTAAAAGCCAAAGCGGAAGAGATGAAAAAACACGAACCAACCCGTTCGTAAGAAAGGGCAGTCTTGTAGGGGTGTAAGAGACGACAGTGCCTCGTTGAAAAAGCCTACCGATGGCGGAGTTGGAAAAGTTAAGTCGGGATTGATTTTGGAAGCTTTGGTCTTGGGCCATGCCATTAGGATCCGGAGAAAAAAAATGAATTTGCAGGACTGGAGGGATCAATCGCGGAAACAGCAAGACAGCGGCGCCAGGAGAGAAACTGGTAGGGGAAAAAAAAATGGCAAGAAAGGGAAAATCGTATCAATTCTTAAAGGGCATGAAGTCGTCATCCGAGAACGCCTTGGTGCGGTCGTAAAAGGCATTGGACGCCCAATCATCCCCGCAGCCCCCTTCGACGGATGCCAAAAGGAAAAATCTTGGGGGAGACACGTTGGATAAATAAAAAGAAGGCAGCGTGGAACTTGTAAACTTCGAGAGGTTTGGGCCACGTAACGCGGACCTGAAGGCAGTACGAAACCATGGGGGGGCAGACCTCTTTGTCATGCTTGAGCGTCTTCATACATTAGAGGGCCGGGGGCGCTGAGGAAAGCAAATCTCTCAATCAACAACACATAGGATTATTAAAATTATATTGATAATAGAGCCAGTGACACCGTACTCAGGAAGAACGTAAAGAATACCAGATGGTCACCACATAAGTCTGAGACGGAAGCGTGCAAAACGTAAAGTAAAGATCTGGGTTCTACAAGGACAGAACGCTTAACCGTTTGGGGAAACCTTGGGGAAGGGGTCTTCAAGATTCCAGATGTCGAAGAGGAGCAACTGGTGGGGAGTGTTTAATTTTTTGCGTGAAATTCAAAATTACTAAAGGGGAATGGAATAATCACTTAGTCCGGGAAAAAAAAAAAAGACCGATGCGGAGGCAAGTGCTTGGTGGCAGGGGGACGAAGACAGATTGAAAAAGTAGATGTAGAGAGGCGAGATGTCACCTAAGTATCCGGAAAATACTAAAAAGGAGTTAGTGAAAACTGATGCAAAAGACCACAAAAAAAGGTAAACGAAGGAATTACGGTGTTCTTCACTCTGAATCAAAGAATACGTCTTACGAGGAACTGTGTCGACTAAATAAAAAAAAAGACAGAGGAAAGGAGCTAACTTCAAAACAACTTTTGTGGGGCGGCGCTGAAAAAAAACGGGGAGCAGTGAAGAACAGATGCTTCCCCAGTTTGGAATGGTTTATCCTCCTCCGATACAAGAAAATCAGTAATTATCCTAAGAGACGTGGAAACCGGAACCTTCAGGTTCGTGGAAAAAGGTCACTTGGGGCCCAGGAGGATTGACGAAAACATTCTTAGTAGGTGCGCAATTTGGGGGGCCTTTCAGGATACAGAGGAAATGGGAATCGCGCACAAAGCAATTCATAACTAATAAGAGGAGAGCAAAGGGGAGTAAATTTTTAAAGGATTTATAAATGTAGTGAGAGTGAAAGAGGGACCACACTGAGTCCCTGGGACGGAACAAACTAAGAGTCAAGGCAAGGTAAAGGGGAGACTCATGAAGACATAAGTCGCAGGGAAAAAGGCCATTTGCAGTTCAATCGACCCAGAGGAAGTGGAAAGGACGAGGGGGAGCGACAAGCAAGGAAGCATGGGGGGGAAAAATGCCAAGGCCGCGATTACAACCCAAAGTTCTCAACGGAAAAGTGACGTGACACCGTACAAAGCCGCGCGCGAAAGGAGCCAACCGCGAGCCATGCGTAGGTAACGACCGAACAAGACAACATGGAGCGGGGGAGGAACAGTGGGAAAGGGAATAGCATATCTTATGAGCCGGTTAAAAACGGCCAGGATAAATGATGATTGTAAAACTACTCATGACGCCATAGACGGCATCGAAACGGACATAGGTGCACTTTGGGGTAAGGAATAGGGGCAGTGAAAAGAAGGGCAAGAACAGGGGGAGATCCAATTGGTGTGAAAAGTGATGGACCTAAAATTCGCTGAAACGTGGTCTGAAAAAAAAGGAGGAAACACAGAGGCCAGCGTCATGGGCGTCTAAATCTGCACGAAAAAAAGGGATCTGGGAGACGCATTCCTAAAAGGGGTGGTCTACTTCAGCCGAGCATGCCAAGTCAACGAAAGGGAAAAACAAACAAAAAGGAGTATCATAGGGGGAGTGGGGGGTGCCAAGAAGGGATGCGGGCCGGCGGGGTAATCAAATTAAACGAGGAGGGCGAGGAAAAAGGGGGACGCGGATGGGTTCAGAAAAACGCATGTAGCGAACGGTTATCCTTTGAAGGTTGTAAGGGGGGCCGACGACAAAGACAATTCGGACTGGGAAAGGGGGGGACGAGGGGGTGTGAAAAACGTGGGTTAGAACGGAGGAAGGTTTAATCCAGGACTAGCGGTAGGGAAGAATGGCGAGAAAGGTGCGTCCGTGCGGCGCACTTGAACCCAATACGTTGGTAGCTGAGAAGAGGTAAGGGAAAGTTGACAAAATGTCTTCATCAAAATAACAGTGTAGTCTATTTTGAGGTACATTGGCAAAATAGGCGCCCGCCCAGAAAACCGACGGGGGGAAAATTTAACCATCATTGACCACGCAAGGATTCAAGAAGACGAGAAGGAGTGCGCGGAGGACGCGCACATGTATGAAAGAGGGTCCAATCAAAATAGGTGCAGCAGATGAGGGAAAACGGAATGAACATATGCTCTGAGGGCAACCGACAAGGAAACAAATGATGTGGAGGAAGAAAAAACCAGAGAAAAAAAAACCGATACATTCCGCGCAATCCGTTCAACAGGAGGAGTTCTCAGAGGAAAGAGACCAGAAAAACAACAAAACAAACGTAGGAGAGAGAGATGAAGATAGAAGCGAAAAAAAAAGGGTTCATCAAAGTCTGTTTAAAAAACTATAATGTGAGAGGGGGGTGGGAGAGGGTTTGGGAGGAGAATCCATGCTTGTTGGGGCGAGGGGGCGGTGGCATTACAGCGAAACAAAATGTAGAATGGTTGGACAATCCATAAATCTAATAAAAAAAAAAAAGGGGAGTGGGAAACCGCGGGGAAAGGGCGTAGCAGAGAAGAATAAATAGTAGAGAGGAAAGAGAAGATTGTCAATTCTTTGAAACTTTGGAACACAGGAAGGCAGGAGTGGAGGGGATCCTACCAAAAAACAAAAGGGAAAAAAGAAAAGAAAACTAAATGGGACGGTTGATGAAGGGGGTGTTGTGACATTTGACCTTACCTGGCTACTCAGGAGAAAGAGAGGGAGGGGGGGGTTTACGGCAACTGAGACACGCGAAATTCCTTCGGCGAGAAAAGCATTTCGAAGGTTAAACTTTCAAGATAGAGAAAAACTGGTAAAAGGACCGACACCGTCACGGAGGGGAAGATGTGTAGTCGTCACGAACACTGAACCTATACAAAGCCTTGGCTCTGACACCGCGGAGAGGATTAAAGCATCGCACCGGTTTGGACAACAGGGAACGAAGGAAGAAAGTTTTCAGGAACCGCCTGGAGTATTGTGGGGATGTGGGAAAAACAGGCGAGAAAAAAAAGGTGCGGCAAAGGGAATTCGTGGAATGCTAGCTTCGAGGGAAAAAATCGACGGATTAAGGGGGGAAGCCAGATCAGGTGGGGCTCAGAAAGTGGAGACACGCAAGAAAAGAAAGCGGTGGGAAAGGCGTTAAAACGTCAACTGCCAGATAAGATTTTCGGAACCAACCGGGGTGAAAAGTAAAAAGGAATAGGAAGAGAAAAGGGACGAGGTCATAAAGCTGAGTTAAAAAGGAAAAGAAGGGGGGTTGAAAGAACCCGCGATCCTGGAGGGGGGAAAACGGAGAGTCGTGTGACAGAAATTTAAAGGGACGGGCAAAAAAAAGGGGGCAAGCCTCAACCGACTGAGGTGAGCCTGGGCCGGTGACAGGAGGCAAGGAGCCGGAGGGGGGGGGCGGGAGGCTTTGTACAAAGAACTTCGGTCTCGCAGGATTGCAGCCTTTCGCGAGGGACGTGTAAGGAGTTCCAGACAAGTCTTTGAGGAAGGAAGCCTGTGCAGGGGTGGAAAAAGAAAAGGGGAATTGCCTAAAAAAGGGCAAGAAAGGGGGACGAGTCGGAAACCTGAAAAGCCGCGGGGCAGGGAGTACTCGAAGGAAAAGATGGCCATTGAGTTACGAATCGCCTTCAAAGGAAAGGGACTCATGAGAACGAAATGTTAAAGGGGAGAGGCGGTGGGGAAGGGTCAATGCATCTTTCAATCCACTCGCCAAGAAAAAGAAATCCTAATGAGACCAGGAAACCGGAAAGAAGGCGAAGCGAGACAAAAGGGCAATCTAACAGGAGAAAGGGAGGGGTGAGAAGAACGAACCAATGAGACAGGAGATGAAGTGCTCAAGGGGGGACGCCAATATCCAACTTTGTATTGAAAGAGTTTCATAAATCAACACAGGGGAAACCGTTAAAAAGGGAAAGCAGGTTAGGGAAAAGAGCGTAGGATTGAAGGAATGACTTCCAAGGGGAGAGAGAGAAACGCAATCTTTAAAAAGGTGAGCAGGATCAGTCTGATGAAACTGACTCCGCTCGGAAGCTGGGAAGGGAACACCTCCACGTTTAAAAGGGAAGTTTCACGAAGGGAACCTTCTGGGGGGGACGTCAGGGAAATCAAGTTCCGAGGGTGTACCTATTGGACATGAATGATGCGTGGGAAGAAAAACTCAATTAAGTAGAGGGTGGGGTGGGGTCCGTGGGTCGTGCAGACAAAGCAAAAGAAAGGGAAAAGGGAAAGTTGGCATGACTTAAGGAGAGTAGGACATTCCCGGAGTACGACCGATCGGTACCATCTTTTGCTGTCTGCAACAACAGAACAATCCAGGGTTGAGCGGATCCTGGGAGTCACAATACAGTCAGTTAGTCGTCTCCAGGAGAAGAAAAGGAGAGAATGGGCAGGTTTGAATCAAAAACTCATCCTCCTGCAGAAAAAAAAAATGCTCAGCGAGTCACAGAAGGGAAACTCTTAGCCCGGACGTTGTATCCAGAAAGGGGAAGCGTAGGAACAGTGTAGAAAGGGCGAAGAGGGGGGGCCACGTAACGCTGACAATGAAAGGTAATACCGGGGGGAAAGATGGATACCGCTGTATGACTGTTCCCTTCTTACAGCAGGATCTTGTACAAACGAAAGGGGATGAGAACAGAAAAATAAGATCAAATACAGGGGGAGGAGGTAAAAAGAGGAGCTTTGCACTAAGAACGCCGGAACCAAGCTCAGTCTTAGAGAAAAAGAACCATGCGAAAAAAAAAGGTAAAAGATTCTCACGGCAAAGAAGAAAATCTGTACGGGAACGGGGCAGTTGAAACATTGAGAAAAAAGCTTCAGGGTGTATGCACCGGAAGGAGAGAATTTACGAGGGCATCCGCGAGAAGGTTTGCTTCAGGGGGGATGGTGGTTCAGTCATTCAACAGTACGAAAAAATTAGGCGTTAAAAAACCATGAAGAGAAAGGAAGAAGGAATTCCCGGTGCGGTTTATCAAGGGGAAGACGACCAGATTGATCCCCGATCAAGAGAAGGTAGGGCCTAGTCAAGAGGAAGAAAAGAATGCAAACGCTAAAGGAACTACCGATTGACAGGAAAGGGCAGAAAACCAAACATGACCAATAAAAACTTACTTGCGTGAGGGGGGAACGCAGCATCAGCACGGCGTAAATAGGAACTTAGGGTCAAGAACAAAAAGCGGGTACTCTGAACGGAAACGGGTGGGAGGGGGGCAAAAGGCACCAGCTGGAGCCGGGGAACCCTAAAAGAAGGAAACGCTCACACCATTTTTGAAAAGATTGGGGGGCCGCACAGTCAAAGGCATCAGAGAAGAAGCATACTACTTGGACAACCAGAATTATTCTGGAAAAAGGGGGAACATGGGGGGGACACATGAACAGGAAATGGGGGGAAGCAGACAAAAAAGGGTTAGGGGCGCAATTTTGCAGGTAAGTACAATCGGCCATTGAGCGCTCACAAATCACCTTCTCGGGAGCGACAGCCTAGACAAAGAAGGGAGTGGAGGTCAGGTACAGGAGAAAACGAAGGGGGTGGAAGGGGGGAAATACGGGAAAGAGACGTACTCACCACTCTACAGCGGGCACAGGTACACTTTAGATCATGAGGCAAAAATAATGAGACAGTCGTCATGCTCTGCTAGAAATCGTGAAAATTACTGGGAAGCGAGAAGAAAAATAGGAGGGAATTGGTGCGGAGGAAATCAAAGCGAGGAAAACTAAACAAGTCAAGTGCAAGTCAAATGAATTGACGTGAACTGAGAAATCGCTCAGAATTGGTGTCAAAAAAAGAAGGCATACGCGCCGAACAAGAAATTAAAATTTTCCGAAAAGAAAAGGGGAGGGGTCTGGCTGCCGTAAACCATGATAGTCTGATACACCCACTCGTCCTCGCAAAGAAATGCAATCGCGGGGCAACAGGAAAGGTGGACCGGTAGAGGCACGGGAATGACCTCCGTCCACTAAAAGCAAGGGGGGACAACCGGGGGGGGGCGAAAACGATATCTGCTTTCAAAAAACGCTTCCCCACAGGAGTAAAGCCGTCTGAGGAAATCGAGGAGAATCCAAAAGAGGGGGGGAGACTCTAAACTTAGACTACATAAGACCTGAACTCAGGAAGGGAGAAAAAGGGTAAACGAAGGCCACGGGCGCAATTAGGGAGCTTGGTTTGGCCAATCAAAAACAGTCAGGAGGACAAACGAGGTTAGACGGCAAGGGAGAACTACTTCTTCTTCGAAACAAAAGGTGAAAGAGGGAAGCACAGCGCGATGGGAAGCAGGCTTGGAGAGTTGGAAGGGGGTGAAGGGAAGACACAAAGTGATCATTCGACGACTTTGTTGATACCTTTGGCCCCATTGTTTTATAGGAGGAAGTGTTTAATCCAGGCAAAAAAATAATTCTTGAAGAAAAGGCGTAGCAGGGAGGAAAGGGGGCAGCGACGTGAACCCCAAGCTTAGCGGTAATGAGAGAGGGAGGTCCCATTGAAGGGAGTCCATCACCCGTCATTGATCTATTTTTAAGGTAAACAGTTGTCATGGTGCTTTGTATGGGATAACTCATACCATCCTGGGCACTGGGAAGTTTGGACCAGTTAAAACATTGACAAAGGAGATTACAAAATCCTCTGATAAAGATATCTCGTAGGGGGAAAAGACTCTGGAGAAAGCGGCTTTGCAACTAAAATCAAGGCAATTGTAGACGGCGTGGAAACGGAAATTACAGTAGTCTCTGAGGAAAAAACCAACAGCAGAAGGGAGGACACGCCAAAAAATATCAAAATTAAAAGCTCAGCAAGAGGAAACTGATGGGTAGAGGCTCACGCTTCATATCTACTACAAAAACAACTATTATTCCACTATAGAGAAAAGAGGACCATCGGGTAAAAAGGGGGAGGGACTCGAGGGTATCGGTGGTATCAGGGGAGAACGAAATCCAACAGAAGGCCCGTGTTAGGAGTGGGCGGTGAAAGGTAATCGAAAATACATGGAAAGTCCGGGGAACAGAGAATCAATGAGCTCTGTTGATGAAACCGGTAGCTCCAAGTTTGGGAGCGTCCGCCGCGATATAGCTGAGGTGTAATCGAAAAAGGAAGCAGTGGGAGGGGACACAGGAAAGCCAGGTGATGACTAAAAAAAGCAAAAAAATACACTGAAAACAGGCGGTACATTGGAAAGGGTTTTGAGGGAAGAATTTTGTACATGGGGGGGGAAACGGAGGAGAGCAAGCTAAAAAGCTAAAGGAGGGGTTCACGGAAGGAAAGGACACCGTCTGGAAGGCATTAGGGAACTCTGGACGGAACTTTTTCAACTTCAAAAAAACCGCGAAACCACTGGTGCAACACGGGAAACGCCAAAAAAGGGGGTACACTGGAACCACGTTGTAGGGAGGGGGAAAGGAAAAAAAGGTGAAACAAAAAAATGAGCTAGGACACAAGAGACGGATTATAAAAAAAGATAAACGGGTTGCAGACCGGACGAAACTTCAGATAAAAAAAGGTAAAAAACCGAAAAAAATGGCGCATAATAGGGGGGGAGGGTAAAAAAAGCAAAGAGAGAGGGAAGGGAGGGAAATTGCCTTCGTGACGGGTCAGAGAGGAGATATAAGGGAACCCTCTTTACGTATAAGAGCACGTCGAACATAATCATTTTGGATTAGGAATATAACTGGGGGGAAAGCCATAGGATAAGGGGGAATCTGTTTACGCCACTACCAGCTGGTGAACAAACACGGTGAAATTAAACGGTTCTCGTGCTCTGTACTTTGATGAGGTCACTTACCAGCTTTCTTAGAGTAACCGGGAATAACGGTTAAGTTTGATCCAAAAAAACGCGAAGGCCGGAGAGGAAAAGAAAAGGGGGGGGTGGGGGGGGGGGGGAAATAAGGATCAAGGACCGTTTAAAAAACTACATCCTCATCAATCCGACTAAAAGTTTGGAGCCTGTGGAAAACTGGCCAACTTGTCACCGGCGCCTTTGTGTGCTGGGAAGGTCGAGATCATGAGGAGCCTGCTTGCTAAAAAAGGTCCTAGTAGGCGGGAGGGTAGTCAAGTTTCCGTTCGAATGTGAACGGCTTTAGTTGGCAAGGAGAGGCAGTGGGCACGGCAGGAAGTCAAGTAAAGGTCGACGAAGACGAAAAGCCGCGTTCCCGAGCAAAGAAAAAGAAGGAAATGGCATTTCTTGACAGGAAGACCGCCTTCCTGGTAGCAAAGGAATAAAATTGGGCACTTTTACCTGGTGCCCTGACGTATAGGTGAGTACTCTGCTTGCCGATAACAGAGAACAATAAAAGAAAAAGACCTAAGACCTAGAACAAGAAAGTCCGGCGAGCTCCCCGATAGAGACCCTATCCGGGGGGATGGCGCAGCGCTCCAAGAAAGAAGGAGGCAGAGACGGCCAAGAAGAAACACTATAAACGGTGGGATGGGGGAAAATAAGGGAAGGGGTCCGCCACATTGAAAAAGTTGCAAAAAAAGAAGGGAGTGAGGGTGACCACGGCGCTTAGGAGGAATTATCATTCTCCTTGCAAGAGGAGATAAAAACCAAAATCTTTGGAACTGGGGGGCATTCATAAGCGGTGAAGAGAAAGACGGGAAGCGGCAGACAAGAAAAAAAAAAACCAAAAAAAACAAGTTGCCCAGGGTACTTCAAAAGAAACCGGTCTTTTTGTAGGCAGGACCTCAGTGGAAGATGACGTACGGAGGACCGATGCCGATGAAAAAGGGAGGGGGGAAAACAAAAGAAATAGGAGGTAGAGCGTTGATTTTGGGTCATAGGGGGGGGGGGTCTGGCGCCAATGCGGAACTCAATGATAGACCTTTATAAGGGCATTCTGATATCTTCAAAAAAGTCGGAACGAGGAAACGGGGGGGGGATACGGGAAAAAGGAAAAAAGAGGTCACCAGGAAGAAAAAAAAAACACCGGGACAGCGGAGAGTCTGAATGTATTCATTTAGTCCGGAAACCCAACTGAATTGGTGATGAGTAAAGGGGGAAAAAGTGACGACCCCCACCATAGGAACGAAAAAAGGGAGAGGAGCGGATGCCAGATTACTCTTTTGGCGCCAAGGAAGGGGGTAGCCAAGAACGGCAGCGTGATGTCCTAGGGAAAGTCGTATCAAAGTGTGGGGGAAACGTACGAGGCACAACTTGCGACCGAAGCGAACTTCATAAACGATGGGAAAGAGGGGACCTTCGTAAAAAGCGGGGGGAAGGGAAAGATTGAATGGGTAGAACAC